>Ga0308157_10001611_pt1 | contig 44240 bp, 27 predicted proteins | sample PhyBR1_FD_201035 | JGI IMG/M metagenome (GOLD analysis project Ga0308157, IMG submission 201035) | Phyllosphere microbial communities from UC Gill Tract Community Farm, Albany, California, United States - DLSLB.R1 | ecosystem: Host-associated > Plants > Phyllosphere > Unclassified | place: USA... | reverse complement strand
CGCCGATCACAGCACCGACGACCGTGCCAACGCCTGGGAAAATTGCGCTGCCGATCAACGCACCACCTTCCGCACCTGCCCAACCACCGGCCGCCCGAGTGGCACTGCGCGCCGCCTTCCCGGCTGTTAATTCGCCCTTGCAGGCATCGGTGACCAGTTCGACTGCGCAGCCCGCCACAGCCAACGGACCGGAACCGGCAACGAAGGCCTTGGCGGCGCCGGTGGACAGCGCGCGTTTAGCAACCTCCTTCACGCCTTCAGCAGCCACAGCGGCCGCGGCACTGCGCGCGGCGCCGCTAACGCCGTCCGTTACTACCGCCTTGGTTGCCTCCTTCGCGGACATGTCACCGCTTGCAACCTTGGTCAGACTCGACACCGCACTGATCGCGGCGCTGACGGCCAAACCAGACTTCGCGGCATTGGACGCGGCCGACGTCAGCGTTTCAGAAACGATCACGCGGGTGATGCTGGAAGTGTCACCGGACGCCAGCACCTGGGCCTCGGCATGCGTGACTGCCTTGCTCTCGTGTCCAGCAGCTTTGAGCTTGCCGCTTACCTTGGCAGCGGCTTCCTGGCGGTTCGCGCCGATCTCCCGCATGCGCGGGTTGGACGACGTGGCTTTTGCCTTGGCCGACTTGGAGAGCATGTCGCGGACTGCCGGCACTTGATCGTCGGGCACGATGCGCTGGGTGCCCGCATACTGCGGCTTGGCGCTGGAGACCGCGCTGCGTGCTGCGCTGCCACAGCACTTGGCCTGTGCCTCTGCGACGATTTTGCCATCCCGCACGACACGGATATCGACGCGCTGGTCACCCGCAAAGCCGCCAGTGCTACCGGTCAATGCCGTCGACTTGAAGTCGCCAGCTTTACGCGCCGCTGCGTTGAAGGTACCGGCATGTACTTCCTCGAAAATGAAGCCGGCCCGCTTATCGAGCGACATTGCCGCCTTGCTCGCGTTGATGGCTTTGACGCGACCAGCCAGCTTTTTCAGTTCGGCGATCGCGGCTTGGTCGTTGACGCCCAAACGTTGCGCCAGATGCGCTGTCTCAGCGCCCTGCATGCGGTATTTCTTCTTGTTGTGCTCGTTGGCCATAATGTTGAATTGCTCCTAGGTAGCTTGGTTAGTTTCGATTGATCCTGGCGTACCGGTGGCCGCAGGTGATCACACGACCGTCGATGGCGCTTTGCACGACATAAACACCCATTTGGTCGCTGTAGCGCTTCACGAAATCACGACCCATGTGTTGCTCAATCGTTTGTCGGCCCCGGCGATCGAGGTACTTCACGACGCCGCCACGATGGTCATGTTCGCGGCTGCCGTACTCCAACACCAAGTCGACAATTACAGATGGAATACCGCGTTGTTGTTGTCGCACTTCTCGGTGGCTTCGCGCATTCATTTACTTTCCCTTGTTAGTCGGTCGTACCCAACATATAGAGAAAAGCGTGCCAGGAAAGAAACTTTAGTTAAATCAACAAGTTATCACTTTCAGCACTTTCGCCACCCTAGGATTTCGAGCAAAATATGGCCATCCTTGAGCGAAATTTTTCTCATCATTGCATAAAGAAAAATTTTGCTAGATAATTGGCAAAATAATTCTCGAAGCTTGATTTTTGGCTCGCAAGTCATTGATTTTTCAGGAGAGCATTCCTGGTATATCAATTGCGAGTACAAACTACCGGGTCAAGACCTGCCGGGACAGCTACGTGATTAAAACGTGGCCGTACCTTTACCTGGTTGTTCAAAGTGGCGTTAAAGCAAGTTCACAATCACGGCAGCGTTGTACCCTACGGCGTCCCGCTTTGTGGATGAACAGACCGCTGCTGTCGACCAGAATCCAGCAGATGCTATGAGGCGCCGACGAGCGTCTCATCGCCCCTACAACGGATGGCAAGCAGACGCGATTTGAAGTGAGACGTGTATCACCGATCCGCGAAACAACAGGTACACCAAAATAAAGGACAACGATCGTGAGCCCTGAAAAAGTTAGCGTATCTTGGGTGTCGTTCAACAACGATCCCTACCGCAGAGAGAGGGACGGTAGCTATAGCTATCGAAACAACGAGCGCGAAACGGGTCCGACGCTGGAGTTCTTGCTGAACCCAGCTTCTCCGGTAGCGGGCCAGATCAAAAAGCATTACTTGCTAGTGCGCCGCCGGCTCACGCCCGAGATCGGCGGACGGGACGTCCACGCCGCTGAAGTGGATGTGGCGAAGGAACTGATGAGGGAGGTAAGGCAGCTGGACGGCCCGGAGCTAGAAGCGATCTACTGGGACACAGACGTCGCGCCGACCAACCACCAGGAATTGTTCCGCTTCACCGCACCAGCGCTGGCGATGATTAGGCGTACCCATCCAAAGGCACAGATCGTTGTCAATCTCAGCCCCGGTACGCCTGCGGCCCAGACAGTGATGCTCGTCGCGCTGCAGGCGCGTATTCTCGGCGACAATGTCCGTGCTTATCAGGGCATTCCAAAGGACAAACGGCAAGCGGGAGAAGTCCTGCAAGAGGTGCACTGGAACTTACTGGCCGAGTTGGCAAGAAGCGACGACGTCCATCCCGGCGGTGAAGAGTGGAGTATCGCGAACGCGCAATCGGAAAGCCTGCGTAACGTTGCCGATCTGGTGCAGCGCTACGGCCGCGTGCCGTTCCCGGTCCTGATAATCGGCAATCGTGGCTCGGGCAAAACCCAGGTCGCCGAAAGCCTGCGCCAGAACTATCTTGAGCGAAAGCTGAAATCCGTCAAGGAATGGCACTTCCAAATGAACTGTGCGGAATTTCGCGGGGATCCGACGATCCTGCGAGCTAGCCTGTTCGGCTATGCCAAGGGTTCTCACAGCACGGCCCTGAATGCCAGGACAGGTTTGCTGCAGCTTGCCGAGGGCGATTGCGTGTTTCTGGATGAAATTCATTGGATGGATCCACAGGCGCAGGGGGCACTGCTGCTGGCGCTGCAACGCAATGGCAGCTTCCGCAAGATCGGTGGCGAGGAAACCATCAAGGCCAATTTCCGACTGATTGCTGCCACTAATAAGTCGCGTAGTGCGCTGCGGGAAATTTTGGCGCCAGATTTCCTGGACCGTATCTCGGAACTAGTCATCGAGCTACCGGACTTGCGCGATTGCCGTGAGGATCTGGAAAACATTTGGAAGTCGGTCGTGCGCCGCGCCTGCCAGCAGTTGGTAGAACGTGATCCAGAATTGGTCGTCAAGAGCGACAGTACAGTCCCACTCATCAGGGACTACCTTGAGCAGTTCCGCCCGCACCAGCATCATATTGCGCGTGCCCTACGCTCCATGCGCCTAGAAGGCAATTATCGTGACCTGGAACGGCTTGCGCGACGGCTGCTGGTAGGGGGGCTGCAGGCTGGCCGCCTACTGTCGATTAGCCGCGAACTGGTGGATACGGAGTTGAACGTGATGCGTGGCGAAGAGCTCGATACGGACCAGGTCCGTGTCGGGTCGTCAGCGAAGCTGGAGGATGAGCTGCCAACCATTGCCCGCTGCACTAGTCATCTGCGCCAGATTCGGGACCAGGACAAAATACTGTCAGGCCCCAATTTGGTCGCAGAATGGGAACGGCGGCTGCTGCTCGCCGCCCAAAAAGTTGCCGGTAGTGGAACCAAGGCGGCCGAACTGTTATGCATGAATCCCCGGACCTTTAATGCCAAGATGAAAGAAATTCAGACAGACTGAACCGCCCTAGTGAAGCATTCGGCGAGCACGAACTTGCCCGCGAAATGGATTTTATCTGCAGCACTGACGGAACCCATCCTTACTAGCGCTGGAAGTACCAAGAGCTCGTCGGCGCAAACGCGCCGATAACGGGTCTTGCCGCCTGCGGAACATCCGTTGCCCCAGTCACGGCAAACCGGATGCGACACATTACGTCGCACAATTGTTTGAGATGGCTCCTAGTGCTTGAGGCAGCAAGTGCACTCCAGTGCTATTGCACCGACTTCAAAAGTGAACCGCCCCGGCTTTTGTAGAGGCCGGTTAGTGTGAGCGATAGAGGGACCACTTCTTTACGAAGATGTTGAGCTGACGCCAGTAAACCGGCTTCATATGGCCGCTGAGCCGGCACGAGGCATAGAACGGGTTGGATCAGCAACTGCCGGCTGCAGAGCTAAGCGACGATAACAGAGGCGAGAGCAAGGATCAGGGACCGCAGCTGGCTTTGTTATCTAGCCCTTCTCGATTTTAGTAATCTTATAGCCGTAGTGTTCCAGCAGCGTCACGGTATGGTGACGCGACTCACGCGGCTGATCGACGGGGAACACAATGTCTCCCAGCACAATATCCCGGATGGCTAAAGCGGCTTCGTCCTCAGTCGGAGCTGTCTCGATCCACTTGATATCGAGCGTGCGCGTTCCTCCTTCCGGATGGGTGAAAGTGATGTTCCAGGTTTTATCCATAACTTTGAGATTCATTGACGTACCTTCAATATGATCAAGACCCTATTGTGCACCAGGTCGGAGGTGTGCTGGTCAGGCCTACGCCGCGACGAGGTTCCATCAACGGTTTTCCTAGGCGGGAGCCCTGTCGAGCCGACGATGAATTAAAGATGCCATTGAGAGCAAGTCTTCAGCGTCATCCTTGGACATGTTCCAGTGGATGCGGGCTTCGTGCGCAGTCGTGTTCCTGAACATGCCGGCGACTCCGCGCAATAGGTTCGCGAACCCTTTCTGTTCGCTTCGTTTGCTTTCGGGTATTTTTGAGCAAGAAAGGAGTTCTTCGAGGGTCTCGGTCATCCAGGCGACCGGATCGAGGCTATTAAGGGGCAACCTTGCTCCCTAAACAGGTCGCCCAACCGGTCGGACAACGACTGCAGCGCTACGCCTACACGCCCGATCTATTCGTCTAGTGTAGAGCAGGCCAGTGGCATGCCCTGTTCCGCAGCGATTTGCTAGATCCGGTAACGCGGCAGATGATCGAGGTATTTGCGGGCAGCGATCCACGGCAGCAGATAAGTGCCACCAGGCTATCGATGACGGCTCAGGATTTGCGGTGCCGTCATTGTCTCGCAGGGACGGCATGCATACTATGGGCAGATGTGGCGGTGCGCAAAGAAGCGCGCTGGGTCACGTCGAGGTGTTCGCTGACGCCTTCGCCGGTTTTGACCAGGTCAACGCCACATTGGCCGTACTGGTAAGGTTCCGCTCAAGGCGGTGCTAGCTCTCTCACCCGCTCATAGGTCTAGCGTCTTTCAACACTCAGCTTCTAGCCCACCACTGTGCTTGTACTCGGCCGTTACTGCGCCGGGCCTGATGCCTAAGCTGCCTGGTTCCCGAAATAAATGTCCAGTTGCCCCGTATCTGGAAGGATGAGCTTGCTCGTGGATAAGCAAAAAGGCAACACCCACAAACGCATTCCAGCAGACTTAGGGAAATTGAATACCGGTAGCGGAAGCGAAAACGCATCGGTCTTCGGATAGATCAGAACAATGATGCCGTTTGCATCGAGATAGTGATGGCCGTACGCGTATAGCTGGTAGAAGTCCCCCTGGCTCAGCTGGTATTTGTCGCGCGCGTTATCCTTGGTCGCGTCCAGCAACTTCCATTTGGTATCGAGCACCACACGGTTGGTGTGGCGGTCGCGCACGACCAGGTCCGGCTTTAGCTTGAACCAGCGTGCCTCCCGATGCCCCACCAAGTAATGGCGGCTGGACTGCGCATCCATGGTGAATATTGCCTGCAGCTGCCGAGCGAGGTGCTTACCGACGTACGCTTCAAAGACGACTTCCATCGGAAAGAGCAGAGACTGTGCCTGCTGCGCTCCCGTTCCAACAATTGGACTGAGCTTTGCAAGAATCAGCTTTGCCCATTCAAGCGCTGCCGCGTAATAGCCCATGCCCCTGCCGAGCTGAACGCGGTTGATATCGCGTTTCACATCCTTTGATGTAGGCACGTCGGCAAAGACGAAGCACAGTTCGCGCGCCAATCGCTGGTTTTCAAATGTTTTGCATATGGTTAGCACGCTACGTAACGCGGAATGGATCAGCCTGTTCTCTGCACGGTCTTGGCAGAATTCATCATGACTGGAATAAAATCTGTCTGGCCGCACCAGGTTCTGGGAGAGGTGTCGCCCGATCAGCAACTTGCCGCGCAATGCGGGCAAGTTGCCTTCTTGCACAATATAATCGCTGCGCAGGCCACGCTTCACTACTGTGCTGACTTCGCCAAGGAACTGCTTGATGAACACTTCCAGCAGCGGCATGCGGACCGTGGCGAGCTGTGCGTCAGCGATTTTGATGTGACGGAACTCGGCCAGGGATTGCAACATTTCCAAGAGGCGGGCGCGGGCCTCGTCGGCGGACGACTTCTTGCCGATTTTCGGCAGAATTTCGATCTGAAATCCGCAAGAGGCACGCACCACGCCCACATAGTTGGCGAACCGAATTGCCTTGAGCTTGCCGCGCTGGCTCACCTTCAGCCAGGAAGGCGCGCCGTCGTCATCGGCCAGACATTGTGATTCGAGCCATGCAAACACCTGTGGCGGAACGGTGTGGCCGGTAGCACCCGGGCCGGATGCCACCACGCTGTCGAATTCGAAAAGCGTACAGGACGTCATTCCCCGTCATCAACCACGGCTGATGTGCGGGAATAGATTTCAATGTAAGCATTTGCCTGTCCTAAAGCTGGAGCATACAAATGGTAGCGCGGGCGAAACTGGTATTGGTCCATTTGTGAGTTACTTCCGAACAAGGACAGCGCTTCATCCTGTTTACTCGCCTCCCGGACAAACTGATAGTCTAGACTTGATTTCTGGTTGTCACCGAGAACCAGCCTTATTTTCTGCCAGTCTTCAAAAAAGTATTCTTCCAGTAATGGGATGATTCGATTCTTGAAAATTGCTTGCAGTTCTGGAAATTGCTGGTGCGCCGTAAGGTTCCGCAGCTGCGTAAAATACGCATGGCCTATTGTATGGTCACGATCATATAGTGATTCGACGCGGCGATTGATCACCGTGAGCATCTCCTGCACGTCAATTTCGACCCCGCTGATTCTCACAATCACGTCCTTCAGCACGGATGGATCGGGCATTGTTTCGATGAACTCAAAGCGGCGCCGCAATGCTGTATCTACCAACGCAAGGGAGCGGTCGGCAGTGTTCATTGTTCCAATTATGTCGACATTCCAAGGAACGCTGAAGCGATCGCTTGAGTAGGGCAGCGTGAGTGAAATGGGATGCTTGCCCCCTTCTCGCTTGTCGATTTCCACGAGGGTAATCAGCTCGCCGAAAATCTTGCTGATATTTCCGCGATTTATCTCATCGATTACCATAGCATAGCGCTGCGTGCTATTTTCACGGGCCCGGGCGCACAGGCTAAGGAAAGCACCACGTTTGATTTCGTACCCGACCTCCCTTGCTCGAGCCGGCTCGCCGGGTGCATCCGGTTCGATAAGAACAGGGCGCAGGCCTTCGACGAATTCTTCATAGCCGTACGATTGGTGAAAGGTGACGAAAGCGTACCGTTCGCCGTGTTCGTCCGAATAGTCTCGGTTCAACTGCTGCTGGAGTTTGAATGTCTTCCCCGTACCCGGCGGCCCGTAATAAATGATATTGCGCGGTGGCACGTCAGCGCCCGTGACACGCGCTCCTTCAGTGGGCGTTTCAATTGCAATCCCGTCATCGTCGTCGATGTTCGTCGCCTCAACCGTCTGGTAATGGTCCGGCCAGTATCCCGGATGGTCGCTTGGGGCAGTCAATTTCTCCGCCCAGGATTCTTGCTCCGCCTCCAAAGCTTTCTCCAGGCTGGAAATCGTTTCGTCGGAAAGCGGTTCACGCTGGAGCGGATTGTGCGAACCTGGTTCTGCCCACGTCATGTGAACACCATTCTGGGCCAAAAAAATCCATCCAATCGGCCTGCCGTCACCTTGCCCGAGTTTTCTGCCGAATCGCAACTGCGAGTTTGTGGACTTTGTATACCACCAATCCAGGCCGGCCTCGTGTACTGTATCGGCGAGCTGGCAAAACAATGCGGTCGTTTCGGGGGGCCATTTAGGCTGACGCTTCACGAAGTGGCTATGTCCGCGGAAGTGTTGGAGTAGATTCTGCCGTGCGTTGAGGGCGGTGAGGTCAAGATAATTCGCAACGTCATCGTAGGTTTTTTCGAACTCCGCTATTTCGCCGACGCTCCATTCCACTAATTCGGCTAATGTCATGTTCAAGCCAGCTTGTCGAGGCATCGTTGCACTGATAGTTGCACTTTGTGCGATTGAGTCAAATTTTTGCCGTAGCTGGGGCCCTTCTACCTGGTTGTCAATAAGGTCCAGCTTGACATAGAACCCATCGTCCGCATCGATTCCAACCGTGTAAGCCAATTGGCGGGGAGCGCTGTGGGACGGGTATATTCTCGACCATTGGTACTGGTCGAACCTTCTATTCCAGTGACCGTACGTCCTGCGTATCGTTTTTTCTTGTCCTGCGGTACCGAACAGGCGGTTTGCCACGGCCGCTCCCCAATTCTTGGTGACGTTGTACGCCGCCATGAGTTGCTCATTGATGTCGAAGCCGGTTGGGTCATTCTTGTCATAAGGTCGCCCCCGCCATTCCGTGAGTAGTTCAAAATGCTTTGGATCGTAAGCCATCTGACGTTGCTTTCTAGGGACAAATTATTCAGTAACGCTTAGCGCATATAATGCGCAAGCTGCAAAATGAGGCTGCCGCAGGGCAGAACGTGGTTGAGCCGAACAATGGGAAACCGCCACGTTCGCATTTTTAACCGTGGGTAATTGGACAAGTATCTGCCTGGAGTATCTGAAATGCAAGGGGTGTCTGGACCAGTCCACCGAACTTAAGCGGACGCCCCATTTTTCCGCCATCGCCGTTATTTAGTTCTGACAGGAGTGCCGCTTTGCGCGGCCGCCGCCCTGATTGCGAGGGGTTCCGCGAGAGGGCTGCGGCCAATGATGATTTTTTTGATCTTCATTGGCCGCCATGTCGTTACCGTCGTTGTTTACCTCGTTTTCCCAGTTCATGCATTCCCCGCAGTTCCGCGACCTGGCCTTCCACGCGGACGCCGGCAACGCCTTCGTGCGCAAACATAAGCTGCGCTTGCCCGCGCTAGTTGCCGTCATGCTCAGCGGCATGCGCAAGAGTGTGCAGACCGAACTCGATGAATTCTTCGCCCATCTCATGGAGCAGGCCCAACTCGTGCACCACGTCTCCGAGCAAGCCTTCGCCAAGGCCCGCGCCAAGCTCTCCACCACCGCCATCCCGGCGCTCAACGACTGGCTCGTCGCCGCCGACGCCTCCACCTTGCGCTTCGGGCGCCGCGCCAGCCACGTCGCGCGCGCAGCCAGTGCCGACCAAATCGCCTTTGGCCTTTACCTCCCAGGCGCCGAGATGATGCTGGCCGCCTCGCTGCACAGCATCCACGAAGGCGAGCGCCAGATGCTATTCCAACACCTCGACCGCCTCTCTGGCGGCGACCTGCTATTGATGGACATTGGCTATCCATCGCGGTGGTTGGTCGCCGCGCTCAACGCGCGCGGTGTCGGCTTCTGCATGCGCGTCGAGAAGGCCGGCAACACCGGCTTCGCGTGCGTGCGCGACTTCCTGCGCTCGGACGACGACGAACAGATCGTCACGCTGGCCGCCCCCGACCGGCGCGACGTCACCGACTACGAGTGCCCGGCGACGGCGCAAACGGTGCGCCTGGTGCGTCATATCGCCAGCACCGGCAAGGTCCGCGTACTGATGACCAATTTACTCGGCCCGGTGGCGTTTCCGGCCCACGAGTTCGGTGACCTGTACCACCAGCGCTGGCGTATCGAGGAGGCCTTCAAACGGCTCAAGCACCGCCTCAATCTCGAGCACGTCTCCGGCCTCTCGCAGCAAGCGGCGCTGCACGATTTCGCCGCCAAGATCGTGTGCGACAACCTGCAGTCCCTGGCTACGGAAACAGCCCTGCGCGAGGCGCAGTTACCTCCGACACGGCGCATCGACCGTGCCGCTGCCCACTCGATCTTGAAGCCGCTGCTGCCAGTGCTGCTGCTCGGCACCGACATCGCCACGCGTCTACTCCACGCTCTACGATTGATCGCGGGCCGGACCTACTCGCACCGGCCTGGCACCATCAAATCGAAGCCTCGCGTCCCAGTCCGAAATTGCACAAATTCATGAGCCAGAAACCGTGCTGACCGGTGACGCTGCTAAGTTCGGTGGATTGGCGGCTTACCCGTAACAGCCGTTTTCCCGTTCATCCGTTCTCTACGGTGTAGATTGCAATGCCGTCGTTGCGCTGTTCGATCTGCAGGTTTGGACGTTGAGTCTTGATACTGGCAACAATCTCTTCGAAATTCATGGGGCGATCATTTTAAAGTTCATTTCGATAAACGTACTGGGCGCGTTGCTCTGCAGCCCCGCGTTGTTCTCCGTGACGCCTGTCGGCAACGGGAACTGGTATCTGCCCCTGTGCTCTAGACAGAACGCGCAAGTTTATTAACGTCAAGATGTATTCGCAATTGGTAGGGCGAGAAGTAACAGCGGTTTTCATTGGGAGTATTCGACTGTGCTGGACTTATCGTGCTTGGCGGTATGTCTACATTGGTCGTCTTTGATACCGTAGCCCGTGCATCCCCAGAACAGGCCAAATTTACTTTCACGTAGCTTCATCGGGCGCCCGCACTTGTCACATATCTTGAGCGTGTTCATACAAGCAACGTTATTGCAGACACTCGCGCTCCTGCCATCGACCGATGGCGCGCCACATTTCGTGCACACCCTAGCCTTTCCAACGGCGCATCCGAGCCCAGAACTACAGGAATAGAATCCGCCGTGCTGCCCGTTGATCAGGCGGAAATAGCCCTCCTCGCAGCTAGGGCATTTGAATGTCTTTCTGTAGGTCTCCTGGAACTTTTTGGAGACGATATTGAGATCGTACTTTGGGGCTAGCAACTCCGTGACAAAACTCGACGGCGCGTTAGGGTTGGCGATGGCATACACTTTGTTCCTGGCACGTGTAAGTCCGACGTACAACAAACGCCTTTCTTCGGAATGCGGATATGAATCCAAGGATGGCAATAACGCCTCGATGATCGCCTCATCCTTATTTTCGTTGGGGAAGCCGCTTTTGCCCTGGAAAAATCCGATCAGAACGCAATAGTCTGCTTCTAATCCTTTCGACTTGTGAAAAGTCCAGAAATCGACGTTAGCATGCAAGCCATCGTTCGCCAACGCGCTTCGTGAGGCGACGAGCAGGTAGTTATAGCGCGCGATCACGGCGATGCTACCGGCAGTGTCGTTCTGACGAATCTTTCGAACAACCTCCACGACACGGTCATACACGCCATCCTGTCCACACGCACCGTCGTCCAGTAGATGGACTTGCGAACGGTCGACTATGGTGTGCGTTTCGATTTGTTTCTTGTACTGCTCCGGATTCTCCATTACGAACCGACCAGCAATCTCGGCAATACTGTCGTTGTAGCGGAAAGTCTTCTGTAACTTGGTCGCGCTGAACTCGCCGACGAACTCACCGAAACGCGTTGTCAATTCGAGTTTGCCGCCAGAGAAACGGTAGATGGACTGCCAATCATCGCCGACAACGGTCAGCGAAGGATCAGGGCCCTTCGAAACGATCGCCTTGATGAACCCCATACGCGCTTCGGAGATATCTTGGAATTCATCGACGAGAACGAATTTCCACGCCGGGACATAGACGCCGCTGTCGACGACCTGGATCGCACGAATAATCATGTCATCGAAGTCGATCGCATTCTGGCGCTGCAGCTCCTGGACATAAGCCCTATGCAAGGCGTCGAGCACCTCGGCGACGGTTTTCGCCTGAGCGACGTTGGCCTTCTGTAGCCGGTCGCGCATCGTGCCCTCGTTCAGGCGCTCCACCCTAATTGCCTGCAGCGCCTTTTTGAGCAGATCACTCCACTCCGATATGCGGCCTTCCGCACGAAGCTTCGCCAGCACCTCTCCAGGCGGGAGCGGCTGGAAGACGATGCCCTGCTTCGCAAGCCTTTCACAAAGCACATCGATCAGGCTCCCCTCGGCCCAGTCGTAATGGAAGGTCTCGACGAGTACCGTCCCGCACTCGACGTGCAGTACGCGCTTGCTCTGCATCGACTCGTTGTATTTGAGAGGATCGATACCGGGCGCGGTGCGGCCACGCCGGTCTACACCGAAGTGCTCGATGTAGATGTTGGTGTCCTTGATATGGAAATCCGGGCGATAGTCGTAACCGATGTCGACGCGCCGCTTGGTAACGTAAGGCGCTTCATACTCATACGGGACACCGTTCAAGTACAAGGCGTTGGCGATAAGAAGCTCCTGATAACCCCTCACTCGCTCACCGTTTAGTGTGCGAAACTCATTGTCCCTGACGTAACGTTCGTAATCGGCGAGCGTTGCGAACTCGAGCTGGTTAACCGGTTGCGGGAAGAGACTGATGAACTTCAACAACTTCCTGCTGTCCGAGGCCAGGTATCCTTCGAGCCAGGAAGTAACCCATTGCTTGAGTTTGACCTCGTCTTCCGTAAAAACGCTCATGTAGGTCGACACTTTCCCCTCTCGCAACAGCTGTCTGCCCAAAGCGTGAAAGGTCGAGATCTGGGGGGTGGACTCTAAGGAGATACCGCTTCTCGTCGCTGCTTTCGCCAGGCGTATCCTGAGCTCCTCGGCAGCGGCGCGGTTGTAGGCCAGCACGAGGATCTCTTCGGGTCTTGCCAGACCGCGGTCGATCAAGTCGAGCGCCTTTGCAACCATGACCGAAGTCTTTCCAGTTCCTGCCGCGGCCAGGACGAGATTGCGGTCATTCGACCGCAGGACGCCGAGACGCTGCTCGAGCGTCAAAGGGTTCGACTCGACTCGGTCGAAAAACGACCCCCGCTTCTGCAGTTGGATTCTCTCGTGATGCTCCCGAAGAGCGGTCGCTGTCACCGGATGAAAACCGATGAGGTCCTTCAACTTCTGAATATGACCAGCTGAGAGATATCGATCCCAAAGATCCGCTTGGGCGGCGTAGTCCGTACTCAGTGTTTGACAGAGTAGAGCGAGCTGCTCGACTCGGGAATCCCGAGGGTATTCATGGACGACTCGCATCTGAAATGCGGTGAAGACGTCGTCGACGTATCTCTCTGCGTGCGCAGCGATGGTCTCGTTGAGGACACGCAGGAACTCTTCTGTGCCAGCGGCTCTGAGGAACCTGAGCCTGACGGGGCCATCCTTAAGATTAAAGGTCAGCTCCCCACCGAGAAAACCCTCGGAGAATGTGGCAAATTTCCGGCTCCCGCCGATGGAGACCGATTCGACGCGACAATCGCGTTTCAAGGTGACGATGGAATCGCCCTCGAGACGGAACTCGTCTCTACCCAGCAACCTGCCGATCAGGTTAGACCGTAACCTGGGGCTGGTTTCGCCAACCAGCGTTCGTTCTTGCACAAGGATACCTTTTACTTCTAGAAATATGACCGAGTTGTGGTCATGGCTTGCGACGAAGGTCTGCTCCACTGACCGAGGACCGAACAAGCCTCGCACGTCGATCGTCGACGCATGACGTTGTCCATGCACATGACGACAACGAAGCTGAGCCGCAGCGACATCCGAAGTATGGCATGCAGCAATTTCTAAAAGGCTCAAAATGTTTTATTTCCACAACATCCTTTAGAATTCGCTGTGCCTTCAAATGGGTGGTTCCATACAATATTGTTAATTGTCATAACGAGAAGGTGAAGATGCTTTCGATACTCCTAGATAACAGCGCACTGGATCATCATGCTTAAAATGCAAGTAATTCCATACCTTCTATAAGCAACGCCGGCCCGCTACAAAACTCACCAATTCCCACCAATCGGCGGCGATCCGATCGCAATAGGCAATAAAAATTCAATTGTTGCAAATTTATCTCTGCGGCTGAGCTTAACTTAGAGTAATGTTATTGATATAAAAAAACGAACATTTCTCATATAACGTCCACCTGGCACTACTGCCCTACTCCCCTCCATGGCTTCCCTCTTCCACGATCCGCTGAAGTTGATTGCTCCAGCGATCGTCATCGTCTTCCTCATTTGTTTAATTTTTCAATTCATCCGTCACTACCGCTTGCCGGCCGGCGTGCTCGAGCGTGCGCTGCGCCAAGCTACCGGTGAGGTCACGAAAATTCGCGAACTCGCCCCCGCAACGCGACGCGAGGCAGTTAATCAAGTATTTAGGAACACCGCATTTGCCCATCATTGGAACGAGTTTCAAGAAACTCTGCACGACCAGTACCAAGACGTGGATGGCGAGCGGCGCGTGGCGCGTACGCGGGCGACTATTCCTGCTTCACATTATTTTTCGTCGCAAAGTATCGTCGACACGCCGCTACGGACCGAATACTTCAAGCATTTGCCCGGCATTCTGACCGGACTTGGGATCATCGGTACTTTCTTCGGCTTAATGATTGGCCTTAGCCAGTTCGATCCAGGTACGCCAGAACAAGTGCAGGAAAGCGTGCGCGGGCTGTTGCACGACGTGCTGTTTGCCTTCGTCGGTTCGTTCACGTCCATCGTTGGCGCCATGATGGTCACGCATGTAGAAAAGAAGTGGTTACGTTTGTGCTACACGCACCTAGAAACCCTCTCCGACGCAATCGATCACTTATTCGACGCCGGTGTGGGTGAGGAATATCTGGCTGAGCTGGTCAAGACCAGTCAGGAGAGCGCTATTCAAACGCGTATGCTCAAGGACAGTTTGGTGACTGATCTGCGCGAAATGCTGCAAAACCTCGTCGATACGCAGGTGCGCGAAAGTGTCAAGCTGGCGGAAACCTTGAGCGGTAGCTATCGAGATTCCGGCAGCCACATGGCTAACCAGATCAGTCAGAGCATCGAGTCCAGCTTGCGTACACCCTTAGAAAAAATTGCCGACTCGGTCTCGAGCGCTAGCGGCGACCAGTCCAAGATGGTCGGGTCGATGTTGCAAGAAGTCTTGGTCGCCTTCATGGCCAAGCTCGAGGGAACGTTCGGGCAGCAATTTCAAGGCATGTCCGCTATGCTCGAGCAGTCAGTCAATAGCATGCAGCAGATGCAAGCCGGCATTTCCGCGCTGGTCAACGATCTGCGCAACGCTAGCGCTGCTTCAAATGAGGCGACGTCTCAGCAGCTGGCGAAGACCCTAGAGGACATGCATCGCGGTCAAGAGCTAATGCAAAGCACCATGCAACACATGGTCGCAAGCCTACAAGGGGCGGTCGAATCGATGGGAACGCAAGGCGTCGAAGCGGGAGGCAAGATCGCTGCGCAATTGGAACGTATGTTCACCGACGCCGAACTGCGTCAGCAAAAGATGACAGAGCAGATGGACGTGTTTGTCCAGCAGATGCAAGACAGCGTAGGCCGCGGACAGAGCGACACCGTGGCGCAGATCGCAGGCACGGTGCGTCAACTTGAACAGCAAATGCAAACCATGATCGACGGCGTCGGCCAATCGATCACTCGGGCGCAAGAAGAAGGTATGCGCAGCGTCACGATGGCGTCGGAGGGCCTGACGACACGAATCGACAACATGTTCACGACCTTCGATCAACGCCGTGAAAACATGGATCAGCAAGCCCAGGCCGCTGTGGAGCAGTTGCAGCAACAGACTGGTTCAACCTTGCACGCATTGGGCAGCCAAGTCGACACCATGTTCACAACCTTGGATCAAGGCCGACAACAGATGGATCAGCAAGCCCAAGTGGCGATGCAGCGTTTCCAAGAGCAGACGGGTTCGGTGTTGAACGAGCTGGGCAGCAAGGTCGGGGCGATGTTTGACAACCTCAACAAAGGGCGCCACGACATCGATCAGCAAACGCAGGCTGCGCTGCAGCGCTTCCAGGAAGCGTCGACCTCGGCCTTGCTTGAGCTGGGGGGACAGGTACGCTCACTGGCCGAGCTGGTGGAGCGCGAACGGATGGCGATGCGACAGACCATCGAAACCCTAGGTGGACAGACCGAACGCAATCTGCAAGGCATGCAAACGGGCGCCGACAAGATGCGCCAGGCCGCCGAACGCTTTGATACGGCCGGCAGTCAAGTGCACGACGCGTTGCGCTCGAGCACCGACATGGTAACCGCTCTGCGTGCAAGTTCCATCGATATCGCCGGTTCCATGGGTGAACTCACGGCTGTAGTGGCGGATTATCGTGCCGCACGCGATGCGGCGGTGCAGAACATGAGTACTCTGGAATCCGTCATCAATACGGCGCAACAGGAAGCCGCCCTCCGTGAAAAGACGGTCGCCGACCTCACCCGCTTGAGTGTGCAAATTCACACGGTGAATCGGGAAACCGAAGAGTATTTGGAAAAGATTGCGTCGGCCGTCGGACGGACTTTCGATGACTTTGGCCATGGGATGGAACGCAGTTTACAAAAGACCATGGGCTCGCTCGACACCCAGCTAGACAAGGCGATTCAGCATCTCGCGGGCGGTGTTGAGGACGTCAAGGAGTATGTCGAGGATCTATCGGAAGCGATGGGCAAGCTGGCAACCCGCACGGTCAGGAGTTGAGCGATGTTCGGAATGCGCGCGCCCGCTCCCCAGCGGCCAAAATACGAGGGCGAAAAGCCATTTTGGATCTCCTACGCCGACTTGATGACAGCGTTGATGATCTTGTTCTTGGTGGTCATGGTCGCTTCGCTCGTGATGATGACCCAGCGGATCGAAGCAATAGAACAGGGAGAGAAGGCACGCGCCAATGACATTAGTCGGCTATGTGAACGGCTGCAAATCAAGGCGCAAGAACTGAACCGCAACATCGTGGTCGATTGCCGCGACAACCGCATCAATTTTGGCGAGGCGGGACGCTTCGGCTACAACGACTACAAGCTAGGTCCGGACGGCCAGACCGCGCTGCGTCAAGTCGTGCCGCTAGTCATCGAAGCCGCCCTCAGCAACGAGGGCAAGCGCTGGTTCAAACAAGTTTTGATTGAGGGCTTTACCGACACCGATGGCTCTTACTTGTACAACCTGCACTTGAGTCTTCAACGCTCGGAATGGGTCATGTGTGCGATGCTGGACGATCGCTTTACCGCCACCACGGGCCTGAGCCAAGCGCAAAAGCAGCAAGTGCGCGAGTTGTTTCTGGCCGGTGGCGTGTCCTTCAATAACGCCAAAGACAGTAAGGAAACCAGCCGTCGGGTCGAGTTGCGTTTGCAGTTCTATGGTTTGAAGGACCCAGCGAGTGCGATGCGGCCCGTGTCATTTACGGCCACGGGGCCGGAGAAATGCCTGCTTCTATGAGCTTGGAACATCTTAGCTTATTCGCCGCCGTCTCCAGCCGCTTGGAGACGTCCTTGCATCGTTTCGGCAGAGACAGTGAAGGACTGCTGTTTACGCTACCCGAACCGCGCAAGCTCGCCCTAGAGGCCGATCGGCTGGCCTTGCTGTTCGAGCAGGGCGCGCCACGCGAACCCGATCGGCAACAACGGATCAACGCCTTGGCGCGTTTGCGGCGTGGCGAAACCGATCTGTCGCGCCGAGAATGGACCTTGATTACATGGGGTTTGTGCGACGACTGCGGCGCATGCGGCAAGCCGATTCATGAGCAGGACTTGTTTGATGCCGTCATCGCCTACACGGATCACTGGATTGCATACCAAGAAGTGTCGCGTAAAGCGTGGTTTGGACTTCTGCATAGCTATCTCGCCTACGAACTCGACGCCTCGTCCGACCAGCGCAATTGGCTACGCTTGCGCGAGCGGCTGGTCGCAACGGCGGCGATCTTGATGGACAGTCTGCGACGTCCCAAGCTCTGGTCGCAACTCGTCGAGCGCCATCGCGACATCTTCGGTGACGACGCTGGAGGTTCGCTACGCGAAGTCGTGTTCGAGGGTTCGGAGGACGAGCACGATCAACTGGCCCGTGGCTTGCCGATTCCAGAGTCGAGCTGGTTATGGCGACGCGTGATCGCACAACAGATCGATTATCTTAATCATCTGGACGATGCCGGGTTCTTAACGCGCATCCCGCGGATGCTGCAGTTTTTGCGTGCGCGGCCATTGTTCGGGGACGACCTGCTAGCCGGGTTGCTGACGCGCTATTGCCAATCCGCCCAGCGCAACGAGGCACACGATCTTCTGAAAAGCGAGTCGTTCACACGTTGGGGTAATCCGCAGCTGCGCTCGGCCTCGCGTTGGTCAATGGTCGATGCGCCCGTGCGCGCCATGGTATTGCGCTGGTTCGCCAAAGAAGACTTGGAACACTTTTTTAGTTTGTTGCAAGGAGCGGGCCAAGTCGACCAGGCACGGTTACGCTATTGGCTCGATTTCGTCGACCAGATCGTCTACACGCGCATCTTGTTGGGGGCCGACGCTGTCGCCAATCCCGATCCCGAGTTCCGCAACTTTAGAACGAAGAACGCGGGTCGTTACGGCAAGCTGATCGGTGGGCAAAGCCACAATAATGGGTTCATCATGCGCATCCAGGATCAGTATTTTGTCGAGTTTTCCGGAACTGGCAATGCCTGTTACGCCTATGCCGAGCATGAGCTCCCGTTCGATCCAGCGGCGCGAGAACTATCGACTAACAGCCTCAAAAAAGTCATCCACAACAAGCAAACCTGGTCGGATAACCGGATCCTGCACATGAACGCATGGCAGTGGAAGGCAAACCAGTTTCTGGCGCGGCGCAACATCTTTCCCGGCTCGGGCGACCATGCCGCAGCGATCCGCGTCGATAGTTATCGGGCACGTTTCGACGCCCCGAGCATGGCAACGCCTCCTTTGCCCCCTGCGCCAGCGAGGCCGATCTCGGCGTCAGCACGTCCGCCTGAGCCGGCACCCAATCAGCTGCCGGCCATACCGCGCGCATCCGTCGTCGCGGAGGCGTCCACGCTGAGCGTCATCAAGGTCGCTAGCGCCCTAGCGCGCGCCTATCGGATCGAGGTGCAAAACAACATCGACAAGGGCGGCGCATTCTGGGTTCTCGAACGCGATTCCCGCTCGCGCCTGGGCCAGGAGCTCACTCGCCTTTCCATGAGTTTTAACGCCGACAGAGGATTTTGGATCAAGTGAGCTTTTGGAATAAGCTGCGTGGTCGGGCACCATCTCCGGCCGGGGCATCGATCGAAATGCCGGTGTTGACCCCTGTATTCGAAACCGAGGGCGCTCTGTATCCAAGCGTTGCGCGCGACTCGTTAACAAGCGCGTTGCCAACGGAGCGTGCGGCCCTCGCCTATCTCCGGCAATTGGAGGAAGAGGGTTTTATTACACCCTTGGTCGACAATTGGCTGCTGCCCTGGGAGCAGGTCTACGAAGTCCTGCAGTCCGACGAACATCGCGCGAGTAGCGTGCTACTTGGTTTGCCAAGCGTGCGCGATCTTCGCCCTGCCTTGACCAGTTCGGGCAGTCTGTCTGACCCTGCGTTCACGATTACTATCCAAGGCTGGGAGAGCAGTGCCGGCGTGCCTATTCGTGGAACATTGTCACGTCAAGGCGCGGTCTATATGCTCGATAGTGAACGGTGGCTGCTGCCGGCGCCAACATGGAAGCTCATTCGCGCCGTGCAGGATCTGCATCGTGATCAGCAAGTTGCGCCGGGCGAGAAAACCAATCAGCTTGGGTGGACGACGATTCGCAAGCTGGCCAAGCGTGCCAACGCGCATCTAGACGGCTTCTTGGACCGTACTGTGGTCGTGCGGCCTGAATCCTTGAGGCTGGATCTCGATCGCCGCCTGGTCGGTAACGAGCAAGTCGTCGAGGTCACGCCCAGGTTCGACGAGCAGCCAGCTGGCTGGCTGGCCTCCTTTGAGCGGCAGCAACAGGTTCAGGATCGCTACGTCGTCGCACAAGAAGACGGCGGCGTGACGCATGTTTTGGTGCCACCCGATGTGAAAGCGGTACTCAGCGAAGTGCGCGCGATGCCCGCGCGGCGCGTCGCCGGCCACAACGCTGCTTTGTTTCTCAAAAATCCATTCGCGTATCTCGGTCCCGAAGCGAGCAGCGTGCTTGATCCCGAGGAATACGACGCGGCACTGGAGCGGGCTGGCATCCATTTCTATCGCTTTGCGATCAAACCGATACTGACACTAGAGCAGCGCATCGACACCATCGTTCTCGTGCTCACCGCGCCTAGCGAGATCATGGCTCCCGTCGAGATTGATTTCAACGACCCTGTCACCATGGGACAATTCGTGACCGAAGTGGGCAGCAAGTTCGTGGCAGGGCTCGCCTGCGCTTTCTGGCGTGGCTACGAGCTGGAACTGGGCAGCTTCGGCGCAAGCGAGTTAAGCCACCTCGAGGAAGTGCAACAGCGTTGGCGCGCGCAAGCTGCGGGCCAAGAACTGAATGATGTGCTCGACTTGGCCCAGTATGGAGACCGGGTGATCGGCATAGGCCGTGCCGAAAAAGTCGCTTCTCCCTATCTCCAAAAAGGCAAGGCGGAGAACTGGTTGCCGGCTGAGTTATTAAGTCGGCTTGGACTGGACGGCGAGTTGCTCAGCCGCTGGGAAACGTCTAATCACGACCATTTCCAACAGTTCCTGGTTAATATCGAGGCAGCCTCGGCAAACGGACAAGCGACCGCTCGCCTGCCGGGCCCTGAGCTGGATCTCGAGTTGCTGACGGCGCGTCGCACCGCGACCCTATGGTGCGAACGTTTCAAACAGCGCGCCCCCGGCGATGCCAAGGAAGCGAACGCGCGCGACGTCTTGCTCGTAGCGGGCAATATCGACGAGCTCGATTACAAGCGCGATCGTGGCACCACCATCCGCCAAGGTTTGATGGCCGATCCAGAACTGCCATACGCCTTACTGCCGTCGACCTCGTTACGCGGGCACCAACTGCAAGGCGTTGGCTGGTTGCAGCATCTATATCGCCTGTCGCCACACATGACCTCGGGCTGTGTTCTAGCGGACGACATGGGTTTAGGTAAAACCCTTCAGCTCTTGAGTTTCATCGCCTGGTGCATGGAAACGGACCCGGATGGTGCGCCGGTGTTGATCGTGGCCCCCGTGTCCCTGCTCGATAATTGGGAGCGCGAGATGCGCCACTTCCTGCACCCACGCGTGGGGGAGGAGGTCCTGAAATTGTACGGCCGCTCGTTGCAGGAAGCCCGCTTGCCTAAGGGTGAGCTGCCGCCCGAGGTGCGTGCCCACGGCATCCAAAACCTGTTGCGCTTCGGATGGCGCCGCAACAAACGTATTGTGCTGACCACCTATGAAACCCTGCGCGATCAGGAGTTCTCGCTGGCGCGCCAAGCGTGGAGCGTCGTCATCTGCGACGAAGCGCAAAAAATCAAAAACCCCGCGGCTCGAGTGACGCAAGCGACCAAGGCGCTTCAAGCGCGCTTCCGGATCGCCTGTACTGGTACCCCCGTCGAGAACTCGCTGACCGACTTGTGGTGCCTGTATGACTGGATTCAGCCTGGACTACTCGGCTCTCTCAACGAGTTCGGCGCCAAGTTCCGCCGTCCGATCGAAAACAAGGAACAGCAAGACGCGTTCGCGCTCAACGAATTACGAACGCTCATCGAGCCGCAACTGCTGCGCCGAACCAAACAAGATGTCGCCAAGGATCTACCGGCTAAGATCGAGGACGCGGAATGCAAGACGCTCCCTATGAGTCGCTTGCAGGTGCGCCTGTATCGCAGTGAAGTCGGCTTGTATCACGACCAACGCGCGATGCAAGAGCATCTCGGTGAACAAAGCGCTGCCATGCTAGGCCTCCTTCATAAGCTCAAGATGATTTGCGCGCATCCGCATGCCTTGCGCCCCGAGGGGGAGGCGAACGAGGTCTCGCCCAAGCTGCGCTGGACCATGGAAAAACTCAAAGCCATTCAGGCACATGGCGAGAAGGCGATCATTTTTACCGAGCTGCGCGATATTCAGAGGGCGCTGCAGTTCGCCATCTTGGACGCGTTCGGCTTCATGGCGACGATCATCAACGGCGACACCAACTCGAGCAGCGAGCGCGGCCCCAGTCGTCAGAACTTGATTGACGCCTACCAAGAAGCACCGGGCTTTGGCGTCATCATTCTCTCAACCACCGCGGTCGGATTCGGCGTCAACGTTCAAGCAGCGAACCACGTGATCCATTTTACCCGGCCATGGAATCCTGCGAAGGAAGACCAGGCCACCGATCGCGCCTACCGCATCGGCCAACAGCGCGACGTGTATGTGTACTATCCGACCGTCGTCGGCGACGGCATGGTGACTTTCGAGCAAACGCTCGACCTTCTGCTTAGCCGCAAGCGCGCGCTAGCGACCGATATGTTGAATGGCACCGGAGACATCGAGATCAATGAATTCGCCGCATATTTGACGCCCACCTCTTCGTTGCCGCATAAGGACCCAAAGCATGAGCTATGACGCACTTGAGACACTTGGGCGAGAACGCTTGTCGCGCAACTTTTATATGCGCGAATTCTTGTACAGCGAGATCGCCAACTGGCATCAGCTCCGCAATGTGCCAGACCATCCCGACGTCGCGTTACGGGTGGGCCGCTCTCTATGCACCGAGCTGCTCGAGCCTTTGCAACTGCGTTTTGGCCGTGTTCATGTTAGGTCCGGGTACCGTTCTCCCGCAGTTAATGCGTTTGGCAATCGTCACAATCTCAACTGTGCCAGCAACGAGAAGAATTACGCTGGACATATTTGGGATTACCCAGAAGCGACTGGCCATCACGGCGCGGTGGCCTGCATTGTCATCCCGGCATTGGCGGAATACATTGCGCTGGGCGGCAATTGGACCGCGATGGCCTGGTGGATCCACGACCATCTGCCGTACAGTTCGCTATGCTTTTTCGCCAAGCTCGGCGCGTTCAATATCGGGTGGCATGAGGCGCCGCAGCGTCGGATCGACAGCTTCGCCGCGCCACGCGGTTGCCTGACTAAGCCGGAAATGGCTAATCACGCGGGTGACCATGCGGATGCCTACCGGAGTCTGTTGACCTTCGTCGATATGGTGGTGTTCAACCCGCCCTCGATCGAGGGCCTCGCTGTCGACAAAGCCATCGATCCGCCTCCCGTGCAAGGTGTCAATGCCCCAGCCACCCTGCCCTCGGTTCCGCAAGCGGCGGCACACCGCGTGGGCGAGCGCATTCGCTACCGGGCCGTGCACACCAAGACAGGCTGGCGCCAGGTCGACAATCACGCGTCACTCGACAATGCGATCCACGGGAAAGATGGCGCCCTTGGTTTGTTCGCAGGACGCGTCAGAATCAACAAAGAATTGCATGGTGAACCGCTTTTCGTGGTCGTCTGGCGCGACGGCGACCAGAATGGCAAGGTCGTCCGCGCACATCCTCATCACTCTGGACAGATCGAGCTTGCCAATATTCCGATACAGGCGATCGAGCAGATGGAAGCGCGAGGTGGGAGCTCGACAAGTGAACTGATCAAGTATTTTGCTTAGTCACGTGCACCAGCCCGCCATTTTCAACCGGCGATGGTTAGCGCGGTAGGGGTGCGCGTTGGCTCTTCTTTGCGCCTGTGCGGCGTCCGGCGAGTTGACACACAACGACAAACATGACTGACACTACAAACGAAGCCTTGATGAGTGCTCGCGATGACGAAGCCTTGGCGGCGCTGAGCACTATTTATACCCTCGCGCAGGAAGCAGGATACGAATTGACTAAGGAAACCGTTAAATTGGCCGAGTTCGTCGCGCCGACGGGAGACGTACTCTATGTCGAAAAAACGCGAGTGAACTTGAACAACGTCATTTGCTGTGTTCACCCTGGACATTCACGCGAAGCATTGCTTCGGCTCCGCGGCGTGCAAGCCGTGAGCGAAGAATACCGCTTTCATTCGAACATGACACGCTTTCCAAAGCGTCTGCATCGCGGTGAGACTGCGACTGCTTATGGGTGGCACGTCAAGCTCGAAACTATGCTTGGCTTGCACCACTTCCTGACTGCCTTTACGCAAATCGGCGGCGCATGATACTGGTTAATCGACGCTGAGGCACCCGATCCAAACCGTATCAGCATCATTTTTCGCCACCGCATAAAGCGGGGTAAAAGCTAGCTGTACTTATGGCACAATGGAACCACTGGAGGTAACTATGACCCTGCCTACTCGACTCAAACATTTCGGACGTCTTGCCATCGCACCGGTTAAAGGCTTTTTTTGCTTAAAGACGAGGACCAGTACGCCACATTATGATCCTGAACGCACTACTTTATGGGCTCACGTGAAAGAGGTGGCTCGCTAAGACACGATTCTTTATTTTGAACCTTTCACTAACGCAATCCAATATTTTCGTGAGGAGCGCGCTAAAGGCTTGGAAATTAAATAGATCTGTGAATTCCCAGCGTTTTGTAGAGACAATGTGCTTGGGCACTTAGGACAATTTCTTTTCTAGTTACTGAATTCAGGTTCCTGCGACTGACTTCGAAAACTAAGAATTGGCGGCATTTTGGCGCAGGCGGCGTGAGCATATCATTCGAAACGGAATGCTTCGTTCACCAGAGCGACCTTGCTATAGTGAACGCAACCGCGCCCGCCGTTCTCGGCACCGCCGACTCTCCATGCGGACGCTAGACAGCCGGTAGAACCGACTGTACCCGCTCAACTAAAACTGGCCTACGATTGGAGAACTCGTCGTATTTCCGCTACCGACCAAGCTAAGCGACCGTTGACGCGAACCGGGCGGAGTGGCCCTTTCTCGTACGACGCCCAAACTCGCAGCGTCTGAGGTTTTCGTCCAAGGTGAAAAGCCGCACACGCTGTATTCACATGTGTTCGCCGCTCAGACGAAAGCGCGACGAAGTCTGGATTAAACTTTTCATCCATTTCATATTCATTCTCGCCGGCATATTGCTGTTGATGATTCATTTATCGCCTTTTCGAAGGTCGGCGGCCGCCCTAAATCAAGCTTTAGGACGACCGTGTTCATAATCTTAGTCAAAGACATATCAGAGCGTAGGTTCTAAACGCAGGATTGCGTCGCAGCCTCGTGCAGCCGCAAAAAAATACGTGCGCTTTGACAACCCATTACTGATCAAAGCTTAAGGTCTTAAAGCTTTTAAAAAGCATTACGGAAAGCACTTTCCGAAAGAACCAAGTCCCGTTCGCATTTCTACCATGGCCCACTTGAAACTCATGACCACGACCATTTACATTCGCTGCGCAGCCATAATTTCTCAATCGGGTAAAGCTATGATCAGCGGCCCTTCTTTAGGAGGAGCTTGAACCGTTCCGAAATTATTCGCTTCTCGCGTAACTGTTGCAGCACTTGACGCACGCGACGGGGGGTGACTTCCAGAAGCTGAGCGATTTCCTCAGTCGACATTCCGCTGAGGAGGCGTGCAAGAGCTAGAATTTCGGCTTCAACAGTATCCGAGACGAACAGCATATCGTCACCGCCGCCGTATGTAGAGACCGTCATATTCTCAATCCGTGTGCGTGCTTCCTCGCCAACAACATCGTCACGGTCGAATGAAACCGCGAAAGTGTGAGCTCCTGTTTGTCTTCGCCTTTGTTTTTCCCAATGCCCAAAAATAAACTGACAGAAAGTGCCCTTAGTTGGATCGAACTCTGCGCCTTTTTCTAGAATGATGCAGCTTACTCCTTGGCTAACATCTTCTTTCGGCTCACCATACTTTTCCGATTTCGCATTGATCTGATCTACGTGTTCCTCAGGGAAAGTAACTGCAAGCTTGGCTAATTCGCTTGGGGTAAGAGACATGTTTTCCTTCTCGACAAAAGTAGTACAGGCTTAACTAAAAAGTGACATAAGCTCTGTGAAACTAGAAGGGCGGCCATCCCTTCCACCCGATCGTACTCGGGTAACCTTGCACATGCACAAGCGGAATTGGCCGTAGAGCAGTACACGGCATGATCCGAACGGGGCAAGAGATTTATGGGAAGGTGTAGCGAAGCGTCGGACGGCAAAGCGCTGACGCGGCGGACGAAAGATGCAGGCAAAAACAGATGCGAGCACCCAAACATGACTTGAAGGTTACTGAGAGCGGTAGGGAGATAGCGCCAAATCATGGATAGTGCGACTCGTAATGAGTCGGAACCATTCTGGACGCAAGTAGATTTTTAGTTTGCTGCCTGAAGAGCCGTAGAGAAATTTTAAAACAATGCCGCATAGCGACAAGCTACGATACCACCAAATATTTCCATGTGTAAATAACTATTTTTAAGAAGCAAACTGACTGTTGTTTGACCTAGCCTTATTGTCGCGCTTGAGTTCAGCTTTCATCGTATGGCGCGCTCTACCTCATGAAGCGTTCGCGGAGGCGTTTCTGATGTCCCTGCCGCTGGCGACCGCCCATGTGACATGCCGTTGCTCATTCAGCTGGAAATTAACCCAAACCGATCCTCAATTAACAGCAAAGACAGCTCGACATTTCTTCCAGTTCAGATTCAGTCGAGTGTGATAGCGCCGACCTGCAACAACGGCTTTTACAGTCTATGGACAGATACGCCGAGTGCGGGTGTTAAGGCTCGAACTCATTAAGGCATCGCTGTGCCTAGCCTGCAATTCATAAGATTTTTCAGCACCGGCAATTTCCCTGGAATGGCGTGGCATTAGTCCCAATTGCAATCCCTCTGTACTGCCCCCCTTAGCATTCTTTCAAAATTATCTAACGTGGCCTGCGGTCATCAAGCGTTTTCCACGTTTCGACAGCCAGCCTCAGCAGAGGTCATGTGGTCTTGCTAGTCCGATACTCAGCATATGGAGATATCGCTCGAAGCCTTGAGTGCGCGCCGCAGTTACCGTAATTGCCCGAAATGCGTTCATTGCGCTATGAAAATCCGACAGCTTAACTCCCCATTTTCTCCTAATGATAATTACAGCTATGCCTTGCGTCAGCGACAGCAAGTCCTGTTAATTCTTAACGCGGCGAAAATTTCTTATGCCAGAACTCGACTTGCGCCAAGACGGTTTGGACTTAAGATTGATTTGTGACGGTTACACATACCGTTCAATTCAGAAGACTAAGGAGCTGTTCCAATGAATACTAAAGAGATCACCAATCGAACTATTTTTACGATTAACTGGGCAAAAGGCGATCGACGTTCTGTAAACGCCTACCTAGCTGGCAATGGTGACGGTCGCATGCTGTGGTGGCACATCAACCGTCTAACTCACCAATTACTTCGCCCTAAGGCTTCGCTGGCGATAATTATGTATTGCTTCCATTCTCGGCATCATGTAATGACCCTGTTGAACCTAAAGTATTGGGCTGACGTGAAGAAGGTAGCAACAGTCATCCATTCCCACGGGATATTAGCAGGCATCCGCCGTGCGGTTTCCTTAAACGACGAGAACACGCCCGTCTAAATTCAGTACTTGCATGCAATACGGCAGACACACGATACTGAACCGTCGAAAGCGCGGCACCTGCATTGAAAACATCGATTCACGTAAACAACATCAAGGCAAATACCAAATGAAAGAATTTCTCGAGCATATCAAAAAAATTGCCATCGCAGACAGCCGTCTATTCCTTGAACCGTACATGACGGTAGGCCGCTTTATTCGGCGGCTTTTCAGAGCTGTTTTTTCACGCTTCAAGCGCTCGAAGACAAATGACAAAAAAGGAGACGACCAATGAAAAGCATCACCTTCTATTTGTTATTGTATCTTCATCCCTTAGCAAAGACCGTCTTATCGATCCTGTGCCGAGTCTTTTCCCTCTTCTCGGCAATCACACTGATAGCGATCTTCTTCAACGATTTTTCGATGGAGTATCTCTTGACTGCTGCAATATTTTTTACAGTATCGCTCTGCGCATTGGTTCTTCAAGAGAAGTACACAACGCTTCTCCTAAAGCTCCAACCTGACGACACCGAATATACGTTCTATAGCTGATCGAATTGATAAAGGCCGATAATCGCATGATTATCGGCCTGAACTGGATGTCTGCGCAGTTGAATCAAGCGTCCAAACGGCTGGCTTCACCTCGCTCAGCTAGTCGTGCTCGTGCGTCAAAAAGTATAGGACTTATACTCGCAATTTTGATATCAACGCCGTTCTCATACAAGAACTTCGCGCACTGTTCATAGGTATAGCCGGAATCACGGAGATGCATGAGCTGCGGGATGTACGGTTCCAAAAGATCTCGTAAGGTAGTTCGGCGGACGGGAGGTTTAACACTCTTCATAAATTCTTCCGCAGTAACCCGGCAGGTAGTTTTCTTCTTGTCGCTTGCGTCGTCGTTTTCAGCTTGATTGACGAGCTGAAGTCGCCTCACCGTATGAATCTGTGCCTCGAAAAGTACTGCTACTTGCTGTGCCAGGTACCGCACCGACGAGGCAATCGTGTCTAACCCATCACAGTGCGGCAAGCCGTCTTCCTGTTCTGCCCGGATACTTTCAATCACATCAGCTACCCCTTCAATAATTTCCTTCTGCACTGAGTCACCAATAGCCCCGAGGTCGCTAAAAGTGCTCCTGCAAATATCGTCGATCATTGCTCGACCGGCCTCTGGTGTACTGACTCGAAAAGGAAACTTATCGTCGACCGATAGGTTAAACGCTGCGTGCTTAACATTCGCATCATCATCTACAGCAAGGAGCTCACGACTAAACACCTTACATGCGGTAATAAAACGGTTGATCAGGTGACGCTGCAGCGGATTCAGTTCTTTTCCAACTACATTCAAGCGCACTAAGACGTCATCCAGATCCTTGAAAATAGCAACGCAATTTTCTGCCGAGGCATTGCCGGGGACATTTTTCCATGGAAGATAGCTGTTCACCATTGTTAGGCATCTCCCCAATCTTTCGCAGCTTCAACCAACATATTTTTCTCCTCCAATAACAATAAGAAATCTTTCAACATTGCCTCGGCAGTAATTCGTAGGGCAACCGATACTGCGCGCTCCGGTGCAATCCAATCCACTCCATGACGCCGCGCATGCTTAGCCCACAACACATGCACCTGCTCGACAGTCAATCCCCGGTCTAGGTCTGCAAGTGCGTCTTGTATCGCGCGACAGTCGTTCAAGCGCTCAGCAGGAACCTCCGGTAGTCCTATGACATCCACAATACGAAGTGATTTCCGGAGTGCTTCTTGTCCATGCTCGTCTAGCGGGTCTCTGGTGCTCGCTATGGAAGATCCGATATAAGCGATCATTACAGACTGGCGGCTATGCCCCAACGCTTGGGCGACCTTCGCCTTCACGACGCCCAAATCAGAACGATCCAGCTGCCCGCCTCTCCCACCCATCGTCGGTGGCACCATTCCAAGCAACAGCGCCTGGTTTTCTGCAAACTGCGCTCGTAACCCGTGACCGGTTACGCCGGCATCGGCCTTTGTGAAACCCAGCGACGCCATTAAGTTTTCATACCGGCGGATGTTCTGTTCGAGACTAGCTGCTTGGCCAGATCGGGCATACTCCCAACCGAGCGGTCTGTCTTTGGGCGCCCGAGCTTTGACGTACTCCAGCAGTTCACGTTGTGCGCCCGACTGGATTGGAATGTTCCGCCAGCGGCCGCCTTTTCCCATCCCCGGGAAAACCTGAAGGTATTGGCCGTAATCCTGGACATGTGGATTACATTTCAGAACCTCTTCGCGCCGTAGTCCGAAGCCCAGTTCAAGACGCAGCATCAAGCCAAGGCGCGAATCGCGTTCGTCTACCTTCCGAAACGTCTCTACGGGATCGATCCCGTTTCCCGACCAAGACTTGGTGGTTTGCGCAGCGGAACGCACCTTTAACAAATCCGGATCCACATCTGGCAGATACTTCTGAACTGCACCGACCATGCCGGGCTTGCCGAGCATGGCGCAAAACACGCGTAACCGCGACAGGTCGTTCTGAATAGTCTTGATCTTTTTGTGCTGGCAATACCACCAATGCTTGACCAGCATCGATGTGCCGCTCGCCAAGGTTTTTCGGATCTTGGATCTTGTAGCCTAGCTCGTGTAGGAGCCAGATCGCTGCATACACCACCTCTTTCGTCAGTGTCTGGGTTCGCTCGGACGCGACTGTCCCATTTACCCGGCGCCAGCCGTGCAACTCCATCACGGTGTTCACTTTTTGCTTCCACATATGACCCCACAAAAAACTATCGATACCTCATATCACCAACAGCGGAAATGCGGCGGGTCGCGCTGGCGGGGGTAAGGCACCCGTCTTAAATAAACCAGTTTCGCGTCCGAGGGCCTTACTGCCAACCACGGATGCGCCGAATCCTCGCGGCAATCGGTCTCTCTTCCACGGAAGAGAACAGAGCTTGAAGCAGTGTCTCGCTGCGCATTCCCGGACCAGGTCCGGGCGTTGAGGATGCACGCCTCTAGTTGCGAAATGACCAGTGTGAACTGGCGTGATGTTCATAGGTGCCGTGCCGTGAGCACATGCGGTCTAAGGGGTAGCTAACCCGATCACGATGGTTACAGTTGAAAGATTGGAGACGTGACTCTTCAAAGCGAAGAGCGGATGTGGGATGGCTAGAGGCGGCTGGAAAGGCAGACAGCTTAGGTAGGGATTTCGGTCTGTGACCGAGTTTTCCCTGCCATTGAGCTAGCAAGCCGATGACGACACGTTTTCGGGATCACTCTGTACCTGTCTGTGGAGTCCCGCGGACAAGACTCAGCCAGATAAGAGCTGATTTTTTTATGGGATGGGTGCTTGCTATCGGATGAAAGCAAGACGATGCCAAAGCCTGGCGTTGCGAAAAGCTGTTCTCTCTCAGTAGACAGAACAACTTGTAGGATGGGTACAACAATGCCGGAGTCCGACCTGCGGAACTGTAATGGGAAGATGGCTAACATGTCAAGGGATATTACTTCCCAGAACGTTACTTGGATTTCCGCATGTGGTGATAGGTAGTGACGGCGCAATTTTGCACCTCTATATCCGACACGGACGGATTTCGGGTTTCGATTGCTGTTCGGTGTCGCAAAACCAAACCCGACTTGCGCACGTCGACTTGCACGTTACCTTTGAATCTTTCTTCACATCTGGAGCCTCATACATGGAAAACCTTTCGATCGCAATTGACGGCGGCCACTCAATGTTCAAAGTTCGCGCGGCGTCGCTCGCATCGCCTGATGAGCGTCTCTCGTTTCAGATCCCGACCGTAGTGATGCCGGCCATCGCGCTGACCAACGAGCAGACCCGCCAAAAAGCCGAGCTCGAGACTGTCGAGTTGGACGACCGCCGATACTTCTTCGGCGAGACCGCCCTGCGACAAGGCCGCTCTGAAGTCTATACGGGGCAAAATGCTGACTGGATCGAAAGCCCGCAGCACGACGCACTGGTACTGGGAGCATGGCGGAAGGCCATGCAGGCCTTCGGCAATCCTCCCGCCCGGGTTCATCTGGTGATGGGCTTGCCGGCGAAATTCGTTGGGCCGCAGCGCGACACGCTTCGCAAACGCATTGCGGACTTGCTTACGCCGCGGCTCCTCCCAGGCCAAACACTCAGAGTGATGGTTCAGAGCCAAGCGGACGCGCCGCTACAGTGGCTCTCGATCCAAAGTGACGGTAGCCCGCATCCGCAGCGAGACCTCGACAACGAGGCCTGGAGCGTGATCGAGATCGGGCATTACACGACCGACTTTGCCCTTTCCGATCGAGGCGCAATGATGGAATACGCGGCTGTGTCTTGCGCGGGAATGCACATGGTGTACGAAGGCATGTCCAGTGCACTGGCGCAGGCCAAGCTACCGACGGCTCTGGATGTCGTGGAGGCAGCGGTACGGAGTGGCGGCGTCAAGCACTTCGGCGGACGGGTTGATGTGTCGCACTTGCTGCGGCAAGCGAAGGCTGGCTTTGACGCGATGGTGATGGACGAGGCTAACCGGGTGTTTGGCCAGAAGGCTGCAATACTTGACGGGATCATCGTTGGCGGTGGCGGCGCCGAGCTGCTGCTCGACAGGCTAAAACAATGGTACCCCAATGCTGTTTCCAGCGACGAGCCCCGGATGATGGTGGCGGAAGGCTTCTGCCGTCTCGGCTTACTGTCCCTGCTTCAGTCCTGACGACGAGACTTCCCATGACGGAACAAACGGAAAAGCTGCTTAAAATCGGTACTGAGATCACCGTTCGAATCAGCCTGACTTTTCAGAAGGCGCCAGACGTTCATACGCTGCTGGCGATGACACCGGTGCGCGAACGTGGAAAACTCGTGCGCTTGTCCCTCGAACGATATATCGCACAGACAGACCACCCGGCTGGCGACGTCGAGCAACAAATCAACGCTATCTCGACTTGGCTGAGGTCTCGGAGTAGACGCGAGGAAACCGCGCTACCCGCTGCCCGTCCATTCGAAGTAGAGCGCCCCGTCAGTGCTGCGTACACGCGTCAAGTTCCCGAAATGCCAACTCCAGTGCTGACGAAAAGCCAGCCTGCAGCGGGAGAGACCGCAGGCGCATCGGCATCCATCAAGCGGTGGCTTCAGCATGATCGAACCGCCTGATAACCGACAGCACAACGCTTGTTGGCTATCAGGCTTCTAAGCAAGCCAAAACCTTTCTGGCACCATATTCGGGTGTTGCCGGCCGCGGCAAGCGGCAAGCGGCAGGCGGCAGGCGGCAGGCGGCCAGGAGCGGTCATTCGTAGCTGCTCGAAAGCCTATCTGCATTGTGCTGCCAGTAAGTGAGACTGACCACTTGGTCATAAATACTCTTGCTAGGACGAAAAATCTTTTATTATGTAGGCCTCTAATACAACATCCAAACGAATAGGGGGCTGGCCCGACTTTCGCACAATCATAGGCATGAATGCCCCCGAAAGTCGACCAGGTGTCGATGCAAGACATTAAGTCGCTGAACTTTGAGCCCTTGCGGGCCGTGTATCCCGAGCTTGCTAATATGGGTGGTTATGCGGAACACTATGCGCACACGGACCCAGAGAGTGCGCTGGTCAAGCTCCGCAGCTTTGCTGAGCGCCTAGTTGATCGGCTTTACATCAAGGTGAATCTCGAACGAGTGCCGCAGTCCAACTTTGTGGACCTGCTGCATAACGCAAGTTTCCAAACTGTTGCCCAGCCTCTGGTGCTCGACAAGTTGCACCTGCTGCGGCGTCTGGGCAATCGCGGCGCCCACGGAGAAGACGTCGAGGCTTCCGATGCTGTTCGCTGCGTCCAAGAAGCCTGGCAACTCGCCCGTTGGCTGCATGTAACATTCCTTGGCGGCAAGGTCGAGGACTTCGAGGCATTCAGGCAGCCTCCGGCTGAAGGCATCGACAGCAAGGCAGAGTTCAAACGCAAAGCCAAGGCTTTAGCTGAGGAGAATAGCGTCAAGGAGGAACGCCTTAAAATTGCGCTGCAGGAACTAGCCGAACTAAGGGCTGCCGACCGGGCAGCGGCGCCTACTGTGGCCGCATTTACGCCTTCATCGCCGCAGGCTTTAGCGCAAGCTGCCCACTCCTCGGCGGCAACAGCCAACCAGCTTCGCTTCACAGAAGACAATACCCGCAAATGGTTGATCGACCGCGACCTGCGCATGGCCGGGTGGGATGTACCCAAGGGCACCGCCAGTAATGATTCAGTTGGCCAAGAAGTCGAGGTTCTGCATCAATCCACCATGACGGGTAAAGGTTACTGCGATTATGTCCTGTGGGATGACAATGGCAGACCACTGGCTGTTGTCGAGGCCAAGAAGACATTGGTCGATGCTCGCGCTGGACAGGAGCAAGCCAAGCAGTACGCCGACGCTTTGGAGAAGCATCACGGCCAGCGGCCGATGATTTTCTTCACCAATGGACACGATATCTGGGTCTGGGACGATGCTAGCGGCTACCCTCCGCGCACGGTCTATGGTTTCTATTCCAAAGACACGTTGCAGTACCGCGTCGGCTTCCAGCGGCGCGAGAAGCTCGATCTTTTTACGGACGTCAGGCCCGACGCCAACATCGCTGGCTACCTGCACCAGATTGAAAGCATTACCCGCGTCGCCGAGCGATTCACGCAACGCCACCGCCGTGCCCTGGTTGTGCAAGCTACGGGCACGGGTAAAACGCGTGTCGCCATCTCGCTGGCCAAGCTGCTGATCGATGCGCGCTGGGTCAAGCGAGTGCTTTTTCTCTGTGATCGCAAGGAACTGCGCAAGCAGGCCAAAAACGCCTTCAATGACTTCGTTCGTGAGCCAATTTACGTCATCGGCCAAGCCAACGATGTGGGAAAAATGGATGCGCGCATCTATATCGGCATCTATCAAGGGCTGATCAACGACTACGAATCCTTCGACGTCGGCTTCTTCGACCTTATCATCGCCGATGAATCGCACCGTTCGATCTATAACCTCTACGGTGACCTCTTTAAATATTTTGACGCCCTACAGGTCGGCCTGACTGCCACGCCGGTGGAGATGGTCAGCCGGAGTACTTGCCAACTCTTCGGGTGCGACTACAAGCTCCCTACAGCTAACTACCCGCTAGAGCAGGCCATTGCCGATCGAAAGTTGGTGCCCTTTCAGGTGGTCGCCCATACGACCAAATTCCTGCGTGATGGCATCAAAGCAGCGCATCTGACGGATGAGCAGATTGCGCAATTGGAAGACCAAGGCATCGATCCCAACACCCTGGACTTCAACGCCAAGGAGATTGATGACGCCGTCTTCAACAAAGACACGAATCGCGTCATCCTCCGCAATTTGATGGATAACGGCATTCGCGATGTCGATGGCCAGCTCCCCGGCAAGACCATCGTCTTCGCGCGCAACATCGACCATGCCCGCCTGCTGGCCGAGCTCTTCAACGAGATGTATCCGCAGTTCGCCGGCAGATTCTGCCGCGTGATTCATTCAAAGGAACCGCGCGCTGAAGAGTTGATCGACCAGTTCAAGGAACCCAACGGCGAGCTGAGCGTTGCCGTCTCGGTGGACATGCTGGACACCGGCATCGACGTACCCGAGGTGGTCAACCTTGTCTTCGCCAAGCCCGTCAAGAGCAAGGTGAAGTTCTGGCAGATGATCGGCCGCGGCACGCGCCTTTGCAAGGACCTATTCGGTCCTGATCTCGACAAAAGCGAGTTCCTGATCTTCGACCACTGGGATAATTTCGCTTTCCACGACCTGAACGCCGACGAGGTCGAACCAAATGTTCCCAAGCCACTGACGCAGCGCCGCTACGAGGCTCGCATTGAGCTCGCGGCGCTGGCCTTGGCGCGTTCCGATATCCCGGCCTTTGACGCGCTGGCACTGCAGATCCAGCAAGACGCCGCCGCGCTGCCCGATGGCGGCATCTCAGTACGCGAGAACTGGCAAGCGGTGAACCAGGCGCGCGACGCCAAGTTGGTCCACCAGTTCGCCCCCATCACCCGCCAACTGCTGACCGACACCGTTGCGCCCTTGATGAGCGCCCTGGATGTGCGCGGTCAGGGCGATGCACTGCGCTGGGACCTGTTGCTCGCTAAGGCCGAAGCCGCCGCTATCGCAGAACCCGGCCAGCCTAATGCTCACCGAGAAGCCATCCTGGAGTGGGTCGGACGCCTGCCCCCGCACCTCAACCCCGTGCGCGCCAAGGCCAAAGAGCTGCAAGTCCTGCGCACTGACGCCTTCTGGCAAGCCCACAGCTTCGCCCAGCTCGATGCCATGCGCGCCGCCTTGCGCGACGTGATGGAGCTAGCCAATCGTCCCGCGTTACCCCCGCCCATGCCCAAACCTCATTTGGACATCCGCGAGGACGAAGCCGAATACCAGGTTCATGTACGCCCGAGCAAGATCAAGTCGGTCGACTTCAGCATCTACCGGAAAGCCGTACAGTCCGCTCTAGAGCCGCTGTTCGAAAGCGACCCGGTCTTGCTCAAGCTGCGCCGTGGCGAGCGCATCACGCCCGAAGAGCTGGATAAGCTCAACAGCCTGCTACACACCCGTAACCCCGATGTCGATCTTTCCACCCTGCGTGAGTTTTACCCCGACACCGCCGTGCAGCTGACGCAAATCCTGCGCGGCATCGTCGGCCTGGATCACGCGGCCGTGGATGTGCAGTTCTCGACCTTCGCGCAAGCCCATGCACTAAACAGTCAACAGCTGCGCTTCCTCGCCCTCTTGAAGGACCACATCCGCCAGTTCGGCGCTATTGCAGTCGGGCAGTTGTTCGACGCCCCGTTCAACACGGTCCACGCTGAAGGCCTGGGTGGCGTCTTCCCCAACCCCATGCAGCTTGATGAAGTCGTGCGTCTAGTACGAGCCTTCGGCGAGCCGCTGCAGCCCCTCGCTGCGAACTAACACCACAACAAACAAGAAGAAGCACGCATATGATCACTGGCGCACTACGAAGCCGCATCGACAGCCTCTGGGCCGATTTCTGGACCGGCGGCATCACCAACCCGCTCACCGTCATCGAACAGATCACCTTCCTAATGTACAGCCGTATGCTTGACATGCAGGAGCGCACCAAAGAGAAGCGCGCCGCCCTTACCGGCAAACGCGAGCCCAGTCTGTTCGGGGATGCAGACCAAGACTGCCGCTGGGAAACTTGGCGTCACTATGGTGGCCCCGAAATGCTGCCTCATGTGCGTGACCGTGTGTTCCCGCACTTCCGCCGCCTCGCCGAGCGCAGCAGCGGTGAAGGCAGCCACTTCGCCGCCTTTATGAAAGACGCCCAGTTGATGATTCAAAAGGAGTCGCTACTGGTAAAGGCCGTCAACGCCGTGCACGAACTTCCGCTAGAAAGAGGCGACACCAAGGGCGACCTCTACGAGTACCTGCTCAGCAAGCTCACCACCGCCGGCATCAACGGCCAGTTCCGCACACCACGCCACATCATCCGAATGATTGTGGAACTGATGCAACCCCAGCCTACCGATCGCATCTGCGACCCGTCCTGCGGCACCGCCGGCTTCTTGATCGAGTCCTACGACTACCTCTTGCGCCACCACAGCAGCGCAGCTGGCACGCACAAGGAATTGATCGACGGCGAGAAACACATCAGCTACAGCGGCGACCTTCTCGGCGAGCACCGCGCACATGTGGACACCGACATGTTCCACGCGTACGACTTCGACGCCACTATGCTGCGCATCGCCACCATGAACCTGGTAATGCACGGCGTGAAACAGCCCGATGTGCATTACCAAGACACGCTAAGCCAAAGTTTTGAAGAGCGCCACCCGAAGGGCTCCAAGAACGCTTTCGACCTGATCTTGGCCAATCCACCGTTCAAGGGCAGCCTGGACGAGCAAGACGTCGCTCCCGACATTCTGCGCACTGTTAAGACCAAGAAGACTGAGCTGCTCTTCATCGGCCTGATCTTGCGCATGCTTAAAGTTGGAGGTCGCAGTGCTACCATCGTGCCAGACGGCGTACTCTTCGGCTCCAGCAAGGCTCATGTGCAATTGCGCCAGCACCTTATCGATAACAACCAGCTTGAGGCCGTAATCTCACTGCCCTCAGGCGTGTTCAAGCCTTACGCGGGGGTGTCCACCGCGATCATCATCTTTTCCAAAGGCGGCAAGACCGAGAACGTGTTCTTCTACGACGTGAAATCAGACGGCTTCACGCTGGATGACAAGCGCACCAAGATTGGCGATGGCACGGGCGACTTGCCGGATGTGTTGGCGAAATATCAGCAATGGTGCGACGGTACAGTCGAGTTCGGGGATCGAACGGCACCTAGCTTCGAAGTATGCGGAGAGGAGATTCGTGACAACGGCTATGACCTGTCTCTCAACCGTTACAAACGGGCTACTATCGTAGAGATGAAGCATGCCAGGCCGCAGGACATTCTCGCCCGTCTACTCGAACTCGAACGAGAGATCATGGCGGATGCAAATGCATTGAAGGACCTGCTTTGAACACTCGAACAAAGAAGCTGGGTGATGTGGTCGAGTTCATCCGAGGCATTACTTTCAAGCCAGAGGATGTGATCCGCGCGAACATGCACGATGCCGTCGTCTGCATGAGAACTAAGAATATCCAAGAGCATCTGGACGTAGCTGATGTGATCGCTGTGCCCGATAGCTTTGTCCGGCGTGAAGAACTATACCTACGTAGCGGTGACATCCTAATTTCTAGCGCCAACAGCTGGAACCTAGTGGGCAAAGTGGCTAGGGTTCCTGAACTTCCTTACAAGGCGACCGCTGGAGGATTCATCGCAATCGTTCGCGCCAAGCCAAATCAGGTCGACCCTGAGTTCTTGTTTAGATGGCTATCTTCAGAAAATTCGCAAGCTGCCATTCGCACCTGCGGTAGGCAAACTACCAACATTTCCAACCTTTCGGTTCCTCGGTTCCTCGATTTGCCAATTTTTGTCCCCGAGCCGCACGTTCAGCAACGCATCTCCGCGATCCTCGATAAAGCCGACGGCCTGCGCTGCAAACGGCAGAAAGCTATTCGCCTCGCTGATGAGCTCCTGCAGGCCGCTTTCCATACGCATTTTGGAGATCCTGTAACGAATAGCAGAAACTGGGATGAGCGAGAAATTGCAGAAATTGGGAAAGTGACGACGGGCAACACCCCGTCACGGGATGTGAGCGCATATTTCGGCGATGCGATCGAATGGATCAAGTCCGACAATATCAACACGGCAGGTCACTGGCTTACAAGAGCTCGAGAAGGACTTTCCGAACTTGGTATGAAGGTAGCGCGTACAGCACCAAGCGGCTCGACCTTGATGACTTGTATCGCTGGCAGCCCCTCGTGTATAGGCAATGTGGCGATGACGGATCGAACGGTGGCCTTCAATCAGCAAATTAACGCAGTGACACCGCATGCCAACATTGAATCCGAGTTTGTTTACGCTCTTCTTCTGTTTTCGAAACGCAGGATCCAAGCAACGTCGACCAATTCGATGAAAGGCATGGTCAGCAAAGGTACGCTCGAAAAGGTGCGGTTGATTTGGCCTCCAGCTGATTTGCGTGAGAGATTTGTGCTGTTATTCAAGCAAATTCAAAGGTTGCAGTCGCGCATGGAAGCGGCCGATGCCTCATCGTTGTTCAACGCGTTGCAGAGCGAGCTTTTGGTATGACCTCAATCATTACGGCCCTTTCACTTAAGAATTTCAAGGGGTTCTCCGACGAAGTCCGCATTGAGTTGCGTCCCATCACACTGCTTTTCGGCGCCAACAGCGTCGGAAAAAGCAGTGTGCTACAGGCCCTCCAATACGTCCGTGAAATCCTCGACCGCAACAACGCCAACGCTGACCGAACGGCCCAAGGTGGAGACGCAATCGACTTGGGCGGTTTCATGAACCTTGTTCACGGCCGTGGCTCGGAGCGAAAGATCGAGATCGAAGTCGAAATGGCGCTCGGCGACAGCTCGATACCCGAGCTGGTGCCGGATGTGTTCGATGACTGGCAAATTCAGGACGAGGGGGTCTGGAACTTTTACAACTCTGTGCAGGCGATCCGTAAAAAGGTTGAGCATGTAAGCGTTCGTCTGACTGTGGGGTGGAACAGCCTGCGCGAAGAGCCAGTGGTTATGGGCTACGAAGTTACGACAAACAGAGTCTGGTGCGTAAGGCTGGAGGCTTCTAGTGACGGGCGCGACACCCGAATGCGCGTGAACCGTGAGAACCCAATTTTTATGGAGCATGCGCCAGACGCTGATGCGTTGTTGGCTGAACTCGACGATTGGGTGAACCCTTGGGACTTGCAAGCTGTGATGCCTGGCACCGAGGGAGACGAGGCAGCGCCACGGAAAGACACAGCTAAGTCCTCTGCAGCCACAGACACACATATAACTCAACGCTCGCGCTTGCCGGACCTGTTTTATGCAGTTCAGGAGGCAGGACTAGAGCGTCCCGGCGATGGGCTACGCGCTTGGTTGACTGGTTTGAACGGCGCGTTACCTCGGTTGGGCGAATTGCTCTATATCCCAGCACCTGGGGCCAAAGACCCTGCCAACATTTATGTTGCGCGCGAGTTCACTGCTTTTCTTTCGTGGTTGACCATTGGCCCAGCAATGCTGCTCCGTGAGCAGCTTCGCCAGCTCCGTTATCTCGGCCCACTTCGGAGAATTCCCCCGCGTAGATTTGAGATTTCGTTAACCAAAAGCGATGCTGCGTGGTCCGACGGCATGGCTGCGTGGGAAGCACTAATGACGGGATCACAGAGCCTGGTTGACTCCTGCAGCCTGTGGATGTCATGCCCTGATAAGCTTGCAACGGGATACAGCCTCGCCCGCAAAAGTTTGCAGGAGTTCGACGTCAGTACAACAGAACCGACGCCGGTGGGACAACCTCGATCGCGCATCGCCTTGACCGATTCGGCCGGGCTTATGCACCATGCGCAAGACATCGGCGTTGGCATTTCGCAAGTTTTGCCGGTTGTGGTCGCCGCGCAGGACACCAGCGCCAGCGTCGTATGCATAGAACAGCCTGAGTTACATATTCATCCGTCAGTGCAAGTGGGGCTGGGCGACCTCTTTATCGATGGCGCTCAAGACAAACACCTGTCGTTTCTGATCGAGACTCATAGTGAGCATTTGGTGATGCGCTTGCAGCGTCGAATTAGAGAAACGACTGCAGGAGAATTGCCACCAGAGCAGACCGCCCTTACTGCTGCTGAAGTCAACATCATCTACCTTGATCGAGATGATGGCGGTACGGTATGTGCCGTCGCGGTTGGACTGGACGAGAATGGCAAGTTCACAGATCGGTGGCCACGGGGATTCTTCCCTGAGCGCATGCGTGAAGCTCTTCCGAAAGAAATTCGAGAACGCCTTGCTGCGGCTGAGGGAAAAGCGACGTGATTTACGAGTACGCATTAGATCCAATGCTTGTCGTGGATTGGGCGATTGGCGGCAAAGGGCGCTTTGTCGGGCAGTTTGGTATGGACCAACGCCGCCTCGTCTCCGACTATCCAAAAGATTGGGCGGGCGAAGTGTATGGAGCGTTCTATGAGTACTTCGGCTGTGACGACAGCTCGTTAGCATTTCAGAATGCACAGCCAGAACTGCAGTCTTATGTTCAGTGGCTTTCCGAGTTTACGGTCCAAAGAGATGTGAGCCGCACGGCGGAGCATACATGGTTGCAGGGCGCAGTTGCCGAGCATGGCAGGCGGCCATTTCACGCCATTATGACAACCACCGAAGATGGCATTGAGTGCCGTGAAGTCATAACCCCCGAAGTGTTGGACAACCTTCGAGATTCGCGCTGGTATCTGCCGACTATCATGGCAACTAAGAAGTCCGCTGAGAACTTGGCTGTAGCCATGGAGCCGATGTTGCGCGGGGCGCAATACATTGTGTTAGTAGATCCATATTTCGATGCCGCTGATGCTCGGTATCAAGCCAGTTTCTCCGCACTAGTTCGGGCTGCTTGTGGCGCAAGAGGTAATGGAAGCAGCTTGCCTCAACTCATCGTAATGACTGGCATTGAGCAAAAACGCAAACGTGATGAGGGCAAGTTCACGCGGGCTGCAATGACCCGCATCGCCGATGAGCTCTGCGTGAAAGCTCGGCAGGAAATTCCAAAGCTTCTACCCAGGGGGATGTGCGTAAGCTTCTATTGTCTTAAGCACCCAGACGGTGGCGACCCGCTTCACAATCGGTATGTCTTGACGGACATAGGCGGCGTAATTGCCCCCTATGGCTTGGCAGAGTACAGGCGAGGCAAAGCACGTGATGCCAAGGATGATCTGACTCCGATGCCCAAAGGCATGTACAGCGAGCGGCATCAACAGTATGTCAAAAAGATTGGCATTGATATCGTGCTTGGCGAGATACGGATTGAAGGGAACGCCAGGTAATTGCGAGACTAAGGGGAGTAAAAGAATGGCTGCAAAAACTGCACGCTTTCAGGTCGATTCGAGGTTGGCCCGCCTGCTGAGCCAGGAATACCCGTCGACGGAGAAGGCGCTTAAGGAGCTGGTCGACAACGCCTGGGATGCGGACGCGGAGAACGTACACATTTCGCTTCCAGCGCCGATGACCGATGCGCCCATCGTCATTTCAGACGATGGCTCCGGCATGACACGGGCAGAGCTCGAATCGCACTACTTGGCTATTGCGAGGGACCGGCGCGACCATCGCGGCGAGAGGACAGCCGGCAAGCAACGACTGGTCAAGGGGCGAAAGGGCATCGGCAAGTTTGCCGGCCTGATGGCGGCCGCCGAGATGACGCTCGAAACCCGTGCGCGAGGAACGCTTAGTCGGTTCACGCTGCGGATGAAGGATCTTGCTGGTGTCGAAGACATCGAGCACCTGCCGATCCAGATCGACACCGAGCGTTGCGACCCGGAATCGCACGGCACCACCATCACCTTGTACTCACTACATAGTGAACTGGCGTTCCCTGACGCTGCCAGGATGCGGCAGGTTTTGATTTTCGAATATGGACGCGCGGCGGCCTTTGCCGTCTACGTCGACAAGAAGCTGCTGGGCGTCGACGACGTCGCCGGCACTTTCACCAACCAGACGCTGTCCATTCCCGGCGTCGGCCCCGTCGAGCTTAGATTTGCAATCGCTGACGAGCGGTCGGCACAACGGCAGGCTGGCGTCGTCTTGCGCGTGGACGGCAAAGTCGTCGGCAAGCCGTCATTCTTCGGGCTCGATGAGCGCGAAGACTTTCCGCAAAAGTTAAAGACCAAGTTATACGGCGAAATCGAAGCCGACGGCCTTCGCGACCATGTAACAGCGGGCTGGGACAGCGTGATCGAGAACAGCAGCCTGTTGTTGGCCGTCACCGAGCAGGTCCAGCCTATTTTGATCGCAGCCTTCAAAGAGCGATACCGCCGAGAAATACAACTAGTCCAAGCGCGGATCAACCGGTCGATCAAAGACCGGCTTTCTGCCATGCCCGAGCACCGGCGCGAGTTCGCGGACCAGGCGGTGCGGCGCGTGCTGGAGCGCTTCTACGGTGACGAACCAAGCAAGCTGGAGCAGTACGTCCACGTGCTGCTCGACGCGATTGAGCACGCCGAGTACGGCGCGGTCTTGTCCCACATCCATAATGCGTCTCAAAAAGACGTGGTGGCCATCTCGGCGGCGCTGGACGAGTTCGGCATGGCCGACATGGCCATGCTGGTCAGCCAGGCAAAAGCGCGCATGCAGTTCCTCGACGAGCTCGAAGCGCTGGCAAGGAACCCAGAAACGCGCGAGGTCGAGATGCACAAGGCCATTGAGCGCAATCTGTGGATTTTGGGGACCACCTTCACGTTCTTCCGCTCCAACCAGACGCTGAAGCGCACGGTGGAGGAGGCGCTGGGCCGCAAGTACGACGGCGCCAAGGCTTCAGAGCGCCCCGACTTGTTGCTGAACGAGGACCTGAATGGAACGTGCCTACTGATAGAGTTCAAACGCCCGTCGCATCCACTTAACCACGATGACTACATCCAGGCCATCAGCTACCGGCACGAGCTGTCAAAGCACATGGCCAAGCCCATCCGGGTGCTGCTGATGGGAGGGCGGAGATCTCCGGACTTTCCGGTCGGGCAGCGTGAGGCCGAGGTTGAAGCATTCGCCTTTTCCGATGTCATTGCGTCGGCACGACGAGCGATCGACTGGCAACTTTCGGTCAGAAATTTTTGATGCACTACTTGTTGGCGGTTGTCGAAGTCGACAAAAATGATCGGATACAGTGTCAGGTGGCAGGACGCGGGCGCTCTTTCTACAAACGCGGTCATGTTGTGCTTGGCGGGTCGAGGCAGAAACTGTTCAGCAGCAGAAGATCAACGATACGATTTGCGATTTTACAAGCTGGCAGAGCGTCGCCGCCAACCCGGACTCTACGCGCAGTGGCGTATTGTCGAGTAAATTTACTTACACAGCCGTTACATGAAGAAAAATAACACGACCTTCATAAATCAAAGGCTTATCGATTACCGGATAAGCCTTTGATTTAACACAGATATATTGGTAGGCCTCCCGTGAGTCGAACACGGCACCAACGGATTATGAGTCCGCTGCTCTAACCAAGCATGAGCTAGAGGCCCAGAAACTGGGGCAGTGGCAAACAACTCGCCACCTGCTCATCGATAGGAACATGATGAGCGAAGTGGCGAGAGCATATTGCCTTTAGTACAGGGCCGTCAAGCCCGCATCAACAATCAGCTGTTGTTCTCGAGGAAGCTCTTGAGCTTGTCCGAGCGCGACGGGTGACGCAGTTTGCGCAGCGCCTTCGCCTCGATCTGGCGAATCCGCTCACGGGTGACGTCGAACTGCTTGCCGACCTCTTCCAGCGTGTGGTCGGTCGACATCTCGATGCCGAAGCGCATGCGCAGCACCTTGGCTTCGCGTGGCGTCAGCGAGTCGAGCACATCCTTGACCACGCCGCGCATCGAGGCGTGCAGCGCAGCGTCCGATGGCGCCAGCGTGTTGTTGTCTTCGATAAAATCGCCCAGATGCGAATCGTCGTCGTCACCGATCGGCGTTTCCATGGAAATCGGCTCTTTCGCGATCTTCATGATCTTGCGGATTTTATCTTCCGGCATTTCCATCTTGATCGCGAGCGTGGCCGGGTCGGGCTCAGCGCCGGTCTCTTGCA
>Ga0308157_10001610_pt1 | contig 44279 bp, 36 predicted proteins | sample PhyBR1_FD_201035 | JGI IMG/M metagenome (GOLD analysis project Ga0308157, IMG submission 201035) | Phyllosphere microbial communities from UC Gill Tract Community Farm, Albany, California, United States - DLSLB.R1 | ecosystem: Host-associated > Plants > Phyllosphere > Unclassified | place: USA... | reverse complement strand
TTAAGATATGCTGTATTAACCGCTTATCAAATTGCTGGTTCTTGTTCGTCCGTTCTGAATAAATTAAATCGTTGTCTTTTGTTTCCATACACTGTTTTTAGTGTATAGCTTCTTTAGGAATGGACAAGAAACCCAAGCTATTTCATGAAATAGGCAGCTATTTTTTTGATTTCTGTAAGGCTGTAGTAATCGCGTTTCCCAATTTTGATTGGAGTGATGAGGTTGCTCGTTTTGATACGGTATAGCGTGCTCTTACTAATCTTTAATTCTTCTTTAACGTCAACACTGTCGATAAGATCTTGCAGCAGATTGGGTTGAGGTTTAGCCGTTAATGGTGAAGTACGAAGCGCTCGCAATTCCAAGAGGATTTCTTCTTGAACTTCTACGAAGCGTTCTAATACTTTTATGAAACGATCATTTTCCATTAACTGGGAATTGTTTCCCCAAAGATGTAGCTGAAAGGCCTGTCTAATCAAGGCAATTGATGACTAAATTAGGCAAATGCGTGACTAAATTAGGCAGGTATGTTTCGTTCCTATGTTATCTTCCTGATTAAAAGAGTTTTGGATAGTTAATCTATTTAACTACTTTAGATTAAATAAATTAACTAAATAACGCTAATCTCAAGCTAAAAGACATGCCTAAATTTAATTTTGGAGAAAATTTGCGAAATATTCGCATAGTAAAGGGGATTTCCCAAGATGTGATGGCACAAAAATTCGCCATTTCACAGAGATCTTACGGCAGATTGGAGAAGAAATCAGAGGTTCCTGTTTATGATCTTGTTTGTAGAATTGCGAAAATACTCGACATTGAGCCCGAAAAACTCTTGCCTCCTTGGGACGAATTTGATCCGCTTTATGTACGTTCTGTTAAAGTTGAAAAAGAGGGCAAGCCAAAACCATTTTTAAATACTTCGTTGGGAAATATAATAATTATAGGTTCATCGATTGCCATTTTAGGTGCGGTGTTTGAATTTACATGGGGTGTATGCGACGCGCTTGGAATGCAACCTAGGAATGCAGCGTTTATTCGCTGGGCAGTGACAGGGGCAGTATTCCTTTTTATCTTTTATTCCGTTAAACGTATAAAAAGAAAAATAGACTTAAGGTAAAGTATAATACTTATCCAACGTTTGATTCTCCGTAATATATAACTTCCTCTCAAACAGTAAACTTCCAATAAATAATCGAACCTTCTCTCAAAAACCCAATTAACGGCATCAATTTTGCACAAGCAGCAAAACTTGTTAAATTAAACGAAAAGCGTCTAGATTAAGAGACTGTTAATTTGGTCAACTAATTAATAGAGGTACTAGAAGAAATTACTAGCTAAATCGTTAATTTAGGGTGAATTAACTTTTGTATTTCGTGCGAAACAGAGTATTTTCGCAGCATAAATATCTATTATGAAAAAAATTTTAATTACCGGTGGGGCAGGGTTTATAGGTTCTCATGTAGTACGAAGATTTGTTTTGAACTATCCTCAGTACAATATTGTAAATCTAGATAAACTTACTTATGCTGGAAATTTGGCAAATCTCCATGATATCGAAAATCAGCCAAATTATAAATTCATTAAGGCAGATATTGCTGATGCAAAAGAAATAAATGATTTGTTTAGCATAGAAAACTTTGATGCTGTCATTCATCTAGCTGCAGAAAGCCATGTTGACCGTTCAATTGCTGATCCTACTGCTTTTGTAATAACTAATGTAATCGGGACTGTAAATTTATTAAATGCTGCCCGTGAATATTGGAAAGGCAATTACGATCAAAAAAGATTTTACCATGTGAGTACAGACGAAGTATATGGTGCATTAGGTGACGAAGGGATGTTTACTGAAACAACTTCTTATGATCCACATAGTCCATATTCTGCTTCGAAGGCAAGTTCTGATCACTTTGTAAGGGCCTATCACGATACTTATGGTTTAGATTGCGTTATTTCTAACTGCTCCAATAATTATGGATCACATCATTTTCCTGAAAAATTAATACCACTTGCAATCAATAATATCAAAAATAACAAACCTGTGCCTGTATATGGAAAAGGGGAAAATGTAAGAGACTGGCTGTGGGTTGAAGATCATGCGAGGGCTATTGATGTTATTTTTCATCAAGCTAAAACTGGAGAAACCTATAATATCGGCGGGCACAATGAATGGAAAAATATAGATTTGATCAATTTGTTATGCGGTATAATGGATGAGAAGCTTGGAAGAGCGAAAGGAGAATCTGCTAAGCTGATTACGTATGTAAAGGATCGTGCAGGGCACGACTTGCGTTATGCGATTGACTCTACTAAACTACAAAAGGAATTGAACTGGGTACCGAGTTTACAATTTGAAGAAGGTTTAGCTAAAACAGTTGATTGGTATTTGCATAATGAAAAGTGGTTAAATGACGTCACTTCTGGAAATTATCAATCTTATTATGAAACACAATATAACACAACAGTATAGATAACATGAAAGGAATCATCCTAGCAGGCGGAAGCGGCACACGCTTACATCCCTTAACATTAGCTTGCAGTAAGCAAATGATGCCGGTTTATGATAAGCCGATGATCTATTATCCGCTTTCTACTTTGATGCTTGCGGGGATTAAGGAAATCTTGATTATTTCTACACCTCATGACCTACCCAACTTTGAGAAACTATTGGGCGATGGATCTGCTATAGGCTGTAAGTTTTCTTATGCCGTGCAACATGAACCTAACGGTTTGGCCCAGGCGTTTGTAATTGGGGAGGAGTTTATTGGTAACGATAAAGTAGCCTTGGTTTTAGGCGATAATATATTTCATGGTGATGGGATGGCGCGCTTGTTACAGGCCAGTGCAGATCCTGATGGAGGCGTAGTTTTCGCTTACCAGGTTTCCGATCCAGAGCGCTACGGCGTGGTAGAATTTGATGCTGATAACAGGGCTATTTCTATTGAAGAAAAACCCCAGCATCCAAAGTCGGATTATGCGGTTCCTGGCCTATATTTTTATGATAACAGTGTTGTACAGATTGCAAAGGATATTAAGCCTTCCCCCCGTGGCGAATACGAGATTACCGATGTGAATAAAGTTTATTTAGCACAGGGCAAATTAAAGGTTGGCGTATTGAGTCGCGGTACAGCATGGCTTGATACAGGTACATTTACCTCGTTAATGCAAGCCGGACAGTTTGTGCAGATCATCGAAGAGCGCCAGGGTTTAAAGATTGGCTGTATCGAAGAGATTGCCTACCGCATGGGCTTTATTGATGCTACCCAATTAAAAGCAATTGCTACACCTTTGGTTAAAAGTGGCTATGGTGAGTATTTATTGAGGATAATTAAATAAGAAATTAAATAAACGGCATCAATTTTGCGCAAAGAGCAAAACTTGTTAGGTTAAACGAAAGTCGACTATATTAAGAGACGATTAATTTTGCCCCCCAATGCTAACATTTTCAAGTTCATAATAGTATATTTGCCAAATTAATTATAAACAATTAATCTATGAAAAAAATCCTTTACCTCTTTACTGCCATCTTGTTTTTGAGCAGTTGTGGTGTAAAATATCAAACGATCCCTTATTTTACAGATTTGCCTGCTGGTAACCAAGCAGAAGATATTAATAATCAAACGGTTTTAAAGATTCAAAAGAATGATATCGTCGCTATTACAGTTTCAAGTTTAAATGAAAAATCCGATGCCTATTTTAATTTAGGCAATATGGGCGCAGTTCAAACAAATACAGGTGGTTCGGGTTTGCCAACTCCAAATGGTTTTATCGTCGATCAACAAGGAAACGTGCAGTTGCCTTATTTAGGCTCTGTAAAGCTAGAGGGTTTAAGTACTTACGATGCACGTAAGCTCATAGAAACTAAATTAGATGAAGGTAAATTTTTAATTAAACCGGTTTTAAATCTACGGTTGGTTAATTTCAAAATTTCTGTTATGGGAGATGTTTTGCGTCCTGGTGTTTATCCAGTTCAAAGTGAGCGCATTACCATTATTGAAGCTTTAGGAATGGCCGGGGATCTAAACATCACTGCAAAAAGAAATGATGTATTGTTAATTAGAGAGAATTTAGGTAAAAGGCAACAAGTACATTTAGATTTACAAAGTAAAGACTTATTTAATTCTCCGTATTACTACTTAGAAAATAACGATGTACTTGTTGTTACACCAAGTTCGGCTAAATACGCCAGCGTTGATGCTAGTTACAGAAATGTAAGTTTAATCATTTCTGCCCTTTCGGTAATCGCTTTATTAATCACAAGACTATAAATTTTTATGCAAAACGGAAATACAGAAAATTTTGATCTTGAAGAGGAAGGCATCAATATTAGAGAGGTAATAAGTAAATATCTATATCACTGGCCTGTTTTTGTTGTAGGTATTTTGGCCTGTTTAGTTATTGCATTCTTATACTTACGCTATACGCCACTAACATATCAAGTAAACTCAGTACTGTTAATTAAGGATGAAAAGAAGGGCGGTGTTCCAGCTGGGGGTGATTTGCTCCAAGAACTTGATCTTTTTGGTACTTCAAAAGTTGTAGATAACGAAATCGAAATTCTCAAATCTAAAAGTTTAATGCGGAAGGTCGTAAATCGTTTAAACTTGATGATCGGATATGCCATTGAAGGTAGGGTAATAGAAAGTGATGTTTATGCATCTAAACCTGTAAATATAGGTGTTGCAGCATTAGATAGCGTATGGTACGGTAAAACGTTAATTTTAACGTTCCCCAACAACAACACCTACTTATTAGAAGAAAAGCTGAGTGGTAGAAAAGTAAAAGGATTGCTAGATACTTTACAGCACACCACTTTTGGAGTTTTTAAAATCGAAAAGAATGATAATTTTTATGAATGGCGTAAAAAAATTAAAACACCTATTTATTTAAAATTACAAGACCCACAAGTAGTTGCCGATGAGTATTTAAAAAATCTTACTGTTACTTTAGCGAGCAAACAATCTTCTGTACTTAATTTGAATTTTGAAACCAATGTGCCACAGAAAGGTAAGGATATTTTAAACACCTTAATTCAAGTTTACAATGAAGCGGGTTTGGCTGATAAAAATAGAACCACGCAAAGTACAATGGATTTTATTGATGTACGCTCCAAGCTTATTAGCGGTGAGTTAACAGAAGTAGAAAAGGATGTAGAAAGTTTTAAAAGTTCTCGAGGCATTACAACTATGAGTAGTGATGCTAGTCTCTTCTTAGAGAACGTAAAAGCTAATGATGCTCATTTAAGTGAAATTAATTTGAAGCTTTCTGTCATTAATGACATCAAACGTTATGTAAATTCGAGCTCTTCTAAAGAGAAACTACCGAGTACTTTAGGTATCGAAGACCCGGTATTGTTAGGTCAGATTACCAAGTTGGGAGAGCTACAATTGCAAAAGGATCAGTTGTTGGCTACAACTGGAGAGAATAACCCTTTGTTAGAACCCCTAGTGAGTCAAATTAAAACTACTCGAGAAGGTATTTTAAGTAGTGTTGATAATTTATATGAATCAATTAATAATACGAAGAAAACTTTACAGGGGCATGAATCTGAAATTCAAAGCAACATTAAAAGAATGCCTGGACAAGAACGCCAGCTATTAAGTATAGAACGTCAAAAAAATACCAAGGAAAGCATTTACCTATATTTATTACAAAAGAAAGAGGAAGCGGCATTATCTTATGCATCAGCTGTAGCTGATAGTAGGATCGTTGATCCAGCTTTTACTACTGGTTTGCCAATAAAACCAAAAAAACAATTAATTCTTTTAACTGCCTTATTAGCTGGGATATTGTTGCCAATAGGTTACGTTTATGGGAAGGATCTGATGAACAATAAAGTTGGCAGTGCAAATGATATCACTAAATTAACTAAAACCCCTGTTTTGGGTGAAATTTTGTATGAGGAAGGGTCTGATGCTATCGTTGTTTCTGCAAATAGTCGTAAAGCAATTGCCGAGCAGTTTAGGGCCATTCGTACCAATATGCAATTTTTGCATGGAAAGGGACAGGCGGGTGTCGGTAAAGTGACTTTATTTACTTCGAGTATGTCTGGAGAGGGAAAATCTTTCGTGGCGTCCAACATAGCTGCAGCAATGGCTATCAGCGGTAAAAGGACAGTTTTGATGGAACTGGATTTACGTAAACCAAAGGTTAGTAAATATCTTCAGTTAAACAATAAGACAGGTTTAAGTAATTACTTAATTGGTAAAGCTGAAATAAAAGATATCCTTCAATCTACTGCAATAAGTCCTAACTTTTTTGTAATTGGTTCTGGGCCTATACCACCTAATCCTTCAGAACTATTAATCCAAACGGAAATTGAGGACCTGGTTAATTATTTGAAGGCTAATTTCGATGAAATCATTATTGATACGCCACCAATTGGTTTAGTAACTGATGCTCAAATTTTAGCTCGCTTAGCTGATGCCAGTATTTACCTAGTGCGTCAAGGTGTAACCTTTAAACAACAAATGAGCAATTTAGAAGATCTGTATCAGCAGCATAAGTTCCCTAAATTAAATGTTGTGCTGAATGGAGTTAAATTAGGTGGAAGCTACGGCTACGGATATGGTTACGGATACGGTTACGGATATGGTTATGGATATTATTCTGATGATGCAAAAAAAGCAAAACGTACAACCAAATCATTCGTTAGAGACTTTTTCAATAGATTTTAATTTTAAATGAAACTAGATATTAATAATTCAAAAATAGCTGTAATAGGTTTAGGTTATGTTGGTTTACCATTGGCAATTGAATTTGCCAAGAAGTATGATGTTCTGGGCTTTGATATAAATACAACCCGAGTTGAGGAGTTAAGCGAAGGTAAGGACAGAACACAAGAAGCTGATTTAGATGAACTAAGAAAACTTATTGAAAATAAGAAGACAGGAAATACTGAAATAGGACTTACTTTTTCTTCAGAAAGAGAAGAATTGAAGAAGTATAATGTATTTATTGTTACTGTCCCAACGCCTATTGATCAGTTTAAATCCCCAGACCTAAAACCATTAATAATGGCATCACAAATGTTGGGGTCTATTCTAAAATCTGGTGATATCGTAATTTACGAATCCACTGTATATCCCGGTTGTACAGAAGAGGATTGTGTGCCAGTATTGGAAAAATTTTCTGGATTGAAATTCAATGAGGATTTTTTTGCAGGCTATTCTCCTGAAAGAATTAACCCTGGTGACAAGGTTAATACTTTAACTAAAATCAAAAAAGTTACATCTGGATCAACTCCTGAAATAGCTACATATGTTGATGATTTGTATTCATCTATCATCACTGCGGGTACACATAAAGCTCCGAGTTTAAAGGTTGCTGAAGCTAGTAAGGCTATAGAAAATGCGCAGAGAGATGTTAATATCTCTTTTGTAAACGAATTAGCTTTAATTTTTGATAGAATTGGCATTGATACTAACGATGTAATTGAAGCAGCTGGCACTAAATGGAATTTCTTGAAATATAAGCCTGGTTTAGTTGGCGGGCATTGTATTGGAGTAGATCCCTATTATTTAGCTCATAAAGCTCAGTCTTTAGGCTATCATCCTCAGGTAATTTTGTCTGGCCGTCGAGTAAATGATAATATGGGTATGTTCGTAGCTAATAAAGTTATCAAACTGATGATTCATAAAGGACATAAAATACAAGGGACAAAAGCATTAATTTTAGGCATTACTTTTAAAGAGGACTGTCCAGATATTAGGAATTCTAGGGTAATTGATATTTATAATGAGCTTTGCCAATTTGGACTTAATGTGGATGTTTATGATCCTCATGCCGACAAAACGGAAGTTGGAAATGAATATGGGATTGAGCTCTTAGAGAATCTAAATTCCAAATATGAGGCTATTATTTTAGCGGTATCTCACAAAGAATTTTCATTGATCAATTATGATGAGCTTAAGGCCTCAGATAGTTCTGTGATTTATGATACTAAATCATTTCTAGATAGAAGTATAGTAGACGCTAGACTGTAGGTAAAATTTTTTCGACCTTTTTGAACGAATTTTTTTAAGCATAGTCTTTTATGGTGCTTTATAGGTTGATTATTACATTGAAATAAAAGGTTTAACATACTAAAATTATAATTTATAAAAAAAAGCTAGATGCATAGCAGCACTCAAAATAGTAATCGTATAGCAAAAAATTCTGTTCTTTTATATACAAGAATGATTGTTGTAATGGTTATTAATTTATATACCGTTCGGATTGTTCTAAAAGCTCTTGGAGCAATTGATTATGGTATTAATGATGTGGTTGCAGGAGTAATTACTGTTCTGACAAGCTTAACTAGTGTGTTTGCGACAGCAACTCAAAGATATTATTCATCTACTATTGGCGAAAATAGAATAGATCGCTTGCGAAATATTTTTTCCACAAGCATAAATATTTATCTTATTTTATCACTTATTGTTTTATTATTTGGTGAAACGGTAGGATTGTGGATGGTCAATAATTATTTGGTTATCCCTGCTGATCGGATGCATGCAGCAAATTGGATTTATCAATTTTCAATTTTTTCGTTTATTTTTACTTTTTTACAAATACCATATTCTGCAGCAGTAATAGCTCGTGAAGATATGGGCATATTTACAATTATTAGTACTGCTGGAAGTTTATTGAAAGTTATCGCTGCGCTTTTAATTTTTGTAATTCCAGGAGACAATTTGATTGTTTATGGAGCTAGTCTGTTCTTAATCTCTCTGTTAGTTATGGTGTCTTACGTATTAATAGGTCACGTTAAATATGAAGAATGCAATTATAAAATGCAGAAGGAAAAGACTTTATTTAGAGAATTAATTTCTTTTTCTGGTTGGTCATTATTTGGATCACTGGCAAGTGTTGGTATGGCTCAGATAACAACAATTTTAATCAATGTTTTTTTTGGGCCATTGTTCAATGCAGCAAGAGCGATATCTTTTCAGTTTAATTTTGCATTGACTTCATTAACTGCAAGTTTTTTAATGGCACTGAGACCTCAAATGATAAAGTCATATGCCGAAGAATCATATCTATATTTGAATAAAATTTTTAATCTGAGTAATAAGGTTATTTATTATGGTTTATTGATAGTATGTCTTCCGCTTTTTTTTGAGATGACGACTGTGTTAAATTTTTGGTTGAATGTAAAAGATCCCCAAACTGTGTTATTTTCTAGACTTATTTTAATTTATACATTAATAATGTCGTTGAATAATCCAATTTCAATAATCATTCAAGCTATAGGCCGTGTCAAGGAATATCATGTCCCAGTGGAATCTATCACTCTTTTGTGTGTTCCGATAACTTATGTTTTATTTAAACTAGGGTTTCCAGCCTATTCAACTTATGTGGTAATGATATTAGCTGCAGTAGTTTCACATTTTATTAGATTAGCTTGTCTTAAGAAATTTTATAAGTCTTTCGAGTACTCCGAATATGTGAAGTCATTTATCATTCCTGCATCTTTTATCACTGTAGCATCTTCAGTCCTTATTTTCTTTGTCTCAAAAAGTGGCCTAAATACATTGTATAGGATGCCAATTGTTTTTTTCGTATCCGTAGCATGTATTTTTACATTAGCGCTAGTTTTTGGTTTGTCTAAAACCGAAAAACAGGATGTAAAAAAGATATGGATCTATTTTAAATCAAAAACGGGCTTATCATGACAACAGATAATTTTTCTAGCAATTTATTTATTGTCTTATTTGTTTTAGCTTGGGTTATAACGATCATAGTTTATCAGAGAAGAAAGAAACAATTTGATGCAGGGAGTATTCTGCTGATTTCTTATCTTTTTTATTCGATAATGTCATTGATTCTCTATAATAATCCTTTTTATAGTTTTAATGACATAGAAATTTTTCCATTTATTTACTTGTATTTAATCCTTATTCTGGTTTTTTCACCCGTTCTAAAGTATGACTATAATAAAATAGATGAAATTCAGAGGCCCTCCGCCGTCTTTCTGCATATAGTGTGCGTTGTATTTATAATAGTCTCTTTTATGCAGATTCCAAATATTATATCTACGTTTTCCGTAAGTATAGTTAGATTGCTAGGAGATTCTTCAGGTGGCCTAGATCTTTACAATGAGGCAATGGCTAAAAGTGTGTCACTCGGTGATGGAAATATATCAAATTTATCTTCAATTATTACGAATGCATATGGTAATTTTGGGATTTTATTGTCTTTTTATTACTTAACGTTAAAAAAGAGGAATAAATTTATCTTGATCGGATTATTTATATCATGCTTATTAAGTATTTTAAATAATATATCTCTTGGGCAAAGGGGACCTATTCTAGAAACAGTGCTTTCAATGATTATTACTTATTTTGCGCTTCGAAAGTTTTATGACGCAAAAGTAAATAAGCGAATTAGAAATATTGGATTAGCGCTGTTAATAGCGATACTTATTCCAATAGTTGCGTTAACGGTAAGCCGTTTTGGGGAAAATGACGGCGGTTCAAAATCATCTATATTTTATTATACGGGGCAAGAAAACTTGTATTTTAATAATTTCGGTTTAGATAATGGTGGATTAAGATATGGCGATCGGACTTTTCCACTTTTTAAACGAATGTTGGGGTTTGAGAACGTACCCGAAAATTTTTGGCAAAGGAGGATAAAGTATCCTAATTTAAAAATAAATGATGAGGTGTTTATAAATTTTGTTGGTGATTTTACTTTGGATTTTGGCCCTTTTGTAGCGCCCGTGATTTTTATACTTTTTACAATGTTTGTCTTAAGTAAGACTAATGTTCGTAAACGCAGAATACTTTTTCATCAATTAATTCTTATTCATTTTGTGATGAGTCTTTGTATGTTGGGAGGAATGAAATTGTATTCGTTTGCCGACCTTGGTGGAAACCTGCAGCTTATTGTATATGTACTTGCGTTCATTTTTTTTAAATTGGATTATATATCAGGTGTTAAGAAACGAAAAGCATTTTAAGGTGGTTTGTTTGTAATATATTTTATTTATAAATAATAATTTGAAATTCCCAGAATGAATAATAACGAAAATTATCCTTTATTTACAGTTATCATACCCCAAAAGGACAGGGCTGAATACTTGGTTCACACTTTACGGACTTGTATGATACAGGATTATCCAAACTTTGAGGTAATAATTTCAGATGACTGGAGTGAAGATAATTCTGTTGAAGTTGTTCGTGAGTTAATGAAAAATGATTCACGGATTAAGTTATTTGCGCATGAACGTCATTTGGGGATGCGTGAAAACTTTGAATTTGCGCTTAGTCAGGTTAGAAGTGGTTATGTTATGGCACTTGGTGGGGATGACGGTCTTGTTCCTGGCTGTATATGGCGTATGTATGAGATTTTATCCAGTACAAAGAAAGAATTGCTTACTTGGACACCCGCTGGCTTTACCTATCCCGATAGTGAAAATGGGAAGAATATCTTTTACGTTAAAAGAAAGAAAAATTCAGGGATAAAATTTATCAATTCAGAGGATTTTCTAAATAAAATAGCACGTACTTTTTTATATCAAATTGATGAATGCCCGATGCTATTTATGAAAGCTGTAGTATCAACATCTCTTATTGATAAAGTAAAATCTAGAACTCCAGATAATAGTTTTTATTATTGCGCAACTCCCGATGGATTCTCTGGGATTGTACTAGCTGGTGAGGTCGAAGATTATGCTTTTACCTATGAGCCATTATCTATTGGAGGTACTACCGTTAAATCTCAAGGGAGGAATTATCAAAGAACGGATAATAGATCTAGAAAAGAGGCGGAGCAGTTTTTTAATGATAATAAAGCAAAAAAAATGCATCCACAGTTGGCAAGTCAAGAATATTCACCTTTAGTAACCTTGATGTCGGCAGATTATTTATTAACCGCAAAGGATTTGCCGGGTTGGCCTGGTAAATTTGAGCCTATTTCTTATGAGAAATTAATCCGCGCATCATTTCAATTAATTGAAGGTGGTTCATTTGCAAATGAGGTATTGGCTAGAGAGCTTCATATCCTTAGGGAAATTGCGAAAATGCATAATTTATTAGATTTGTTTAATGAATTATTAAAAGCAACTAAGCGAAAAGTTTATTTAAAAGATGAGGTATTTGGCTTCGTAATTACGAATTCAATAAGATTTGAAGGAACAGAATTAGGGATTAAGAATATTTTTGATGCAGCTCTTGCCACTAACTTTGTGTATAATTTTTACAATAGACTTTCCTTTAAGTCAATAATCTTACTTTTAAAGAATACAAGAAAATTAATAGTAAGAAGCAAGAAATATAAATTAGAGGATCTTCCAAAAATAGATTAATTATTTAATTAAAAATATGTCATTATTTAAAAATAAAACCCTTTTAATAACAGGTGGTACTGGTTCTTTTGGAAATGCAGCATTGCATCGCTTTCTGCATACTGATATAGCTGAGATTCGTATTTTTTCCCGTGACGAAAAAAAACAGGATGATATGCGTCACGAATTCCAGTCTAAAATGCCTGAGACTGCTCATAAGATTAAATATTATATAGGAGATGTTAGGGATTTAGCTAGTGTTAAAAATGCTATGTATGGCGTTGATTATATATTTCATGCCGCTGCGTTGAAACAAGTACCTTCATGTGAGTTTTTCCCTATGGAAGCTGTAAAAACAAATGTTTTAGGTACAGATAACGTACTTACAGCGGCTATTGAGGCAGAGGTAAGTACAGTAATTTGTTTATCAACCGATAAAGCAGCTTACCCTGTTAATTCGATGGGAACTTCCAAAGCAATGATGGAAAAGGTTATTGTTGCAAAATCACGAACAGTAAGTCCCGACAAAACAAAGATTTGTTGTACTAGATATGGCAATGTTATGGCATCCCGTGGCTCTGTTATTCCTTTATGGATTGAACAAATTCGAAATAAGCAACCTATTACATTGACTGAGCCTTCAATGACTCGTTTTATTATGTCACTTGATGAAGCAATTGACCTTGTTTTATTCGCTTTCGAGCATGGAACCACTGGAGATGTCCTTGTGCAAAAAGCACCTGCCTGTACTATTAAGGTACTTGCTGAAGCTGTGTGTGAACTGTTTGACGGTGATAAGGAGAATATAAAAAGCATTGGAATTCGTCATGGTGAAAAGATGTATGAAACTTTATTGACGAACGAAGAATGTGCTCTTGCTACAGATATGGGCGACTTTTATAGAGTTCCATCTGATACTCGTGACCTAAATTATGCTAAATACTTTGTAGATGGAGATACTGAGCGTAACTTATTGACAGAATTTAATAGTAACAATACTGAACTTTTAAGTATTGAGCAAGTAAAAAGTAAGTTGCTTTCACTTGATTATATTCAAGAAAAACTAAATAAATTAAAATAGCATGAATTTTTTTATTTTAGGTTGCAATGGCATGGCGGGCCATATGATATCTATGTATTTGAAAGAGCAAGGCCATTCAGTGCTTGGTTTTGCGAGAACAAAATCAAAATATGTAGACACCGTTGTTGGCGATGCTTTTGACACAGAATTATTAAAAAAAATTATTGAAGAAAAAAATTTTGATGCAGTTGTTAATTGTATCGGAATGCTCAACCAGTATGCAGAACAAAATAAGGCCTCTGCTTCATTTTTGAATTCCTATTTACCTCATTTTTTAACTGAAATAACGGCGGACTCAGAAACACAAATAATTCATATGAGTACTGATTGTGTTTTTTCTGGTAAAAAGGGCGGGTATACTGAAAATGATTTTTGTGATGGTGAAACTTTCTATGATCGATCTAAGGCACTGGGAGAAATTGTAGATTCGAAGAACCTTACCTTAAGAAACTCAATTGTCGGGCCAGATATTAATCCAAAGGGTATAGGCCTCCTGAATTGGTTTTTGAATCAAAGTGGTGAGATTAATGGGTTTACTAAATCTATTTGGACCGGACAAACGACACTTCAACTTGCTAAAACGATTGAAAAGGCGGCTTTGAAGAAAGCACATGGGCTCTATAATGCAGTACCAGATCATTCTATTTCAAAATATGAGTTAGTAAAACTTTTTAATCATTATTTTAAAGGTGATTCCTTGAAAATAAATCCTGTTGAGGGAATATTAGCGGATAAATCACTCATTCGCACTAAATACGAATTTGACTATTTAATCCCTGACTATGAATCTATGGTTGCCGAGTTAGCGGAGTGGGTTAAAAATCATAAAGATATGTACCCACATTATAACCTAATTTAATTGAGCAATATGAAGAAATTGAAACTTATGACGATCTTAGGGACTCGTCCTGAGATTATTAAAATGTCAGCAATAATAAAAAAAAGTGACAAATATTTTGATCATGTCTTGGTTCATACTGGACAAAATTACGACTACTCATTAAATGAAGTTTTCTTTAAAGATTTAGGTTTAAGGGAGCCAGACCATTATCTGGGAGTTGTAGGTGAAAACCTTGGGCAAACTATGGGTAATGTAATTGCAAAGTCGTATGAGTTGATGGTTGAAGTTATGCCTGACGCTGTTATTGTTTTGGGAGATACTAATTCATGTTTGAGCGTAATTTCTGCCAAAAGGCTAAAAATTCCAATTTTTCATATGGAAGCTGGAAATCGTTGCAAGGATGAAAATTTGCCAGAAGAAGTTATTCGCCGTATTGTAGACGTGACCAGTGATATCAATTTGTGTTATTCCGAACATGCACGACGTTACATCCTTGAATCAGGCGTTAAGTCTGAGTACACGCATGTAGTTGGTTCACCGATGGCTGAAATATTAAACGCTGGCTTAAAACAAATAAACGAGAGCGATGTATTAGAAAGACTTGGACTAGGTGCTGGTAAATACATTCTACTTTCTGCACACCGTGAAGAAAACATTGACATTGAGAGTAATTTTAATTCGTTAATGAATTCCATTAATACAATGGCAGAGGTTTATAATATTCCTATACTCTACAGTTGCCATCCCCGAGCAAAAAAGAATATTGAAAGAATTGGATTTAAATTCCATAAGAATGTTATTTTAAATGAACCCCTTGGGTTTTTCGATTACAATAAGCTACAACAGAATGCTTTTTGTGTAGTTTCTGATAGTGGTACATTACCCGAAGAGAGTGCTTTTTTTAACTTTCCTGCAATCTCGATAAGAACATCAACCGAAAGGCCAGAGGCTATTGAAAAAGGTGTTTTTACGATTGGATCTATCACGTCAGAACAAATTCTGCAGGCAGTAGATTTAGCGGTTGAAATGCATAAAGATGGAGAACACGCTAGCGATGTGCCAGCATATGTAGATAGTAATGTTTCGACTAAAGTAATTAAACTTATTCAAAGCTATACAGGTATCATTAATAAGATGATCTGGAAAAAAATGTGATATTTTTAAATGAAATTTATTCAGTAATTTTGCTTTGTAGCAGTTGCTTTAGGATTTCTTTTCTAACAATCAATATTTAGTGGCCCATTATTAAAACTAATTAAAAATTGAAATTACTAATACTAACTTCGTTATATCCAAATCCCAACAGTAAATTTGATACACCAGTTGTGCATTACTATGCCAAGGAATGGGTTGAACTAGGGCATGAGGTTAGGGTTGTTCATTTAAGATCGGTTTTTCCCGCTTTTTTTTACTTTTTTGCAAAAGTTTTTAAGCAAACTTTAAAAAAGATATTTCAGACCGATATTATACCTTTTGAACGTTTGGATTCAAAGATCGATTTCAAACATGAGGGCATAGATGTTGTTAGTCAGCCGATTTTTAAAATATTTCCTCATTTTAAGTATTTTGACAGAACAATTCGCAAGCAAGCAAAAAATATACATCAAGATAATTTGGATAGGCAATTTTTGCCTGATGTAATTTTAGGACATTTTTTTAATCCTCAATTGCCATTAGTTGCAGAATTAAAAAAATATTATCCAAATGTAAAAACTTCCTTAGTGCTTCATGAAAAACCAAAAGTAGTTTCAGACTTATTTGGCTCAACGGCGCAAAAATTATTTTCAAGGATAGATTATATTGGCTTTCGTTTTGCGGAAATGAAAAAAGAATATATTAGCCTATTTGGTGATAGTAATAATCTTTTTATTTGCCCGTCTGGAATTCCAAAAAATTATATTCTGGATAGAATTCCTTCAGAAAAGTTTAAAAACGAAAAATTAACTTTTTGCTTTGTTGGAATGTTAATTCCGTTAAAAAATATAGACATTTTGCTAGAAGCTTTTAATGCCGCTTTTCCAGAAAGAAATTGTGACTTAAAAATTATTGGCGAAGGTATGTTGAATGATAAAATTCGGAATAGAATTGAAGAGTTAAAGCTCTCTGGCAACGTCTTTCTGCAAGGGAAGGTCTCTAGGGATGAAGTTCAAAAAATACTCACGGATACGGATGTTTTTGTGATGGTAAGTAAGCCTGAGGCCTTTGGTTTAGTTTACTTAGAGGCGATGGGTAAGGGGTGTTTGACCATTGGAACCAAAGGGCAAGGAATAGATGGTGTAATTGAACATGGAGTTAATGGATTTCTCTGTGAGGCCAGAAATGTTCCTGAGTTGACAGAGCTTTTACAGAAAATTTATTTAATGAGTTTTGAAGAAAAGATGGCTATTGCATTAAAGGCACATGAAACAGCTTCATCACTAACTGACCAAAAAGTTGCCTCGTCATATTTAGCAAAAATTGGAGTAAATAGTATTATTTAATATGGAAACTGGAATAGAACAGGTAAAAATAATAAACCTACCGAAGATTGAGGATGTCCGTGGAAATCTATCTTTTTTTGAGGGGAATAAACATGTACCTTTTAATATCGAAAGGACTTATTGGATATATGATGTGCCCGGTGGACATGCTCGTGGCGGGCATGGTTTTAAGCAGCAACATGAATTTATCATAGCTATGTCGGGTAGTTTTGATGTAGTTGTTGATGATGGAAACGTCAGAAAAACCTTTTCGCTAAATCGTTCTTACTATGGATTATATATTCCGGCAACGATGTGGCGTGAAATGAATAACTTTTCTACCAATTCATTAGCTTTGGTTGTGAGTTCCACGAAATACTCAGAAAGCGACTATATCCGGGATTACAATGAATTCTTAGACTTTAAAAAAATATGAAAAACAGTAGTATATATAACTGCAACGTAATTGAATTACGAAAAATTCATAATACAGCTGGGAACATTACCATTGTTGATGGGGAAGAAAGTGTACCTTTCCCAATAAAACGTGTTTATTACCTTTATGATGTGCCTGGAAATGAAGAAAGAGGAGGGCATGGGCATAAGGAATTATCTCAGCTTATTGTAGCAGCAAGTGGTAGTTTTACAATTACATTATTTGATGGTAATATTAAAAGGTCTTTCTTGCTTAATCACCCTAATTTTGGATTACTCGTGGTACCTGGAATATGGCGCGAATTAACAGATTTCTCTTCTGGATCGGTATGTTTAGTATTAGCTTCACATTTATATGAAGAATCTGATTATATACGAGATTTTACTGAGTTTAAAGAATATAAGAAATGATACATAAACTTTCTGATTGCTTAAATACCAATATCCCGGAGAGTACAAACATCTGGCAATATGTAGTTGTATTGCCTAAAGCTGTGATTGGCGAGAACTGTAATATCTGTGCCCACTGCTTTATAGAAAATGACGTACGCATTGGTCACAATGTTACTGTGAAATGTGGGGTTTATTTGTGGGATGGTATTGTAATTGAAGACAACGTTCAGGTAGGTCCAAATGTGACATTTACAAATGATAAATATCCTAGGGCTAAAACTGAATTTGTGCTCCAGAAAACTCTAATTAAAAAAAATGCATCAATTGGCGCAGGAGCTGTTATTTTAGGTGGAGTAACCATCGGTGAAAACGCAATGATTGGTGCTGGAAGTATTGTAACAAAAGATGTTCCTGCAAATGAACTTTGGGTAGGATCACCCGCTAAATTCATAAGAAGTATAGATATATGATTAAATTTTTAGATTTACAGAAATTAAATAGTAAATACTCAACTGAGATACACGAAGCTGTAAAGAGAGTTGTTGATTCAGGATGGTACCTGCAAGGTGAAGAAAACAATGCTTTCGAAAAGGAATACTCGAAATTTATTGGCGTTGAACATGCTATAGGCGTAGCGAATGGATTGGATGCACTAAGACTTATATTAAAAGCATATATTGAATTAGGTGTAATGGAAGAAGGGGATGAAATTATTGTCCCAGCCAATACCTATATAGCTTCCGTTCTGGCAATAACCGACAATAAACTAACTCCAGTGTTGGTAGAACCGAACATTGATACGCTTCAAATTGACGACAGTTTAATAGAGAGTCATATTACGCCAAAGACAAAAGGTATAATGATAGTTCATCTCTATGGCAGATGTGCGTATACCGAAAAAATTGGACAGTTATGTGAAAAATATAATTTGAAGCTTATTGAGGATAATGCTCAGGCACATGGTTGCAAATACAATGAAAGAGTAACTGGATCACTTGGAGATGCTGCAGGACATAGTTTTTATCCTGGTAAAAATATTGGAGCAATGGGGGATGCAGGCGCAGTAACGACAAACAATACAGAGTTAGCATTAACGATTAGGTCATTGGCAAATTACGGGTCTTCAAAAAAATATCATTGTGATTACCAAGGACTAAATAGCAGATTGGACGAAATTCAGGCGGCAATTTTAAATGTAAAAATTAAATATGCTAAGGCAGAAATAATTGATAGGCAAAATATTGCTAGGTATTACATTGAGAATATAACCAATCCTAAAATTAGAATTCCTGAAATTAAAGATTGGGCAACACATGTATTTCATTTATTCCCGATTTTTACGGAAAAGAGAGATGAATTACAACAGTATTTATCCGATAATGGAATCCAAACATTAATACACTACCCGATACCACCACATAAACAAAAATGTTATCCTGAGCTTAATAAGTTGTCATTGCCAATTACAGATAGAATACATAACGAAGAATTAAGTTTGCCAATTAGTCAAATAATAGAATTGGAGGAGGTTAAACTTATTGTAGATGTACTTAATAAATGGTGATAGCTTAAGAAGGAAATACTTATGCAAATAGCTATTCCATATGTTGAAGGAATCAATTGAAAAATAAAATTAAGACAGCTTATCTAAAATGAAAAAAACAATATGGTTGGTTAACTATTATGCAATGCCACCAGAGCACGAAAGTAGGTTAAGAACAATTAAGTTTGCTCAATATCTTAACACTTTAGGCTATACGACGAAAATTATTTCTTCGGGCTTTTTGCATAATAAAGAAATTGATTTGTGTGAAACAGGAGGCAGTTATACAGAAAAGTCTTACGGAAACTTAGATTTCATTCACTTAAAAACATTGAAGTATAAAAATTCTGCAGGTTTAATGAGAATTTTTAGCCTGTTTTGGTTTCATTTTAAACTTCATTTTATAGCTAAAAAATTTTCGAAGCCTGATTGTATTATTCACGAAGTTATGCCGCCATTTGGAAATATTACTTATTACACGGCAAAAAAACTTGGGGCGAAATATATAGTAGAAGTACTCGATTTATGGCCAGAGTCCTTTGTGACTTTTGGTCTTATTAGTAAGAAAAATCCTCTTCTACAATTATTATATAAAGCGGAAAAACATATATATGAAAAAGCCGATGAAGTTATTTTTTCAATGGAGGGTGGGAAAGATTATTTGGCCGAAAAACGATGGTTAACTAGCCAAGGTGGAAAAATTGATGATCGCAAAGTTCATTATATTAATAACGGTGTTGATTTAAAAGATTTTGAGGAATTTAAAAGTAATTATAGTTTTGCTGACGAAGATTTAGATAATGATGGGGTTTTTAAAATCATCTACCTTGGTTCTGTTAGGAGGGCTAATAATGTAATGAAATTAATTAAAGCGGCTGAATATTTAAAGGAACATAAAGATATAGTATTTTTAATTTATGGTGATGGAGATGAAAGACCAATGTTAGAAGAATACATAAAGGTAAATAAAATAGAAAATGTGATATTTAAAGATAAATGGATTAGCCCTACATTTGTACCCTATATTTTATCTAAAAGTCAACTTAACTTACTTAATTACTTTCCAAACTCGATTTTTAAGTATGGTGGTAGTCAAAGCAAATCATTTCAATATATGGCCAGCGGCAAGCCGATTTGTTGTAATTTGATGATGGGCTATGATCCAATTATTAAATATAATCTTGGTATTTCTAAAGAATTTAATACGGATAGAGAATATGCTGAAGCAATGAAATATTTTTATGACCTAGATCAAAAGGAATATTTGCAAATGTGTGAAAATTCAAAAACTGCGGCTAAAGAATATGATTACCCGACATTAGTTAATAAATTGTTAAGTATTTTAAATTAACTTATTACAAGTTGCTTAACGGTTATTAAAAATTAACTTTATAGTTTATTGATCAAACTATGGACCAAGCAGCTAAAATTGTCGAAAGTTTTATTCAAAACAAACAATATTATTGAAATTTAAGAAACTAATTATCAATGTTATATAAAAATATACTGCTAACGGGTGCTTCTGGCTTCTTAGGTAAATATATTTACGCAGAACTCCAAACTAAAGGAAATGTTGTGACCGTATCTAGAACAGGTGCGGCTATAAATGCTGATTTAGCAACAGATATACCTAACTTGCCTTCTGCAGAACTGGTAGTGCATTGTGCTGGCAAGGCCCATTCCGTTCCGAAAACTGATATAGAAAAGCAAGCTTTTTTTGATGTAAACTTTAAAGGGACACTCAATCTCCTTAAAGGTATAGAACAAATGGCAACTTTGCCAAAGTCATTTGTGCTTATTAGTACCGTGGCAGTATATGGTTGTGATGAAGGTCGCTTAATCAGTGAAGATCATCCTTTAGATGCGCAAGATGCTTACGGTAAAAGTAAAATTCAAGCTGAGGAATTGGTGAAAGAATGGTGTATAAAACATAATGTGATTTTTAGTATTCTTAGGCTTCCACTTTTGTTTGGCGAAAATCCACCTGGTAATTTGGGGGCAATGATCAAAGGAATTAAAAAGGGTTATTATTTTAACATCGCAGGTGGAAAGACAAAAAAAAGCATGGTTTTGGCAAAAGATATTGCTTCGATTATCTCTATTGTTGCGCCAATCGGAGGTATATATAATTTAACTGATGGGGAACACCCATCATTTGAAGATTTATCTAAAATGTTGGCAAACAACTTGAATAAAAAGAAACCAATGAATATTCCATTTTGGTTAGCAAAAACTATGGCTATTATGGGTGATATTTTTGGAGACAAGGTGCCAATAAATTCTAATAAATTAAAGAAGGTCACTACTGATTTGACTTTTGACGATGATAAAGCCAGAAGAATATTAAATTGGAAACCAAACCCTGTGTTAAGAGAGTTTAAAGTTTAAGATAGTTTTTACACCATCCGGCCATTTCCAAACAATATTAAATATAATTGGCTGATTACCTTTGAATTTTATTAATTATGATTTCCATTCTACCAACTGTACTGATTTTAATTTTATTATTTTTAATAGAGCTGATTTATTTTAAAATTGCTGATCATTATAATATTATCGATCACCCTAATGAACGTAGTTCACATGAAGCAATTACTTTACGTGGTGGCGGTATATTGTTTTGTATCGCGGGCTTAATTTTTTATGCATACAGCGGTTATCAATATCATTTTTTTATTTTAGGTTTAGTGGCTATATCAACCATTAGCTTTATAGACGATGTATTAACTTTAAATAATAAAATACGTTTAACGGTACATTTATTAGCAGTGTTGCTCTTATTTTACCAATGGGAGTTATTTGCTTTACCATGGTATTGGATAATTCTTGCAGGTATTTTTGTAATAGGTACCATCAATGCGTATAACTTTATGGATGGTGTCAATGGTATCACAGGTGGTTACAGCTTGATTACAGTGGCTACTTTATATTATATTAATAATGCAGTATCTAGCTTCACCTCAAACGACCTATTAATTATTGTAGGTTTATCCTTAATAGTATTTAATTTTTTTAATTTTCGTAATAGAGCCAAATGTTTTGCAGGTGATGTAGGGAGCGTTAGTATAGCCTTTATCATAATTTTTTTAATTGGGCAGCTGATTTTAAAGACCGAAAATTTTAATTATATACTGATGCTGTTAATCTATGGCATCGATAGTGCTAGTACCATATTTTTTAGAAAATTACGTAAGGAGAATATTTTTGAGGCCCATCGCAGTCACTTTTATCAATACCTTGCCAATCAGTTACGTATCAATCATTTGGTAGTTGCAGGCTTGTATATGTTGCTGCAGGTTATCATTAATATCGCACTTGTATTTTTGATCCAAGATTCGCTAAATTACGCAATAGGATTTGTAGCTATTTTTAGTGTTTTTTGGTTTGCCATACGTTTTAAAATAGAAGGCAAAAAAGTTTTATTAGGCAGTTAAACAGCGTTTTATGAAAATAGATTTACCAAAAATTATTCAGGGTGGTAACCACCACGACCAAAGGGGTTCAATTCAATTCATGAATGATTTTGACATGTCTCTTGTCAAAAGATTTTACTGTATAACTAATGCGAATACTGAAGTGAAACGAGGATGGCGTGGACATAAAATTGAACAGCGATGGTTTTTTGCAAGTCATGGAACATTCTCTATTAAGCTAGTCCGGATTGACAATTGGGAAAATCCAGATAAACATGGCTTAATTACTGATTTTACGCTTACTGATGACGAAATAGCAGTATTACATGTGCCTGCTGGCTATGCTAGTTTAATTCAATCCAAATCTGAGAATGCTTCGCTATTCATCTTCGCAGATCATCACATAGCACATGCTAAATTGGATGACTACTTATATGATGTAGATTATTTTGTAGGTTAGTTTTAACTAATTAAAAAACGTTTTATAACTAAACATTGAGTGGGGTAAATGCATTCTCTCCATTGAGTAAAATGTTTAAGGCATTTAAAGTAATTGTTTTAATTTTATCACCGTCTTTACCCCCCATACCATTTTTGCTGCACCAATTTGTACTTGCTGTATTTACAATTACTCCACTTGTTGCGGTTCTCTGTAGTACGATGAATGTAGCCACAGTTTTAACTACTCTGAAGCCATAATCATATCCAATCATCTCAATTTTATGAAAATTATATTTATTATCCAGCACAGGATGAGGGTTGTTTGCAACATATTTTACTGGTGCGCCATCGTATTCAGATGACCAGCAACTTAATATATCACCATTTTTCAGCCCAGTATTTTTTAACAATGGGGAATTTTGATTAATAATTTTAAAGCCATCCCATCCTTCATCAGTACCACCCCCATAACCACCTAAATCAAAGGTCATTCCAATACTTTTTTCAATTGGATAATTCAATTGTTTTTCGTGCCAATTAAACGTCCTTAGTCCAGGGTCTTTCTCAGGATCAGCTAATCCTTTATGGCATATCATTTGAGATCCATCATTGGAATATCTTACTTGCCACCACATTGTATTTCCAGATAAGATTAAGGCATTGCGACCACTATCAATAAACTGATCAAAGTTTACTCTACCCTTTCTAGTCCAGTATTCATTGTGACCAGGTATAATTAATACTTTAGCGTAAGAAAAATTATCGTAGTCATCTAGGTCAGCATCTGTAATATAGTCAATATCATACCCTATAGTCTCGGCCCAGGGCCAAAATTTCTCTGAGAAGTATACTAAATTATAAGGCCTTTGAAAAGATAGAATTGGAGAAAAAGTTGGTACTGTATAACTGCTTAATCCGCCAGCTGCATTATATGCATTATCAGTATTAGTGGATAAAACAGCTACAATCATTGCCGATTTCTTAGGGTTTCTTACAATGAATGGAATTTTCTTACTAATAAAATACAAGCCACTTTTAAAATCTTCAGGAATTGCAAATAAAATAGGATTTTTATATTGATACCCATTCATATATGCCTGAGGTCCAACTGTCTGAGGAGAGAAGCTGCCAGTAACAGTACTTTGAAGATTTCCATTGGAATCATAAATTCCAATTTTTGCTTCATTATATATTTTAGAATTAATATATATGCTTACACTTTCTCCAGGAGCAAATGATAACTTATTTACATAACCATCAATAACCATACTGTCATCAACCACTATTTTGCTCGGAACGGATAAGGTATTTGAATCAATTACTACCGAATTAACTATACTTTTAGGAATTTTTTTACATGCTTCAAATCCCAATGCAAAAAATCCTGCTATTCCAAAACCAAAAGATTTAATAAACCTTTTTCTTTTCATTATGTTGTGTCGTCTTAAAGTTAAAGTGAAAACTCTAAAAGTTATATAATAGTTTTCACAGATATTGATTTTTTTAAAATAGGTTACCCAGTACTAGTTTATGTGTACATTATATTCAATAGGTTAAAAAGATTTATATTGAGTAAAGGGGGGTGGTAACTTGCTCATCTTCTGGGTCCTCCTCGCTTTTAAAAATTGTTTAAAATTAAGAATAAGATTTTAATATTTAATAATAATTATAATGAATTTATAGGATTGCTATGGTTTTGTTAAGGTGCCTCTTAATGTTTCAAGTACTAATAACACTTCTAATACCAATCATCATCTTATTTTTTTGCTTTGGTAATCATTACCCAATTGTTATCTGGTCATAAACGAATCTAAAGAGAGGAACATAATCTAAAGATTAAAATAAAAAAAATAGATAAAAAAAGAATATTGATCTTATTGCTTTTAACAAGACGATAGCCATGACATTTAAACTGATTCTTTGCTAACAATGGGTACTGATATGCTTTGAATGCCGATGTTGCCTGTCAAATTACTTTTAGTCTGCGCAGTACGTTTAGAAATCTTTACTAAGATTTTTTGCAGGATATTTTATTAGGTTATATGGTTAGGAGATTTGCGGCAATAAATAGTTTTGTGATTAATTGTAAAATCTTTTAAGGGTAGCTTTGGCAGTTCTTTATTAAATATAACGCTTAATTAATTTTGCTGAAACATTTAGTAAGTATTTTTGTTTAAATTAGCATGCTAAAGCAAAATTGGCGTTAAATTTGCTTTTATCAAATTGATAATAATTATTTGTAAATTTGAAAAAACTGACTACTAAATGAAGCTAGGTAAAATTAACATCGTTCCACGTTGGGTTATTTTGTTGCTCGACTTGAGCATCTCTATAGTTTCACTAGTTATTGCGCATCTATTAATTCACAATCTAAATGTATTTGGCATAGATCCGGTTGTATTTAGTAGAAATACCTTAATCCTAACATTTATTAACTTAGTTGTTTTTTATAACGTAAAAACCTATGCTGGTATTATTCGCTATACTAGTGCGCAAGATACTTTTAGGGTTTTATTTGCAGTATTTGTGAGCAATGTTGCTTTTGTGTTTTTAAACTTAACTGCTATCTCCTTTCATTACGGTCCGCTAATTTCTAATAAATTACTTTTTGTAAACGGCTTAACAAGCTTTTTAATGCTCATTACTTACCGGGTATTGATTAAGTACTTTTTTATGTACATTAAAAACTTAACGCTCGATAAAAGGAAAGTGATAATTTATGGCGCTGGCGAAGCGGGTTTAGCTACCAAACGTACTTTTGATCATGACGCAAAGGTAAATAAAACCATTATTGCCTTTGTAGATGATGACGAACGTAAAGTTGGTAAAACCATCGACGGCGTAAAGATTTTAAACGCACAGCGGTTAGAAACCTTAATTGTGGATCATGAAGTTGATGAAATTATTTTTGCCTCTTATAGCATACCGAGTGATCGTAAAAATGCCATCGTTGATATTTGTTTGGAAAATGATGTAGTAGTATTGAATATTCCACCTGCCGATTTATGGACTGGGGGAGTATTGCATACCAAACAGATCCAACACATTAACATTGAAGATTTATTAAATAGAAAGCCAATTGAAATTGATACACAGGGTATTCAAAATCAATTAAAGGGGAAACGTATTTTAATAACGGGTGCAGCAGGCTCTATTGGAAGTGAAGTGGTAAGGCAATTAATTGGCTTTGATACCGGGCTTATTATCCTGTGCGACCAATCTGAAACGGCTTTGCACCATATTTACTTAGAATTAACAGAAACTTATAAGACGACGAATTTCCATGCCTTTGTAGGTGATGTGAAAGACGAAAGTAGGATGGAGTATTTGTTTAGTACCTATAAACCGCACATGGTGTACCATGCAGCAGCTTATAAGCATGTACCGTTAATGGAAGATAATCCGAGCGAAGCGATTAAAACAAACGTACTGGGCACAAAAACGATAGCCGATATGTCTGTAAAGCATGGGGTACAGAAGTTTGTAATGATCTCTACCGATAAAGCGGTGAACCCAACCAATATTATGGGTGCCTCGAAACGCATTGCCGAGATTTATGTACAATCGCTAAACAACTCACTTACCAACCGCGACTTTGTATTTAGCAACGGCCTAAGCTATATAAACGATTTAAATGTAAAACCAATTACCAAATTTATTACCACCCGTTTTGGTAATGTATTAGGCTCAAATGGTTCGGTAATTCCACGCTTTAAAGCGCAAATTGAAAAAGGTGGCCCGGTTACAGTTACGCACCCAGAGATTACACGTTACTTTATGACCATTCCAGAAGCTTGCCGTTTAGTACTGGAAGCAGGGTGTATGGGTAAAGGAGGCGAGATCTTTATTTTCGACATGGGTAAAAGTGTGAAGATTGTAGAACTAGCTAAAAAAATGATCCGCTTGGCAGGCTTAGTGCCTAATGAAGACATCAAGATTTCGTACTCGGGTTTAAGGCCGGGAGAGAAGTTATACGAAGAGCTCCTAAACGATAACGAAAATACAATGCCTACCCACCATGAAAAGATTATGATTGGCAAGGTACGCGAATACGTGTTTAATGAAATAGAATCGAAGATCTATGCGCTCATTAAACAAGCTAAGCAAAATAGCGATCGCAATGTTGTGGTAGCCATGAAAGACCTGGTAGCAGAATTTAAAAGTAAGAACTCTGTTTTTGAAGAATTAGATCAGGTTGAAGAGGCATAAGTTAGTTCATTGACTATAACAATATCACTAATGAAAAAAATACTAAGCTTATTCCTTCTTTTTGTTTGCTTTGCCCTCACTGTTGAGGCTCAACAAATAACGCCATACAGTTATTTTCAGTATCAAAAATTAAATCGGAAATTATATAGTCCTACCACTCGATTTCATACCTCTTTAAGACCTGTTATTGGAGATGACTCACTGATCAATAAAGCCCTAGATTCATTATTAGCAATTAATGTAGATTCGAGTTTTAAATCATGGGGTTCCAGGAAATTATTCAATGAACACTTGGTTCAGATAAAGGAAAAGGATTTTAATGTTTACATAGATTTTTTACCCGATTTACAGATCGGTAGAGATATTTCGAATTCAATTAGCACATCGCTTAACACGCGTGGATATCAAGTGATGGGGAATATTGGAAAAAAATTCTCCTTTTACACAAGTGGCTTTGAAAACCAAGGTAGGTTTAACAAGTATCTAACCGAGTATGTCAATACTAAAAATGTCATTCCCGGAATGATGAACGATAAAAATAGCAATGAAATACCACGGAATCCGAAAAAGGATTGGGCATATGCAACGGCTATTTTGAATTATACCCCTAATAAATATGTTAGCTTTACGCTGGCGCACGATAAAAACTTTATTGGCGATGGTTATCGGTCGATGTTACTGTCTGATGTAGCAGCAGCATATCCATCATTTAAGGTGACAGCAACATTGGGTAATGTGAAATACATGGCAATGTGGGCACAATTTCAAGATCCATTATCGCCGAAGCTCTCTTTTGCGAACGGATTTAGAAAGAAATGGGGTGCTTTCCATTATTTAGATTGGAATGTAAATAATAGATTATCCTTTGGATTTTTTGATGCTATTATCTGGCAAGGAGCAGACTCTACCGGTAGACGTGGTTTTGATGTAACTTATTTAAATCCGATTGTTTTTTTAAGAACGGTTGAGGGTATGAATGGATCTCCAGACAATGCCTTGATTGGTTTTACTGGGAAATACAAATTGCTCGCTAATTTAACAGTATATGGGCAACTGGCATTAGATGAGTTTACTGCAAAAGAGTTTTTTAAAGGTGATGGTTATTGGGGAAATAAATTTGCTTACCAGTTAGGGTTTAAAGGATTTGATGCTTTTAAAATTAAAGATTTAAACTATTTGGTTGAGTTAAATTCGGCAAGGCCTTTTACGTACAGTCAGCGATCTTCCTTACTTAATTATGGCCACTATGTAGAAGCATTGGCACACCCAATGGGCGCTAACTTTAGAGAACTGGTAAGTATTTGGAATTATCAGATTGGGCGATGGGCCATTCAGGCACAGGCAAACTATGCACAGTACGGCTTAAATGATAATGGAGAGAATTTTGGAAAAGACATTAATGAATCGTACAACACCCGCAAGATGCTAGATGGTTATCAGACAACTGGAGGTTTGAAAACAAATTTCTATTATTTGGATGGCCGGATTTCTTATATACTTAATCCAAAATATAATTTAAGGTTTGAAATTGGTGGCATCTCAAGAACTGAAAAAAATGCCCTCAATAAGCAAGTAACTAATCAGCTTACCTTTGGCTTAAGAAGCACGTTTAGGAATATTTATCAGGATTTTTAATTGATCCTTGGTTCCTGCACAAAATTACCTCAAATAAGCATTTAATACCTCTTTAATCTCGTTCGGGTTAAAGGGCTTTAACACATGCCCATTCATGCCAGATTCTTTAAACTTGGTATGTTCATTGTGCAAGGTTGATGCGGTTAAGGCAATGATTGGAACTTTCTTATAGTAGTCGCCTTTGATTTCTCTAATGATTTTTGTGGTGTCGAAACCATCAATGCCCGGCATCCTGATATCCATGAAAATGAGATCGTAAGTGTTGGCCATAATTTTATGGATAGCTTCTTCCCCATTAGTGGCAAAATCGATAATTAATCCCCACTTAGTTAAAAAGCGTTTGGCAATTAAAACATTCACCTCATTATCGTCTACAACCAATACCTTTTTACCGGTAAACAAATTAGGGGGGGGTACTGCAGTTAATAGCTGACTGTTTTCTTGATCGTTGGCAAAAGCAATTTCGAAACAGAAAGAGGTGCCTTTACCTTCGGTGCTTTTTACATTAATTTCGGAGTTGTACAGTTTTAAAAGCTTTTTGGTAATGGCCAAGCCTAAGCCTGTACCACCGTATTTGCGGGCGATATCTGTTTTAGCCTGGGTAAAGGTCTCAAAAATATAAGATTGTTTATCTTGCGGGATCCCGATGCCTGTATCTTTTACTTCGAAATAAATTAAAGAATGGCTATCATCGCTGTGTTTTAATTTAACGTGAAGTTGAACAGCGCCGTTATCGGTAAACTTAATGGCGTTTCCGAGCAAGTTTATCAAGACTTGGTAAAGTCTTGTTTTATCGCCCAATAGGGTTGCGGGAATGCGATCATCATACACCAATAACAGTTGATTTCCCTTCTTGTTGGCATTAACCTGTAGCGAATTGATAATATCCACACTTAGGGTATGCAAATCGAAGGGAATGGATTCCAAATGCAGGTTGCCTGTTTCTATCTTGGTAAAATCGAGGATGTCGTTGATGATGTTCAGCAAGTTTTCGCTCGAGAACTTTAAGATATTCAAGTCGCCTATCTGTGACTTCTTAGGGTCATTATCCAACAATAGATGGGTCATGCCGATTACCGCATTTAAAGGAGTGCGGATCTCGTGGCTCATCACTGATAGGAACATCTCTTTGGCCTCGCTAAGCTGTAAGGCCTGCTCACGTGATTCGACCATCTCGCGCTCTACCTGCTTGCGCTGGGTAATATCATTGATGAGCTCTACTTGTCGCTCAATTAAGCCCTTATCATTTAAAATAGGGGTGTTATAAACCGAGAGCCAAATTTCTTCACCGTTTTTCTTATAGGCTAAAACCTCTAAGCTGTGAGGTAATTTAGCCAACGATTTTTCTCTTGATTCGGCAATGGAAGTTCGGTCGGTATTAGGACCCGAAAGGAGGTTGCCCAACATTTGTCCGGATAGTTCGCTCAATGTATAGCCAAGCAATTCTTCGAGCGCCGAATTGGCCCAGGTAACTTCACCCTTCGCATTGGCAATGGTAACACCGGTATTAGTATTGCTGGCTACCAGCGAAAGAACCTGTAAGTCGTCTTCTACTTTTTTCTTGTCGGTAATATCGATGATGATTTCTACTTCACTTTCTACTTTACCATATTCATCGAGCACCACGGTATTGTATACGGAGATCCAAATGGGGGTTTTATCTTTCCGATAGGCCAACATATCTACTGTAAAAGATTTGCTTTGCTGGGTCATTGCCCTAGCTTTTTCAATGATGGACCAGTCGGTATCAGGGCCGCTGATTAAATCTCCCAATCGCTGCCCTTTGACATCATCGAAGGTAAATCCGGTAATTTTTTCAAAGGCATTGTTAACCCAGGTTATCTGATTATTGGCATCATTGATCACAACGCCATTGTCAATTTTACTGGCAACGAAAGATAGTTTGGTTAATTCATTCTCAACTCTTTTGTTTTCGGTAATATCGCGGCCATAGCAATACCAGCGATCGCCTTTGGCAACCATGCCCCAGCTAATCCACTTAATTTCATTGTGCTTGCTGATGAGCCTAAAATCGAGGGCAAACTGTTTTTGTTTATTTTTTAATCCGTTTTCGAGGGTGTAAACGGTTTTGTTGATATCATCGCGGAAACAATAGTTCCACATGCTTTGGCCAATGGTTTCTTCGACCGTATAATCTAATAAGTTGGTAACCGCCTGGTTGATGAACAAGATTTCGCCTTGTCGGTTTAAGATGCAGTGGATTTCTGGCGAAGCCGTAAAAATATCTACAAACTCATTGAAACGCAATGTTTGTGCCTCGAGCTGTGCATTTTTTCTTTTTAAAGCCAAGTGTGTAACCACCTGTTTTGCCAAGGTTTCTATGGCTTCTTTTTGATGTGGATTTATTTCGCGGACAACGACATCTAATAGGCATAAACAGCCCAGCGGAAAACCATCTTCATCTTTGATAGCGGCACTGGCATAAAAACGCAGCGGAGAATCCATAGCCACCATAAGGTTAGCGACAAGTTCTGGTTGCAGGTGAACGTCTGGTGCTACAAAAATCTGATCTACCAACATGGTATGCTGGCAGATGGTTAAATCTCTGGGAAGGATGAGGTGTTCTTGTTCAATGCCGATGGCAGATCTTAAGATTACCTGGTCTGCATCAACAAAAGCAACGTAGGCCATGGGAACATCAACAATCTGCGCGGCGAGCTTAACCAAGAGGTCGAGCTCATGTTCGAAACTTTCGCCCAATACATCATAAGAATGGAGCGCAGCTAAACGCTGGCGCTCATATTCTTCTGATTTTATCGGGAAATCGAACATTGCGTGGTTTTTTACTTATAAAGAGGGAAATTACGAACTAATGCTTGTACTTTCTCTTTTATTTGCTGTAAATTTTGTTCGTCTTCAGGATTTGATAAAACATCATCAATTAAATCAACGATCTGTTCCATCTCTGTTTCTTTGAAACCGCGACTGGTAATAGCTGCAGTACCTACACGCATACCTGAAGTTACAAATGGCGATTTATCATCAAATGGCACCATGTTTTTGTTAACCGTGATATCTGCTTTCTCTAAAGCGTTCTCTGCTAATTTACCAGTGATGTTCTTGTTGCGTAGATCGATTAACATCAAATGGTTATCGGTACCACCAGAAATAATGCCATAACCTTTGGCTACAAATGCTTTAGCCATTGCTTGTGCATTAGCGCCAACTTGTTTAATATAAGTTAAATAATCATCAGTTAAAGCTTCGCCAAAAGCAATAGCTTTAGCCGCAATGATATGTTCTAGCGGACCGCCTTGTGTACCTGGGAAAACAGCCATGTCTAGTAAATTAGACATCATTCTAGTTTCGCCTTTCGGTGTTTTTAAGCCCCATGGGTTTTCGAAATCTTTACCCATCATGATCATTCCGCCTCTAGGGCCTCTTAATGTTTTGTGAGTGGTAGTAGTAACGATATGGCAATGTGGAAGTGGGTTTGCTAATAATCCTTTAGCGATGAAGCCTGCAGGGTGTGAAATATCTGCTAACACAAGAGCTCCAATTTTGTCGGCCACTTTACGGATGAAAGCATAATCCCATTCTCTAGAATAAGCAGATGCACCGCAGATAATTAATTTTGGTTTTTCGGCTAAAGCAACTTCTTCTAATTTAGCATAGTCGATTAGGCCATCGTCTTTTTTAACTCCATAAAAATGAGGTTGGTATAGTTTGCCCGAAAAGTTAACTGGCGAACCATGGGTTAAGTGACCACCGTGAGATAGGTCGAAACCTAAGATTTTATCACCCGGTTGGATAACGGCTAGCATTACTGCAGCATTAGCCTGTGCACCAGAGTGCGGCTGTACGTTTACCCACTCGGCACCAAAAAGTTGTTTGGCTCTATCAATCGCAATATTTTCAATATCATCTACCACCTGGCAGCCGCCATAATAGCGCTTGCCCGGTAAACCTTCGGCATATTTATTAGTTAAAACAGAGCCTGCTGCTTCCATTACTTGTTTGCTTACGAAGTTTTCTGAGGCAATTAGTTCAAGACCATGCTCTTGTCTGTCTAATTCTTTATTGATTAAGTCAAAAATTAAGGTGTCTCTTTTCATTTTATTGGAATTGTATTTTCGGTAAAAATAGCGATTTTATCGGGAAATTTGATTACCACATCCCTATAAAATCCCTAAAATTTTCGTTTGTAATAATAGTCACTTTTGCATCATACGTTTTAGTAAAATTTTGGGGAATTTTTACCTTGGCTTTCGGATTCCACTTGAATTCAAAACCATTGATTATTCCATCCTTTTCTTCTAAATAATCGATTTCTTGTTGTTGCTTGGTTCGCCAGAAATATCGGTTGATGAACTGACGATGGTAATTATTCCTTTTTAATCGCTCTGTAATTAGGAAATTTTCCCATAGTGCACCAACATCATTTCTTAGTTCAATCGGATTGAAATTTTGAATCAATGCATTACGAACCCCATTATCATAGAAATAGATTTTTTGATTGGTTTTGATTTCATTGCGGAGATTTCTACTGAATGAAGTCAACGGATAAACTATATACGACAATGTCAATAAATGGATATAATTAGTGACCGTTTTTTTATCTACACCTGTTAATTGCGCTATTTCGTTATAACTTACTTCACTGCCTACCTGAAAAGCCAATGCTTGGAGAATTTTTTCCAACACTTCTGGTTTTTTAATATTTCCATAAACTAAAATGTCCTTAAACAGATAACTCTGCGTAAGCTCATTCAAAATGTCACGCTCCTCACCGGGATTGTTGATTACATCAGGATAAAAACCATAAATTAAACGATTTTCCAAGTCTCTTCGCGCATCAAGATAGCTTGTCGACTTTTCCAGTTCTTCATAAGATATTGGATATAAATTATATTCCCATTTTCTACCGGTCAATGATTCATTAGTATGATTTCGTAGTTCAAAAGCAGAGGATCCGCTCATCAATAACTGTACTGCTTTAAACTGGTCGTGAATAATCTTTGCAGTAAGTCCGATGTTTTCGATACGTTGGGCTTCGTCAATGAATACCAATTTTGAATTCCCGATGATAGCCTCGATTTCTTTGGTATTAGGAGAAGTTAATTTGGCTCTCACCAAAGGGTCATCACCATCCAGAAATAAGAAATCTTGATGTTCCAATACCTTTTTAAGCAATGTTGTTTTACCAACTTGTCGAGGTCCGGTAACAATAATAGTCTTGCCTTTAAATAGCCTTTCAGTAAGTGACTTTTCTATGGTTCTCTGTATCATACTTATGTTCCTAATCCCCAAAAGTAATGCTTTTTAGGGAATGCAATCCCCAAAAGTAATGCTTTTTAGGGAATATGTGAGAAATAATTTGAATTAGTTACCTTATTCATAGTTTGTTAGCTATTTTGAGACTTATTTTGTTGCTCCCCACCAAAAATTTGGAACGATTCTTCATAAAAGTATTAAACAAAATACCGTACTTTGTAATTGATTATTTTTTGATAAAATATTGCATGGAAGTTAAGACAGGTCCATTATTAGCTGCTATAAATTACCCGGCTGATTTAAAGAAGTTTAGTGAGGAAGATTTAGAGCAAATTTGCCAAGAATTACGCCAATACATCATTGATGTTGTAAGTGTAAATGGTGGGCATTTTGGTGCAAGCTTAGGGGTAGTAGAATTAACGGTGGCCTTACATTATGCGTTAAATACCCCATATGATAAACTAGTATGGGATGTAGGACACCAGGCATATGGTCACAAAATACTAACCGGAAGAAGAAGTCAATTTCATACCAACAGGATCATTAACGGCATTAGTGGTTTCCCGAAGATTGCCGAAAGTGAGTATGATACCTTTGGTGTAGGCCACTCTTCAACTTCCATCTCTGCCGCCCTTGGGATGGCCGTTGCCTCTCATTATAAAGGCGAAAAAGACCGTCAGCATGTTGCCGTAATTGGTGATGGTGCCATGACAGCCGGTTTAGCCTTCGAAGGACTAAACCATGCAGGGATAGAAAACTCTAACATATTGGTGATCTTGAACGACAATTGTATGTCTATCGATCCCAATGTTGGCGCACTAAAGGAATACTTAACAAGTATCACGATCTCAAAATCATATAACCGTTTTAGGGACGACGTATCGCATGTACTAAGTAAGCTATCTGCACTCGGACCGAATGCGCATAAATACGTTAAGAAAATAGAGAAAAGCATTAAAGGCACTTTACTGAAACAAAGCAATTTATTTGAAGCCTTAAACTTTAGGTATTTTGGTCCGGTTGATGGACATGATGTAAAGCGCTTAGCGGCTACAATTAAAGATTTATCGGCTATACCGGGGCCAAAGCTATTACATTGTGTAACGGTAAAAGGTAAAGGTTTTGCCTTGGCAGAAAAAGATCAAACCAAATGGCATGCACCTGGTTTGTTCGATAAAATTACCGGTGAGATTAAGAAATCTGTTGTTGATAAACCACAGGCACCGAAATACCAAGATGTATTTGGACATACGCTAGTGGAATTGGCAGAAGCTAATGATAAAATTGTAGGGATTACACCGGCAATGCCATCGGGATCATCGTTAAATATCATGATGAAAGCAATGCCAAATAGGGCATTCGACGTAGGCATTGCAGAGCAGCATGCGGTTACGTTTTCGGCAGGATTAGCGACGCAAGGCCTAGTGCCATTTTGCAATATCTATTCTAGCTTTATGCAAAGGGCATATGATCAGGTTATCCACGATGTGGCGATCCAAAACTTAAATGTAGTTTTTTGTTTGGATAGGGCAGGCTTAGCTGGTGCAGATGGGGCAACCCACCACGGTGCTTATGATATTGCCTATATGCGTTGCATTCCCAATATGATTGTGGCATCGCCAATGAATGAAGAGGAACTCAGGAACCTGATGTTTACGGCACAGCATGAAAACATGGGGCCTTTTACGATTCGTTATCCACGTGGCTCGGGAGTGATGCCAGATTGGAAACGACAATTTAAGAAATTAGCAGTGGGAACTGGTCGTAAAATAGCTGATGGAGAAGAAGTGGCGATCCTATCGATTGGCCATGTAGGGAATTTTGCTGTTGAAGCTTGTACAGCACTTAACACAGAAGGCATAAACCCTGCCCATTACGATATGCGTTTTGTGAAACCATTGGATGCAAGCATACTTCATGAGGTTGGCAAGCGATACGCCCATGTAATTACCATTGAAGATGGTTGTGTACAAGGTGGTATGGGAACTGCGATCTTAGAGTTTATGGCCGATCATAATTATAAACCAAACGTGGTAAGGTTGGGTATTCCGGATGCTTTTATTGAGCATGGCGAACAACCAGAGTTATGGGATATTTGTGGGTATGATACCAAAGCAATTATTGCTGCGGTTAAGAAAATTGCTGTAGGAAGAACTACAAAGGTGATGGCGTCATAAACTAATGGAAAAGAATTCAAAAATATTTGTTGCAGGGCATAACGGTATGGTCGGCTCGGCAATTGTTAGAAAGTTAATTAAAGAAGGTTATAACAATATCATCACACGCAACTCGGCAGTATTAGATCTAAGAAACCAACAGGCAGTAGCAGACTTTTTTGCAATCGAAAAACCGGAATATGTTTTTTTAGCGGCTGCAAAAGTTGGTGGTATCATCGCCAACAATACTTATCGCGCTGATTTTTTATATGAAAACTTAGCTATCCAGAACAATGTAATCCACTACGCCTATGTAAATGGAGTTACGAAGTTAATGTTCTTGGGCTCGAGCTGTATTTACCCGAAGTTAGCCCCACAACCCTTAAAGGAAGAGTATTTGTTAACGGGCCTGCTCGAAGAAACAAATGAGCCTTATGCCATCGCTAAGATTGCAGGGATTAAAATGTGCGATGCCTACCGTAGTCAGTATGGCTGTAATTTTATTTCGGTGATGCCTACTAATCTATACGGGTATAATGATAATTATCACCCTCAAAACTCGCATGTACTGCCTGCGTTGATCCGTAAATTTGACGAGGCAAAACGCAATGGCGATACAACGGTAAGTATTTGGGGCTCGGGATCGCCTAAAAGAGAGTTCCTATTTGCAGACGACCTAGCGGAAGCTTGCTATTTCCTCATGCAAACTTACAATGAGCCAAACCTCATTAATATCGGTACGGGGGAAGATTTAAGTATTAAAGACTTAGCCCTATTAATTAAAGACGTTGTAGGTTTTGAAGGCGAACTGGTATTTGATGCTAGCAAACCGGATGGCACCCCCCGTAAGCTAATGGATGTTTCAAAACTGCACGGGCAAGGCTGGAAACATAAAGTTGAGTTGAAAGAAGGGCTTAAATTGGCCTATCAGGATTTTTTGAGCAAGCGTTCATCCTAAAAAAGGAAGGGTCGATAATTCATCAGAATATATCGACCCGTACCATCTAAATTAACGCTCTCGGGTATATAAACAAGAGCGGTGTTTAATTGTTTTAAAAAAGTTTAAATTATTTTATCATAGCGCTCACAGTCAAGGCTGAAATTGAGGTCGACGAGTTGGTTATAAAAAGTGAAGGGCCGATAACTCCTAAGAATTATCGACCCTTACCATCTAAATTAACGCTCTCGAATAAATAAACGTAAAAATGATGCCAAATGTTTTTAAAAGAGGTAATTATTTTAATTTTTTTCGTAACAACCTAATTCTGAGGGAAATAATCTTATTTCGTTATTGAAATCTTTTTTAAGGTATAGGTTAAAATAGGGATCTGTACTTAAATTGCTTCCTTTATTTAGGGCAGCACTGTTTGCATTTAAGGTAAAATTATCAAAAAGAGGATGTACAAATAATGGGTCGGTATTTAAAAAATTGCCCGAGGTTAAATAAATTAATTCACTACTTTTTAACAGGTTGTTTTTTACGATGGCAGTTAAGGTGGTAGCCGAAGATTTTTTATCAACTACAAACTCATTGGTTAGATTTCCCCAAACGATATTATTTTGTATGTCTAATATAAGATGATCGTTTTGTGTACTGCTAATAAAATCTGAAAGATAGACCGCTGGGGTTTTACGTGCATAGTGTAAATTGAAGCCGCCAAAGGTATTTTGTTTAAGGTTGTATTTTCCGCCACCAACGCCATACAACAAATATTGGCCGCAATTGTAAAACAGATTGTTGAAACCTGCAAGGGAGGTTTGATAGCCTAAAAAGCCTACTACTTCCATATTTTTAACAATGGTATTGGTGAGTAATAATTTTGGCTGATTATTAACTGACAAAGAATCGGAGGTAATACCGGCGATACCATTTTTAATGATGGCATAATTGATATGCGAGTTTTTACTTGTCGGATAAAAGTGTAGGCCATTCCATTGCCCCGGATCATCAGCGTAAAAAGTTTCCAGGCGATCGCTCGCGAAAAGGACACTGTCTGTTTTGGTACCCATTACCTTTAATGTGCCCTTGATATTCATGGTCGCATTGCTGTGGAAGAGAATTTTGCTGCCGGCGGCAATGTTAAGGCTGGCACCTTCTTCAATGGTCAATGATTTATAAATTACGTAAGGAAGCTTGCTATTCCAAGTGGTATTGTCTTTGATGACTTCGTTGGTCATAAAATTAGCATTCTGTCCGTAGGCAATTAAGGGGATGCTTTTTCTTGAACCGTTGTAATTAACTAAGATAGAATCTTGTACAATAAAGGGTAATTTTTGATCCGAAGAATTAATGTTCACCTTGATAAAGACATTCATGGAATCTTTACCATTGAGCTTTAATAAATTTGCTTCCGAGGCAGCTTGTCCGTTGATGTTTAAACTATAAGAAGAAACATTTGCACCACTTAATTTAATCTGACTAATTACAATGGCTTTCTCGTTAGGATTATAGATTTTTAGCCTCCTGCTTGTCGACCCTACTGTAGTAAATACGGTATCAAATAAAACACTGTCAATTGAAAATGAAAGCCGAGCATTCATTTCTGCTGTAATATCCTCCTCTTTTCCGCAAGAAGCGAAAAGAAAAGTTACACATAAGAGAAGAAGTAGTTTTATTTTCATCAAGTTAAATTTTGTTGCCGATCACTGTGCAAAGGCGACCCCGGCAATACTCAGTTTTTTAATTCCGCACCTAAGTAACGAGTTACCACAAGCTTCTATTGTGGCGCCTGTAGTAATAACATCATCTACTAATAAAATGTGTTTGTTTTTTACAATTTCTGGGTGGTTAATTTCAAATACGGTTAACATATTTTCATATCGATTATATCTCGATTTCTTTGTTTGCGTTTCGGTTACTCTTTTGCGTATTAATTGATCTTTATTTACGCGAAGTTTCATCCGCTCTGCTATACCATTGGCAATATGCAAGCTTTGATTGTAGCCGCGTTCGCGTTGTTTTTTGTGATGTAAAGGAACGGGGATCACATAATCAACATCTTTATAATATTGGCTATCAATGAGCTTTTCGCCCAATAAATTGCCAAGCCTAACGCCAACTTCTGTTTTACCATTATATTTTAAATTGTGGATTAAATTTTGAGTTTTGGTCCCTTTCTTAAAATATAACATCGCCATTGCAGCCTCAAAAGGGAGGCGACCCCAAAGCTGTTTGGCCACTAAGTTGCGTTGGTGCAAATGGAAATCGGTGTAGGGTAAATCGTACAGACAATGTAAACATATGGCCTTCTCGCCATTGTAAAGGCTTAATCCGCATCCACTGCAAAGGTTTGGGAAAAGTAAGCCTATTACATCTAGTGCCAGGTGTTTAAGTTGCTGCATAAAACAAGGTAGTGAAATTTACACCAAAATTTCTTGGAGTGTTTTTAGTTCGGCAACTTTTTCCGATGAGCCTAGGTTTTCGTAGGCAGAGATTAGGTTTCTAATAACGCGCCTTATAATTTCAGCATTGCTACATGGAGAGTAAAAGCCGGGTTGAGGCTCTAAGTTAAGCTGTCTTAAAAATTGATCAACATCATGTTTGCCAAAAATGGCTCCTTTATTAAAGGCATTGATGTAAAATAGCACGCCGTATTCTTTCTCGTTATTGCTCTCATCAATATAACCTAATATAAAGTGCTGCGGTAAATTAATGCCATATATCGGGATGTCTAATTTTTGGGCCAGGGTAGCATAAATGATAGCGAGCGAAATCTGGTTGCCTTTTCTGCTTGATAAAACCTGGTCTAAATAAGAATTCTGTGGATCGTGATGGTTCTTGGTGTTTCCACTAAAGCCATATTGGTTATAAAAAACGTGGTTAATAAGCTTCACCTTTTCGATAGAGCTCATTTCGTATTGGAGATTGAACCAAATATCACGTTTAATGTCTTCGATCTTATTGATGATACGCTGCTCATCAAGATCTGGGTATTGGTATCGATTGATGATCAAGGCACCCTGCAAAAGATCGAAAGCACCGCTTTGATACCATAAATTAAGATCTTCTTTAACAGTGTTTAATTGGATGGTGTGAACAATATTTTCTATTCTTTCTTGTAAAATGGTATTCAATGATTGCTCCCAAACCACCTCTAGGTGAGGTATTACCTCTGCACCATAAGTTAGTAAGCGGTCTTGGACATGCTGGTAGACTTCCTCATCGGGATCGTCCAATAATTTTACCAAGGCATCAATTTCTGCAAGATTTTCCATTAAAATGCAAATTAGAATTTTCTGTTTACCTATTTTTACGGATATGTTATTTCAATTTATAGCCGATTACCTAAAGCATCGCCTGACTGCAAAAAGCAGACATGGTACACATTCGCCCTTTGTTTATAAGCTGGTAGATGAGGTAATTTACGATTTTTCTGTAAAAAAAGTATACGAAGACATTGAAAAGCAGCGAAAAAAACTTTTGAATGACGATAGTGTACTTACTATTACCGATTTGGGAGCAGGTTCGCAGCTGAATAAAAACAAACAGAAAAGCGTACGCGAGGTGGCGAAAAATGCCTTAAAGACTCCCCGTTTAGCGCAGTTGATTTATAGGTTAGCAAAAAATCACCCTGCTAAAAAGTTAATTGAGCTTGGTACTTGCTTGGGGATTACCTCGGCCTACTTAGCTAAGGCAAATCCAGCAGCTACCATCATCACCATAGAAGGTTGCCCGGAAACGGCGAATGTTTCTTACCAGAATTTTGTTGCGCTTGAGTTAACGAACATTGAACTGCAGGTTGGAAATTTTAATGAGCTTTTTCCGAAGGAGGTTGAAAATACCGATTTGCTAGATTTTGTATACATAGATGGTAACCACACAAAAGAGGCAACGTTAAACTATTTTAACCTTTGCTTGCCAAAGATCCACGAAGGCACACTGCTGATATTTGATGATATTTATTGGAGCGAAGGAATGAAAGAAGCTTGGCAAGAAATTAAAGCCCACCCGCAGGTTACTGTAACGGTTGATTTGTTTTGGATTGGACTGGTTTACTTTAAGCAAGACCAGGTAAAGGAACATTTTAAGATTAAGTTTTAGGAAACACATCATAAACTAGTCTATTAAAAATTATTTATCTAATTATCAGATACTTAATCAATATAACTGTTTTTTTAGTTGTATAACTGAAAATTAAGTTATAGATTTAGGTTATGGAAGAATTAACTAAAGCAGAAGAACGCATCATGCAGGTTTTGTGGAAATTGCAAACTGCATTTGTCAAAGATATTATTGATGAATTGGATGAAGAACCAAAACCTCCATACAATACCATCTCTTCAATTGTAAGGCTTTTAGAAAAGAAAGGCTATGTTTCTTATAAAGCTTATGGTAAAACCTACGAGTATTTTCCGGCGATAAGCAAGGAGGATTATGCTAAGACGACTTTCACGAAATTGTTTTCGGGTTACTTTGATAATTCACCTGCCAGTTTATTATCCTTCATGGTGAAAGAAGAAAAACTAAGCGCAGAAGATATTGCCGAGTTAACTGCCTTAATCAATAAAAACAAAAACCAAGATGGAACTATTTAGCTACCTCCTCAAAGTAAGCGCCTGCTCGGTGCTGTTCTTTGCTTTTTACCTTTTGGTTTTAAGAAAACTGACTTTCTTTAAAATCAACAGATTTTACTTGCTGTTTAGCGTATTGTTGAGTTTTGTTATTCCTGCTTTGCAGATTAGGATAGAGAGGGAAGTACCCGCAAGTGCGGTAACGGGAAAGCCTGCTGCAGTACAGGATGTAGATTTAGGCGGGGCTGCCTTCCAAACGCCGATAACAGTAGGTGCGGGACCAGTAAGTTATGAAGAAAATCAGTTTGATTGGTATGGGCTTCTGCCTTATTTATACGGTAGCATTGTTGCTGTTCTATTACTGCTAACTGTTTGGAGGATCTATCAACTGCTGAAGCATACTAGTTCCGCAGTTAAGGAAATTAACGGGCTGAAACTGGTCGCCAAGCAGAGCGGTTTCACCAATTGCTCATTCTTTAACTATGTTTTTATAGACGAGAATAGTTTAACGCAAGACGAGCTGGCTGCTTTACTGGCACATGAGGAGGTGCACGCTAAACAGTACCATTCGGCAGATAAGCTGGTTTTGATGGTTGCAAAAGCTGTGCTATGGTTTAACCCGGTTATTTATCTGTACGACAAGGCTTTGGAGCAGGTACATGAATACGAGGCGGATGAGGCGACTTCACAGAACATCGGTGCGGAGATATATGCCACGCTCTTGTTGAAACTGGCGATAAGTAAAAGTTCCAATCCACTGATCCACAATTTTGTGAAGAGCCCGATCAAGCAAAGGATAAAAATGTTATTTAACTCAAAATCAAAGAAGATGAAAAAATTAGCTTATTTGTTAGTGTTGCCTATTGGCTTAGGATTGGTTTGGTTGCTTGCCACCGAAGTGGTATATGCAAAGAGTATTAAAAGCTTGGAAATCAAGCAAGGTACGCCTTTTGTTGAACGCGTTAAGCGCAAAGAGGATAGAAAAGATTATTCCTATGAAAAAATCACTATTAATTCGCCGGGAAAGCCAATGGAGACAAGCGTAGCAGTTTCGGGGGGAAATGGAGTGCGACCAGCTAAACTATGGTTTTATATCGATAATAAACTTTATAGTGAAGCAGAAGCGCAAAAATTTGGTGCAACATTTGTAAAGCGATTATCTACTAATAAAGGTTTTTCGTTTGCCAGTAGATACGATATGCCTAGTTTAGAAAAAAATGGCGCTGATGTTGTGTTTTGGTTTGGGAAAGAACCTAAGCTTTCCGAACGTGCCGCTAAAAATACCGCAATTTCTCAAAAGTATAACGGAACCACAGTGACTGGAACGGTGTTAGGTTATAGTTACTCGTCCTTAAATAAGAAGTTAATGGATGGTTTTGTCCTAAAAACCGAAGACGGTGTACTCTTAAAGGCATTTGTTGAGGCCAAGTTTGTAAAGCAAGCGAATGCAATGGTAGCAGCAGGAGATAAAGTAACCCTCAAGATCTACAATGCTGCTTATAGGGAGGATAATGTCTATCCCGTGTTGAGCAGTTTTAAACTAATGAAGAATAATAAGGTGTTATTTGATAGGTGGCCAAAAACTGCGGCTAAATTTAAAACAACTGGGCCGTTTTCTGCAAACGTAACTCATGTTAAAGAGAAAGAAAAAAACTATGAGTATTCTGCACAAGATTCCACAGTTTTCGATGGGAAAAACAACCTAGTCCACTTATACGGCAAAGCTCGACTTAAAAACAGCAAGGAAGAGATTATTGCTGATGAAATTCATTACAATTTAAAAACCAAGCAGCGTTTTGCTGTGGGTTTAATCAACGCCAACGGAAAGAAATTGAACTAAACCCATGGAACTATTTAGCTACCTCTTAAAAGTGAGCGCCTGCTCGGTGCTATTCTTTGCCTTTTACCTATTGGTTTTAAGAAAACTGACTTTCTTTAAAATCAACAGATTTTACTTGCTGTTTAGCGTATTGTTGAGTTTTGTTATTCCTGCTTTGCAGATTAGGATAGAGAGGGAAGTATCCGCAAGTGCGGTAACGGGAAAGCCTGCTGTTGTACAGGATGTAGATTTAGGTGGGGCTGCCTTCCAAAAGCCGATAACAGTAGGTGCGGGACCAGTAAGTTATGAAGAAAAACAGTTTGATTGGTATGGGCTTCTACCTTATTTATACGGTGGCATTGTTGCTGTACTTTTACTGCTAACTGTTTGGAGGATCTATCAACTGCTGAAGCATACTGCCGCACCGGTTAAGGAAATTAACGGGCTGAAACTGGTTGCCAAGCAGAGCGGTTTCACCAATTGCTCATTCTTCAACTATGTTTTTATAGACGAGAATAGTTTAACGCAAGACGAGCTGGCTGCTTTACTGGCACATGAGGAGGTGCACGCCAAACAGTTCCACTCGGCAGATAAGCTGGTTTTGATGGTTGCAAAAGCTGTGCTATGGTTTAACCCGGTTATTTATCTGTATGACAAGGCCTTGGAGCAGGTACATGAATACGAGGCGGATGAGGCGACTTCACAGAACGTCGGTACGGAGATATATGCCACGCTCTTGTTGAAACTGGCGATAAGTAAAAGTTCCAATCCACTGATCCACAATTTTGTGAAGAGCCCGATCAAGCAAAGGATAAAAATGTTATTTAACTCAAAATCAAAGAA
>Ga0308157_10001608_pt1 | contig 44285 bp, 42 predicted proteins | sample PhyBR1_FD_201035 | JGI IMG/M metagenome (GOLD analysis project Ga0308157, IMG submission 201035) | Phyllosphere microbial communities from UC Gill Tract Community Farm, Albany, California, United States - DLSLB.R1 | ecosystem: Host-associated > Plants > Phyllosphere > Unclassified | place: USA... | reverse complement strand
TAAATTCGCCAGGAACTATTGATGCAGATTACAGAGGAGAAATAGGAGTAATTTTAGTAAATTTATCTAATGACGATTTTGTAATCGAAAATGGAGAACGAATTGCACAGCTGATTATTGCTAAACATGAAAGAGCAGAATGGATCGAAGTTGAAACACTTACTGAAACATCAAGAGGTGAAGGAGGCTTTGGAAGCACTGGAGTGAAATAATAAAAAAGAAAGACCAAACCCAATGAAGATTTTTATAAAATCTTCACATAAAATCAAATAAGAAAATGAAGATAATTGTGCCAATGGCGGGCCGTGGATCAAGATTGAGGCCTCATACATTAACCGTTCCAAAACCATTAATTCCAGTTGCAGGAAAATCTATCGTTCACCGTTTAGTAGAAGATATTGCAAAAATTTTAAAGGAACCAATTGAAGAAGTTGCTTTTATTTTAGGAGACGAGGCTTTTTTTGGAGATGATGTTGTAGCAAGTCTAGAAGATCTAGCAAAAGGATTAGGGGCTAAAGCTTCTATCTATCGTCAGGATCAGCCTTTAGGAACTGGACATGCGATTATGTGTGCGAAGGATTCTCTTTCTGGACCAGCTGTAATTGCTTACGCAGATACTTTAATTAGAGCTGATTTTGAATTAGATCCAGAAGCAGATGCTGTAATCTGGGTAAAACAAGTAGATCAGCCAGAGGCTTTTGGTGTTGTAAAACTAAACCAAAATAATGAAATTGTAGAATTGGTTGAAAAACCAAAAGAGTTTGTAAGCGATTTAGCCGTTATCGGAATTTATTATTTTAAAGAAGTTGGAGTTTTAAGAAACGAACTTCAAAATGTTTTGGATAATAACATTCAGAATGGTGGAGAATACCAGATAAATGATGGTATCAAAGCGATGATGGCAAACGGAAAAGTTTTTAAAACTGGAAGCGTTGATGAGTGGATGGATTGCGGAAACAAAGATGTTACCGTTGAAACGAATACTAGAATGTTAGGTTTTCTTCACAATGATGGCGAGCATTTAGTAGATTATGGTGTGACGTTAGAGAATTCAACTATTATTCCGCCTTGTTATATTGGAGAAAATGTGGTCTTGAAAAATACGACAATCGGACCAAATGTTTCTCTTGGAAATGGATGCCACGTAACAGACAGTATTATCAAAAACAGTTTGGTACAAACGTATTCTAAAATTAAAAATGCTAATCTTGATAATGCAATGATTGGAAACCATGTAAGTTACGATGGTAAATTTACAAGCATCAGCATTGGAGATTACGCTGTTTTAGAATAAAATAAAAATTAGCAAAATTTCGTTTTGTTTAAAATGTAATTTTTACAAATGATAAAAAAAAGAGTTTTTACAGTTTTGTTTTTTGCTTTCTTCAGCGCATCATTTTCGGTTTTTGCACAGACAGAACCCGAAGATATTGCCATGGCACCAGACGAATACCAAGACTCGTTTTATGAATCTTTAAAACAAAAAGGAATTGAAAATTATGATAAAGCCATTGTATCATTGGAGAAATGTATCAAACTGAAACCCAATGATGCAGTTGCTTATTTTGAATTAGGAAAAAACTATCTGGCGCTTAAACAATATCCAAACGCGCAAGATGCTTTTGAAAAAGCAACACAGCTTGATCCTAAAAACAAATGGTTTTGGCTTGGAATTTACGATGTAAGTTATGAGACAAAAAACTATCCGCTGGCAATTGAAATTATTCAAAAAATAATTGCTTTTGACGAAGAATATAAAGACGATTTGATTTCGTTATACATGATTACCAATCAGTATGACAAGGCATTGACAGCGATTAACGAAATGAACGATAAGTTCGGAAAATCGTCTGATCGCGAAATTTATAAAGCGCAGATTTTATCGCAAGGAAAATATCAGAATGCCGAAATTGATAATTTGATTCAACAGATTAAAAAAGATCCAAAAGAAGAATCGAATTATTTGAATCTCATTCTTTTATATTCAAAAAATAATGAAAATGAGAAATCGCTTGAAGTAGCAAAACAGCTGGCAAAAGAGATACCAAATTCTGAATGGGCGCAGGTAAGTTTATTTAAAACTTATTTAGATGCCAATCAGGCCGATAAAGCTATAAAATCAATGAATGTGATTTTAGCAAGCTCAAAAATTGATTCAAAAATCAAACATAGAACTTTGAATGAGTTTTTGATTTATGTAAATAAAAATCCACAGTATTCTGCCGATTTAGAAAAAGCCATTTCTTATTTTGACAATGATAAAGATGTTGACGTAGCCAAAGAAATTGGAAAGTTTTATCACAGCAAAGGACAATTTGAAAATGCCATTAAATATTATGAAAAAGATTTAAAAGCAAATTCAGATACTGATCTTGAAACCAATATGTTATTGCTGGACGCATATGCCCAGGCAAAACAATACGAGCCAATGACCAAAAGAGCCATGATGCTGATCGAAGTTTATCCGAGTCAGGCTCAATTTTATTACTATGCAGGTTTAGGAAGCAATCAGCTTAAACAGTTTAAAAATGCAAAAACCGTTTTAGAAATGGGTCTTGATTATGTGGTGGATGACGTAAAATTAGAATCAAATTTTAATATTCAGTTAGGAGAGGCATACAATGGATTGGGAGATGCAAAGAAAAAAGAGGAATACTTTTTGAAGGCAAATGAATTATTAAAGAAGAAAAAATAAAAAAGAGAATTCAGATGAAAAAATATATATCAATACTAGTATTGTCTATTGCTGTAATTTCATGTAAATCGAAAGCAGTAGCAGTACAGGGAAATACAAGCCAGAGAATTGCACCAAAAGAAGACAAAAAAGTAATCGAAAAACATTATGATAATAAGTTAGATTTTTCGACTTTATACATCAAAGCAAGTGCAAAATATGTTGATGAAAAACAAAGCCAAAATGTTACTGCTGAGATTAGAATCGAAAAAGATAAACAGATTTTAATAAGCATTCGTTTCTTAGGAATAACAATGGCAAAAGCTTTAATAACACCTGATGCAGTAAGTTATTATGAGAAAATAAACAGTACATATTACGAAGGTGATTTTACTAGTTTAAGCAAATGGTTAGGAACAGATTTAGATTATTCTAAAGTTCAGAATCTGTTGATTGGAGAAGCATTTGATGATTTAAGAAAAGGAAAATATACTCAAACTATTGTAGATAATCTTTTTAGGCTAGACGAAGAAAAAGATGCCAATTTGAAAAAAACCTTTTTCTTAGACGGAGAGAAATATTTAATTCAGAAAGAAGAAATTTCGCAGCCATCAGAAAACAGAACTTTACAAATTGCGTATTCTGACACTAAAAATTTTGATCAAGGAGCCTTACCAACAAGCATCGAAATTAATGCAGTGCAGCCAAAAGGCAAAACAAGTATTAACTTGAATTACAATAATATTTCATTTAATGAAGAACTTTCTTTTCCGTATAGTGTTCCAAGCGGTTATAAAAAAGTTACAATTAAGTAAATTTGCAAAAATAAAAATAGAAAGATGCCAAAATTTCTCCTAAGTCTAGTTTTAGTTTGTGCCACTACATTTGTATGGGCGCAAGATTCTCAGCAAGAAAAACTGGAGCAGCGTAAAGCTCAAATTCAGCAGGAAATCAGAGATAACGAAAAGATGCTACAGTCTGTTCGAAAAAAAGAGAAATCTGCTGTAAATGAATATTTAATTCAGGCAAACAAAATCAAGCTAAAAGAGAAATTAATCAATACTACAGCAAAACAAGAAAAACTGATTAGTAATGATATGTACATTAATCAGGTTCAGGTTAATAAACTTAAAAAAGAATTGAAAGTTCTAAAGGAAGACTATGCCGAGATGATTTTAAAATCATACAAAAGCCGTTCTGAACAGAGTCGTGCTATGTTCATTTTATCTTCTGAAAGTTTCTTACAAGCTTATAAAAGAGCGCAATACCTAAAACAATATACTGCTTTCAGAAAAAATCAAGGTCTTGAAATTCAGTCCAAAACGGCTCAATTAGTAGATTTTAATGCTAAATTGGATGGTCAAAGACAAATAAAAAAGAAGGTAATTGCTGAAAACCAGAAAGAGAAAGTTACGTTGGAAGCAGAGAAAAAAGAACAACAGAAATTAGTTAATGCCCTTAAAAAGGATAAGAATAAAATTGCTGCAGATATCAGATCAAAACAAAGTGAAGCGAAAAGAATTGACAAACAAATTGATCGTTTAATTCGTGAAGCCATTGCTGAAGCCAATAGAAAAGCAGCTGCAGAAAGAGCAAAAGCGAATCCAGGATCTAGCGAAGCAAAAGCACCAGTGTCTTCTTCTAAAATTGCATTGACACCAGAAGACAAAATTTTAGCTGCAGATTTTAAAGCCAACAGAGGAAGATTACCATGGCCAGTTGAAAAAGGATTTATTTCTCTTGGATATGGAGATCAGCCACACCCATTGCATCCTTCAATTACAGTTCACAATTCTGGAGTTGAGATTACAACAGAAGACGGGGCAAGCGCTAGAGCAGTATTTGCTGGAGAAGTTTCTAAAGTAATCGTTTTATCACCTGTGAATAAAGCAGTCGTGATTCAGCATGGAGACTTTTTCACGGTATATCAAAATTTAAGCTCTGTTTCGGTTAGCCAAGGAGATAAAGTGACTATCAAGCAAAATATTGGAAAAGTAAGAACAAGTGGAGATACGGGAAAAACAATTATTAAATTCTTGATTCTTCAAAATACATCAAATAATAATCCAGAAGGATGGCTGCAAAGTAGATAAAGTTCTTCCAAAGATTATCCTATAAAAAATCCTTTCCATCAAACTGATGGAAAGGATTTTCTGTTTTAATTGCTTACGTTATCAGGATTTTGAATTAATGCAGGATTAGAATCTAAATCGTATCGCGGAATTTTAAATAAGAAATTTTTAGAAGGAATAAATTGTAAAGGGTTGTTTACGTACATGTTGATTCCGTTGTCATTTCCATATTTGACATGTTCAGAAACATTTTTTCCAATGCGATTGGTTCTTAATTCATCAAAAAACAATAATCCCTCTCCAACAAATTCCCATCCTCTTTCTTTATAAATGGCATCTGCAAATTGCTCTTTGCTTAAGCCTGGAGTTAAATCTGGCAGTTTTGCTCTGTTTCGTACTTTGTTTACATACGCGTAAGCGGCAGCAGGACCGTTGATTTCATTTTCTGCTTCGGCATAATCTAGCAACACATCGGCATAACGAATGACATAAGAATTTGCCTGAGGTTTTTTTAGCGAAGCAGAACTTTCGGTTCTGTCATAAAATTTCAGATTTCCTGGCGAGGCTGTTTTCCATCCTTTAGAGCCGGGAAAGAAACCTTTGTCAGCTGGAACAAATTCGATAGTTTGCAAAATATGACTTGAATTTCCTTTTTCAGTGACATTTACTTTTGTTAAAAAACTACCTTCTTTTCTTGTATCATCATTGCTATAAGAAAGATAATGCTGAATTGAAGGACCAAATCTGTGATACATATAACAGCCCAATGTCGTCTCAGTTATATTTACACCAAACATAACATGGTTATTGTTGTATTCATTTTCGACACCACCATACTGCATTTCAAAAACAGATTCTATTCCGTTTTTATTGTTGATGTTCCACCAAAACCATAAATCTTTAAAGCTGGATTGTAAATCGTATTGACCAGACTGAATAACTTTTGCAGTATAATCTTTAGACTTTTGAAAAAAGGTTTTATCTCCCGTCATGCTTCCTCGAGTAAGATACAAATCTCCTAGTAAAGCTTGAGCAGCTCCTTTTGAAGCTCTCCAAATATTATCTCTTTGGTAGCCGGATTTTTGAGGTAAATTTTCTTCGGCATATTCAAGATCGGCAATAATGTAAGCGTAGGTTTCCTCAGTTGTTTTTCGTGGTATTGCTAAATTCTTTAAACCTTCAGTAAAAGTTTCCGGAATTGGGACACCTCCATACATACGAACTAAATTGTAATACGTTGCCGCCCTCAGAAATCTTGCTTCGGCAAAATATCTTTTTTTAAGCGTTTCGTCCATTTCAACATCTTCCCCTCTGCCAATAACTAAATTTGCTCGGTTGATGATGTTGTAGGCATCATCCCAATTGGTAATCACCATTTTATCAGCATTATTCATGTCTGACCATACGTTCCAAAGTTGGGCATCGTCTTTTGCGTAAGCAGGCGAACCAAATTCGGTTAACACTTCCAAATACATAATATATTTGTAATTGCCATTAAATCCGTTTTGATAACCATCGTAAACGCTTACCAAAGCAGTATTTAATTCATCTGCATTTTTATAGTAATTACCAGGCGATAGGAAAGTAAATGGTTCTTCAGCCAAATCGGTGCACTGTGAAAAAAGCAGTAATGCACAACCGGAAAAGATATATTTTAGAATTTTCATTTGTATAGTTTTTTAAATTAAAATTTCGCAGTAAAACCAATCAGCATTGTTTTTACATAAGGAGAAGTTACATTTCCACTTTCTGGATTATATCCTCTGTGGTTGGCAATATTGATAAAGTTCTGCGCATTCACATACACGTTTAACTGTTTTACCCAATCAACACTTTTGATTACGCTAGATAAATTGTAAGCTAGTTTAATGTTTTTAACTACAAAATAATTCCAATCTCCGTTTGTACGATCAGACAGGTATACATCTTTAGCACCTGCTCTTGGGAAATTTCCAGACGGATTTGTCGGACTCCACATTCTATCATAAGCATATTGAGTCGGAATATAATTTCTGTTCTGAATCTGGTTTTCACCAAAAATCATATAATTGCTATCTTCATCAGAAGCTAGACCAGTTGCCCCTTGTCCGTAAATGTCTAAGGTCAAATTCTTATAACTTAGATTAGTTGATATTCCGTAAAAGAAATCAGGAGAAGTTGTTCCGATATTTACGTAATCGTCATTATTAATGATTTTATCGTTGTTTTTGTCCACATACATTTCTTCTCCAAGCTGTGCTGTTGGACGTATTTGCTGATAAGCCGTCAGTTGTTCCTGAGTTTTAATAATACCAGCAGATTCTCTGGCCCAAACACTATTTACAGGTTGGCCTACAATTAGATATTTAGCAATTCCAGCAGAAGAACTTCCTACATTTATGCGGCTAACATCTCCATAAAGGCTTACAATTTCGTTTTTGTTTTTAGAGAAATTACCGCTTATATCCCACTTAAAATTAGAGTCTATTACTTTTACTCTTGCTGTAACTTCAAAGCCAATATTTTTGACTTCGCCAATATTCTGAAGCATACTAGAATAACCAGAAGTGGTAGGAATAGGAACGTTGTATAAAAGATCTGAAGTTTGTCTCTGATAAAAATCTAAGTTCAAATCAAATCTTTTCCATAAGCTTAAATCGACTCCAGCATTGTACTGAATGTTGCGTTCCCATTTCAAATCAGGATTTCCAATTGTCTCCACAAATCCAAAAATCGGATTGTTATCGTACACATAATTTGCTTTAACAAGTTTAGACAAAGATTGATAATTACCAATTTCCTGATTACCCGTAACACCATAACTTGCTCGAAGTTTTAAAGCAGAAATTACATTACTGTCTTTAAGAAAATTTTCTTTGTCAACATTCCAGCCAAGTCCCAAAGAAGGGAAAAATCCCCATTTGTTGTTACTTCCAAAACGAGAAGATCCATCATAACGCCCAGTTAAGGTTATAAGATATTTTTCGTTGTAAGCATAAGAAGTTCTGGCAGTCCAAGAAATTAATTTACTTGAATATTTGTTTGAAGAGTTGGTAATGCTCGCTCTATCTGCATATGTAATATCATTTGCTCCCGTAGCATCATTTTGGAAACCAGAGCCTTTTACACCCAAATCTTCATAAACATATTCTTGCCATGAATAAACCGCCGTTGCAGTAAGACTATGTTTGTCTTGCCAGGTATTGGCATAACTTAAAATATTGTCGGTTAGCTGAGAGCTTTGTCTTCTGTAATATTGTCCTCCAGTTCCTGTGTTTCCAGATCCAATTCCGGCTGTAGATTTTGAAGTGTAATATTCATATTGTTTTTCATTTGAGATATCGACGCCATAATTGGTTTTAAAAGTCAGGTTTTTGGCAACTTTAAAATGGGCATACACATCGCCAAGAATACGATCTGTAGAAATTTCGTTTGTCATTTCTGATGCCTCCGAAACAGGATTCCAAGTTCCTTCAAAATAAGAACTTACCGCCGGATCTTCTGTCGCATAATACCAGCTTCCATCTGGATTTTTTACAGGTACTGTAGGCCAGCCATATCTAAAAATATCTCCAGTTGGATTGTTTCGAATATCTCTTTGCGAACGTCCCACTTGCAAGTGTGTTCCAACAGTAAGCCAAGGTTTATATTCGTGATTAAAATTGGTTCTAAGAGTCAGTTTCTTAAAACCAGAAGCTTCTACGATTCCATCTTGCGAAAAAATATTTCCAGAAAGCAGATAAGTTGTGTTGTCTTTTCCTCCACTAAAAGACAAAGAATAGTTTTGCATAAGAGCCATATTCTGGATAATTTCGTCTTGCCAGTCTGTGTTAATATTTGGGGCAGGATTGGTAGCAGAGTAAACAGGTTTTCCAGTAGAATACGTGTAGGCATCATTTATAAAATTGACAAAACTATCTCTGCTTAACGTTTTAGGAAGTCGGGTAGGAGTTGAGATTCCTTGAGTACCAACGATCTCTAAATTATTTTGCCCTTTTTTACCTCTTTTTGTAGTAATCAAGATAACACCGTTTGCTCCTCTGGATCCGTAAATTGCGGCCGAAGAAGCATCTTTTAGAATCTCCATAGATTCAATGTCGTTAGAACTAATGTCGTTTAAGTTGCTGTTGACTAGCGGAAAACCATCAACAACAATTAAAGGATCATTGCCTGCACTGACAGATCCGTTTCCACGAATTCTTATTTTCGGAGAAGAGCCTGGAGAAGAATCGTTGTTTAAAACGGCAACACCGGCCGCTCGTCCCTGAACAGCTTCTAATGGGTTTGAACTGGTAACGGTATTAAGAACATCTCCTTTAATTTGTGCGATCGATCCCGTTAAATCACTTTTTTTCATAGTTCCATAACCCACAACAACTACTTCTTTGAGCTCGGCAACTTCATCGCTTAATGTGATATCTATAATGGAAGACTGTTCAACCGTTTTTTCGATTGTTTTAGAACCAGTAGAACTAAAAATTAAAACGTTTCCTGTATTGGCGTTTATGGAATATTTTCCATCAAAGTCGGAAATGGTGTTGATTTGTGAGCCCTTTACGACAATATTCGCGCCGGGAATTGGAATTCCGTTGGAATCCGTGATTGATCCACTTACCATTTTGTTTTGCGCTAGTGTGGTTAGATGCACAAAAATGGAAAAGATCAAAATTAACAAATGGCTAATTTTGTTTTTCATAAGAATAGATTTCGGTTAGTTAAAGTTGTTTAAACTTATTTATAACGGAAACCCTTAGTATCCTGTTCTATCCTGTTAGTTTTGAATTGAATAAGTTCTTTTTACAAGAATCCCTGAGTCTTTTTTTCTTTGAAACGCTGATTTACTGCTTTTTAAGTTTAGTAGTACTAATTTTATTTTTATCAAAAAAAATGTAAAATTTTAACAATAATAAAATTATTTAATAATCAAATATGGGTTGATTTTTTGTTGTGATGTTTAATAAATTGTATAATTTATTGAAATATGTGTTGTATAAAAAAACAAAAGTGGCAGAAGAATGCTCTGCCACTTTTAAGAATAAATGTATGTAAGATGAATATTTGTTAATCGTACTGTTCTAAGAGATATTTCATGACATCAGTTGTAGTAACAATTCCTTTCAATTCTCCATTGTCAACAACCGGAAGAGCATGAAATTCTTCTTTCACAAAAATTTCGGCTAAATCTCTTATTATGGTATCAGATGATACTGTTTTGGGTCTCGAAGTCATAACCTGAGAAATAGTTAGCATTTCTAATATCGCTTCATCGGCATTTTCCTGACCTTCAAATAAAGCTCCAAAAGTTAATCGGTTTATATCAGTTCGGCTAATAATTCCAACAACTTCTTTACCTTTTACAATCGGAATGTGACGTATTGTATGTGCTTTTAATTTTTCGACTACTTTTTTAAGATCATCTTTTTCGTTTGCAGTAACTACGGTTTTAGTCATAATATGACTAATTGGTTCTCTTTTTTTCATGATAGATTAGTTTTATATTTATATCAAATATGTAGAATAATTCCCTCAAAAGCCATGACCTTTATCAGCTTTTAAAACAATTAAAAGAGCATGTAATACGACTAAATTTTAGTATTTTTGCAGTATGGAAACAAATAGACAGAAAAAAATAGGCGGTGTTATTCAGAAAGATCTGGTTGACATTTTGCAAGGTGAAGTGAGAAAAAACGGAATTACAAATTTGGTAATTTCTGTATCCAAAGTGAGTGTAACTACAGATTTATCTGTGGCGACAGTATATTTAAGTATTTTTCCACAAGAAAAAGCCAAAGAAACTTTAGAGGCAATTAAAACCAATACCACTTTAATCAAACATGATTTATCACAACGTGTTCGTTTGCAATTGCGCCGTGTTCCAAATTTAGTATTCTTCATAGATGATTCATTAGATTACATCGAGAAAATAGACAATGCACTTGCAGGAAAAGAAAACCCAATAGAAAACAGAGATCTTTTAGAAAAAAGAAGAAAATCATAATTTGAATTTCCCCTTATACATAGCCAAACGTTATATTTTTAGTAGCAGTAAAAACAATGCTATCAATATCATCAATCGTATTGCCAGCATGGGAATCATTGTTGGAACAATGGCTTTGTTTGTGGTTTTATCTGTTTTTAGCGGATTAAAGGTTTTTAGTCTTTCGTTTACAAACGAAATTGATCCGGACTTAAAATTGACAAATACCTATGGAAAGTCTTTTTTACTTACTCCCGATCAGGAAAACGAAATTAAGAAAATCAATGGTGTTGCTTCTTATACCAAAATTATAGAAGAGCGTGTTTTGTTTTTATTTAAAGACAAACAGCAAGTTACTTATCTAAAAGGAGTTGATAGTGTTTATCCAGTTGTTAACGATATTAAGAAAAAACTCTTTAATGGACAGTGGCTCAAACCAGACAGTTATCAGGTTGTAATTGGTTACGGATTAGCTCAAAATTTCTCAATGGGAATTCTTGATTTTGAAAACCCACTTCAGGTTTTTGCTCCTAAACCAGGAAAAGGCGCAATCGAAAATCCAGAAGAAGCGTTCACTAAAACCGATGTTTTGCCTGTTGGAATTTATTCGATTAGTGAAGATTTAGATTCAAAATATGTATTTGCAGATTTAGGATTGACACAAGAATTGCTAATGTACAAACCAAATCAAATCTCGGGAATTGAATTTAAATTAAAAGAAAATGCAGATGAGGGAGTAGTAAAGACACAGCTCAAATCTATTTTTAAAGAAAAAATCACTTTAAAAAATAGAGCACAACTGAACGAGTCTTTGTATAGAATGCTAAATACCGAAAACATTGCAGTTTATCTGATTTTTACATTAGTAATTATTGTGGCTCTTTTTAATTTGATTGGCGCATTGATTATGATGATTTTAGAAAAGAAAGGAAATCTTAAAACGCTGTTCAACTTAGGAACAGACATCACTGGACTTCGAAAAATATTTTTGCTTCAAGGCACTTTATTGAGTGTTTTTGGTGGTTTAATTGGACTTGCTTTAGGTATAATCCTTGTCCTATTACAGCAGAAGTTTGAACTTATCATGATCACGCCAACTTTGGCTTACCCTGTTGTTTTTACAATAGAAAATGTTCTAATAGTAATGACGACCATTATTTCATTAGGGTTTGTTGCTTCATTAATTGCAAGCAGCCGAGTAAGTAAAAAATTACTGGATTAATTTCTTCTTTAGAAATATTACTTATATTTACTGCCTTGAAAATCTACAGCATATGATTGTTTCTGCCTAATCCTATTTTATTTTTTTAGATAATTAGGATACTTACGTTTACTTTTTTAGTTCAGATTAAGATACATCTGGACCAATTTTATTATTTATCCTAAAATATCATGACAGAAACATCTATAAAGAAAAGCTTCTTTTCTAAAATTTTTACCACACTAAAACAAGCCTTAAAAGGCGACGAATCTTTTGATTATACTTCTGGGAGTATCAAAAAAGCAGTAATTCTACTAGCCATTCCGATGGTTTTAGAAATGATGATGGAATCGGTTTTTGCTTTAGTCGATTTATATTTCGTTGGGCATTTAGAACATAGCAGTTTTGCCATTCAGACCGTCGGTTTGACTGAATCTGTATTGACAGTAATTTATTCTCTCGCAATTGGAATGAGTATGGCAGCAACAGCAGTTGTGGCACGAAGAATTGGAGAAAAAGATCCTGTCGCTGCGGCAAAAGCTGGAATGCAAGCCATCATAATTGCATTTGCAGTTAACAGTTTGATGAGCATCTTTGGAGTTATTTATGCCAAAGAGATTTTAATTTTGATGGGATCTTCTGTAGAATCTGCCGAACATGGTTTCCGATTTACTCAGATTATGATTGGCTCTAGTTTGTGCATTATGCTTTTGTTCTTAATAAATGGAATCTTTCGCGGAGCAGGAAATGCAGCTATTGCCATGAAAAGTCTTTGGATTGCGAACATTTGTAACATTATTTTATGTCCAGTTCTAATTAATGGTTTCGGACCAATTCCCGCTTTCGGACTAGTTGGTGCAGCTTTGGCAACCACTATCGGAAGAAGTATTGGGGTATTATATCAGGTCTACCATTTGTTTTTTGGGAATGGGATTTTAAAAATTAAGATTCCTTATTTTGCTCCCGATTTTAAACAAATACGCGCTTTAGTAAAAATTGCAGCACCTGGAATTCTACAGTTCGTGATTGCTTCTTGTAGCTGGATTTTCTTAGCTCAGTTAGTTGCGACGACGGGTGGCGATCATGGTTCTGCAGGTTATCAGACGGCTTTAAGAATTATGATGTTTTTCATACTTCCAGCTTGGGGATTGAGTAATGCCGCTGCGACTTTGGTTGGACAGAATTTAGGAGCCAAACAAATTGAACGCGCAGAAAAATCGGTTTATACAACAGCCAGATATAATGTAATTTTCATGGCTTCGATTATGATTATTACGTTGGTTTTTGGACAGTATATTATTTCGTTTTTCACGAATGACGAGCAAGTAAAAACCATTGCAATTGAAGCATTGCAAATCATGAGCATAGGATTTATTTTCTACGGAATTGGAATGGTTTTAATCAATACTTTCAATGGAGCAGGAGATACTTGGACACCAACTGGAATTAACTTTTTTGGTTTTTGGCTGTTTCAAATTCCGCTGGCTTATGTATTAGCAAAACATTTCAATATGGGACCAACGGGAGTTTTTATTGCTATTCCTGTTGCTGAAACTGCGATAACTTTGGCTGGGATATTTTTCTATAAAAGAGGAAAATGGAAACGAGTTCAAGTATAATAATAACAAAAGCCCTTCAAAACTTGAAGGGCTTTTTTGTGTCAGTATCTTTTCGAAACTAGTTCACACATTTTTGTCATTTCGACGAAGGAGAAATCTCCACGAGAAGCTCGACAAAGATTGAGAATGGAGATTTTTAAACAAACTCATATCCCGCATAAACCTCTTCAATCTCTTTCATAATAGCGAATAAATCTTCAGGAGCATCAGTTGTAACTAATTTTTGTTTGAATTCTTTGAAGGAATGAATTCCTTTGAAATAGTTTGTATAATGACGACGCATTTCTACAATTCCTAAACGCTCGCCTTTCCAATCCATAGACCATTTTAAGTGGTTTCTTGCAGCTTCAACACGATCAATAACCGTTGGAGCAGGTAAGTGCTCGCCAGTTTTGAAATAGTGTTTGATTTCGTTAAAAATCCACGGATAACCAATTGCTGCACGGCCAATCATGATTCCGTCAATTCCGTATTCGTTTTTATATTTTAATGCTTTTTCCGGACTGTCGATATCACCGTTTCCGAAAATTGGCATTGTAATTCTTGGGTTGTTTTTTACTCGTGCAATATGCGACCAGTCAGAATGACCTTTGTACATTTGAGCACGAGTTCTTGCGTGGATTGTTAAAGCTTGAACACCAATATCCTGAAGCCTTTCTGCAACTTCATCAATATTAATTGAGCTTTCATCCCAGCCTAAACGCGTTTTTACTGTAACAGGTAAATCAGTTCCTTTGATAACCGCTTTCGTTAAACGCACCATCAAATCAACATCTTTTAAAACTCCTGCTCCAGCACCACGACAAACTACTTTTTTTACTGGACAACCAAAATTGATATCCACTAAATCTGGTTTTACAGTAGAAACAATTTTAGACGACATTTCCATCGCTTCTTCATCACCACCAAAAATCTGTATTCCAACAGGACGTTCGTAATCAAAAATATCCAGCTTCATGCGGCTTTTTATAGCGTCACGAATTAATCCTTCCGACGAAATAAATTCAGAGTACATCATGTCCGCTCCATGCGTTTTGCATAACCTGCGAAACGGCGGATCACTAACATCTTCCATCGGAGCTAGTAATAAAGGAAATTCAGGTAATTCTATGTTGCCAATCTTGACCATCTTCGTAATTTTTTGCAAAATTACAACTTTTAGTTCAATTTGTGCCAAATTGAGGTTCAAAGGTTCAGAGAGACAAAGGTTCAAAGTTTATATTGTAAGTATTGGTTCACAAAAAATAATTTAATAAAATAGGATTTATCTTAAATTTATATATATTTGATGATTATGTTATTAACCCAAAATACCACATTAATCCCATGAAAAAATTAAAATTTCTGATAATATCATTCATTGTTTTGACATTTGTTTCTTGTTCTGAGGAAAATATTTTAAAAAATGAAAATCTTGCAGAAACAGCCACAGTATCAAATATCGCAAGTACAAGAAAAACATCAACACAAGAAAACTGTTCTTTTGCTAAAGTGAAAGTTGGACCAGAAGATAATTTATATAACTGTCATGGACTTTCATTTGTTTTAAGTGAAAAATATCTAGAAACAAAAGAAAAAATAGATTTGCCAGGAGATGTTTATACTAGGTTTATTCAAAATGGAATATTTGTAGAAGATAGCAGCAGCAACGCCACAAAAGTTATTTATTGGAATAATTTAACGGATTATAAAAATCGTAATTTTATTGGAGTCGACCATTCTGCAATTATTGTAGAAGGCGATAACATTGTATATTCTAAACAAGGAGCTAATGAAGTATTTCAAAACTGTATCAATGATGTTTATTTAGCAGGTACACACTATTATAGAACCTATGCTTTAAATCTAGCTTTAAATCCTTACGAAACCAACCCAACTAGAAAAGTGCCATTTACAATTTCTGCAATACATAATGCAACAAGCATTTTAGATGTTCAATATGCTTGGGATGCAGACCCAGCTGATTATAAATATTTGCGAATGATTGGAAATGGATCTAGTTGCAGTTTTGAATTTAAAGGTGAAGCTCCAAGTAAGGCATATACATTTACATTAAAAGCAAAACATCAAAGAGGTAAAATTAATGGCGTTTCATTTGAAAAAGAGGCAACAAAAAAAGTTACAATTAATTTAACAGGAACTCCGGAACCTATTCCCACTGCAAGTTTTACAGGTTCAACTTATGTAACAAAAACATCAATGGGATCTTGGTCTGCAACAGCTTCAGGAGGAACCGCTCCTTATTCTTATTATTGGTGGATTAAACGTCAACAAGATCCAGATTCATTTTACTTGCAAATTGGAACAGGTTCAGAGTTATATTTATTGACAAAAACATCAATTAAATCTACTTATTATAATTTATACGTAAGAGTGGTTGATGCCAACGGCCAGTCATTTTCAACTGCACCACAAGTAGTTCAATCGACTGGTGTGTTAGAAGAAGCTTATTAAATAAAAAGAAAAAGCCTAGTTTGAATAAACTAGGCTTTTTTTATATTTCTTAAACAGAAGTTTTTCTGTAATCAAAAAATCGAATTGGTTTTCGGCTCATTGGATTAAAAACCAACGGATTTAAAACTTCTTTTGAAGCAAATTCTATTTTTGGAGTCACTCTCAATTTGGCTCTAAAGTGATCTTTTATTTCTTGTAAAAATTCTGGGCTTTGATTTTTTACCGCAATTTTAATCAAGATTTCATCAGTACCTAAATCATTAGTTGAAATTTCAATCAAATGATTTTCGATATTGTCAAAACTGCTCAAAACATCGTTCATCGCTGGCGGATAAAGCGTTGTGCCTTTATATTTAATCATTTGTTTTTTACGGCCAACAACGGGACCAACACGTAAAGTATTTCTTCCGCAAGCGCAAGGCTCGTCGTGAAACTGAACCATGTCTCCCGTTTTAAAACGCAGTAAAGGCATCGCTTCAATTCCTAAAGTAGTAAAAGTCAATTCGCCGGTTTCCCCATTTTTTACTGGCTGATTGTTTTCGTCTAAAACTTCAACAATGATCAATTCTGGATGATGATGTCCGCCTCTTCCGTGTTCACATTCTGTAAAAGCGGTACTCATTTCCGTAGAAGCATAAGTCGAAAACAACTTGATATTCCATTTATCGGTGATTTTTTTCGATAGAATATTCATTGAAAAATCCTGTTCTCTCAAAGATTCTCCAATGCAGATGGCACCTTTTATGCTCGAATTGTTATAATCGATTCCGTGCATTTCAGCATATTCGATTAATTTTAAAAGGAAAGAAGGAACCGTAATCAAATAAGACGGATTGTATTTTAAAATAGAATCCCACTGCATTTCTGGAATTCCAGCGCCAACACGAATTACGCCCACTTTCAGTTTTCGAAGTCCTAGAAAATAAGCCAAACCAGCCATAAATTTTCTATCAATGGTGGTCATTAACTGTACCACATCGCCTTCTGCAATTCCAGCGCAGGCAAATGAAATCGCTTCATTATAAGCCAATCGATCTAAGTCAGAATCGGTTAGACCGAAAGTAACGGGATCGCCTAAAGTTCCTGATGTTGAAGCATAATCAATAATTTTATGCTGCGGAACACACAAAAAATCATCATTGTATTGCTGTAAATCTTCTTTGGTTGTAACAGGTAAATGTTGTAAATCTTCCAGCGTTTTTACTTTCGAAATATCAATATTCTGTCCTGCAAAAAGTCTTTTATAAAAAGGAGAATTCTCACTGATATAAGATAAAAGTTCGGCTAATTTTTTTTCTTGAAAAATTTTAATCTCTTCTAAAGAATCTTTTTCTATTGCTGGAATCATTGTAATTTTCTTTTGACTTTTTTTAAATATTTTTCAATCTCTTCTTTTTGAGGAACTGTAGTGATTTCATGACTTAAAGCTTTTTCAAAATTAAGCTTTGCCTGAAGAAATTCCTTTTTTTGGTAAAAGTACAATCCTGCCTTATAATATACAACCCAATAATTAGGGTTTAACGCTTGATAATTCTGAAGAAACTCGGGAGAAACGTTTTTTTTCTTTTCTAAAATAGAATCTATTTTATGATCTTCAATTTTAAATTTTTTAAAACTCTGAAAAGCGGTGGTTTCCAAGAAAGGATCTTTGGCAATATTGAGATTTTCTTTTTGAAAAGATTTTGCTGCATTATGGTTTTCACCAAAAATCAGATTTAAATCATAACAGACAAATTCACCCAATTGAAACGGATTTGCCGAAACCCAAACTAATTTTTCTTTTGGTTTAAAGATAATTCCGTGATGTGCCAACAGTTGGTTCAAGGCTTTTTCATTTCCATAACCTAAAGAAATATTTTTTAAGCCTTCTTTGTCTCGAAGAATTTCAGAAGCAATCTCAGGATTTACTTTCGGATTTTCAGACAGCAATTCCTGCATTCTTTCATAACGGTATTCAGAATGGCTGTTGGCAATTTGTTCTAGATTTCGTTTATCGTTTGCAAAAGCGTCACCCTGAAAATGATTTGAACAAATTAATTGATCGCTGTTTGGAACATCATAAACATCCATTTTATTTGGCGAAACTTCAATTAAAATGGCTTTGTTATCATTGGCACTTCCAACCATAATCGATTCAGAAACAAAGACTTTTCTTTTTTTTGCAATAGCAATGGCTTCGTCCAGATTTTTCGCATGTTGCAAAATTTCGCGGGTCAAGATCGAAATCGGAGTTTTCGCACTAAGCGGAATTTTAGATTTGGAAGCATTTATGGTTACAGTCAATCCTTCATAATTCATTCCAGAAACCGCTCCGATCATTCCTGGCCAGGTTACCATCATAAACGGATATCCTTCTTTTGGTTTGATAAAGGCCGCAATTTTATTTTCCGCGAAAGCGTCATTGACATAAAAATCAAAATTTCGCGCCAGAATTAAATTTCCATCTTCCGATTTTTCGTTCCAAGCCGCAAAAGAAGAACAGCCCACTAAAGCTAAATCTTGTAACGCGTGTCCAATATCATGAGCGGCATGTAAGTACAAACTGCGCTGATATTGCGGTGCGATATTATCAAAGTCATTCGAAGTATATTGCGAAACGCCATAAATTTCGGTTTGATATTCGTCAGGAACATTTAAGTATAATTTTCGATTATACCATTTTAAAAACTGACGAAGCATTTTCTGCTGGAATTTTGACGGAATTAAATCGGTTATTTTCGAGAAAAAAATACGCTGCTGTTTGTGCAAAAGAGAATCAGTCAGCGCGCCAGTCGAAAGCCCAATTTCTAGCGGATCTCCTTCTACGTATAATTCCCAAAGACCTTGTTTGTTTTTTAAAAGTGAATTTTTTCCAGAGAGAAAAATACTGTCTGATATTTTTTCAACAACAGGTTTTGTCGAATTAAAAGCAGTGATATCTGGTATATGTTTTTTTGATTTTGAAGTACCGCAGGAAGTCATCAAGCTTAAAAAACCGATAAGGAAGAAATAAAAAATTCGGCTTTTCATGATTCAATTATTCAGATGCTTTTTTAATTTTTCCCAGCAGATATTCTTTTCCTACAATTTCAGAACAGGTTATGACCGCTCCAACCGTAACTCCCAAGACACCGTGCATGTTAATACTTTGGCCTGTAAGATAAAGATTTTCTACCTTAGTTTTAGTCGGAATCATAGTTTTCATCGGATTATTTGAATCTTTAACATATCCGTACATATTTCCGCAATCTCCGCCAATATAATCGCGATAGGAAAGTGGAGTAGAAGTATGAACCGATTTAATACATTCGTTTATTCCAGGAAATTTTTTCTCGATTTCTTCTAAAAATTTAGCTGCTTTTTTGGTTTTGAATTCCTCATAACTTTCTCCTCGATCATTTTCTTCAAAAGTGGTGTTGAAAGTGTTTTCCCAAGCTTTGAGATCATCATATTTCATGTACGTTAAAAACGTCATTCCGTCTGCCCATTCTTCGTCTTTTTTCGACGGATTCATAGATGCCATAAAAGTTTTGGGCCATGAATTTTCGTCGTAATCATAAGCGGTCCAAACATCATCTGCACTTTTAAAATGGTAATAATTATGATTGATGTATTTGAAAGTTTTGGGTTTAAAAACGATATACAAACTGAAAGCAGAAAGTACACTTTCAAGATTTTGAATTCTATTGAAAAACGGTTTTCTAAAGTTTTCCTGACCCGCCATTTTCAAAGTCGTTTTAGGTTCTATATTAGAAATAAAATACGTTCCCGAAACCTCGGTTCCGTCTTTCATTTGTACCGAATTTACCTTTTGATTTTCGACTTCGATTTTGGTGACTTCTTTATGTTTGAAAAACTCACCGCCATATTTTTTTAATTGTTTCAGCAATTGTTTGGTAATCTGGCTTCCGCCATTTACACATCGCCATGAACTTTCGATATACGAGTTGACTACAAGCGCATGAACGTAAAAAGGCGATTTATCGGGAATTCCGGCATATAGAAAATTAGATCCTGCCAAGACGGCTTTTAGTTTTTCATTTTGAGTAAACGAATCGATGGTTTCTTTCGCGTTAAGCGCTACAATTTCATCATCGTATTTTCCTTCCGATTCGAGATTGTAAAGCGGAAATGCTTTGCAGACCGTTTTTATTTTCTGGCAATATTGTTCGAGATTTTCTTTTTCTTCAGGAAAGTAAGTCGTCAGTTGCTGAATGAAATTTTCGAAACCTTGCGCATGCGGATATTCGGTTTGATCGTCATCAAAAGAAATAATATCAAAACAATTTTCGTCTAGTTTTTTTAGATTCAAATGATCCATTATTCCAATATATTTGAAATATTGATGAAGATTCTGGCCTTCGCCCAAACCTCCGATGTAATGAATTCCCGTATCAAAAATGGTTTTATCTCTTACAAAAGTCTGAAGATTTCCACCATATTGATTGTTTTTTTCAAGTACACAAACGCTGTAGCCTTCTTTCGCCAGAATTACCGCAGAAACCAATCCGCCTAAACCGCTGCCAATTATGACTACATCGTACTGTTTTTTCATTCTTTTTTCTTTAAAACTAGCAAAGCATTTTCTTCAGAAACAATTTCAAAATTCTCAAATTGATTTTTCAAACGAGAACAATTGATTAAAATTATAAATGCAACATTCGAAATTACTTTTTCGATTTCAACGTTATAACTTTCATCAGAAATTAAAAGTACATCCAAATGATTTTCAAGTGCCGATTCAAGTTTGTCGAGATAAACTATTTTTCTCTTTGTAACGATATAATTCGTTTTGGCCACCAGCAATTTTTCTTCATCATTTATAAAAGAAACTATTTTTCGCTGTGGTTCTTGCAAAGCGAGCAAAACATCCAATTGCCCGTAATCATTTTCTAAATGCAGGATTTTTGCTTTTGGCGCAATGTGTTTGTTTAAATTATAATAAACTTCCAGATTCTGTTTCAAATCTTTTTTCACGCTATTTCCAACCTCGATTTCTTTATAGTCGTAACTGTTGATTAGCATTGTTTTGAAATAATCTGGACCTTCAAGTTCTTGTCTTATTTTGCGATATTCGGCTTTAAAGAAAGTACTTATTTGTTTAGTTCTTTCAGTATAATTAGTTCCAAAAGAAAAATCATCTGGAGCAATTCTTTCTAAAATAGTAACGGTCAATTTTCCGTGGTGAATGACAAAATCGCCTTTCGGAATCAACTCTGAAGCACCATGAATAACAACCGGAATAATGTCAATTTTAAATTCTTCGGCAAGGAAAAATGCGCCTTTGTGGAATCGTTTCACCACATTATTTTCTGAACGTGTTCCTTCTGGAAAAACCATTAAAGAATAACCTTGTTCTACTTTTTTGCGTAAATGTTCAACACCGCCTTCCAAACCTTCGGAAACGGGATAAAAACCTGCTTTTCTCACAACACCGCCAAAAATAGGAGAGTTGTAAACCCAGTCGCTCACCAAGAAAATGATTTTTGGACTCAGCATTCCGATTGCTAAAATGTCTAGAAACGAAGAATGATTGGCAATAATCACGGCTGGTTTCTCAAAAGTTTCATTGAAATTATTAACGACTTTTTTGCGAATAAACGGATTCGAATACAATACCGATTTCATGAATTTTGAAATCACATATCGGAAAGCTTTCATTTTTGATTTTTTACTAAAAGGCAAAATTGGCATTATAGTAAAACTGAAAACCGACATTACAATTCCGCCCAAACCATAATACGCAAAAGAAATTACACCATGAACAAAAGTTCGCAATTGAAAAGGTGGATTTCCTTTTTTAGGACGATTTGATAAAAACAGTTTGAATAAAATCGGATAGAAGATAAACGTTATAATCAGTGCTGCAAAAACCCCGATTAATGAAACTAGTGAAATGGAAGTAAGCGCAGGATGTTTGGCAAAAATCATGGCACCAATTCCTAAGATTGTCGTGATAACGGCCAGAATAATTGAGGTTCTGTAAATGGCAATTTCGTTAACTCCATTAGTATATTCTTTTTGCAAGGCACTGGTCATGAAAATACTAAAATCGACTCCGTGACCAAAAATCAAAGTGCAGACAATCATACTGAAAATGTTCATTTGAATGCCAAAAAGCCCCATAATTCCTGCCGTTACAATTCCGGTTAAAGCAATTGGAATACAGCTGATAATGACCAATTCGATTCTTCGGAAAAAGAAAAACAGAATCAAAATTACCGCTACAAAAGAATAATTTACAAGCGAATTGAAATCGGTTTTTAAAGTGCTGAAAAACGTTTCGTTCATCTGCTGACGATCGATTGCAATGACGTTTGCCTTTGCTGAAGCCGATTTTACAAAAACATCACGCTGTTCTGGCGTTACTTTTACTAAAGTTGAAACCGTGTAAAAACCATTTTTCTCGGTTATGAATTCTTGTAGTTGAAGTGCTTTTATTTTTAAAAATTCAGCTGCAGAAACTGGTTTGAAGTCAGAATCTAAATGATCAAAAAATAAATTATAAGTTGAAGGTTTAAAACCAAGTTTAGCGCCTTCAGCAATTAATTCAGATTTTATAAATTGTTTTTTCTGCGAAGTCCAAAACGAATTCCATTTCTTAATTTTTTCGATTTGAGCTTGTTGCGAAAGTACAATTCCACCAACAGAGCTGAAATTTAAAATTTTATTCTGATTTTTTGCTGCAGATAAATCATCAAAAAGTTTACTATTATGCTGTAAAGCTTCTTCCATCGTTTTTCCATACGAAGCAACATAAATCGTTTTGGAAGTTAAACTCGTGCTTTCTTCCAACTGTTTTTCGGCGGCTTTAATTTCTTTCGGAATAAAATTCAGCTGCGATAAATCGTTGTTGAAACCTACATCATTATAAGTAAAACAGCAGATAATGGTAATGATAACACAAAGCCCGATTAAGATTTTATTGTTGTGAAAAGAAAAATGCGCCATTTTATCGATCACATTCTTTTTATGATCTGCCGGATTTTCTTTTGGTTTATATAAATGAGGAATAATCAAAAGAGAGAAAATAGCTGAAGCCATAACAATAACAGCAGCGAAAATTCCGAGATCGTTTAACGCATCCGATTTTACAAAAAGCAGACATAAAAACGCAACGGCAGTTGTAGAACTACTCATGATGACAGGCATCGTAATGTCTTTATACAACGTCTTTACATCGCTGTTGTGTTTGTAATGCGTAAGAATGTGAATGGAATAATCAATCGTAATTCCTAATAATATAGAACCAATTCCTAATGAAATTGCTGAGATTTGTTCTCTGACGAAATATAAAAACGCCACAGCAAATAAACCGCCAAAAACGGTTGGCAAAAATATAATCAGCGGAATTAATACTTTTCTATAAAATAAAATCAGAATTAGCATTAAAGTAAACATCGCGATTGATGTTGTCAAAATAATATCTCCTTTAATCTGATTGGCATTGGCAACCGCTATTAAAGCAGAACCAAAATAACTGATAGATGTTTTTCCTTTAAATTTCTGGTTTAGATTTTCTTGAATTGATTTCAGTTTTTCAGCAAAAATGGTATTCTTTTCTGTTTCGCTTGACGGAATATTGGAGGTGATAAAAAGCAGTAATTTCTTTTTATCTTTTGTCATTACAAAACCATTTTCGAGCGTAAAATCGTCGCCAATATTTAATTGCTGTAATTTTTTTAAAGCGATAAAAGAAATCCCAAACGGATCTTGAAGAATAAAATCTTTAGTTATAAATCCAGATGGTGAAATAATCGATTTGTAATTTCCTTGAACGGTTGCCGCAATACTATCTTTTTGGAGTTTCTTTTCAATAGATGCATAATCATTATCATCTAGAAAAAGAGGCAAATTATTGTAAACAAAATCGATAGTTTCCTGAATGTTTTCTTCGTCAATTTTTCCTTGAATTCCGGTTATGTATGGTTTGCAGGATTTAGAAACGCTGTCTGAAAATACAGTTGCCATTTCTTTCAAATCCTCGGCAGAACCATTTTTATCCAAGCTAAAAATTACGGTTGTCTTATCGGCAAAGTTTAATTGTTTTAAGACTTTGGCAGTAACATCGGTTTTGTCGTTGGTTGGGATAAGTTTGGTTATATCTTCTTCAAACTTTAGTCTTGAAGCAAAAAATCCAAAAACCAAAAGCATCAGAACAGCCAATAAAACCGAAAGAGATTTTCTTCGGTTTACAAATAAATGAATGGCATAGAAGTATTGATGCATGGTAATTTTATTTTTTTTCCGCCACGAATAAAAAGATTAACTTTAGTTTGTCACCCTGAGCGAAGTCGAAGGGCGTTCCAATTGGACGTGGGCTTCGACTTCGCTCAGCCTGACAAACTAGATGTAAAAATCATTTTAATCCTTTTAATCTGTGGCAAACTTAACTTAAATATTCGGTTTGTTTTTAGAACTAAAAGCCGTTAAAAGCAAATAACTTATGAGACCAACTGATAGTGCTGAAACGGTTGCTAAAATAAGACTTCCTACGATATATTGCGTAGCATTTTTTTGAATATCATCGAGCGTAATCGAGCTATCCAAAACCAGTGGCGCATCGCTGGACACAAAAACACTCCCCACTTGTAGCGAAGCAAAAATAATAAACGGAATAAAAGGCGGAAAACTTACATTTGAAGTAAGATAAGCAATGACTTTGTTGAGTCGGAACAAGGCCGCAAAAGTAAAAAGCAGAATGGTTTGAAATCCCCAAAAAGGCGAAAGTCCAATAAAAATACCTAAAGCAATGGCGGCCGATTTTTTAAAATTAGAATCGTTGCTTTCTAAAATATCTTCAAGAAAGAATTTTTTAAAACCTTTTTTTTTAGCTCTTCTAAAAAAATCTCTCGGTTTTATGTACAGCAAAGCATTGGTTACCAAAACCGTATTCAAAATACTGATTCGGGTAAAATCTTGAAACGGACGAAAATGTGAAACTCTTTCTGCAGGATCATACAAAACCTGAATCGGAATATTTTTTACTGTAATTCCTTTCCAGGCAGCACGCACGATAACTTCGATTTCAAATTCGAATTTATTGGTATAAAAACGTTTTGGAAGTAATCGAAGTGGGTACAATCTAAAGCCAGATTGTGTGTCGTCTAGTTTAATTCCTGTTTCAAACTTGAACCAAAAATTAGAAAACTTGTTACCAAAACTGCTTTTCTTCGGAACATTTTCCTGTGTCATATTTCGGCTTCCAATCAAGAGAGCGTTTGGCTCATCTGGAATTGCTTCCAAGAAAACAGGAATATCTGCTGCAAAATGCTGTCCGTCAGAATCGATTGTTATGGCATATTCAAAATTCAATTCAAGCGCTTTTCTAAATCCGTTTCTTAGCGCTCGTCCCTTTCCTAAATTTTGAGGATGGTGAATTTGAGTAAGCTGTGAATATGATTTTAGAATTTCGCTCGTAGAATCAGTTGAGCCGTCATTGACAATAATGACATTTGTGGTGAAATCTAAAATAGAATCCAATACTTTTTTCAGCGTTTTCTGATTATTGTACGTAGGCACAATAACGCAAAAGTTGGTCGAACTAAGTAATTCTTGCTGTGATTTCATGAGGTGTTATTGAGCTTACTTTACAAATTGCTTCTCTTTTTCGGAGAAACTTTTAGATTGTAAAACAAAGTCTTTAAGATAATCTTTCAAAGCCGCACCTTGTGATGCATAATACGTGGTTATGAATTTTTTATCTTCTTTAATGTTTTTCTTGTAGCCTGTAATTCCAGGAACATCTTCCTGAACACTAAGTCTAATCATTCGCATTTCGATATTGCTTGGGTCGCTTTTTATGGTGGCTTCAAGTAATTTTGCGCCTTCTTTAAAACGTTCCATTTTCTGGCTTAATTTCTTTTCAAATTTAGATTCCAATAAAATAGAAGCCGCTTTATAAGCCACTAAAATTTTATCATCATTGCTTGAAACACCTGCAAGTTTGGCTACAAACTCTTTGGCGTTGGTTTCTGATTTTGCCACATCAGAATACATTTTGCGGATCGAAGCCAAATCTGGCGTTCCAGCAAAACCTACCCATAAAAATAAGGTCAGTAATAGTTTCATAATTTATATTTTTTTGTACACATTGCTCAATTTAAGAGCAGTTGTGTCGTTAAAGTAAGTCGTGTTTTTCACTTTTACCAAACCGTCTTCAGTTGTTGTAACATCCAATTCCAATCGCAATTCTGGAGTAACCTCTGGATTAATCAGCGCCATGAATTTTACATTTGCCAAAGACTGGATCATCAGCGAACTTTTGGTAATAGATTCTGTAAGTTCTTTGATAATCTGAATCATACAAACACCAGGCATAATTGGATTTCCAGGAAAATGCCCTTTAAAAACCTCATGTTTTTCGTTGACTAAAATTGTAATCGTATATTTTGAATCAGATATTTTTTCTTCTGATAGTATTTTATAAAAATCTTGTAAAATCATATTTTTTATTTTCCAAATGAATAGGAAACCCCTAACTGAAAATTAATATTTGTGTTATAATCTCCAAATAAATAATGGTTATTGGAGTCATTTTGATAATAATCGCTGCTTAAAACATCCAGCAGTCCTTTTTTAAATCGAGCTTCAAATGTCAAACCTGAAGGCAGGGCATAAGCAACTCCTAAAACCAAACCAAGATCATTTTGTGCTTTTCTAACCGCAAGATTATCATTCAATAAAATATCTAATGTTGGTCCTGCTTGAAACTGAATTCCTTGTGGCAGCGTAAACTTATTTATCATAGAAAGAGACAAATAGTTGATGTCCAGATCTAAATGTTCTACTTTATTGGTCTGTGTATTTTCATCAAAATAATTTCGCGCAACATTATTAGAACCTTGTCTGCTGTAATTAATTTCAGGCTGAAGGGAATAAATTCTTGTTATCTTAATTTCTGTAAAACCACCAGCATAAAAATCAGTTTTATAATCGGCGTGCATTTCAGAAATAGTAGAAAAACTAAATCCAGCTCTTAAACCTGGTTTAACTGATACTTGCGCTTGTATATTTAAAAGCGAGAAAAAAACAGCAATAAAGAAGAATATTCTTTTATTCATTTTTATTTTGTTTTAAACGTATAACTAATTCCGATTTGGAAAACTTGATTTAAGATTACATCATTATAGTAATATCCATTATTGTCATAATCATATCCGTTATAACCATAAATATCAATTAATCCTTGTTTAAGTCGAGCTTCAAAAGTTAAACCATTTGGCAAAGTATAACCAAGACCTCCAACAAATGCAAGATCAAAATCTTCAGGGTTAGTATTTATATAATTATCACTAACTTTTAAATCTAATGATGGTCCTGCCAATAGATGAAAACCTCCACCTCCAAAGTTAAATTTTGCAACCGCTCCCAGTGTTATATAATTCAACTCATACTTTTCAGAATAATAACGGCCGTTTTCAAAATATCTTCCTTCATCACCTTGTCTAGAATAATTTATCTCTGGTTGAACCGAGAAAAATTTATTGAATTTAATATTTACCAATCCACCAACATAGAAATCAGTTTTAGAGCTATTATCATCAATATTCGTTAATGTTGATACATTCAAACCACCTCTTAGTCCTGGACTAACTTTTACTTGAGCTTCTGCTTGTATTCCGATTAATAAAACAAATGCAATTAAAACAAATTTTCTCATTTTGGGCTTGGTTTAAGTTTAGGATTAGTTTAAGTTTTTATTCTGATTTGAAATAATTCAGTTCGATTTTCAATTTTATATTCTGATGGATTATCTGAATCCTTTCGGCAAAAATATTGTTTTCTGAACTGAAAAGCAGTGTAAATTTTTCTTTTGTTTGAGAAGCATGGACGATCTTTTCTAATTTCTGATCTTTTTTGGAGATAAAAATGTAATTGTCGCGTTTGCCATCTGCCGATTTGTAAATGTCATCCGATTCGTTTTCGAATTGTTCCTGAATCGAATATTCTTTCTTTAAAAGCAATCGGAAATCTTCTTTTAAAGTATTGATCAATATTTTTCGATCCAATTCAGACACAATCGAATTGACTTTAAAATCGGTTTCTGAAATTTCGAAATCCATTAATTTGTTTCCGAATTCGGTTGTAAAAACAATTCGGTGTGTGGTGTCATTTATTTTCTTGGCAATAAAAATTCCAGACAATTCATTTCCGTAAACACTAATGTTGGTTTTATAAACATAATCGGTTTTTGAGTCTGAAAAATACGGAACTGTATAAGACGTTTTGTCTAATTTTTTGGACGTATAATTTTTTGTGACTGAGCCACAAGAAATTAATACAATTGCCAGAAAGCAATTAATTAGTAAATACTGAATCGTCGATTTTTGCATTGATCACTTTATTTTTAAGTACAATTCGGGTATAATCTTCAGATGATTCTAACAATTTTACCTGAACAACAGTCGATTCCTCTTTGTCAAAAGTCAATTCAATTTGTTTGATGTATTTTTTAAGTGTCGCATCTTTCGGAATAAATTTCGCCAGATTCTGACCTTTCAATTTAAAATACGAAATCGTAAATTCTTTATCGTCAAACATATTGCCGCTTACGCTTCCCACAATCAATTTATTAATTCGGGCAAAGATTTTACTGTTTCCAATATCAACCGCGCTTTTCTTTCCTTCATCGTTAATCAGGATTTTTCCGTTCTTGAAAGTGATGCTGTAGTTGTACGGTTTTTTATATTGCCATTGAAGTAAAGCAGGTTCTTTAAAAATCATTTTTCCTGAAGTTTCAATGTCTTTTGATAAAAAATCTAAATGTTTATACTGAACAAAATCAGTAGTCAAAGTCTTGATTTTTTTGGCCACCACATTTACGTCTTGTTTAAAAGAAGCAATTTCGGCATCGGTCATTTTTTGTTCCTGCGCCGATAAATGGAAACCGCTGATAATTAAAAATAAGAAAAGATATATTTTAGTTTGCATAAGCTTTAAGATTCAAAAGTTCTTCGATCGAAATGACTTGATAATTATTTTGCTGTAAAAATTGCAAAAACTGTTCCAGTACCAAAACCGAATGTTTGCCTGTATCATGCAAAAGTACGATTCCACCGGGAGATATATGCTTAATTAACCGATTGAAAATTAATTCCTGATTTTGGGTTCCTCCGTCAAGCGAACGAATATTCCAGCCTATTGTTTTATGTCCGGTTACTTCTAAAGCTCTTCTAATCGAAGGTGTCGTAACTCCATAGGGCGGACGAAAGAAGTTTATTTTTTTGGAAGTGAATTTTTCCAGAAGCGCGTCTGTTTTCTGAAGTTCTTCGGTTATTTTTTTAGCATTATAAAAATCAAAAAACTTAGAATGTGAATAAGAATGATTTCCAACTAAATGACCATCGTCAATTACTTTCTGGAGAATTTCAGGATGCGTTTCGATGTTGTTTCCAATGCAGAAAAAAGTCGCTTTAGCATTGTATTTTTTCAAAAGTTCCAAAACTTCCAAAGTGTAAATACTTGGACCATCATCAAAAGTGAGTGCAATTTTTTTTTCGATTTCTAACGGATTACTGCAAAAAGCTTTTACATGATAATTGGAAGAAATTCGTGCAGATCCAAAAGCATTTATTCCGATCCAAACGAGAATTATAACAATAAACCACAGAAAATGAATTGCGTTATACAGATTCAGGAGAAACAATAAAAGCAATAAAAAGATAAAAAACAGCGATATGTTTTTGTGCGTTATCATTTTGACAGCAGCGTAAAACTATGGTTTTTTCCGTTTAATTGATTGTATAATAAAATCGTTTTGTACTCTGATTTTTCAACATCATTTACTTTTGTAATTTCAGGAATTTCCTGAGTTTTCAAAATTTTAGAAGCCATCCAAAAAGCAAAAGCCGAAGCCGTATCGTATTCTCCGCTCAAATGTTTGTAATATAAAATAGGAGTTTGAGCAAACGAATTTTCGGCAAGATTTCTATAATAATTCTCAAAATCAGCATTTCCGTCAAAACCTAAAACAAGAGCATCTACATCTGAAATTTGTAAATGATTGGATTTTAAGAACGAAATAACTGCTGCTTCAACTTCATTTTCTTCCAGCGTATTTACAATAGAAACATCTAGAAGTTCGGCATAAGTGTTTTCTTTTCTTTCGTTTTCTAAAACAAAAAAATTGGCACCTTCACCATACACAGCACCGCTCGTTGTAGAATTTAAAACGTCATAGGGAGCAGTATCATCTGCTTTAATGCGACCGTTTAGTTTAAAAAGAGAAGTAGTGTAATCGCCATTTTCGTCAACACCGCCCACTAAAATTGAATTGACTTCTGCTTCTTCAATCTGCATTTTGGCATCAATAAGAGCCGACTCAAAAGAGACCGCGCCATTCACGTAAGTAAAATTATAACCTTTACATTGCTGTAAAAGTGCAATCTGCGCTCCAACTGTATTGTGAGTAGACTGAATGAAAGAAGTCGGAGTTAAAAACTCTTCGTTATTATCTAAAATACTTTTCAGGAATTTTTCAGAATCTTCGATACAGCCTAAACCAGTTCCGGTAATAATCGCATCGACATTTTCAATATTAGCATCTTTCATGGCTAATGCCGAAGCTACGATTCCGTTTTTTACACCTTTTGCCATACGTCGGCTGGCAGCAGGCGAAATATATTCTTTGTATGCTGGCGGAACAATTGCCAGTACATTTTCGTCATGATTCACAACAGCTTCTTCCAAAAAAACAGTATCAAATGTTTTTTGAGTCGAAATACAGCCTACTCCATTTATATATGTTTTTTTTGTCATTAGCTTTTTGAAAATATAAGAGTTGAACAGTTTCCTCCAAAACCAAAAGAGTTAGATAAAACATGTTCGATGTTTTTATTTTTTAATGAAGTCTGTGGTTTCAAGTCAAATTCTTCCATCGGAACTTCAAAATTCAAATTTGGGTAAACCACATTATTCTGAATTGCCAAAACACTGTAAACAGCTTCAATTGCTGCCGCCGCTGCTAAAGTATGTCCGGTAAAAGGTTTTGTAGAACTGAAATCTGGAACTTTTTCGTTTTCATAAATTCGGAGCAAAGCTCTTCCTTCAGATAAATCGTTGTTTGGTGTTGCTGTCCCATGAACATTGATGTAATCAATTTCAGAAGGTTTTAAACCCGAAACTTCAAACGCTTTTTTCATGGCCAAATAAGCGCCTTCTCCATTTTCTGAAGAAGCGGTTTGGTGAAAAGCGTCGTTGGCATTTCCATAACCAGAAACTCTTGCCAGGACTTTTTTGTTTTGCTTTTCAACAATTTCATCCGATTCTAAAACTAAAAATGCCGCCGCTTCTCCAAGATTTAATCCTTTTCTAGTGTTGTCAAAAGGTTTGTTATAATCGTCAGATAAAATCATAAGAGTCTTAAATCCGTTGATGGTGAATTTTGCCAAAGCATCGGCTCCGCCCACAATTACTCGATCTAGTTTTCCCGTTTTGATTAATCTTGCGCCCAACATAATCGAATTGGCTGCAGAAGAACAAGCCGTACTAATGGTCGTTACCATTCCTTTTAAACCTAATTCTTCAGCAATTTTTTCGGCAACATCGCCGCCATCGTGGCAAGTAATGTACTTGATCAATTCTGGTTTTTCGAAATAATCGTAATAATGTCTTTCCGTCATGTCCATTCCGCCCACACTTGTCGCCGAAATAAGTCCCGTTCTAAATTCATTTATATCGGTAATGCTGGCATTTTCAACAGCTTGTTTCGCTGCCAAAGTGCCAATCATAGCGGTTCTGGAGAAATTATTATTCTCATTTAATTTCAGTTCATCAACAAGATCTTCGTTGGTTTTTTTGATCTCACCAACTTTGATAACATCTGCGTGAACAGTCGAAATATTTTGAATACGAGAAATACCGATTTTGTTTTCGGTCAGCGAAATATAATTTTCCTCAACCGAATTACCAATCGCAGAGATAATTCCCATTCCCGTTATTGCAACACCTCTTGCCATTTTAGATTTTAGATTTATGATTTTAGATTCTTAGAACTTTGTCAAAGTTTTAAACTTTGACAAAGTTGACGGATTTTTAAACATTTAAAATTTTAGATTCAGGATGGAATCTAAAATCTAAAGTCTAAAATCTGAAATCTATTTAGTTCTATTTGCGCTGATATACGCCGCCATAGTTTCGATAGACTGGAAAATAGATTTCCCTTCTTTCGGATCTACTAATTTAATTCCGTAATCTTTATCTAAAATCACGATCAATTCAAGTGCATCAATCGAGTCTAAACCTAAACCGTCTCCAAACAAAGGATCGTTATCAGCAATGTCTGCGATTGTGATATCTTCAAGGTTTAAAGTAGTAATGATTTTATTTTTTAATTCTTCTTTTAATGCTTCCATGATTATTTATTATATAATGTATTGATAGTTTCGTTTGTATATTTCTCGTTTTCTTCCTTGTTGATAAGGCAAAGAAAAGCTTTATAATTGTCATTAAAAAATTCTACCCAGCCACACAAAACAGAATCAGCTTTATTTGTGTTTAACAAAATCTCCGAATAGTTCCACAAAAACTCTGAATTGAAAGCATCAAATATAAAGAAAGAATTCTCACTTTTAAGCTGATGGCGGATACTTATTTCGCCCAGACAAATATTTGGCAGCGTGTAAACAAAAACCGCCGGACTTGGAAAATAGTTTTCTTTGTCTGAAATCGATTCCTGATATTTTACATCGGTATCTAAACTGGAGGATTTATTGGCTAAAACCAAAGCAATATTGTTTTCTTGCTCAGCCGAAGTTATCGGACTCAAAAGCAATTCTGATCCTAAAAAAGCCAGTTTACTCAAAGCGTCCATCTTGAAAAACTTTGGATATTGCATTTCAAAATTACGATAGGCTTGTTTGGAGAAATCAGCAAAATCTGTTGGTTCAATTTTGAATACAGAAGCTCCGTTCAAAACAATTTCGTTGTTTTGGATGGTAATGTAGGATTGTATGTGAGTTTTTTGAGTCATTGTTATTATAAAATTCTATTACGAAACCCAGGTATCAAAAATTTTTGTAATATGCCATTTTCCAGATTTGTTTTCAATTGTTATTTCAAATCCACTTCCAGATTTTCCACCACCATTCGAGACACTTGCTTCTATAGTTCCCAAAGTTTTGTTTTTATTAAAGTGTATATTGGAAATTTTGATTGTGCAAACGGGCATGGGACTTTTAATATCATTTATATCCCAAAACTCTTCCTTTGGAAATTTAGAGATATATTGGAAATCAAATTTTTTATTGTCTTTAAAAGGAGTTAAATCAAATATCTCATTTCTAATCCCATTATTTTCTACATAATCATAAACACCAATTAATATTTTTGCTTTACTATTTATAATACTATCATGATCGTGCCAATATTTTTTTAATTTCTTTTGATACCCAACCGTATCTCTCTTATTTGTTTTAAAATCTATTATTCTTGGATGCGGAGGCGGGTACATAATTCTGCGATCTCTGTAAATAGAATCTACAATTTCAATAAAAACATTATTCATGACATTTTTTTCAAAATCAGATTCAGACATTTCCTTCTTTTTACATCCAAAAGAGGAAAGAATGATTAGAGTTATAAATATGAATTTTGATAGTTTCATTGTATAAAATCAAATTTGAACTGTCAAGATTTCCTTGCAAGTTGACATTTTTTGAACTTGTAAAATTTCTTTACAAGTTGGATATTTGAACTGTTTGGAATTTCCGAACAGTTGAATTTCGTGAAAATTAGTGAAATTCGTGTTTCACTTTTTCAAAAACAACCGCCGTATTACAACCTCCAAATCCAGAAGCCGTCTTCAAGAAATATTCAATAGTCGCTTCTTCATTTTTCTCAATAACATTTACAGTTTCACTAACCCCAATTTCATCAAAACCTTTCGATTCAAAAAGCTTATTTTGATTGGCAGATTCTATCGCGATTACCGTTTCCAATAATCCCGAAGCGCCTAATGTATGACCGTAAAATCCTTTTAAACTATTAATGGGAACGTTTTGTAAATCTAAACGAGTTAAAGCAATCGCTTCCATTTCGTCGTTGTAAGGCGTTGCGGTTCCGTGTGCTGAGATATAATCTAATTTGTTCGCCTCAATTTGTGCTTCTTTCAAGGCATTCTGAATGCTTCTAAACAAACCTTCACCTGTTCGTGACGGACCCGAAATATGATTCGCATCGTTTATCGAACTGTCGCCAATTACTTTTATTTTAGCGTTTTTGGCTTCCGCCGTAACTAAAACTGCTGCTGTCGCTTCGCCTAAACTTACTCCCGTTCTGTTTTTAGAATAGGGTTTACAAGGCAGTTCGCTCATGGCTTGGAAAGCATTAAAACCAGATAAAACAAATTCTGAAACTTCATCGCCAGCGACCACAAAAATGTTGTCATAAAGTTCAGATTGAATCATTCTTTTGGCAACAGAAACCGCCAAAATTCCAGAAACGCAAGCATTTGAAACTACAATTGGTTGTGTTTGAAACCCAAAGAAATCGGCAACGTTTTTAGCTAAAACATCTAAATGTGCATTGTTAAAACTTTCTTCAGAATCATTTGCTAGAGCGGTTACATTTCCTTTTGTAGTAGAAAGTATAAAAGCGGTTTTTGAATTTAATTCTACGTTTGATTTTTTGATAATCGGCTCTAAAGCCAAAATCATCATTTTCTCTAAACGAGAATATTTTGTCTCAGTACTAATTTTTGAAAATGCACTGTTTATTTTTTCATCAGAAATAATCGAAGCATAAAACGGATTCGGCATAAGAGAAACATCACTATGAAGCTGAATTCCAGAATCACCACGAAGAATGGCGCTGATATTAGATTCAACATCAAAACCTAAAGGCGTGATACAATTCGTTTCTGTAATGTATATTTCTCTTATCATTTATCAAGTTTAAAATAAAAATAAACATATTTTTCCTCGCTTTCACTCATATAATTAAGGTCTTTCGCTATAATATCTTTATCTTTAGTTTCGTATAAAATTTCTTTTGATTTTGTTTGGGGTTCATCGAACCCATGCCAAACTAAATAATTTTTTTCAAAGTTATTTCCCTTTCTAATAATGGTATCACTTCTTGATACTTCATTTTTGTATATAGAAGTTAAAAAATAAGTTTCCTTTTTATCTTTTGAAATAATGTATAAATCATCTATATATGACAAATGTGCGCAGCTGCCAAGATTAAAATAATATCCATAAACATTATGATCCTTTAGAGAAGTCGAACTTTTTTTAGATTTAAATTTTGCAATTTTCTCATCAAATTCTTTTTTGACTTTATCAAAGTTTAAAATATTAATTTCGATATTTCCTTCTAGTATTTTTTTATCACTATATACAATTTTATAAGGCTTCTCATCGTATCTTAAGATGGCCTTAATTTTGCCTTCTATTCTGCGATCATCTTTGTAATATCCTTTTATCAGTTTTTCTATTTCTGCATTATCTAAAACTTTGTCTGTGTTTATTATTAAAGCAGGAATGTAATAATTGTTGTTGCCATAATATAATGTTGAATCTTCAACGTTGTTTTTGTTACAGCTAATCAAACATAGAAGTAAGATTAAGGAAATAAATTTGAAGGCTGGTTTCATAATGTTTTGGTAAAAATATTTTATTTCAATAATCCCACTTTTCGTTTCCATTCCTCATAAAAAGGCGGATTCGTCAGCATTAAATTTCCTGCTGCATCTAAAAAAACCTGAGTGGTTTCGCCTGTGCACGCTACTTCTCCTTTATCATCAATAATTTTAAAACGGTAAATCATTTTGGCTGCCGGAGTATCAACAACTGTTGTTTCAATTGTTACCACATCACCATAACGCAAAGACAATTTATGTTCGCAAGTCGATTTTACAATTGGCGTTGTATAACCCGTTTTGGCAATATCCAGATACGTAAGTCCGTGCTGGCGTCCAAACGCTTCGCGTCCATCTTCGAAATACGTGATATAATTGCCGTGCCAAACAATTCCAAGCGGATCTGTTTCGTTAAAACGAATCCTGATTTCGTGCGAAACGGTTAGATCTGTAGCTTCTTTAAACTGCTCTTTTCTTTTTATCATAAAATAATGCGATGGAAGTGGTAATAATGAAAAACAAAAATAATAAACTTATTCTTGGAATGATTTCGACGAAAGAAACGTTTCTAAGCAATACATCATAAAAAGCCTCTAATCCCCAGTTCATTGGAGATGATTTTGCGATATATTGCATGACTTTGGGCATGGCAAAAACAGGAACCCAAACACCGCCAATTGCTGCTAAAATGATCACACTTGTAGCGCCAAAAGGAGCAGATTGTTCTTGTGTGCTTGCGACAGTTCCTAACAAAATTCCGAACCCGATTGCTGCAAAACCTGAAAATAATGCCACAACACTTGTCAGCAAGAAATGACCTTCAATATTTAAAGAAGGCAATCCGATGGACGGGAATAAGAATACGGCAACGGCAACCATCATGTAAAACTGAATCATACAAATGATCGAGTAGGTGATGGTTTTTCCAATAATCACAACCAGATTAGAAACCGGATTGGTTCTTAATCGAACAAAAGTTCCTTGTGATTTTTCTTTTACAATATTGATAGATAACGGAATCACGATAAAAAAGATCGCAAAAAGAGTCCAAGCTGGAACGTTGTGTTGAACGGAATTCGGACGAACTTCTTTGTTGTTTATTCTCGGAATTATTTCTTTGAAAGTAATAAAGTTTTTTTGCTCAAAATCGATTGTTTCTTCTCCTAACTGTTTTTGAAAAGTGCTGTAAATCGATTTGGTTTCAATCTGCGAAATCATTTTGTCTATCGAACTCATTACGGCATTTTTGAAACTCATTTGTACCGCTGGATCAAAATACAGTTTTACTTCTTTTTCTTTAATAACGCGCTGAGGTTCGGCAGCTGTCGTACTATCAGTCAAACCTAAATTGCTCACAATTTTCTCTACATTCTGATTTACTTTTTCCTGCAAATCAGAACTTAGATTTTCTGGAATTACAATCGCAAGCTGAAATTTTCCTTTGTACACATTTTCTTTGGCAATTTCTTCGGTAATCGGTTTATTGTCAAGTTGGGTTACAACGGTAAAATATTTGCTTTTTTCTAAATTTTCAAAAACGGTTTTCGACACAGATCCTTTGTCTTTATCGACCAAAAGAATCTGAAGTTTAGAATCGGTTACGGCTTTAAAAGTGCTGTCTTGAATTAAGGTTACAGCAATTACCAGAACCAAAGGCATGATAAATAAAATAATCAATCCGCCTAAATCTCTTTTTAGCAAAAGGAATTCTTTTACTACCGACATCCAAATTTTATATATCATCTCTCAACGCTTTACCAGTTAATGAAATAAAAACATCTTCGAGATTTCGAGCATCTTTTGTAGATTCAATTAATGCCGACGGAGTTGCTTGTGCGTAGATCTGTCCTTGATCTAAAATCGCGATTTGCGAACAGAAATCTTCGGCTTCAGCCAAATGATGCGAGGTATAAATAATAGTTGTTCCGTTTTGGTTCAACACTTTCAAATAATCGATAATGGCAGTTTTAGAATGCACATCGACACCAACAGTTGGCTCATCCAAAAACAAAACTTTCGGATTATGAAGAATTCCTGCAATCAGATTGACACGGCGTTTCATGCCGCCCGAGAAAGTCTGAACTTGTTTGTCGGCAAATTTCAATAAACCTAAAAGATCTAGAGTTTCAATTACTTTATCCTTTAAATCAGAACCTTTTAAACCGTACATACTTCCAAAATAGAGCAGATTTTCTCTAGCAGTCAAAGTCGGATACAAAGCATATTCTTGTGGAACAACGCCTATGATTTTTTTAATTTTTGAAGCGTGATGCTGATAATCTAAACCATCAATTGTAAAATGTCCCGAAGTTGGTTTTACCAATCCGCAGAGCATCGAGATTAAGGTTGTTTTTCCGGCACCGTTTGGGCCAAGTAAACCAAAAATCTGACCTTCATTTATATTTAGCGAAACGTTGTTCAAAGAATACATTTCTGCATTTTTGTACTTTTTCGAAAGGGATTCTATTTGAATGATAGATTGCAAAATATGATTTTAGCTGATCGCTTTTTTTAGTTTTTTGAAAAAGATTTCTTCTCTATTGGCAATGTCCAAAAGTTCATCGGCAATAGTGTTGTAGGCGTCTTCTTTAGCACTTCTGTTTTTGTAAATTCTTGAAGCTTCAACAGCAAAATCACGCCATGAATCTCCAATTTGTGTCATTTCTTTAGAAAGTTCTTTCAGTTCTTCGTTAGCTAAAATAACTGAAGCTTCCTGCAAAAATGCGGCATAAATAAAACGGAAACCACCGCCGCCGGTTCCAATTTCTTCTTGCATACGAACCATTTGCGCCAGGTAATGATTGGCTTTTCTAACGCCATGTTTTTTAGGCCATTTACGAATCTGGCGAGAAACCATTTTGATGCCGCGAACACCAACAATTGGCATTGGCGCTAGCATATCTCGACACGTATTTTTGATTCCTTTAATAATGGCGCTTTTTAAATCGACTTCTTTTGGAATCTGAATCGGATAGTACATTTGTCCGCGAGGTGCAAAAGCTCCTTTGGCAAAACGGACTTTATTCATGTCTTCGTAAGTTAAAGTCGTAACGGTTTCCATTACTGGATCGCTCACTAAATATTCGGTTTCGGTTTTTCCGTAAACAACTAAATTGTGCGCGTTGAAATGAAAACGATATTCGTCTGGGAAATAACTTAAATTGTAAACGCCAACTTGTAATCCTGTTGGAATATTATTTTTTAAATTTTCGTCTAAAGCTTTATTGGCACTTGAAATAGAGGAAAATTTTTGTCTTTTTATTTTTAAATTTAAACGAGTGGCAACTTTATTGAAAATCTGTCCTGGCAAAGTTCTATAACTAATTGCTGGTGCATGATTCACTTTTATAAAAGGCAGATAAACAAAGAATAATCCAGAGCCAATACCAAAAACCATCGGTTCACTAATGTTTAGTCCGCTATTTTTTAGCAGATTTGACGCTACTCCATTCTCGCAATGAGCAGACTGATGATGTGTGAAAGTTAATTCCATTTATTTGGTAATGCTGTTTTTTAATTCTTCGATTGATACTCCAAAAGTATCAGCATATTTTTTCAGGATTTTATCGTTTAGTTTGGCAAAAACACTTGGTTTAAAATGTCTTTTTACGCGCCATTTCCAAAATCCCACATAACTTGATAATATGTTAAGATCCATTTTATTGACTTCCATAAAATACACAATCGGACTTGCTTCGCCGTTTAAAACCTGTTGTTTGGCATCGGCAATACGCTCGTTTATTTCATCAATAGAATTTGAAAGGGCAATTGTTTTCGGTTCCCAGCCCGTACTTAATGTTGTGGTATAATTGCCGTTTTCATCAGTTGCGTACAAAAGCTCTTTTACGTTGTTCTTAGTTAAGTTGCTTTGATCCTGAGGTACTTGATCTTTTTCCATATTACTAATTTAATTTATTAGAAACATATAATAGAAAACTATACATATACTAATTATTAAAAATCCAAAATTTACGAAAGCCAGATTGCTTTTTCTCTTTACAAATAAATAAATCATTTCTACAACTAATCCGAGATAAAAGATTTGTATTACCATAAAGAGCATAATAAAAAAGCCCAAACCAGTATCAAAATGTTTGTGATCATCTCCATGACAGTGTTTATGACGATCGGTTGTTAGATACCAAAATAAAAAAACTAATACTGTTAATAAGATTAAAATGACAATCCTGATAACTAAATGTAAAATGATTTTTTTTGGATTATCCAACCGAGATTGTTTTTTGAATGAACAAATTAATTTCGCATTCTAAGAGAATCTGGTCTTCTACTAAGCTTTTGCATTTCATTGTGCATAAAGTATAATCCTCACCAGTAAATTTAGAAACCAAATCGGCTTTAGTTATAATGGTGTCGCCAACTTTTGGCAGAGCATGAATTTTGACACTTTTTAAAGCGCTGATAAATCCAATTACATTTACGTTTTCATTCTCGATTCCGTTGTCGTCAAAAAAGTATTTTTTTCCAACGATTGCAGAACAAGTCTGTGCCGTATTTTCGATTAATCCCGCTTCGATAAAAACATTATTCTGAATAAAAATATTGTCTTCTTTTATCAAAAATATGGTTTCTACAAAGTTGGCATCTATATCCAAAATCAAATCCACCATAAGCATCGGTGCTCGGTGTGGTAAATAGTTTTGTATGTCAACAGCAGAAGTAGTTTTCATCGATTGTTTTTATTTTGCCAAAACGGTTTTCATTTGTCCTCTGGCAATCTCTTCATTATTTAAAGTCGTAACAATATCCACTAAAGTAATTCCGGCAAATTCCTGCAGAATCGTAACTTCAGATTGAATAGTATCGCTCAGCTTTGGAAGTTTCTTAATTTCAATTTCTTTAATAGAACCAATATAGCCCGTTGGAGCAATTTCGCTTTTCAAGAAATATTGATATCCCGTATGCAATGCTACAGACTGTGCCATATGTTCTATTAATCCAGCTTCAAGAAAAATATCGTTTGATACAAAAATATTTTCGCGCTGAATTTCTAAACCCGAAACCAACGAAGTTTCAGAATAAGAATGCATAGCGTCTACCATCACAAAAGGAAACTTTTGAGGCAGTAAATTTTCGACCATTTCTTTTTCTAAAAGCATTGTTTCCATTAACAAACCGTTAAATAGGCATACGCAAAAGAGAATCTTCCGCTTTCTGGAACAGATAATAAAATTTTATCTCCTTTTTTCAAATTCCCTGAACTCATCAATTCTTCAAGAGCCAAGTAAATAGAGGCAGAGCCAACATTTCCAACTCGAGAAAGATTCATGAACCATTTATCATCGCTCATTCCGATACCTTTTTCGTTTAATCCTTTTTTCAACCCTTCAACAAAAAAGTTAGAAGAAACGTGAGGAATAAAATAAGTAATATCTTCCGATTTAATATTGTTTTTATCCATGGCGTCTTTCATGCTTTGAGCACCTTTTGCCAAGATAAATTCGTCTAATAATTTAACGTCTTGTTTTATTGAAAAAACAGATTCGTTCAGCCATTGTTCTGGCGAATAATCGCTCCAGCCTTTAATTTCGCCATTTTCCAATTTATCACCTCCGGCATACATACAGGTTTCTAATTCGTACGCATACGAAAAAGCTTCCATCCATTCGATTTTTAGTGAAATTGGTCCTCTTGGTTTATTTTCCAAAAGAAAAGCTCCAGCACCATCTGACAGCATCCAACGAAGAAAATCTTTTTTGAATGCAATAATTGGCTGTTCTTCAAGGCTTTTTAAATTATCGGCCTCGTGATTGTATTTTTGAGCATTTAGCCAGGTAGAAACTTTTTCTGATCCTGTGCAGATTGCGTTTTTTGAATTTCCAGATTTAATAGAAAGAAAACCAAATTTAAGAGAGTTCATTCCGGCGCAGCAAACTCCTGTTGAAGAGTTTAATTCTACCGATTTATTTTTTAGCAGACCATGAACCATCGCAGCGTGCGAAGGCAGAAATATGTCTGGAGTTGAGGTTCCGCATGAAAGTACTTCTACATCTTGAGGCGTAAAATTTTCGTCGAATAACGGTAAAATGGCATTTTTGGTTAATTCGGCATTGCTGTGTGTGCTTTTTCCTTCTTTGTCAACAGCGTAATATCGGCTTGTAATTTTATTGTTGCGCAAAATAATGCGTCTTGCTTTAGAAGCAGTATCATTGATAAGGCCCAAGTAGGCTTCCATTTCGTCATTTGAAACGGCTTCGTTTGGCAAATATTTTGCAGCTTTTGTAATATATACTTCAAACATAATTTAAATTTCGTCTTCTAAACTCCCTGATAATATTGAGTTTCCTTTTTTATAGATTTTAACTTAAGCGGATAGGTAATAAGGTGCAATATATACACTATTGGTGAGATTAACCATATCGCAAGGAATAAATAAACATTAAATACTTTAAGCAGCTGTTTTCGGTTTTTTTGATTTTTATAAATGATATTTGACCATTTATTAAAAATTTTGTTAGCCGTTTTATCAACCGTTACCAAATACGAACTTATTTTTACAGCACCAGCATGGACTAATTTGGGCTGTAATTGCGCTAAATTATTTTGCTGTAAAGAATCCAGCATGATTTCTCCAAACTGACTCGATTCTTGTATGTCTTTTTCTGAAACTCCAGGAAGCGGAAAAATACCTAAATATTTTTTCTTAACTCCAGAGAACATCCATTCTACAATGGTGATTACACTTATTAAATTTCCAACACGGTCTACCAAAGCTACGTTTCCAACCAAATTGGCATTGGCCTTTCTTAGCAAAACTTTGATTTTTTCCTGAGCCATAATCCACATGTTTCTTGAACCGCTGATCGTAATAACAGGAGTATTGTTTAAAATTTTCTTGGCATCTTCACTTTTCAAAAATGAATTGATTGGAATAGAAGGAGATAGATACCAAACCTGATAATGAAATAATACTAAATCAAATTTTGTGTTTAAAATTTCCTCAGGAACAGGTTTTAATGCGGTCGGAATCTGTAAAAACGATTCTGGAAAGGCATCAAAAAACGATTCTTTGTTCCAAGGAAAAGGAAACGGTTTCTCTAATTGTATTTCATGAAATGTGAGATTTATTTCTTCTGAATTTAGAAATGGTTTTGCAATATTTTTTGCAATAGATTCCAGCTGTCCAGATTGCGTATAATAAATTACGAGAACATTTTTCATTTTAGGTTTTTCGGCTTTGGTGGTCAGCAAAAATAAGTAAATTTATTTAAACGAATTTTCTTATTTCGACCAATGGTTTTTTATTAGCCCCGAATTCACGAATTATTTAAAATACTGCAGTGATGATTGATTTTGTTTAAATTATGAATGACATTTATTTCACGAATTATCATTCGTGCAAAAGTTATGATTTTACGAAAAACAGATTAATTAAATTGGTGAAATTCACAACTAAAATTTCGTTCCAAATGATTAGTGAAAATTCGTGAATTTGTGGCGGAAAAATATCGCAGTAAAACCTAGGATTTTATATCGTTCCAAAAATCAAAATAATTGAACCATTGCAAAGGATATGTGTGCAGAATGCTTTCAACACTTTTTACATATTCCTTCAAAAGTGCTTTTTCGTCTCGGTGTTTGACTTCGGCCTCTCTTGCGTACAAATGATAATGAAGATTGGGTTCTTTCATTACATAAACAAAAACCACAGGAACTTTTAATCGTGAAGCAATTAAAAACGGGCCAGCAGGGAAATTGGCTTCTTTGCCCAAAAGGTTTTCAGAAAGCGATTTTGTTCCTTCAAAATAACGATCGCCTGTAAAGCAGATTAGTTCATTATTGGCCAAAGCGGCATTGATCTCAAATATATGAGATAAATCTTCTTTGATGATAATAAATTTTACAGTTGGTTTTTGAGAAACGCTTTCGAGATAATTTTTAATGGCAGAATGCTCTAAATCTGTTGTAACCAAATTGATTTGGAAATTAAGATCAATATCTCCCAAAAAATGTTCGGCAATTTCAAAATTTCCGACATGGGCACTAATTAAAACACCGCCTTTTTTCTCGGCAAGTAATTTTTTTAGTGTTTCTATTCCATCAAATTCATAAGTAAATTTGTTTCGCATTCCTGCCGAAATGGAAACTTTATCAATAATAGTCTGTCCAAAAGTATAATAGCTTTTGAAAACCATTTTTTTGGATTTGAAATAGGAGTATTGCAGTCTTTCTTTAAAATAATAGAAAATGGCTTTGTTGCTTTTTCTTAGAAATAAAAAATAATAAGACGCAACAAAATAAAGTAAGACATAAGCCGCTTTGACACCCGCTTTTTGAATTAAAAAAACGAATATTTTATAACCTAATACAGTTCCTTTGGATTTACCATCCCATTGACTCATTTAAGCTGATTTGGCTTTTATTTTAGTTTCGATTAAGTCATAAAAACTTTGAAAATCAGAAATTCCAACAAAATCTGCTTCTACTAGTTTTACACCAAAGTTTGCCTCTATTGAAACGACTAAATCAACATAATCCAGACTGTCTAACCCAAGTGTATCTTTCAAATTAGCATTTGGTTCAATGTCGTCATTGTCTACTTCAAATTCATCAACTAAAAAACCATTAATTTTTGCTATAATCTCTTCTTTATTCATTGTTCAATTTAAACTTTTTAACCACCAACGCAGAGTTGGTTCCTCCGAAACCGAAAGAATTGGACAAAAATATGTCAAATTTTTTGTTTAACGTAGTTTTAACTAAATTTAATTTTGACGCATCTTCATCTGG
>Ga0308157_10001606_pt1 | contig 44316 bp, 40 predicted proteins | sample PhyBR1_FD_201035 | JGI IMG/M metagenome (GOLD analysis project Ga0308157, IMG submission 201035) | Phyllosphere microbial communities from UC Gill Tract Community Farm, Albany, California, United States - DLSLB.R1 | ecosystem: Host-associated > Plants > Phyllosphere > Unclassified | place: USA... | reverse complement strand
TGGACTCTACCCAGATTTGGGATACCTTGTGGTCAATAATGCAGCTGCCTATAATCTAAAGGCTAAAGTTGCCGGTGCTGCAAGTGAAGATGCTGATCTTACAGTATTGGATCAGAACCTAAATTTGGAAGGCGGGAAGCAGTACACATTGTTTACAAGCAAATATGATGCAACGAACAAGAAAATTTCTAACTATACACTTATTGAGGACAAACGCCCAACGCCAACACCGGATACTTCCAAAACTTATATTCGTCTAGTGAATCTACTTAATGATGTTTCCGGGCTCACATTGGAGCATGTGAATGTTGAAAAAGTTCTAGTCAATAATTTGCCTTATGGTGAAGCTTCTGATTTTATCTCGATTGATAATCCAGGACAAGCAAATGAATATAAACTTATAAATGCTGCAGACGGTTCTTCTGTCCTAAACATCACAAGTTATACACTAGTTAAAGGGAGATGCTTAACCATTTACTGCTATGGTAATTTTGGAGAGGTTGGAACATATTCTCCAAAATTGGCCTGGTTTACAAGTTTTTATTAAGGATTTCCGAATCAGGGATCTGATTTAGGTAGAAGCGAATACATGAAATCGTAAGAAATCATTTAATAAATCCTGAGAAGCATGTTTATGCATTGCTAGCGTAGAGCAAATGAAATATAATCCCAGAGGCCTTAGAACCTCTGGGATAATCATTAAGCAAAATTGGGAGATACTTTCAGCAAACTGACTATGAATAAAATAACAGAAAAGGAATCCTATTATCAAGATTTGGATTCCATGTCAACCCTTGAATTACTGAGCAACATAAATAAAGAGGATAAGACAGTTCCTTATGCTGTTGAGCGAGCCATACCAAAGATTGATAAGTTGGTTAATATAGCTGTTGAAAAGATGAAAGCCGGAGGAAGAATTTTCTACATAGGAGCTGGAACAAGTGGTCGATTGGGAATTCTTGATGCTTCGGAGTGCCCGCCCACCTTTGGTGTCCCAGTCGATTGGATACGTGGATTGATTGCCGGTGGGGACAAAGCAATCCGTTCGGCTGTGGAATTTGCAGAAGATGATACGGAACAGGCATGGAATGATATGTCTGAACAAGGTGTTGGTAAAAACGATGTGGTGATAGGTGTGGCAGCCTCGGGTTCTACACCTTATGTATTAGGCGGTATTAAGCGAGCAAATGAAGAGGGGTTAATAACGGGATGTATCGTATGCAATGAGGACTCTTTAATAGCGAAAGAGGCACAATATCCTGTTGAGATTATTGTTGGGCCGGAGTTCGTGACAGGTTCGACCCGGATGAAGGCTGGAACAGCTCAAAAGTTAGTCCTTAATATGATTAGTACTTCGGTCATGATCAAACTAGGACGAGTAAAAGGAAATAAAATGGTCGATATGCAACTTTCCAATCACAAATTAGTGGCGAGAGGAGTTCGTATAATTATGATAGAAACAGGTTCTAGTCAAGCAGATGCTGAATGGCTCCTTGAGCATTACGGAAATGTCCGACATGCAATAGACAATTACCTTAAAAAAGATTAAAATCTAAGCCAATCTCAGGCTTAGATTTTACATTTATTCCCCCAATAAACCCCAACTCCTCAAAACTACTTGTTTATTATTCCTTCGAATAATTTGTTGAATATATCCTTTTTTCTGAGTGCGTAATATATCTTATCTATAAAGTCTATCATTTTAGTATACTTTTAAAAAATTATTTTATATTTGTTCTCACAACTGATTGAGATGAAGTTGAGAACGAGTATAAAAACCTTAAAAATGAGAAGAGATATATGAATAAAAGCGCAGAAGTAGTAATCGAAGAACCGGCATTGGCTGTCGATACAGATCGTTCAATTTCCGGGGTAGCTTGGATTATTATAGCATTAAAGATTGTTGTTGTCTCCTATCTCGGGTATATCTTAATCAATGGTTATCAAAATAATGAATTAAGATTTGATAGTACCTTCTTCTTATTTATTTTAGTCGGTTTTATTGCACAAATTATCGACGGGGCATTAGGGATGGCCTACGGATTAAGCTGTACGAGTTTATTGATGGCGTTAGGAATACCTCCAAAATTAGCATCTGCTAGTGTGCACACCTCTGAGATCTTTACGACGGGTGTGTCTGGACTTTCTCATATACGTTTTAACAACATTGATAAATCACTGTTTTTTAAAATTGTAATTACCGGAGCTATCGGTGCATCTATTGGTGCCTACCTACTTTCCGGAGTGCTGGACGGATCGCTTATTAGTCCTTATATTTCGATTTATTTATTCATTCTGGGAATTTATATTTTCAGTAAAGTTTTTGGTAAGAAAAAAGATGTTAAGCCCAAAACTAAATATGCTTCTGTATTAGCTTTTTTCGGGGGCTTATTGGATGCCATTGGCGGAGGAGGATGGGGACCTATCGTTACTTCTAATCTACTAAGCCAAGGACATAGTCCAAGACATACAATCGGCACAGTTAATACTGCGGAATTCTTTGTGACTTATTTTGCTACTGCTGTATTCATTTTTGTGCTCGGTGTTCAACATTTGGATATCGTATTAGGATTGGTCGTGGGCGGGGTAATAGCAGCACCTTTTGGAGCCTACCTGGTTTCCAGGATCAAGCCAAAAGTATTATTGATTTTAGTGAGCCTTCTGATTTTAGCTACTTCATCTTGGGGAATTCTGCAAGCATTTGTGTTTTAAGAAGAACTCTAAAATTTTACAGTCATCAGTATATCATTAACATAATACATCCAAGGTATTATGAGGATAGTTTAGGCTAAATAGTAGAGAATTTCATAAGGATTGGTATTACCTATTATATTAACACATTCGATCATGAAAGAAGAGGATATTGTATTTGCAATAAAGCTAAGAAGGAAAGCGCTTCGACTTTCGCAGTCTGTTATTGCGGAAAGGCTGCATATCTCTATCAAAGCCTACCAAAATATCGAAAATGGAATTACAAGATTGGATTTAGGTAGACTAATGCAAATTGCAGCAATATTTGATATCAGTCTTCAAGATTTGTTATTTCCGGGTAAATCTCAAAATTTAAATCAGATTGAATCCTCTGGTACTGAGGGTGATTATTATCTGAAAATTATTCAAGAGAAAGAAAATTACATATGTTTATTGGAGGAGCGTTTATCTTATTATCGGGCTGTTATTCAAGAAAACAAGTTTGTGTAAACTTAATCAGAGTTTTTATAAATAATAATGGAGGGAATTTTCCCTCCATTTTTGCATAATCCCTATTTTAAAATTGAAATTTAGAACCTTCTTTGTCCTTTACTTCCTCCGAAAAATAATGCATTTATAAGTAATCGGCTACTTGAAAACCAATAGTTTCTAAAAGCAGGAGATTCCGCGAAAAAAACGACAGATCCTCTGCCTTTGCTGGTTGTGCCAACGATAATATTTCCTTTCAATTTTGCTAATGCTGCTGCTTCGGCATAACCACTTATTAATGTGTCCGTACTTTTTAATACCGTCTTTTCGATAAAACTAGAGTCTAAACCTATGACACTTGTTTTCAAACTGTATCTGGAACTGTCTGTTATTCCAAAGGCAAGTGGGTTTTTCAAATCTAAATTTGCACGGATAATAATTCCGTTCAACCTTTCTGAAGAATTGCGTGAGATTCGGGCAAGTTGATTTGCAGAAGAATTTTGGACCTGATTTGATTCTTGTTTGTTCGAAGCTGGTTTAGGGAACAGAGCCTTTGTAGTCCAGGAATTGGCAGTACTTAAGCTCACAACCGTTCCTCCATTATCTACCCAATTGGAAAGATTTTTAGCAAAATCCTCACTATAATTTGAACCTGTAAGAATGATGGAAGAATATCGTGATAAATCAGCACGATCAATATTTTCTTGTTTTATCTTTACGACAGGTATTTTATAAATATCATTCAGTAATGACCAGACCTCCCCAAAGGCAGTCCAGTTTCCACCTGTCACCAGCGCAATTTCAGGTTTTTTTATAACCTTGATATTATTGCTGCCAAGATCTATCCCATTTATGCTAAAACCATTGTTGATTGCGTAAATCTGAATTCCCACTTCTTTTGATGTTTCCTGTAGAATTTGAAGGATCTCCTCTGCTGATTTTGATTGGTATGCAATTGGAATAACAATACTTCCGGCGCTAAAAGCATGCTCACCAGTGGCGGTCTTACTAGTAAAGGGTAAATGGGCAACTCTTGGGATTAAGCCTTTAGACTGAATGGCATAAAGGGCTTTTGGAGCTAATAGCTCTTTATAATCAAACACATAGGCCAATTGAGATTGATTTAATGAGAATTCCTTTGTAGCAGGAGTCTCTAGTATACGATTTCCTGATTCAATTACTGCAGCTGATTTTGAGAAAGGTATACCGTATCCATGGGCCGTGCTCCATCCGGAAATATCATAAAAGGTGGTCTGCTTATCGTATTTATTTGTTTCATTCTCTTCAAAAATAGATTGAAGAATACGGAAGTGAGCTTGTTTTAAAGTTACCACGTAAGCACTCCCCGGTTCATATGTTTTGCCATTTTGTGTAATAGATTTGGTTAATTCATAGACCTCAATATGATGGCGCAATAAGTGATCTAAAAATAATCTATTTAAACTTTCATCATCCTTTGAGCCAAATACAATTGCTTTGTAAGGTAATCCATCCGCTTGTTGAACTGCGCTTTCAAAAAACGCCTTTTGTTCTTTTAAGAATGTTTCCTTTTCTTCAACGGCCGCACGGAATGCAGCTATTCCTATCTCAAAATTATCTTTTAGATTTTTTGAGAACTTTCGGATACCGGCATCCGTTTCGACCTCAACACCTGACGTAGAACCAACTTCCAACGTAACACCAACTCCGCCCTGATAGTCAGGATAGGTCGACCCGTATATTGGCGAGAGGTTTGTGAAGCTTTCTTTTGTAAAATACAATGAACCGATTTTATCGAGAGCTTGCGAAAAATGATTGGCTAAAATAGCTGTTAGCACGTTATAATTACTTTGAGGAAGAATTTTATTCCATGTTGATAGTGGTGAAGGTTCGAAATAATAGGTGCTTGAACTTCCCATTTCGTGAAAGTCAAGGTATACATTAGGATACCATTTATGATAATATGCAACGCGGTTTTTACTTTCAATTTGAGAAAGAGCTAGCCAATCTCTATTTAGATCATTCCAGTATTGATTGCCACGATGTGGGGTCCATCCACCACTGTGCCCAATATCATTTGGATCAGCTATTGCAGGATCATTCTGGAATCCATTTATGAAATTTACTGCTCTTTCTCTTCCGTCCGGATTTTGCGAAGGTTCAATTAATACTACTGCTTGTGAAAGCTTATTTACGAAATCAGGATCCTCATTCGCCACCAGGTAGTAAGCCGTTAAGACAGAAGCGTCTGTGCCTGCTATTTCACCACCATGGACATTATAGGCCAATTCCACAATTACTTTTTCATCAGCATAGTTGACAGAGGCATTTGGGTCAATTAAATTTAAGTGTGACCTTCTGATACTTTCCAATTGAGATTGATTCTGTGGAGAAGTTATAATTAGCTTTACTTGTTCCCGATTTTGATTGGTCAGCCCAAATACCTCAAAGGAGGCTCGATCGGATTTATCAGCTAATAGTCTGAAATATTCTACTACTTTATCGTATCGAACCAGGCTGGTTCCGATTTTAAACCCGAAGAACTCCTCGGGAGATGGGATCTCGGGATTTAGATTTGCATTTTCACCAAAGTAGTATGGATCTTGTGCAAGCGAGGTAAAGGAATATAATCCTAAAACAAAAATTAAGAATATCTTTTTCATAGATAATAAGGGTTTAGATTCAATTTTTTTTGATTAATAACCAGGGTTGTTTCCTCCATTTAGATCAGGGTCTGAGAGTACATCTGCCTGTGGAATTGGGAATAACCAGAAGTTCTTTTCCACGCCAAGAACATTCTTTGCCTGTTCGGTTCTTACTAAATCATACCAACGATCTGCTTCAAAAGGGAATTCCAGACGGCGTTCTTCCCAGATAGCTTTCAATAGTTGATCCTGATTAAGGTCAGTGGGTAAATATAACTTTGCGTCTGCACGTTCTTTTATTATATTCAGGTCTGCCACTGCAGATAATAGATTAGGGTTGGACTTTCTTACTTTTGCTTCTGCACTGATTAAGTACAGGTCTGCAAGTCTGATAACATATGATGGGTTTATATTCGGGGATACAGTATGATAAAGGTTGACATAAACATCTTCTCCACGGGTTGCCAATAACGCTTTCCTATTCCCACCTTTTTCAGGATCATTTAATAGATTAATAATTTCATTAGTAGGCCTGAATTCAAAAGAACCTCTTGGTGTTCCTGATGCAGGAAACCACATCGAACCGTTAGTTCCTGCATTATTACTGGTCGCAGAAATTTCAAAGATGGATTCAGAGCTTAAGAAAGGGACTTCAAAGAATTTCTGATACGGTTTTACAAGGCTGTATTTTGCCAGCTGAATTACGGTTTGTGCTTCAGATTCAGCAAGGTCGAAATCTTTTGCATATAAGGCTACCTTTGCACGGAAAGCTTTAATGATCGCCTTTTGTAATTTATTGCGAGTTTGGGAATCATCCTCAGGTAATAGTTCTTCTGCTTTTGCCAGGTCCTGGAAAATTAATGTATAGGTTTCAGCTTCAGAACTCCGGCTTATTGAACCTAAGCTACTGAGATCTGTTGTTGGGTTTAGTTGCAGTTGTACTCCTCCCCAGGAACGGACCAGATTGAAATAGGAAAAAGCACGCAGGAAAAATGCTTCTCCGATTAATTTGTTCTGCTCACCTTGTTCAAAAGTTGGGTCATCTACTTTTGGAATCTCCGATATTGCCCAGTTCGCGATATTTATAAGAGCGTAGTTAGCACTATATGCTCCAACAATAGCTGAGTTTGTAACTGTAAAAGCGTGGTTATCTAATTCAATATTTTGGCTCTGGCTTCCTCCAAAAAAAACATTGTCTCCCGGGAGTACTGCTAAATTCAAAGCAGCGTTAATGCTATAGCTTTTTAAGCTGGAATACCCTGAATTTACTAATGCACGGGAAGTTTTTGCATCATATACAGCATTATCCGCCAGCAGAGCATCTGTAGGTTTTACCTCCAGAAATTTTTCACAGGCACTGAATAGTGTTATAGTTATAAGGGTAATAATTAGGGTTTGTATTCTATTTATGGAAATATTCATAACAATTGTTAAAGAGTAAGATTTAAGATAAATTCAAAGGTTCTAGGTTGAGGGATAGTTGCCCAATCATAACCTGCAGTATTTTGGTTTGTACTTTGAGCACTCACTTCCGGATCAAGCCCGCTGTATTTAGTCCATGTCCATAGATTGGTTGCAGATAGGCTTGCCTTAATCTTATTTAATTTCAATCTTGAAGCGATGTCATTTGGTAATGTATAGCCTAAAGCAACATTTCTCAAGCGTAAAAATGAACCATCTTCTAAATAGCGACTACTTATATTAGCAACCTGACCTGTATAATTGTTGGCTGCGGAATTGTTTTGCTCAGGGTTTTGGGTGTACTTGGTCATCTTCGGAATATCGGTGATATCGCCAGGCTTGGTCCAACGGTCCAGCTGTCTGCTATCGAATCCGATACCATTTTGAGTCCCTCCGTGAACCAAGAAGAAATCATGCATGTTTAATATATTATTGCCTTTCGTAAAATATATGAAAGCATTTAACTCTAATCCCTTATAATTGAATGTGTTTGTTAAGCCTCCTATAAAATCCGGCTCTGTATTGCCAATGATCTTACGATCGGCATAGTTGACTACTCCGTTGTTGTCAACATCTTCGTATACAGCATTACCGGTTTGTGGGTCAACATATAGTTGATTGTATAAGAAGAAAGAGTTAATAGCGTAACCCTCTCTAAGGATAGACGTTCCGCGGTTTGTGGCTCCCAAGGTCTGCTCTTGCGGAATCTTTTCAATCTTATTTCTGTTTCTCGAAATGTTGAAAGAGGTTTGCCAGCTAAAGTTTTCCCTTTGGATGTTAGTAGATTCAATGGTTAATTCCAATCCTTTGTTGCTTATTTCTGTATAATTACGAACGGCTGTTGTATATCCACTTCTTGAAGGAACGACGACACTTTGAAGACCATTGGAAGTATATTTATTGTACCAATCGACCACTACATTCAGACGGTTGTTTAATAATACTAGGTCCAGACCTACATTAGCTTGTTTTGTTGTTTCCCAGGTTAAGTCTGGGTTTGCCAATCTTCCGGGCGAGAGTGCGGGTTGATCAAGGTAAGATTGTGCATTCGTGTTCCATATAGCTAAAGCATCATAATCACCAATACCATTCTGGTTTCCTGAAATACCATAAGTAGCTCGGAATTTAAGACCATTGATGGTTGGGTGGTTCAGAAGAAATTCCTCGCGTGCAATGTTCCAGATAAATCCGGCCGCTGGAAAATACCCCCATCGTACGTTGCTTCCAAAACGAGATGAGCCGTCGGCGCGTAAACTAAATTCTACAGAGTAACGGCCATCATAAGAATATCCAGTATTTCCAAAGAAAGAAACTAGCCTGTTTTCGGTTCTTGAAGATCCCCCTGTGGTAATTCCAGCATTTGAGACCTCTTTCAGTACATCAAATATATAATTCGAACCTGTAGCGCTTACATTTTGCAATTGCTGCACATAGACTGTATTCCCCAATAAGACATTAAAATCATGCTTACCAGCAAAGCTTTTTACATACGTCAATAATTGTTCTGCAGTGTACCCTTGAATTAAACTATTGTTAGCTGTTGCAGATCCGGTATTACTTAAAGAGAAGTCTGAGAAGCTTCGTGAGCCATTGCTTGTGTAATCAAAACTTCCACTTAATTTGTATTTAAGATTCGGTATTATGCTGTATTCTCCATATAAATTAACTGTGTTTCTCCAGGTGGTATAATCATTATCTAAATGCTCAATTAATCTTAGGTGATTGTTGAATGTAGCATGATTCAGATAATTTCCCGACTCATCAAAAATGGGCAAGAAAGATCGTGGGAAAATTGCCGAATTTATAATACCTCCCGGATCATTATCGTTATTACGGATATTGCTTCTTCCAACGCGGGCTAGGTTGTAACTAGTACCCACTTTCAATTTATCTGTTAAGTTATTATCGTAGTTTATTCGAGCAGAGAACCGGTTGAAGGTATTGGGTTTAACTATTGATTCTTGTCCCGAATACCCCAGCCCAATAAAATGATTGCTCGTGTTGGAACCACCATAAATCGACAATTGATAATCGGTGCTTCTCGCGGTCTGGAATAGATCCGAGATACGGTCATAAGTTGGTAATTGGCTGATGTTGTTCTTCGTGAAATCTGTTATTCCATCAGTATCTTCAAAAGGGAAAATCAGGTCCCAATTGGTTGGTTTCTCCCTCAATATGTATTCCTCTAAAGATTCTCCATTTTCCTCAGCGGTATTTGCCCAAGATTCAAATAATAACTGTCCTGTTTCCGGTCCTGTTGTAGTTTTGAACTTATTTACGGCATTAGACCAGCCCTGTTTGGTCGTGAAGCCTATTCTTGAGGCAGCATTGCGCTGTCCGCGCTTAGTCTGGATTAAAACGACTCCGTTGGCACCTTGAGATCCATATATTGCCGTTGCATTGGCATCTTTTAACAATGTAATACTTTCAATATCCGCAGGGTTGATATCCGCTAAAGGATTAGAAAGTAGATTTCCGCCTCCGCCGGTTACCGGCAAATTTGTGTTCATAAAAACCCCGTCGATCACATACAGGGGAGAGACACTGCCGCTTATTGAATTGTTACCACGGATGACAAAACTTACACCACCTCCAGGAGAACCGGAAGTTGCCGTTATCTGGGCACCGGGAGTTTTCCCCTGAAGTAATTTAATAGGATCTTGATCTGCTTGATTCGTAGCTTTATCATCGAACTTAACAGTGGCAATCGAGCCACTAACAGATTTCCTTTGTTGGGTAGTATATCCCGTTATAACAACTTCATCTAGATACCCTTCATTCGGATTCAATGAAATTTGGAGATTAGCATCATCTGCCTTCAAAGTGATTTCTTGTGAGTCATACCCTATGGATGTAATATTTAAGCTTATAGGATACGTTGTAATGTCCAGCTCGAAAGATCCATCTGTTGCCGAAGTTGTGCCCCCCTTAATTTGCCCCCGCGGAACTATGGAAACACCTTGTATGCCTTTTTTACTAATTCCGTCGATTATTTGGCCTTTTATCTTTTGCTGTCCGTATGCAATTCCGGATAAAAACAGAAAAACAATAACTGAAAAGATAAATGGACTATATTGTTTTTTTAGATTAAAACACATGTTTATTTTGACTTATAATTTAAATAGTTAAGATTGATGATAGTATAGGTGTATAGCACTTTCCTGCTGTATTATACAGCTAGATATCTTGTGACTTAGAATATTCTAGGAAAAGGTTAGGAAGTCTTTAACACATGCACATTCGACATGCAGGAGCTTTAGGAGTAGAAAGATTTAGATTTGTGAGAGTGAATACATTATTCTCCAGAACCGGATTTACCTGTTCTAAGAATTTCATTTTTAATAATTTCATGAACGTAATAAATTAATTTGTGTTAGTAAACTTTTATTAAGATAAACACATAAAGTCTACGGAATTAGTATACTTTATTTTTACAAGTACAAATGTTAAACTTTTGGTTTAGTAATAAAAGGTATAAATACTACCTTTTTAGGTACTTTTTCTTTCTAATTTTTGGTTTTAGGATAAAATAAAATTCAATAGACAGAATATTTCCTAATTTTCATTGCAATTCTATCAGGCCAATAAATTTAATTTTTGAATTTGATTTGTGATACTTCGGGTACTTACTGAATGGCTAGATTTATTTTTTTTAGGACAAGTACGCTTCGTTACATATTAATCTCGTTTTGTTCCAAAAGAACTCTTCTTAATTGATATTTCCGATTCAAAGAGTCAATTTTAGCATTAGCATGTCATCATTATACTCATTAAGTATACTGATGATGCAATTATTGATAGTGAATTCAGAAAAACAGAAAACTATGCCACGTTTAATTAAAACCATTACCGAAGTAAATGCTCTACAGCAAATTAATGGATTGAATAAGAAAGAACTTGATGTAACGGTGGAACTTCATTTTATATCTAAAGGTGATATCTCACAATACTTAAGCGAAGACGGGATTGTAAATATTGAGCTGTTAAAAAAGAAGTTCTTAAAGCTTCTTGCCGAGGCAGAAGATATAGAAATCTGATTCTATAAATTTCTTACCAAAAAACACAGAATGTTAGACTTTAAGAAAACATGAAATGAAAAGATATTCACTAAAAGAACTTAATGGGAATAAGCTTATATGTTATGATTTAATATTTAATTTTTCATGCACGTTTATGAAGCACCATTATCAGTTTACCAGAGAATTTAAAGATGCTAATAATGATCCTTTAGATTTTCAGACCAAGTTTAGTCTAGAGTTTGAAATGAAGAAATGGTTGGTAGAGCATCATTTTAGAAGCGTTTATTAATAATTAATCCGATGTATTACAGGGTATTTAGAAAAGAATAGGATGATAAAAAATAGAAAGCAAATAAAGTTGAGCGGTATAGCTAAAAATGATTTTCATATTTGGTATTTAAATACCCGGGAGAAAATAGCTTTGTTAGAGGAGTTTGAATTGGAGAGTCAGTTAAAAATTGCATCACAATTCTTTGGTGAGTTTGTGGGAAGCACAGAACAATTCTATCAGGTGATGGAAAAATATAATTTAAAACCACGGTAGCGTGGGATTTGATATTGACTGCTGAAATTGATAAATGAGCTGCGTCGTCAGAGTCACTCCCAAATGCTCTTGCTGAAAGATGTAGTTCATAAGGGTATTTTGTTGTGAAATGATTGAATTTTCCATTTTGGAAAATGTAAAAAACCATTGATTCATCATTTTATCGTCATTATAAGCTTGATTTAGTTAGGATACTTGGCTCATATTCTTAGATTCGTTCATCGAAAACCTAATCATTTTTCTGTATGATGAAAATGGAAGAATATTTACCACATCGCTCCCTTTGTGACTATGTTAAATGTTATCGATTCTTTGAGAGTGAGGAAGAGTCGCTAAATAATATTCTGCCTAGTACATCAATGGCTATTTCATTTAAAATTCGCGGTTATATCTCCTACGCGCAGCCATTTCGCTCTATTGCGATCCCAAAGAGCAGCCTTTTGGGCATCAGAAATAATATCAGTGTGATTAAATATTCGCCAAGTACCTCGGTGCTGGTGGTTTTCTTTAAAGAAATGGGACTTTCTGCATTTGTGAAAGAGAATCTTTTTGGTTTTTATGAGCAGTGTGTCGAACTCCAAGACTTTATGGGGAAAAGCGATGTTCAGGAGTTTGAGGAAATTCTCGGAAATCTATCAGATAATAGCAAAAGAGTGGAATATCTTGATAGATTTTTGTTTTCTAAATTATTGGCAGATCAACAGGATCCATTGATTACTGCAGCGATCTCACGCATCTATTTGGGACAGGGTTTTATCAGGATAAATGAACTGGTCAAAGAGCTGAACATTAGTCAGGATGCTTTTGGTAAACGGTTCAGGAGAGTAGTTGGCTGTACGGCCAAACGCTTCGCTGAATTAATTAGAATGAATAGTATTTTGTCTGCTGATAATGCCTTGGACAATATTTCAAAGATTGCGATAGGACGTGGCTATTTCGATCAGGCCCACTTTATAAAAGATTTTAAGAACTTTACAGGTACTACACCTAAGCAATTTAAATCAAATGATTACTGGATAAATCAATGATATTTTACAATTTATCATCCTTTGAATAATAGATTTTTGTAAAAACACCTAAAATATGAATAACAAACATTTAATAAGAGGTTTGATTTGTGTCAATGCATTTTTGCTTTTATTCATTCTTGCTTCCTTCACGGTATTAAAGGAATCGTTCGAAGAAATTACCGTCAAGCGGATTAATATTGTGGATGAAAGTGGCGAGAACAGAATTGTCATTTCGAATCAGGAGCGAATTCCTAATCCTATTATAGCAGGAAAGGAGTACCAAAGAAGAATGAAACCTGCAGGGATAATCTTTTACGACGAAAAAGGGGATGAGGTCGGTGGAATAGCCCTCTCATCAGTGAATGAAACCGGAATACGGGCTATTGCTTTTGATTATGCCAATGCAGATGCCATCGGTCTTTTGACGCAAGAAGATCTTAATGGTAAGAATTTTAATGCAGGGATTGTAATCAATGATAAGGATCTGTCAGGGAAACCCGGAAGTAATATCTCAAGAATGAAACTGATGACCGAGAATGGCAACGCCGGGTTAATTATTAACGATGCTAAAGAGAATCCGCGTATTAAAATAATGGTCGACAGTCTTGGAAATCCACTAATTCATGTGTTTGATGAAAATGGTAAGTTGAGTAAGGAGCTGTGACAAAGAGTTGATGTATTGTAAAAAATCTGTTTTTACGATATACCTTTTCAGTCCACTAGAAATAATAAGCCAGAGAGAATTCTTTGGCTTTTTTGTTTTCAATTATACTGGATTTACCAAAGTCAATAATTGAATAAGTTATAATTTTTCTTGTTTCTAAATGTGCGTTCATTATATTTGTTTCCGTTAACGGAAATAACTAACCTACTAAATTATGATCTATGGATAAGAAATATTTCCATAATGCACGTTTAATTTACCCTACAGAAATAGTTGATAATTCATACGTTTATGTAGAGGGAAAGCAGATTATTTCTTGTGGACAAGGAGGCATCAATGTATCATCGGATACACTTCAAATTGATGTTATGGGGAACTATCTTTCTCCGGGATTTATAGACTTACATGTTCACGGAGGCGGCGGACATGATTTTATGGATGGCACGACAGAGGCGTTTTTGAAAATTGCCGAAACCCATGTTCAGTTCGGAACAACAGGTATGTGTCCCACAACCCTTACTGCTGATCGTGAAAATCTTTTTAGTGTTTTGGACGCTTACGCTAATTCATTAGTTTTAAATAAGAAGGGGTCAACATTTCTAGGGATGCACTTGGAAGGTCCCTATTTGGCAATGAGTCAGAGAGGGGCTCAAGATCCTAAGTATATCCGAAATCCTGACCCGAAGGAATATCGATCGATTTTAACCTATTCAGCACATATTGTTCGCTGGAGTGCGGCTCCTGAGTTACCAGGTGCTTTGGAATTTGCAAAATACTTAACCTCTAAAAATGTTTTGGTAGCGCTGGCTCATACAGATGCTATCTATGAGGAAGTTGTGGAAGGTTTTAACCATGGCTTCAGCTTAGCAACCCATTTTTATTCAGCGATGTCCGGAATAACTCGCAAGAATGCCACTCGTTATGCAGGTGTAATAGAAGCGGGGTACTTAATAGATGAAATGGATGTTGAAATAATAGCCGATGGTATTCATGTTCCTGCCCCCTTATTAAAATTGATTTATAAAATAAAGGGAGCAGATCACATAGCCTTGATAACTGATTCGATGCGTGCTGCAGCTATGCCTGAAGGGCCAAGTATTTTAGGAAGAAAAGAAGATGGATTAGCAGTTATTGTTGAGGATGCTGTTGCCAAGTTACCTGATCGATCTGCCTTTGCCGGAAGTGTTGCCACCATGGATAAATTACTTAGAAATTATATTAATCTTGCTGATGTATCGCTCACAGAAGTCATAAAAATGATGAGTTTAACACCTGCCAGAATTCTAAAGATTGAAGATACAAAAGGAAGTATTTCTACCAATAAGGATGCTGATTTGGTTATTCTAAACAATCAATTACAAGTTATGATGACGATTGTAGAAGGAGATATTAAATATCAACGAAAGGGAATTTTTAATAATGAGTGAAGATAAAATTCTTATAGGCATCAAAGAAATTGCAAAATTGGCAAAGGTATCCATAGGAACTGTTGATCGGGTTTTGCATGATAGGCCTGGAGTAGCTGCTAAAACAAAGGAACGAGTGTTGGATGTCTTGAAAAAGCATCCTTATCAACCGAATATTATCGGACGGATATTATCCAGGAAAAAGACAATTAATATTGCTGCATTAATTCCTAAATGTTCTCCTGAATCTGCTTATTGGGATGCTCCTTTGGCAGGTTTAATAAAAGCTCAGGAAGAGTTGTATAATTATCAGGTTAAATTAGCCTTTTTATTATTTGATCAAAACGATCGTTCCACTTTTGTTCAACTGGCAGAACAAGTTAAAGCTTCAGAATTTGATGGTGTAATTTTGGCTCCGACATTTTTAAATGAATCATTGAGCCTGACATCTTATTGTGATGAAAAGGGGATTCTTTATACACTATTGAATTCAGAATTGGAAGGTTCAAATCACCTTACCTATTTTGGCCCCAATCTTTTTAAAAGTGGCAGTGTGGCGGCACAATTGGCAACTTTGATATTAAATAAAAAGGATGAATTCTTAATTCTACACATCTCTAAAGAAATGGAATTAAATCATCATTTATTAATTAAAGAGCGAGGTTTCAAATCTTTTTTGAAGGAGAATCGGGTAACAAACAAGCTCCACGAACTTATTATAAGAGATACTGAATATCAAAAAATTGAAAATGAATTAGACAGATTCTTTTCTCACATAAGACCAAGAGTTCTTTTTGTTACCAATTCTAGGGTTTCCTCTGTTGCTAAATATTTGGAAGCTAATGACCTTAATGATATCTGTTTAATAGGGTTTGATTATTTGCCAGAGAATATTGCGTTTATGAAAAAGGGAGTAATTGACTTTTTAATTTGTCATAAGCCGATAGAACAAGGGTATAAATCACTATTAGCTTTGTTTGATAAAATCGTGAAAAACAAAATTCCGCCTCAAACTAATTATATGCCTATCGATATTATCTGCAAGGAGAATTATGAATATTATGAAAACTAAAAACCTAAAATATGAGATTTAAATTAATTCTGTTATGGATAATAACTTCGTTATTAATCATTTCTTCTTTGAAAGCAAATGAACATTACTCTTCTTTTCAAGTTCGGGGATTCCATTTAGATCTGCGTGTACAAGTGATGAAAATTCCGGCACTCAAAAAATTTGCAAGGCAATTAAAGGAGGGTGGTGTTAATACGCTTATTATGGAATGGGAGGCAACTTATCCTTTTGAACATCATCCCCTTATTCCTAATCAATATGCCTATTCGAGAGAAGAGGTAAAGGATTTTATTTCTTATTGTGAAGAGATGGGAATAGATGTAATCCCTTTGCAGCAAAGTTTTGGTCATGTGGAATATATTTTAAGACATTATCGCTATAAGGAATTAAGGGAAGATCAAAAAGATTATTCGCAGATAAACCCTTTAAAAGAGGAATTAGCAAGAGAATTGTTTAGAGATTTATACAAAGATTTGATAAGCACACACCAATCTGATTATATCCATATTGGAGGTGATGAAACCTATTTACTGGGACATTCTAAAGAATCACAAAAGAAAGTCGCCGAAGTGGGAAAGGGAAGGCTTTATGGAGATTATATCAAACTGCTCTGTGAACTTGTTGTTGAATTAGGAAAGAAACCTATTGTATGGGCGGATATTGCTATGAAATATCCTGAGGCTCTAAAGGGTTTGCCTAAAGAAACCGTCTTTGTAGATTGGAATTATGGCTGGGATGTTAATATGTTTGGAAAACATAGCAACCTTCTGGAATCTGGTTTTGAAATTTGGGGGGCACCTTCTTTGAGAAGCCATCCTGATAACTTTTTCGTTACCCAATGGGAAAAACATTTTCGAAATATCCGTGAATTTATTCCACAAGCAAGACAGTTTGGATATAAAGGGTTGATCATAACTTCCTGGTCTACCTCGGGTTTATACTCCAGTTTATGGGAAAGTCCTAAGGATTTAGTTGAATTATATGCCATAAGAAGGGTTTATCCGTTATCAGGATTTAATATTTTAATTGCCGCATTTTTTAAAGCAGTCAATAATGAGGAACCTTTGCAAGTAGATGAGTTTGTGATTGATTATGCACAAAAACAATATGGTTTAAATAATGCGGAGGCCGGTCGTTTTTGGAAAGCTCTTCAGGCAAATTCATATGAAATTAATCAGGGAGTTACCAGTGATCCCAGTGTTGATATTTCTGTGATGAAGGACAGTGCCATTTGGGTAGTTGAACAGTTTAAGGATTTGAAACCCAAACTGAACCAAAAGGAATTTGCCCATTATACTTTAATGTCGGAAATACGGGCCCGATATTTAAAATACATGCATATTGAAAGCCAAATAAATTCTGCTGACTTTGATGTTGCAAAATTACCTGGTCTCATTGCTGAACTGAAAGCTTTGAAGGAACATACCTTTAATGATCAATTTGAAGAATTGAACAAGGATTTTCTGTATGAAGCCGAGATTGAGCAGGAGAATTTATTGCGTAATAGTAAGATTGATTTACTATATGATCGATTAACACGCCAAGTCAATTAATGCTGATATCAATTAAGAACATTTAATATGAAAACTAACCAAAACGAAGTCGCGGTTTCTTCTCTTTCTAAAGGTCAAAAAAGATTGTCAGTAGGTTTAATTGCCGTGATGTTCTTTGTTTTTGGTTTTGTTACCTGGATTAATGCCATACTGATACCGTATTTTAAGTTGGCATTTGAACTGAACCATTTTCAATCCTATTTAGTTGCTTTTGCTTTTTATATCGCTTATCTGGTCATGTCACTTCCCTCCGGAATTTTATTGAAGAGATGCGGTTTTAAAAATGGGATGATGCTGGGTTTTTTTGTTATGGCAGCTGGTGCATTGTTGTTTGTCCCGGCAGGAGCCTTACGAAGTTATCCGGTTTTTTTAAGTGGTTTATTTTCAATAGGGGTGGGATTGTCAGTCCTTCAGACTGCCGCCAATCCGTATGTCACGATTTTAGGGGATAAAGAAAGGGCTGCTCAACGATTCAGTATAATGGGAATATGCAATAAATTAGCTGGAATTATTGCCCCCTTGCTTTTTGCTGCTATTATTCTTAAGCCCGAAGACCAGGAATTGTTAGAGTCACTAAAAACTTTAAATGCTGTTGATAAGGAAATAGCATCCACCCATCTGCTCGGCAGAGTAATGATACCTTATGCTGTTGTTTCTGCTGTTGTTGTAGCATTAGGGCTGATGATAAAGTTTTCTCCATTACCCGAAATTAACACGGAAACTGATATATCGGATGAGGATGCTAAACAAGTAACTGATAAAAAATCGATTTTAGAATTCCCTTATTTAGTATTAGGAAGTGTGGCAATCTTTTTCCATGTAGGATCTCAAGTAATCGCTGTTGATAGCATAATTAATTATGTGCAAAGTACAGGAGTTTCTTTTTTGGCGGCCAAAAATTTTCCATCCTATACGCTAACCGCAACGATTATAGGGTATTTATTGGGGATTGTTTTGATACCAAAATTCTTTTCTCAATTAATAGCCCTTCGGTTTTGTACATGCCTGGGCCTTCTATTGTCTATTGGGATGGTGTTTATCTCCGGAAGTGCTGATTTGTTTGGATATCAGACAGATATAACCGTCTGGTTTCTGGTTTTGATGGGGTTTGCTAACTCTATGATATGGGCCGGCGTTTGGCCATTGGCTCTTTCCAACTTGGGTAAGTTTCTAAAGATTGGAGCCTCTTTGTTAGTGATGGCGCTGTGTGGAAATGCAATTTTGCCCGTAATTTATGGGTACTTTGCTGATAAAGTTGGATTAAAAGAAGCATATCTTGTTTTACTTCCATGTTATGCCTATCTGATTTTTTATGCTTTTTGGGGATTTAAAATTAAATCGTGGAGGCATTCATCATCAACCCCTATTGCTTGATTTACGAATAATCAACTCTGTTTTTATCAGAATTTCCTGATAATCTAATAATTCATTATCCGTATCCTCGATTTGTTGGATGAGTTGTTTGGCAGCAATCCTCCCCATGTGGTAGGAGCTGTCATCAATGGTCGATAACTGAGGGTCAATCATAGTTGAAATTGGATAATTGCTGAAACCAATTACGGCAACATCTTCCGGGATTTTAATTTTCTGTTGTTTGAAAACCTGAATTGCTGCTGCTGCGGTATAATCATTTGCACAAACGATGCCATCGGGCATAATTTTCCCTTTCAGTAATTCTTTAGAACAAGTGGTCCCTTCTTCGTAGCTGAGTTGCTTGGTTTCTTTTATTAATTCTTCAATAATAGGCAGATCAAATTTTTGTAAAGCGGATTTAAATCCTTGCAAACGGGCATTGAAGATACTGACGTTTTGGTCCCCGGAGATATGTGATATTTTTTTGCACCCCATACTGATTAAATGTTCTGTTGCTTTAAAGGAAGCTGAGAAATCATCAATCATTACTTTATTGGTTTTCATGCCTTCAATATTTCTGTCATAGACAACAAAGGGGATTTTTGCTTTTTTTAGCTTTTTGAGATGATCAAATTTATGGGTCTGTAAACCCGGACAAATAATTACTCCTGCTGCCAAGGAAGTCTCGAGCATCTGAACGATTTCTCTTTCTTTTTTATAATTTTCCTGAGATTGAAATATAGTAATCTGATAACCTTGTTTATAAGCAAAATCCTCAATACCACTGATTACTTTTGAATGAAAATCAATATCAATTCTCGGGCAGATAACCCCTATAGACCGTGTTTTCTTACTCCTGAAGCTAGAGGCAATGGGGTCAATGGAAAATTCCATTTCCTTCACTTTGTCATTCACTAATTTTCGTGTTGCCTCACTTATTGCAGGGTGGTTGGATAAAACTCTGGAAACAGTAGAAGTTGATACATTTAGTGCTTGTGCAATATCCTTAATTGTAATACGTGAGGAATCGAATTTCTTCATTTTATAATTCAAATTACTTAGTGTCTCGAATTTAAAGTATTTTTTTTGTTATTCCTATTGTTGTTTATTGCTTGATTTAATGCAATTGTTTGCACTGTATAATATGCTTTATTCACGGTTTAAATAAGTTTATGTGCAATGTTTAAATATTATTTGTGCAAATGTTTGCATAAACGTAACTTATTTCATAATTTTCTATTGTGAAATAACAGATTATAAACTTAAAATCTGAAATTATGATATTTACCAATAACCAAATTAGACTTAAATGGAATTCTTTTCTTCTCAAAAGGATGTTAGGATTACTCGGTCTATTTCTGCTTAACCTGCAACTTGTACTCGCTCAGCAAGCTGTTACAGGAGTTGTTCAGGATGCGGAAAACAAGAAACCGCTTCAGGGAGTTTCGCTGCAAATTGCTGGTTCTTCGATAGCAGTAAGTTCCGACGCTAACGGACATTTTAAAATAGAAGGCGTTAGTCCTGGACAGGAAGTTTTGATTAGCCATGTAGGGTATAGTAATCAACGCCTGAAAATTGATGAGCGGACAAATTATTTAATTTTTCTTAATGCTTCTTCTACCAGTATTGAAGAAACAGTTGTCGTGGGTTATGGTAGACAAAAGAAAAGAAATTTGACTGGTTCAATTGTGTCAGTAGGGGCAGATGAAATTGAAAAAACTACTCTTCAAGATCCTATTTCTATTATGCAAGGTCGGGCTGCCGGGGTGCAAATATCTTCGAATTCAGGAGCGCCTGGTTCAGAAATGACTATCCGTGTTAGAGGTAATTCCTCCTTAAATTCCGGTAATAACCCTTTATTTGTTGTTGACGGAATACCCATCGAATCAAATTCTGTTTCTTCTTTGAATGGTACAGAAAATTTTGGGTTAAATCCAATGGCTGATATTAATCCCAATGATATTGCTTCTATTGAAATCCTAAAAGATGCCGCCTCGACAGCGATTTATGGTTCCAGAGCTGCCAATGGAGTGGTGATGATTACAACTAAACGTGGATCCGAAGGGAAACCGGAAATACTCGTGAATGCGACTACAGGGGTTAGTTCTTTAACTAGGAAGTTAAGCGTGCTAAATGCTGCTCAATATCGGGAAGCAGTGTTAGACTCCTATGATGCAATGGCTGTCCCCGAAGAGCCTTATTATACTTTAATTGATTCGCTGAACCCAATGAATAATGGAGACGTGGATTGGCAGGATGAGTTAATGAGAGCCGCTAAACAATATAAAATTGATCTTTCTGTGAGGGGTGGGGATCAAGGAACGAAATATTCTTGGAGTACCTCTTATTTAGATCAGGATGGAATTATTTTGAATTCTAATTATAAACGATTTACTACTCGCCTAAATGTAGATTTTAACATATCCGATCATATACGGGTCGGTCAAAGTGTTTCTTACACCAATGGTGTTAATAATAGAATTAACGCAGCAGGAACAGGTAACTTAAGTATTATCAGAAGTCTACTGGTTAGGCCACCTAATATGTCAATGTATCTGCCTGACGGTTCTTTGAATGGGTATATGATTGGACAAAGAAACCCTGTTGGGATGGCACTGTATGCTACGAACCTGAATAAAAGCAATCGTATTATTGGAAGTCAATATGTTGAGATTGACTTATATCGCGACCTCAAATTTAGATCCAATGTTAATCTTGATTATATTTCAATGAAAGAGGATGAGTTCATGCCTTCTATTTTAGACTATCGTGAGGGTTATAATACGGGGGGAGTAAGATCTTCAGGAAATTTAACTTGGGGAAATGAAAGCTACTTTACCTACAATAAAAGCATAAATTCTGAACATAATTTTGGAGGTGTATTAGGTATGAGCTTCCAAAAATGGCGCTATGACAGGACAGGTCTGGATGGAATGTATTTCCCTAGCGATGACATCAGAACGTTGAATGCGGCTTCAGTTATTTCGAACCAAGGAGTAAACGTGGCTTCCGAGCACGCTATGCTTTCTTATTTCGGTAGAGCAACATATGATTACAAAGGGAAATATCTATTAGAATTTAATCTTAGATCAGACGGTTCATCTCGTTTTGGAAAACAAAAGCGTTTTGGCTTCTTCCCTTCTGCCTCTGCTGGTTGGAGGTTTAAAGATGAGGAGTTCTTAAATGATCAGGATTGGCTGAGTGATGGTAAGATCCGTTTTAGTTTAGGGAGCACAGGTAATGAAGCCATTGGAGATTATACTTCCAGAGGAGAATTCACGCTTGGGACCAATTATCTTGATTTTTCCGGGGCTGCACCAACGGTGATGCCAAATGCTAGTCTGACATGGGAAACAACTAATCAATATAATCTAGGTTTAGATCTGGGATTTTTTAATAACAGAGTACTATTTACTGCGGAAGCATATTTGAAACAAACAAGGGATCTGCTATATAATGTCCCAATCCCAAGCACTACAGGTTTTGAGTATATCACACAGAACATAGGGAATATTGAAAATCGAGGTTTGGAGTTTAGTTTACAGACGAAAAATATTCAAAGGGAATTTACCTGGACCTCAGGCCTAAATATCAGCTTAAACAGGAATAAAGTAGTGTCGCTTCCAGAAAACCTGTTGACAAACGGATACATTCAGAATGGAAATTTTCACATCTTACAAGAAGGTCTCCCAATTGGTGTTTTTTACGGATGGAGGTTTATGGGAGTTTATTCTCGTGATGAAGATAACATAAATAAAGTAACGAATGGAGCCAACGGTGCAGCATTTGTAGGAGGAGATCCAATATGGAAAGACCTTAACGGAGATAATATCATTAATCAGGATGATCGAGAAATTATTGGATTTGCTGAACCAAAATTCTTTGGCGGTTTTTCTAATGATTTTAGCTATAAGAATTTTCATCTAAATATTTTCTTACAGTATTCAGTGGGTAATGAGATTTATAGTGAACTCAACCATCAACGTAACTCTATTGTCAGGTATAATAATCTATCCACGGATGCACTCAGCAGATGGAAAGAACAGGGTGATATCACTAATTTTCCACGGTTAATCCGGGATGACCCTAAGCAATCGGATAGTCGTGTTCAAAGTAGATGGGTTGAAGATGGATCATACATTAAATTAAAGAATATAAATCTTAGATATAGTTTAAATCCGGACTGGACTCAAAGGTTTGGATTAAGAAAAGTAGATGCCTTTGTGAATGCTACTAATCTAATTACCTGGACAAAATATACGGGTTTTGATCCTGATGTAAATTCTTATTCAGGATTGAGAGTTGGTTTAGATGAGGGGTCATATCCTCAGAGTCGCACATTTATGTTTGGGTTAACATTCGGACTTTAATTTTTAAAACCATGAAAAGAAGATCATTTAAATATATCATAGGGTATCTTATACTAACGTTAGGTCTGGTATCATGCTCAGACAGTCTACTCGATAAAGAACCCATAAGTAGTTTTTCGGGTCAGGGGTTTTATAAAAAACCAGCTGATGCTCAGGCAGGGGTAAATGGAATTTATAATTCTCTGCAATCCATATTTAGGCTTAATTTGGCCTATTGGGGTGAAGGTAGGGCAGATAATGTGGCCACACGACAGTCAGGAGATCCCTTTGCTCTACAGCAAAACTCATTAACTCCAATTATTACATCCGCGCGCTGGGACGGCTTTTATGTACTGATCTCCAGAGCTAATTATGCCATTAAATATATTCCCACTGTATTTGAAGGAGAAGATAGTGAATTGAGAAATCAATTGTTGGGCCAAGCACGAGGTCTTCGAGGTCTTGCATATTTCTATCTGACAAGGATTTGGGGTGATGTTCCCCTTGTTGTAGATCCCTACGAGAGTGTAGAACAAGATTTGTTTGTCAATAGAGCCTCACAGGCTGACGTGTTGAAATTGGTTGAAGAGGATTTGATTTTTGCTTCTGAACACTGTGCTGATACCTATTCAGGAGATAGAAATCGGGTTTACTTAACCAAAGGAGCTGCAAACGCTTTCTTAACACAACTGGCGATGTGGCAAAAGCAATATGACAAAGCAATCTCATATGCTGATAAGGTTCTCGCTGATGGTCAATATAATTTAGTTTCACTTAGTGACTGGAATTCAATTTTTACCAAAGGGGCTAGTTCGGAAAGTATTTTTGAAATTGGATATAATGAGGTTCAAACTAATTCATTAAGAGTTCTTTATGCCTTGGGTTCCGATGCTGCGTTTGTACCTAGTAAATCATTTATGTCTTCATTTGAAGGAGGTGATTTGAGAAAACCGTTGATTTATGATGTTACACAAACAGAGCCACGGAAAAGCTGGAAGTTTTTTGGTGTTGGATTTAATGATGAAAGTGCCGATCCTTCTTCAAATAACATAGTCTTAACCAGGCTTGCAGATATTATGCTACTAAAGGCTGAAGCTCATGCGCGTAAAAATCAAAATAATGAAGCCTTGGATTTGCTTAATCTTATCCGACAAAGAGCGGGTTTAAGCACGATGGACCTCGCGGCTGCTCAAAATCTATACGCTGATCTGCCCTCTGCTATCTTACATGAAAGATCTATTGAATTGAGCTTTGAAGGTCATCGCTGGTTTGATCTAGTCCGTAATGACAAAGCAATTGCCACTATGAAACCAATTAATGGGCTGAGTGATGAACGGAATATCGTGTGGCCTTTACATGAAAGCGCTTTGTTAAGAAATCCAAATCTAAGACAGAATGAATTCTATAAATAAATGTTAACCAGGACTTATTTAAGAGTTATGAAAAAGTTTATAAATCAAATCTCCAAAATCCTATTAGGTATTGGAATATTAACATCGGTTTTGAGTTGTGAAATTCAAGATAATTTTGAATACGAACATGCTCCTGATAATAGTAAGTTAGGAATGAATGCCATTACATATATCAATCAAAATGATTCACTTTCTTTATTAGCTGAAGCAATCGAATATGCAGGAATGGAGGAATTTTATGGTGGAAGTAAAGCATATACTTTTATTGCGCCCAATAATCAAGCATTTAGGGCTTATTTTAAAGATAATGGGTATACAAAAGTCACTGATATTCCATTGCCTTTATTAAGAAATGTTTTGAAATACCATATAGTCAATGATGTAGTGAATTTTAATGATCCAAGTCTCTCTTCGAGCAATAAACCAATTGCATATTTGACCGAGAACGGACAAACAATGTATCTTTCTCATACAAGTACATTTGTCGGGGTGATTAATGAAGGCACCAACCAACAATGGCAAATCAGGACTTCTAATCTAGTGCCTGATAACGGGGTTATACATGTTGTTAACTTTATTACCTTTTATTCAGCACCTACCGGAGATGTAAATGCGGTCAATCCGGATCTTTTGCTCGATACGATATACCCAAAGCATGATTCTTATATCAATGGAGGTATCGATGCTGGTACTAATTATGGTTCTCAGAATCTATTGAAAATAAAGAATGTTACGAATGATGGTGATTATGATAGAAAAGCAGTGTTAATGTTTGATTTTGATGATTTCAAGACAGAAGGTGTATTGACAGACCTGAAGCTTCAATTGTCGGTTTCCTTTACGCATGCAAAAGGAGTAGATCTGAATCTTTTCGAAACCCCAAGTACTAATTGGACAGAATCGTCAATTAAATTTAATAATATGGTTTTTCCTACGTCATCCAGGATAGCCTCTATTAAAACGAGTAAAGTAAGCTACTTTAATTTTGATTTAACTGAATATTATAAAGACAGAAATCCTGAAGGTCTTATTTCTTTTATGCTTGATGGACAAGCTGGCTCTGATGAGACGGATGAAATTGCTTCAAAAGAACACGCAACATTGTCACCCCCTATGCTTATTGCTACATATGCATCAGGGAATTCTGTACTTAAATTAGAGAAAATTACTGATGCACAAGTGGAGAAAGGCGGTGTTTCTGTTTTGTCTAATACTAATCTTCAGGTTTCGGGAGCTACTGCTGCGGACATTATATTTACAATTGAGGAGGTGCCTGATTTTGGTTGGCTGGTTAAAGGGGCTGAAGTACTTAAAAAAGGGTCGAAATTTTCTCAATTAGATCTGGACCTAAAAAATCTCGTTTTTATCCATGATGGGGAGGGTAGTGGAGAACGAAACTTGTTGTTAACAGCCAGAGATCGGGCAGGTGCAGTACTTGAAGATATTCATTTAAAAATAAAAACTAATTAGAATGATTTGGGGTACTCTTAGAACGTTTGGTTTTATAATCATCAGTTTATTTTTTCTTTCTAATTGTAAAGCTAATTCTGCTGATATAGACATTGTAAAAGAACCGACGGACAGGATAATAAAATTTTCTGGTTTTGAATGGATAGTTAGGACAAATAAAGATGTTAAGCAAGGTCCGGGACCAAACTATTTTTCAGAAGCTGAGGAAAATGTTTGGCTTGATAAGCAAGGGAAACTTCATTTAAAAATTACTCAGCAAGGCGGAATCTGGTATTGCGCCGGATTGACTGCCAGGCAAAGCTTAGGTTATGGAAGTTATACCTTTTACATCAATTCCGATTTGACAAATTTAGACCCGAATGTGGTAGCCGGTTTATTCACTTATCTAACAGATTCGGAAGAGATCGATATAGAATTTTCAAAATGGTCGGATCCGTTAAACTTTAATGCACAATTTGCCGTTCAGCCTGCTGATAAATCCGGTAATAAGATGAGATTTGACATTCCTAAACAATCGGGAACAACGATTCATGCTTTTGAATGGAAAGAGAATTATATTGATTTCTTTAGCGGATATATAAAGGATGAGCTTATTGTCCCTTTAAAAACATGGAGATATGTAGGGCAAGATATTCCGAAAGCAAAAGAAGAAAAATTAAAAATTAATCTTTGGCTTTTTAAAGGACAAATTCCCTCCGATTTAAAAGAACAAGAATTAGTCATTGACAGCGTAAGTTTTAAAAAATAAGGTGTTGAACTTGTTAAGCGTCTACCTTGACCCAAATAAAAATTTAGAATAAGTATGGATATAAAAGAGAAGGTTGCAGTTTTTGATAATAAAGAAGATGTTGGTAGAGCGGCGGGAAGAGCTATTGAAAGTGCAATTGTTGATTTGTTAAAACGCAAAGAAACTATTCGAATGATTTTTGCTGCTGCACCATCCCAGGATACAACTTTGGATTATTTATCAGAATCAAAAATAATTCAATGGGATAGAATTATTGCTTTTAATATGGATGAATACATTGGTCTTCCTAATACTGCTGAACAGCTGTTTTCAACCTATTTATTAAAGAAATTATTTTCTAAAGTAAAGTTTAAAGAAGTTTGTTTGATAGATCCAAGTAAAGGGGTGGAGCTTGAAATCGATCGCATAAGTGACTTAATCACAAATAATGAAATAGATATAGTTATTCTTGGTATAGGAGAAAATGGCCACATCGCCTTTAATGATCCACCCTTTGCTGATTTTGAAGATTCTCAGGTGATTAAAAAAGTAATACTGGATGAGGTTTGTAGACAACAGCAGGTAAATGATGGTTGCTTTAGTAAAATAGAGGAGGTGCCTCAGGAAGCCTTAACACTTACTGTTCCGACAATTCTAAAGGGAAAGCAACTTTTCTGTATTGTTTTGGGCAATCACAAAGCTGAAGCAGTTAAAGAGACTTTTTTAGGAGGGATTTCAACACAATGGCCATCTAGTATTTTAAGAACACATGATAATTGTTGGTTTTATTTTGATAAAGCAGCAGTAAGCTTATTGGAAATATAAATGGGAAATTAAACAAGAAAGCTTCTATTGACTCGCAATAGAAGCTTCTATGAAACTATTTGTTTTTCATTAAGGTAGTTTTGTTCTGATTTTATTATAGATTCTTCTGAAAATTGATTTTTTCTTGATATGTTCAGCATAATTATCCCATGCTGTAGAATCTTCCTCTGAGTTTTTGCGCTTTACAAAGATAGAATTATGACCATCTTTGAATGCTTGTGTTTCATTCTCCGGCCTGCCATTGGAGTAATAATATAAAGCCAATGATTTTCTGCTCATGTCTTGCGGACAATTTAGGGGATTCGGTAGACCATGATAAGAAACTGATGTCGTGGAAAACATCGCCACCGTGTTAAAAGCAGGAACAATCTTATCTACGCAATTGCTCATCTCCTCATTCCAAAGCTCAAAATGACCGCCATATTCTTCCTTCCAATCTTTATTAATCTACAATTAAATTATAGCGTTATTGGTAACTTATTGCTGAGTGTGTGTTTAAACATTTATTTAGGACTACTATTAATTAACTGTTGTATTTCTAGGTTACTTCTAATCTTGAAAGTAATGGATTTGTTTCTATTTAAAATATGTTATAAATAGAATTCTATTTATATTGTGAGTTGTCTAAAATTAAAGACAGAATAACCCGAAAGTTAAACCTATGAAAAAGAATACTAAGGCTTTGAAAATACAAGTGATGATAGCTATTTTGCTAATTACCTGTGCTTATTGTGCAAAGGCTACCCCTTCAGACTCTACCATCACCAAAATTATTTTTGATACAGATATGGGACCTGACTACGATGATATAGGTGCCATCACATTACTCCACGCTTTTGCAGATAAAAAGGAAATTGAAATATTAGCAACTGTCGCCAGTGATGCCCATAAATCCATTGCCCCAACGATTGAAGTCTATAACAGGTATTTTAACAGACCCGACCTGCCGGTTGGATATACTCAGAATCCATTAGCGCCAAATTTCACTGCTTCTAATAACTGGAATGAAAAGATTATTCAAAGGTTTTATCCGGAATTGTTAAACAAATCCTACAGACCTTCCGTAGAAATTTATAGAGAAGTCTTGGCTAAACAACCTGATAACAGCGTTACGATTGTAACGGTTGGTTTTATGACTAATGTAAGTGAATTATTAAAATCTAAGGGTGATAAATATTCAGATTTAAATGGACTGGAATTAGTGAAAAGAAAGGTTAAGAATTGGGTAGCGATGGCAGGTGGATTCCCACAAGGAAAGGAGTTTAATATTCATGAGGATGTGGAATCATCTGTTTATGCCTTCGAACACTTTCCAAAACCAATTTTGTTCACCGGATTTGAAATAGGAGAGAAGATTAAAACGGGTGCTAAAGTTGCGACACTTAATGATTCTTCAAGTCCGGTTTCAATAGGTTATAAAATAAATTTTGAAACCTATTCTAAGGAGGGAGAAAAAGTAAGAAGCTCTTGGGATCAAACAGCGGTATTGATCGCAGCCCGTAACCCGGAACAATACTTTTATGTAAGTGGTCCTGGTCGGTTGAAATTAAATGAAGATGGATCAAATTATTGGGAACCTTCAGACAGTGCTGTGCATCGATTTATTATCCATAAATACCCCTATAAACATATTGAAGAGCAGATAGACGAATTAATGCTGCATAAGCCAAAGCTTTAATGTTCCCCCCGTTCTTCTCTCTCACGAAGAATGTAGGATGTCTTATTACATTGATGACAAGCATAACGTTTAACAGGTAGGAAAAATAAAAAGGTCTTTACCCACCAAGGTCTGTGAACTCTCGAATAGAGATATGCTTCTTTGCAATGAGGACATAGCGGGTGGGATTGAAACAGCGTCGCGTTTTTTAAACTAATTATTTTCATAGCATAGTTTCGAAATTATATAAATAATAAATTAAATACCAGCGTCCCGAAAGAGACAAGTTTAGGGTTCAATTACTACAGGAACGCACAAACTCTGGAAATATTTTGTCTTTCATAAGCGTGTTTTTTCATGAATAAACATGTATGGCTAAACGTATTTTTTATAGATAGTTTAACCAATTGAAAGTTAATAGTTTCAAATTAAGTCCTTGTTAAGGAATTAGTATTAAATATTTAAATGTTCTAATCGAAAATATCTGCTCAAGATTTGTAGAGGTATCTTTTTTTACCCCAAATCTTTAATCGGCATTGCTGAGACTTGTTTTTCTAACGCTGTTGTGTGATTTTAATAATGTCTTTGAAAGATAACAAATCAAGCTGAACTTTGTTATGGAATTGTTTAGTTTTTAAGTAAATTACATGATATGAAGAACGGTTTCTCATTATTACTGTTATTGGTTTCCATAAATAGCATTGGTATTGCACAGGAAAAAGATAAAAAAGCCAATGGATGGATTTTTGGTCCCTCAGTTGGGTACCAATATCAAAACGGTAGTTTTCTGAAAGCCTCAGCTTGGGGATTATTCGCTCCAAATCAGTCCCAATACATTAAGTTCGATGCAGGGGCGAACTTTACCTGGATGTTGGATCAAACAACTGTCATTCCGGAATTTGGGGTAACTTATTATCTTAATAATGTAGCCGTCTGGCCATTTATAAAAGGCGAAATAACACCTTATACTGCAACTGCAAAAGCAGGGATAAGTATTTTCTCGTTATTAGAATTATCTGCTGGATATGGATTTGATATTAACACGAAAAAGGACTTCAAACCTATTGATGGGTTCACTTTTGGAGTAGGCGTGAATATCCCCCTGAAATTTCATCTTTATTAATCTTATCCAAGCCACTTCTTGAAATCATTTACCCTTTCGCGACTAACAATAATTTCCTGACTAGGATAATTATTCAGCTCTAATCTTAATCTGGAGTTTGAATGAATTGCAATACTCCTGATGGAAGCTATGTTCACAATATGTGCTCTGCTAATTCTAAAGAACTGGTTTGGATCCAGGTTGCTCTCCAGTTGATCTAAACTTTGGTCTAAAAGGTATTGATCTTTTTGTTTTGTGTATAGATAGGTGCCTTTGTTCTGCGAAAACAAACATTCTATGTCTTCTGTATTTACTAATTTAATACTTTGCCCTACTTTGATACTAAATCGAGTCTTAAAGTTCCGGTCTGGGTCAAGTATATTCCGGAGCTGATGATAATCGAAAGATTGCAAAGCTTCTTTTTGTTTTTTAAACTTTTCAATGGCAAATTGGAGCTCTTCCTCGGCAATTGGTTTTAATAGATAATCAATACTATTTAGCTTGAATGCTTTTAAAGCATACTCATCATAAGCGGTTGTAAAAATAATAGCACTATCAATTTCGAAATCTTCAAATATCTCAAAAGATAAACCGTCAGATAATTGAATATCCAGAAAAATAAGGTCAGGATTGGGATTCTCTGCAAACCATTTTTTTGATTGTAAAACAGAATGCAACATCATGATTTGGTGGAATCCAAGAGTCTCTAGCTTCCTTTGTAGGAATCGTGCAGATGGTTTCTCATCTTCAATAATGATTACTCTATAGTCTTCCGTATTCATATAATGGGCAATTTTACAGTGAAAGAATGGGACGTTTTGACGATCTCAAGACTCTTATTACTCACTAATAAATATCGTTCATTAATATTCTTGAGGCCCACTTTAGTCGAATTAATTTTATTCATTTTCGGCTGCAGATTGTTTTCGACCAATAAATTAGCTTCTTGCTTATAAATGCGGATCTGTAAAGGAATTTCTTCAGAAGCTTTATTGTGTTGAATGCAATTTTCCAATAACAATTGGAGAGCAAGAGGAACGGTGTTCATTTCTTCATTAAAGTCTTCTGTTTTGACGTCATATTGAATTGCACCTTCAAATCTTATCTGCAATAATGAAATATAATTTCTGGCAAATTCCAGCTCCTGCATAATACTTACACGATCCTTATCCTTATGTTCTAAAATATATCGGTAGATTCTGGATAGGGATTTTGTGTAGGCGATCGCATTCTGTTTGTCTTCTTCGATGAGCCCGATTAAAACATTGAGACTATTGAATAAAAAATGGGGATCGATTTGGTTTTTTAGTGTTTCAAATTGAGCTGTAGCTTCACCAGCTATCCTTTTCTGCTGTTCGATCTGTTTATTCTTATGATATTTATAATAATAAAAACCATGGAATCCTAATCCTATAAGAACTGAAATCACGGTTAAAGGAATATAGCTAAACCAATTTTCATTATCGATAAAATGGGCAAAGGAATGCTTTAACCATATTACTGAAATCAGAAAATTGATACAAAAAATAACAAGGGGTGAAAAGAGGCAAATGAACAGACTATAGCAGATAATTCTTTTAAGAACCTTGTCCTTTTGAGGGATTAGCCTGTTCATTAATGCTCCAGTGGAAGCTCCGAGTAAATAAAGACAAATACCATACGCTAGTCCTGCCACTGATTCATGTGCTTGTATAAAGGAAATCTCTAAAACTCCATTCTTAAAAAGGTAGAAAATAGCAATACTACAGTAAACTGCTAAACTGACTAAAACGGCATAAAGAAAGGAGATTAGGAATTTCCTCATAATGGGTTATTTACACTCTTTTAAAAGCGCCTCTGCTCGTTCCTTACCCCATACCGGATAAAATGGTTGCTCAGGCTTTTGTGATTCAAATAAAGTTAGTGCTTTTTGCAAACTTTCGCATTCTTCCTTCGTATTACCTCCCATGAATTTTTTAGATTGAAAACTAAATTCTGCTAAACCTGCTATAGCCCGTGGGTTATTAGGGTCCAACTGAAGTGCCGTCTCATAATCTGAAATGATGGAGGGTGAGAGCAAAGGTGCGTTGTTCATCGGGTCGATTGTCAGTTCAGAAGTTGTGGCTAAAGCTTTCAATACAAACCATTCTGAGTTTAATGCTTTCGGATCTGTCGGAATTAGTGCATTTGCTTTCTTTAAGATGCTAGTCTTCTCGGCTTCCTCTTGTATAGCAAATGAGCTCGTTACCAAGGTTAATGCCTGATAATACTTCGGAAGCCAGTTTTCTTTCTCTGTTTGAGCAATTTTTTCAAACATCTCACTTGCTTCTTTAGCTTTTCCGGATTTCCATGTACTTAGGGCCTCGCCCATAGCTTTTTCATAATTGCTTTGCGCGAATGTTATCAAGCAAATAAACGTTAGGAATGTGCAAAATAATGTTTTCATAATAAGTTTTTTTTGTTGTCTAAAAATCTGGCTTTATTCCATAATTTGAGAAAGAGATTGGATGAGTTGTTGAAATTAAAGGATGAATCGTTTGATTTTGTACATTTGAGTATACAAACATTAACCATGACCTCTTTTAGAAACCTTCAACAACCAACAGGTAGAATTATTACACTTGAAGAAAAAGACTATTTGTTTTTTGGCGGAACTGCCTATCTCGGTTTATTGGCAAATCCGGAATATATTGAACTTTATAAAAAGGGGATAGATCGATATGGATTAAACAATGGAACTTCAAGAACAAATAATGTGCAATTGGGGATCTATCAGGAGGCTGAAGATTATTTAGCTGCTCGATTTGGCTTTGAATCTACACTTCTGTTTTCGAGTGGTTATTTGGCCGCTCAGACTGCGGTAAAATCGCTGAGTAAAGGAAAAAAGATTTTCTATGCACCAAACACTCATCCTGCACTATGGTTGGATGAGAATCCGGAGGTAATTGATAATTTTGATGATTGGGCAGCACAGACGGTAGAAGAAATAAACACTTCAGAATCTTCAGAATTCGTGATTATTTCTAATAGTATTGATAATTTAACGCCAAGAAGATATGATTTTTCTGTATTCAGGGGCTTATCATCATCAAAGCATGTTACAATGATTTTAGATGATTCTCATGGTATTGGTATTTTAAAGAAAAATCAAGTTTCTGTTGATTTCCATCCTATGGATAATATAGATCTCGTTGTGGTCGCATCGCTGGCAAAAGGTATGGGAACCGATGCCGGATTAGTTTTAGGAAGACGGGATGTTACCGATAAAATAAAAAAGAACCCCATTTATACAGGGGCTTCACCTTCGGCGGGAGCCTCTCTTTATGCACTAATGGAGGGAGAAAAATTATATGCAGAGGCTTTTGATAGCATGCAAGCCAATACTACCCTGATGAGTAAGCTCGTTATCAGAGGAAATTTAAACTCTATTCCGGACTTTCCGGTTTTTAGTTCTAAACATGCAGGGCTCTATAGATTTCTCCTCCAAAAGCAAATTTTGATCTCAAGTTTTCCATATCCATTACCTTCAAGTCCTTTATTAAATCGGATTGTCCTATCCGCTTTACATTCAGAAGATGATATTCGTCACATTGGAGAAATAATGTCGTCAGAGATTTATTAAATATTTGATTGTCAATAAAATAATTGTATTTTTGCAAACCTTTTGAAATGTAATATTGGGGATAAGTCGACTAAATCATTGAATGATAGTGGGTTGGATTTTAAAAAATCATAAAAATATTTCCAATACTCATTTTAAAAAGATACTTTTGCATCCCCAAACGGGCTTATAAGCTAAGGGTATAGATTAATTAGAGTAAAAATAGATATGACTAAAGCAGAAATTATTGCAGAAATCTCTAACAAGACAGGTTTAGAGAAAGTTGATGTTCAAGAAACCGTAGAAGCATTCTTCAAAGTAGTAAAAAGTGCTATGATTGGCGGAGAGAATGTTTACGTAAGAGGTTTTGGAAGTTTTGTAGTTAAAAAGAGAGCGGAAAAAACAGCTCGTAACATCTCGAAAAACACAGCTATTATTATTCCTGAGCACTTTGTGCCTAGCTTTAAACCTGCAAAAGTATTTGTAGAGAAAGTTAAAAACGGTAATAAGAAATAATCCATCTCCATGAAAAACACCAGGCTTATCCAGATCATCGTTTTAGCATCAGTCGTCCTTGTTATGGGATTCCTATTGTTTAAACCTGTGAAGGGCTTGGTAAATGAAGATGAAAAGACTGCAGAAGCTTCTGAGTCGTCAGATGCTTCTGCAGCTCAGTTTAATCTAAGTTCTGTTTCTGAAGCTGCCAAGCGCGGATTAAACCCTTCCATTGTTAACGAAATCACCGAATTAGAGGCTCAGGCCAATAAAGCTGATGGCGACGAGAAAGTGAAAATTTATCAGCAAATTGCCGATAAATGGAACGACGTCGAGAAAGCGGTTCCTCAAGCTTATGTTTATGAGGAAATGGCAAAGTTGACCCCTAAATTCGAATATTGGTTAAAATCTGGTGATAACTTCCGTAAAGGATATACAAACCTTCAGGATACGGTGCTGGCGACAGTTTTAAATAAGAAAGCAATAGAAGTTTATCAAAAAGCTGTAGATTTAGACGGTTCTAATTTAGATGCCAAAACAGGACTAGGTGCTGCAATGGTAACGGGAACTAATAATCCTATGGCAGGAATTGCTATCTTGCGAGAAGTTGTTCAAGCGGAACCGAGGAATGTAGAAGCTAACAGAACACTAGGGTTGTTCTCCTTACAGTCACGTCAATTCGATCTTGCAATTGACCGTTTCAAAACTGTAATTGAGCAAAAACCTGATGCTGAATCTTATTTTTATTTAGCAACAGGCTATGAAAATATAGGGATGAAGAACGAAGCCATTGCTGCTTTTCAGAAGAGCAAGGAGTTGGCGGCAGATCCAAGTCTCTCCCAGTTCATTGATCGTAGGATCGAAGAGCTAAGTAAGTAATTAACACATTTTTTTAAAAATCATTTTAAAACATTAAAGCTATGCCAAGCGGAAAAAAAAGAAAAAGACACAAAATGGCTACTCACAAACGTAAAAAGCGTTTAAGAAAAAATAGACACAAGAAAAAATAATATAAGGCTTAAGCCATATTATTCATGTGATACAATCTATGATCGATTATTCATCATAGATTGTTTTTTTCATTAAACGGTTTTATGTTTAACCGGACAACAATCGTTGTGGAGCGAGTCCACAACCGTCCTTAATTTTAGTAGCTGTTGGTAAAGGAATTAATTATCGATTCAGTCCCCGAAAAGGGGGTGACTATTGCTTTACTACAGGACAAACAACTAGTTGAATTAAACAGGGAGCAAGTTGGCAATCATTATGCCGTAGGCGATATTTACTTAGGGAGAGTAAAAAAAATCATGCCTGGTTTGAATGCCGCTTTCGTAGATGTAGGTTACGAAAAAGATGCCTTCCTGCATTACCTCGACTTAGGGCCTCAAGTACAATCCTTGCTTAAATTAACAAGGGTAGTAAAGAATGGCAGTTATCAAGAGAAACTGCTCAATAGTTTAAAGCTTGAAAAGGACATTGACAAGGCTGGAAAAATATCTGATGTTTTAAGCCGTAATATGTTATTACCGGTTCAGATAGCAAAAGAACCTATCTCAACGAAAGGTCCTCGATTAAGTTCAGACTTATCGATTGCAGGACGATTTGTCGTACTGGTACCTTTTTCAAGTTCGGTTTCCATTTCCAAAAAGATTAAAGGAAGTGCTGAAAGGAATAGACTGAAGAAAATTGTGGAAAGTATTAAACCCGCAAACTTCGGAGTCATTATCCGGACAGTGTCAGAAGGTAAAGGAGTTGATGAACTTCAAAAAGATCTTCTAGACCTTATTTCCAAATGGGAATTGTTTACCAAACGTCTTAAAACAGCTGAGCCTCCTCAAAAAGTGTTGGGAGAAATGGATAGAGCATCCACCATCCTGCGCGATATTCTCACGGATGAGTTTACACATATTTATGTAAATGATAATGAGATATACGAGGAAGTAAAATCATATATTCAAGAGATTTCTCCGGATCTGGAGAAAATAGTAAAATTCTATAAAGGAAAAGAACCTATTTTCGACCACTTTGGAGTAGAGAAGCAAATTAAGGCGTCGTTCGGCAAGACCGTTAATCTGCAAGGTGGTGCTTACCTGGTGATCGAACATACCGAAGCACTCCACGTCATCGACGTTAATAGCGGAAACAGAATTGCCAACAAAGAAAATCAAGAAGATAACGCGCTCCTCGTTAATAAGGAAGCAGCAAAAGAAATTGCCCGTCAGCTTAGGTTGAGGGATATGGGTGGCATCGTGGTAATCGATTTTATCGATATGCACAAAGCAACCAACCGAAAAGAATTATATGGATTCTTAAAGGAATGTATGACTAGCGATAGAGCAAGGCATACAATTCTCCCTCCTAGTAAATTTGGTTTAGTACAAATCACTAGGCAAAGAGTTAGGCCAGAAATGAGTATCGTGACAAATGAAAAATGTCCTGCTTGTGATGGAACCGGCGAAATTAGATCCAGTATCGTATTACTGGATGATATTGAAAACAATTTGAGTTTTATTCTTCAGGAACAGAACGAAGTAGGGGTTACCCTTTGTGTACATCCTTACATCGCTGCCTACATCAAATCTGGTTTTATCTCCAGAAGAATGAAATGGTTTTTCAAATACGGTAAATGGATTAAAGTGAAGGAAATGAGTGGTTATTATCTAACTGAATTCCACTTCTTTAATACCAAAGACGAAGAAATTAAATTGTAAAAGTGTGCTGCCAATGGCGGCACACTTTTTTTATACCTGAATCGTAATCCAGTTTATCTTTATTCCATCCTTTTCCATCTTTCTGAAATAAGTCATTTGCCGTTTGGCAAAACGATGGATCTCTGTTTTTAGCTTTTTTTTGAAGCCTTCATCATCTAGCTCTCCCAGTAAGTATAATGAAGCATATTTATATTCTAAACCGAACCATTGTAGCTGCTCATGAGTCATTTCTGCTTTAAGGAGAGCCTCTACTTCTTCCAATAAGCCCTGCTTTAATCTTACATCCAATCTTTTGTCAATGCGCCCTCGACGTGATAAAAGGTCCGGACTTAATCCAAGTATCAGATAATCTTTTACAATTCTTTCTTTGCTTTGTGGTAATGGATTTGATTTTAAATACTGCACTATTTCTAGCGCCCTAACCAAGCGCTTATGATTATCCCAATCAATTTTAAAATCTTCCGGGACTTGATAACTTCTTATTTCTTCAATCAGCGCTTCTTTACTAAGCTCATACTTATTCCTTCGGAATTCTTCATCCTTGGGTATGTGGCTATATGGCTGGTCTTGCAGAATAGATTGGATATAAGAACCTGTACCACCACAAAGGATAGTAGCTTTACCTCTTGCGGAAATATCCTGATAAGCTTGTTCAAAATCCTGTTTGAAATTCTTAACGTCGTAAAGATCATCCGGATTTCGAATATCAATTAAGTGGTAGGGGATATCCTGATATTCATGAAGGTCTTTGCCTGTACCGATATCCAACTTTCTATAAACTTGCCGGGAATCGGCAGAGATAATTTCAGCATGGTAATGCTGTGCCAGCTTGACTGCTAATTTGGTCTTTCCTGAAGCAGTAGGACCTAGGATGACCAATAGAAAATCAGGCGAAAGATTTTCTTTCGCCCGATCAATAAATTCAATAAGTTTCTGGAAATTGTTTATATCACAAACTTGGTCCATTTTTCATTGCTTGCATTGCTATCTACAACGGTATCAATAAATGCCATTCCGCGTACACCATCATCTACACTTGGAAAATCCAATTGCTCCGGCGTAGGTGTCTTTCCGTCTTTTTTAGCTGCTACGGTAGAAGCAAAATTACGATAGATGTTTGCGAAAGACTCTAATAAACCCTCAGGGTGTCCAGCCGGGATTCTTGTATTGTGTGTTGCAAAAGAACTCAATGTGTAAGGCGCAGCGTATGCATTTCCTGTGCGGTAATATTGTCTAGGTTGATCCAGCATCTTTATAATAAGATTGTTAGGGTCTTCATTTGCCCATTCTAAACCACCTTTCTCACCATACACACGAATACGAACAGCATTCTCTTCTCCGGCACAAATTTGTGATGCCGATAAAACTCCTTTTGCACCTTCAGTGAAACGTAATAACACAGAACCATCGTCATCCAATTGGCGGCCCTCAACAAAAGATGTTAAATCAGCACAAACCTCTGTGATTCCTAATCCTGTAACATACTCCGCAAGATGTGCGGCATGTGTGCCGATATCGCCCATCGCCAAAGACTTTCCGGAACGTTTCGGATCTGTACGCCAAGCAGCACCTGCATTTCCTTCACGCTCAGTCAAACGACTTAACCATCCCTGCGGATACTCAACAATAATTTTACGAATCTTGCCGAAATGACCTTCTTTTACCATGGCTTTGGCCTGTTTTACCATCGGATATCCCGAATACGTATGTGTTAAACATAGTGTGCGACCTGTGCGTTCTACAATTTCTTTCAATTGCTGAGCTTCCTCTAATGTCACGGTCATTGGTTTTTCTACCACTACGTCAAACCCATTTTCTAAAGCTAATCTTGCCGGATCAAAATGTAAGAAATTTGGAGTAACAATCGTGACAAAGTCCATGCGTTCCCCCTCAGGTAGCTTGGCTTCTTGCTCAATCATTTCTTGATATGTCGTATAGACTCTCTCTTCCGGAACAAATAAATCCTGACCAGATTGCAAAGAAATCTCTCTGTTTACACTGAAAGAACCACAAACTAATTCTATTTTACCATCCATAAAGGCTGCGATACGGTGTACGGCTCCTATAAAGGCATCGTTCCCACCACCGACCATGCCCATGCGAAGTTTTCGTTTCATAAGGATTAAATTTCGATTGATTAAAAAATAAATATAACAAAATTAAGCTGCTTTTAAATAGCTAATACTAATTTAATGCTGCCTGAATAGGGTGATAAATAACCATGAGGATGGTTTTCAATGACTTCCTTAAGATCTGTTTTATTACTGATTGGATATTGTATTCCTGAACTCACCCAAAATTCGCCGCCTGCTTTCTCCCCCTTTTCTTCAAAGCCTATGGTTTTGAGAGAAGAATCTTGCGACCAATCTTTATCAACATACGTCATAATATCACCGGGATGAAAATCATCAATAAAACCTTTAATAAGTTTAGAAATTCCCCCAATTACCAAATAATCGGATTTGTGGCAAAAGCGTATTAATTCGAAAGAACGGTAATCGTCTTTTTGATTTCTCATTTTTCTTCCCCCACTAAAGATGGCAATGCTTACTAACTCGCCCTTTAAATATAAACCATATCGATATTTCCCAGGCATAGCTACCTGTAAATGGTGCTCCTGCTGAAACTCCATGGCTTGGCTTTTGTCTATTCTGGCTAATACAGTTTGTCGGGCATATATTTTTTTTGCCTTCCCGGAGAGTACTTTAAGACGATTTTTAATCTTCTCAAATTCATAATTTAGCTGACCTTCGTTAATCGATATTCTCCTTCTTTCAGCAACTGGAGGAGGAAGTTTTTGGAAACTCTTCAGCAGAATAATATCAAAAGTCAAAGTCGGACAAATAAAAAGAGAAAAGTCATCCCTTTCTTCCAGAATACAATTAGAATCTAATTGTTCTGCGATAAAATGATGAAGATCCCTAACCCCAACGTTGTCCATGCAACAAAAATAAGGCAAATCAATCAATATTACCTCTCCCAAATTATTAATACCTTTGTATGGAAAATAAAAAGAAATGAAATTACCTATAGTAGCATACGGTGACCCGGTTTTACGTCAAAAGACCGAAGAAATTGATGAGGATTATCCAGCGTTAAAAGAGTTGATTGCAAATATGTTTGAGACCATGTATGCAGCCAATGGTGTTGGAATTGCTGCTCCTCAAATTGGTTTACCTATTCGATTATTTATTATTGATGCTTCTCCTTTCGGAGAAGATGATGAGGACGGACCCGGAGATCCAACTGCAAAAGATTTTAAACGTGTATTTATCAACCCAATCCTAGTGGAAGAATCTGGAGAGAAATGGCCTTTCTCCGAAGGTTGTTTGAGTATTCCACAAATCAATGAGGATGTGTTGAGACAAAAAGATGTAATCATCAATTACCTGGATGAGAATTTCGAAGAACAAGAAGAAAAATTAACCGGACTGGCAGCCAGAGTCGTTCAACATGAATATGATCATATAGAAGGCAAGCTATTCATCGATAAGCTTAGTCCTTTGAAAAAAGCATTGTTAAAAGGAAAATTAGATGCGATATCCAAAGGCCAGATTAAGGTATCATATAAGATGAAATTCCCTCAATTAAAAAAGAAAAGATAATCTAGAAGGTCACAATGAAAGTTGTGACTTTTGTTTTTCCTTTATGCTTAGTCTTTATTCTCCACAGGCAATACCGCTGGCAAGGACAAGTTATAACGAACGGATAAGAATCTAATGCCAAATACCACGAGTGCACTGACAAAAGCATTGACATCCTCATTAATAGGAGTCATACTGATTACAACGTAAGTGATTGCACCTGCAAGACATGCCGAAGCATAAATTTCCTTCCTTAAAATCAATGGAGTAACATTCATTAGAACATCACGAATTACGCCACCCATACAGGCAGAGAACATCCCCAGCATAACAGCAGATATAGCACTGCTTTCATAAGCTAACGATTTTTCTACTCCTACTACTGTGAAGAATCCAATACCCAAAGCATCAAATAGAAAAAGAGTTCGTGCAAAGCTGTAAAGATGCTTATTAAATAGGATGGAAATAGAGACCCCAATGAGTATGGCAATTAAGTAATTGCCGTCTTCAACCCAAACCGGACGTATATTGAGGAATACATCTCTCAGAGATCCACCACCGATGGCAGTAACAAAGCCCATAAAGGTTGCGCCGAAAATATCAATGCCATATCTGTTGGCTGCCATAGCCCCAGAAATAGCAAATACCATGGTTCCCAATAAATCAATATAATAGATGAATTCCATTCGTACCCTAGTGCATTTTGAGTACAATTATACATAAAAAATCAAATTCTACTTAATGTTTTATCAGGAGACACATTTATAACCATTATAATAATTAAAGGCCCCGGGAGGGGCCTAATAAAACTAAACAACGAAACAAATTCTTTATATTTTTTTTAATCTTTTATTTTATTTTTCAATGCTTGCACATCTTTTTGGTACTTATCAGTTAATTCCTTGTATTCCGGTGATTTTTCTAGTTTTTCCCATTCTTTGATCTTCTGTTTCCACTCTGTACTTTCAAAGTATTTACCTATTTTCTTGCTTTCCTCTGCAATTTTATTCATTTGGCTCTTCCACTCAGGTGAATTAAAGTGATCTGTAATTTTTGCATTCTGTTTTTCAATACTGGCTATTTGTCTTTTCCAGTCCTCACTTTCGAAGTATTTTTCTATCTCTTTAGAACCTTCTTCTATTTTTTTAATTTTGTTCTTCCATTCCGGTGATTCAAAGTACTCCTGAACTTTTGCATTCTGTTTCTCTATACTAGCCATTTGTTTTTTCCAATCCTCACTCTGGAAGTATTTGTCCACATCTTTGGCACTTTCTTCTATCTTTTTGATTTGATTCTTCCACTCAGGTGAGTCAAAATGCGCCTGAACTTTTTCAGCATTTTTTTCAATAGCCTTTATTTTTTCTTTCCATTCAGGAGAATCGTAGTATTCCTGTATTTTCTTCGATTGAGCTTGTACAGCTCTAATTTGATTTCTAACCTCTTGTGGTAACTCGGTCGTGTCTGTAATTACATTTTTATTATAGATGTGTACTGAAGGAGCTTCCTTCGCATTGATCGGTTGTTCAGCAGGCCTAGCTTTTAAAGGCTTTATGGTGTCAGTGATGACGCTCATATGTCCTGTGCGGATTGAGGAGATATGTTCTATATTATTCTCCTGAGCCTTACTTTTATTAACCGGTATAATAATGGCAAGCGTGATTAATGCTACTCCGCTAAGTAAAACTGCCATTAATTGCGGTCTTACGTTTTTATAATTCTTTTCCATCATCGTAATTCTTTTTATTCTGTTCAATAAATGATTTTTTTTTCCTGTGGCTGCCAGAGTTAAGTTCGGATTAAGGCTCATACGCAACTCCTCTAATTCAACCAAGGCCTGTGCGTAAGAAATAGGTGTAGATACATGTTCAATGACTAAATCATCGCAAGCGTGCTCGCGTTCTCTCTCTATCACTTTAGAAAGAGCCCAAATAAATGGATTGAAGAACATAACCGTTTCAATGCCTACTTTCAATAAATTGAATAGATAATCTTGTCGTTTAACATGTGCCAGCTCATGCAATAATATAGCCTCTACCTGCGCAAGATCCATTTTATTGGCATAGGCTATCGGAAATAAAATGAAAGGCTTGATATGTCCCAGTGTTATCGGAACAGATATTTTATTGGATAGATATATTCCAACTGATTGTCTTAGGTCTAGTTTTTTCTTTGCCTGATAATACAGGTCGTTCCATTTTTGAGGAATGGAATCCAGTCCTTTATACTTCAATGCCTTTAACTTGATTAAGCTATTGGTCAAAAGAAGGAACTGAATAATAAACCCGATGAAATATCCAATGACTACATATGGTAATAGTTGTTCGAAACGAAAGCCTTCGTTTTGTATGTTATAGATGATATTCCTTAATTGTTCTGCATTTAAGTCTTTAAGTGAAATAGCATGCGATGGCAATTGATAGAAATATATAAAGGTGACAACGAAGCTTATAAAAATTGAAATTTGAGTTCCAAACGCTAAGTTATGCTTGGCTCTAGCAGATAGTTTTGTATATAGCATAGTACATATACTATATATAATAAACCAAATGGCGGCCTGCCATATAGAATGCACGATGCTCCAGCCTAATGCATTGCCCATGTTAATGATGAAATTTTCCATGGCTATTTTTCTTCAAGTGATTTTAAAAATGCTTTAATTTCGTCTAATTCTCTTTTTCCGGTTTTTTGGTTGCCCAATGCTTGCATAACCAACCTCGCTGTAGAACCATTGTAAACCGAATCAATCATTTTGTCCAACATCTTTTCCTGAATTTCTTCTTTAACCAATTTTGCCTGGTACAGATGGGTCTTTGAGGTCGTGTCACGAACCACCATTCCTTTGTCAAGCATAATCTGCATTAACTTAAGTATAGTCGTATAGCCCACATCCTTTTTGTCTAGGGACTCAAACACTTCCCTAACACTGCTTTGTCCTTTTTGCCAAAGGACTTGCAAGATCTCCATTTCGCTTTCTGTTGGTTTCATGATATGAATATTAGTATCTACGAATGTTTTCGTATTCAAATGTACGAAGCCTTTCGTATAATCCAAATATTTTTTTAATTTTTTTTCAAATAGCTGTATTGTTGGTCGTTAATGATATAAATGTGTTACAATATTTGCTGTTAATTTTTTGAATAAGGCTGTTAAAAAGAGGAGAGGAGTAAACCAAGGAGTTTTAACGTTGTTATATAAAGGTATATATCCGATATGGCCTATAACGAAAAATTAGCGTAAAAGGCTATGATGTATGGCTGAAAAAAACATAAATCGGATCACCCTTGTCACGGTGAACGAAGTCGAACCGCACTCCCTTAACGTCTTTTGTCTACCTTCCGGTACTTATCATGCATAAAGCTTTCTGACACCTGCTTCCTACCTTCTGCTTTGTTTGTTCGCTTTTGAATGGACCAGGTATGGACCAGGTATGGACGAGGTGCGGATGATCTTGGGAACTGGGACTAGGACTTTTCGTGCATTTCTAAAAATTTTAACGAATCAGAACGGTATTGGACCAG
>Ga0308157_10001605_pt1 | contig 44321 bp, 50 predicted proteins | sample PhyBR1_FD_201035 | JGI IMG/M metagenome (GOLD analysis project Ga0308157, IMG submission 201035) | Phyllosphere microbial communities from UC Gill Tract Community Farm, Albany, California, United States - DLSLB.R1 | ecosystem: Host-associated > Plants > Phyllosphere > Unclassified | place: USA... | reverse complement strand
TTGCGGCAATAGCGCCTCGTCATGACTGCTGTATATTGCTTCTTCCCTGTCCAATGAGAAAAGGTCAATCTTACCACTTGCAGGATCTTCAGTGCTATAGTGGCTAATATAATCGATAAGCTGCTTCTCCACCGCGTTCTTGATATTCTCAATAGCAGTTCTCTCAAAACCAAATGGTATCGAGGGCGAAAAAAGGCTTTTCACCAGCTGCAACAGCACGCCTATGTGCGTGCGTAATTGCGAGGCCTTAACCCTGTTGCCTTCATCATATTTGTCTTCCGCTGTTGCTATCGTGATGCGTGGGGAAAGGAAGTGGCTCAGCAATCCAAAGCGGTTTAGGTTGTAGATTGGGTAAAGCCATTTCAGCTTTGCTATGCGTTCCATTTTTTCGCTCCAGCTCAAAAAGCCCTTACGCTCATCTCCTGTCCTGAAGTCCGTAACCGTGGTCTGCTGGGTTTCCATAAGGCCAAGGTATGACTCAAGGAACCTGTCCGTAATTGTGCGGCTGGTCTTGTCATTGCCCTTAAGCTGCTCCTGGAAGCGGTAGTAGGTCATCACTTCCATCAGCCAGAACAGCCCGTCCCATTTTACCATCGGGAATTGAACCAGGCCGTTTTTATAGCGCGGCATTTCAGCATGATTGCTGAATAGGATTGCGAGCTCATCCAGCAATTGCGGAAGTATGTAAGCTCCCCCGCCTTTTGCATTGGAAATTGTGTCGAGTACCTGCCGCTCACGCTCTTCTTCTGAAAACATCTTTTCAAGTTCTGATAGGCGCTTCTTTGTCCTTTGATAGGAACGGACACTGTATTTGTCAGCATTCAATACAAGGAATGCCTGATAAAGTACCATTGCGGTTGTTTTAGTGCCAAACGAAAACCGGTGCGATCCTTCCAAAAAGAGCTGCATGGATTGGACCCATATACGGCAATTATGCAGGGAGGCATCCAGCGGGTACTCCAATGTATCGATCAGGATAAATCCCAGCGATGCCAGCTTTTTATCCGTCAGCAGGTATGGAATAATCTCACGCCTTGCATAACTGACCTTGTAGCTTATACGCCACAGAAGGAAAGGGCTTTCTGTTCCTTTGGCCAACAGCTCACGAATCCTGCCAAACCCTCTTGAGGATTCAGTTCCAAATCCATCCTCATGCAGCACAAAAGCGCTGATCAGCTTGATTATTTGGTTCCTAGAGCGTTGGTCGACCAGGAAATTCATACTGTTGCCGTAAGCATCCGTCAACTCACGATAAATGTGGAATATATCCCCTGTCAGGTCGGCCGGGTAGTTCAGTACAGCATTTGTATCGCCCCTGGTAGCTGACGTGTCCAGAAGCATCTTCTGCATTTCAACGGAAGCTCCCCAGAGGTCTTTCTCATTTAACAGTAAAGTATAGGCTTCATCACAAAAAGATCGTTTCGATGCCACTGAACATAATTCTAAAGCGTCATGGCAATCAAGCATCTTTGTCTTGGAAATCCATTGCTTTAGGGATTCTTGATGGTCAGGTAACTGTGCATCCCGATACTGTAGCTCCCAAAGCTGCCCTGCAACCCTGTCCGAGAGATAACGCCAATAACTTTTTTCATCATTAAAGTTAATCGCGTAATTACCATCCGCTGTTTCCACAAATACCTTATCCGCCAAAAAGCTATCTAAATCCGGAAATGCCGGATATAAAAGTTTAAATGTAGCTACGAGCTGCTCAAGCGCAGCCCCGGAGATAATGACGAACCGGTCGTCATGGTCTTCTAATGCGTCTTTGTATGCCGAGAGGAACCTAAAGGTGTCCCAGTTATCAAGGTATGGGCCATAATAATGCGCTACATCACTAAAGCTTACTTCATCACCCTCAACCTTACAATACCTGTTGAAGTACAGCCCTTCCACATTTAAAGCAATCCCGGTATCGTTCTGGTGCCGCGCCACCAGGCTGTCAAAGTCGTTTTTACTTATTTTCAGTGTTTTGGGATCAAGCTCCTGCAATTGCCTTAAAAATAAAAGTTCCCCACGATAAGGTATGATATCTTCAAAGGTCATGCAGGCATATGAAACAGTACCTGCGATCATTACATCGCCATTCACCATCCGCAGCCAGTGCCTGCTGAAAAGGTCAGCAGTGTCGATACTCAGCTGATGCTGCGACTCAAATTCCTGTCTGAAGCCATCAAACCCGGTCACACTGCCGGGTCCCGGAGATAGCTCTGCCTGGTGTAGGGCAGATGCCAGGAACCTTGAACAATTCCAAAGAACATCTGCGTCCTCGACAGCATCGTTCTTATATTCCTGCCTTTTTAATGCAGGCAGCTCTAAATCCCGCTTGAGGCTGTCAATCTTTGAGTTAATTTCGTGGTCATGGTGCATCATTCGTAAATGTGTTAAAGTCAATGCTAAGTGAACAGTTCTGTAACAGGCCCGGGAAGTTCGACTCCCAACGCCGCTGCCTTGTCTATAAATTCTTTTTTCTTGGCAGCGTTGTCTTTAAAAAGCTCATTGACGCGCCACTGCAGCCATTGAGGGCTCCATTCAGTTTTGGCAAGTTCGGTACAGAGAATTGTAACTACCTCATCCTTTAAAGGATATAATTTTACATATGAAGTGTAGAGCTCACTATGATGATTCATAAATTCCCAGTACTTCATCTGTCTCGCGCTATTGGTTACAAACAATATCTTGTAGAGCGATTCGCCAAATCCCAGTGATTGCAGCAGTAAATGGTCGTCCCTGTCAGCAGGATATTTCAACAGCCTGGCCATATGCTCCATGGAATCCTCCAGCTGGTCGTCGGGTATGAGGTTATTCCTAAGCATGGACGCATAAACGGTTATGCCATTATTCATCGGGCCTATTTTAGACTTCCAAAAATGCCGGATTTCCTGCTTATCATAATCAAGCAGGCTAAGCAGCGACGGGTACTGATTGATACATCCTTTTAAGAGGCTTTCGTTTGATTTTAAGTACGTAATCATTGAACTTGTCAGAGCAGCATCGTTAAGCCCAATGATTTTCTTTACAATATTAACTTCTTCGAAGTAATCAAAATAGTCATTGACTATAGGGAAAAGCTGTTCCCAAAACTTAGCCATATCGGTTTTTTCAACGGAGCTTTTTATCTCTTTAAGTAAGGGTGTCACATCTTCGTTAGCCGGGGTGTAAGCGGGGTCATAATGCCTTTGGAATTTGTAGATCAGTGTGGCGAGGCCTCCTGAAACCGTTATCTTTTGCAGGTTAGATTCAAGGAAGCTCCAAAATGCCTCTACGTGGGCACCGAGTATCGCATTATCTTTGTGATGCGCGCAGTCATTCCTGCGGCCTCTCCAATATTCAATTTGTATCCTGAGCCCCTCGCTCATCGGGAATATGGCATCGCGTTCCCTGCCGGGATTGCGGTTTTCACGCATCATGACAGCATTCATGAGTGCCTGCTCCCATTTGTTTTCGTCCCGCAGTTCACTTATTATTACATTCCAGTCATTAAGTGGGAACACACCCGGCTTGTTGGCGGCCATCAGTCGCTCTTTCAACGTTAGTAAAAAGCCCAGGTAACCCATGATGAGGGCAGCAGTATATGCTTCGCTATTATAGCATGTAATGGAGTTGTCCAGTAAGTGCCTGGCATCGGGTGAAAAATGGCTGCTATCCACCCATTTTTGAAATTTATGGTTCATAAGGTTATGGTTTGTTTGGTCAAATATACTTAGATCATTACAAAAAGGAAAGGCATAAAACTGTTAGTATTGTCTTCCACCGTTCTTACCTGGCCACAAAAAATGAAGCGGGCAATAACAAATGCCATTGCCCGCTAAGCCTGCCAGTCTCCCAACAAATGCAGGCTATACTTTATGTTCTGGCACTGTATGACAGGCCGGCTAGTCCCTGTTCTCCAGCCTGTAATCACTTGGGGTGACGCCCTCCTGATTCTTGAAAAAGCGGCTAAAGGCCTGGATGTTCTCAAACCCTACTTCGTAAGCGATCTCTGAAACATCTTTTTTCGTAAAGAAAAGCAGACGCTTGGATTCCAAAAGAATACGGTCATGGATAGCTTGGAGGGGCGGCTTCTCCCCGATCTTCCGGAACATATTCGAGATAGTCTTCGGGGCTTTGTTCAACGCACCCGCATAAAAGGCTACACTGTGCTGCTGCCTGAAATGCTCATTAACCAGGAAATGGAACTCCCGCACCAGGTCGTGCTGCCCATCGCTGATCCCCGCAAGTATGCCTTGTCGCTTGTACAGTCGGGTGCTGAGTATGAGTATCCGCTTGAGCTGCATCTGCAGCATCTCCAGTTGTAAGCTATCCCTCTGTTCCAGCTCCATATCAGCCACATCCCACGCGCCTTTCATCAACTCCAGCTCGGCAGGCTCGACATGCACTACCGGAATCTTTGCCCTGGTATAATACAGCACGCCTTTGCATCCCACTTCACTGTCGTGGTTAATGACGCAGTAGAATTCCGCATTGAACCGGAGCATTTTCATGGACGTGATTGTCCCATATTCCACGCGATGGAATTGCGAAAGGCTTATAATCTGGTTCGCCCTGAATGTATGGGGTATCCCATCGATAGTTATCGCGTTGCCGTCGGAAAGGAACCATAACAGCTGAAGCGCCCCACTGACGTTGGGGAGAAAGCTTCTGTGGTTTTTAGTATCCACATCCTGCAATTCAAAATATTCATTTTGTTTTCCGCGATAGATCATAGTGGCCGGTTAATAAAGTGTGCTTAATTAATAATTTTCTGCTTTGCCTTTATTGCAATAAAGTATCTGGCCTTGTTACAAGGCTTCTGCCCACCGGAAAAATCTCCCGCGGGTTTACATGTTTCAATATTGTGTTATGATTATAGCCAGGCAGGGCTAAGGCGTATACCACACCTGATTCTCTGTACATCTAATTATGATGTCTCTTTCAAAGTGGCAGAGGATCGTTGGGTGTGAACGGCATTATAAAGTCAGGCCGGCCCTGGCTGCGTTCCTGTCTTTGTCGTCACCGCAAGGGTTGTCCGATAGTGTCAGGATGATCTTGGAGGGTAATAAGTTTCCGGGCGCTGTATGTTAATTTCATGGTGTAGTTACTGGTGTATTAGTTAGGACCGTAAAATTAACAGGGTATGCGGCTGTGTTTCTTATCATTTTTACCCAACATTTAGGCAATTTTTCCCTTACTGTTACTAAAAGTCCTTTCTCGAATGTGGTCCGAATTTTTCCCTGATAGCCTTAAGTTTAGGGTCGATATAGGTCCGGCAGAAAGGTGCCTGCCTGTGCTTTTGGTAGTAATTAAGCTGCTGCTCGATGTTTGACTTAAACTGTGCAAATGGCAGGGCTTGGGTGATATAAGCTGTATGGTGCGCTTCTGACAGTTGCAGAATCTTATCCTCGATTGCTTCTTTATCTTCTTCGTCAAAATAATATACAGCTGAGCGGTACTTGCCGCGCAGGCTATGCCTGCTTGTGCTGCTATGGGTCAGCAGGTGCACCTCAATGAGCGTCTCAGGGGTAATGTCATCCTTAAAGTGTACGATTACCGCTTCGGAAAATGACTCATGGGGCGAGGTGGAAGCAATCCATCCCTGCTCTACGTTCTCCACGCCCCGCAAAGACTGGAACACAGCCTCCGTGCACCAGTGGCAACCGCCTCCAAAACCCATCTTTTTCATAGCGCTCATTTTTATATATTGATTAATAGTAGATGGTACTTATGATAATAGCAATAATGGATGCTATTAATGCGATACCTGAAAGTATCACCGAATACAGGGTAAGCCTGTTGTTAAATACCGAGTTCCGGTGCGCCAGCAGTTTCAGGCAGGCATCTCCCTTCATCACAAATTCGCACTCCAGGTGCTTATCCAGCTCCTCAAAGCCGATATCGCGATGGTCGGTTGCCGCATGGTGGAAGCTGTCAAAATACCATACCCTTGTCACCAGCTCAATGTAGGGGTTTTCAAGATCATAGCCCAATTCCCTGAGCTGTGCCTGCAACCTTACATAGGAGAGCCCGGTAGGCACACTGGTCCTGCCGATCTTGAGTATGTCCAGGTATAGCTTGTCATTGGTCCTCATATTCACTGTTTTATAATTTATTGCCTAATAAGTGCCCTAGGCAGCCCGGTTTATCGTATGCCGCTCCTGCGTGAGGTGCCATGCTGCAGTCTCCATTATTCCGTCTTCATGGGAGGTAGGCAGGTACTTGAATGCTTTTTCAAACTTTTCCGAACTGAAATGCAGCGGATATTCATGCTGGTAATTCACTCTGCAGGCTTCTGCAAGGGAAGGTATAAAATTTCCCGCAATGCCGAGCAACCATCTGGGCAGGACGGTAAGCCGGTTGGGCCTGTGCATATATTCGGCGGCCATGCCGACAAACTGCCTTCCTGTAAGCGGACTGGCCGCGGGCAGGTGCCAAACCTCGCCGATTGCTTTGTCACGCGTAGCCAGTATAAAAAGTGCTTCTGCAACATCGCGGATGTAGGAGAGCGAGCGCGGCACATCGGCGTTAATGGGCCACAACGCTTTTTTATGGTGCTTCATCCTGTCAAATACCAACCTTCCCACGGTGCTTTCAGCGCCCATACCGGGGCCATAAAGATGCACAGCCCGCCCGATGCTTGCCACGATTCGTCCGGTTTCCATTTGCTTAAGCAGCATTTTCGCGATGTTGGCCTTTACCCTGCCCTTCCTGCCGGAATAGGTATAAGGCATGTCCTCTGTAATGATCCCCTCAGCATGCCCATACATATAGATATTATCCAGATAGACGAGCCTTGCGCGCTCAATCTTACAGGCCCTGATGACATTGTGCATGATCAGCGGCCATTTCTTTTCCCAGACCTTTGCCTTATAGGCCAATTCCATAACGAGATAAACTACGTCTGAACCTTTGATCGCCTGTAATACCTGTTCAAATTTCACGGCATCGGCGGCGATGCTTTCTGCACCTACCACATGCTCCGGCGAGACCGATACCAGGCGGATATCCAGATTATGGGCCCGCAGCACCGATACCAGTTCTTTTGCTATGGCGCCCGCGCCTAAGATTGTATGTCTCATAGCTCTGATTATTTATTGACGGATATTTTTACTTGAGGCGCTGCAGGACAGCCACGCGGACTGTCCTGTTTTGCCATAATTTTTAAGGCTGCACCTAAGGCAGCGCTTTGAAGGTCATTGCACCCTGCAGCTTCGTGGTGCAGGAACGCGGCATTTATTTACAGGAAGGTGTCGAACCGCTCAAAGTGGCAGGTATACCCGTTGGGCGATTTCACAAGGTAGTCCTGGTGGTAATCCTCAGCAGGCCAGAATTTTGTAAAGGGTTCCAATGTCGTAACGACTTTCCCCGTCCATCGTCCGGATTGATTTACGATCCGAATGATCTCCTCCGCATCAGCCTTTTCCTGCTCATCCTGGATAAACAGTGCCGAGCGGTAACTGGAGCCGCGGTCATTCCCCTGCCTGTCCACCGTAGTCGGGTCATGCACCCTGAAAAAGTAATCCAGGAGTTCCTTGTATGATGTTTCATTCGCATCATAGGTGATCTCAAGGCCTTCCGCGTGACCCGGATGGTTGCGGTAGGTAGGGTTTTCATTAGTGCCGCCCAGATAGCCGACTTCAGTGTCTTTTACCCCGGGGCGTAACCTGAAAAGTTCTTCCATTCCCCAGAAACAGCCTCCGGCAACATATGCTTTTTTTACATTTTCCATAAGTACTCATTTTTTAGGTTAAACTTCTATAAAAGGCCGGACAACTGGCCCAAATCAAAGGCCTGCAAATTTCAGCAGGCTGCTGTCCTTTGTTATGAACTTAGTCTAAACAGCAACAATTATTCCTTACCATTGGTTGCCGCATACATTAATGTTATCGGTCTTTAGGGCTTCGAATCAATCACTATCGCCTTTCCCCCCAACTCCTCCCTGATGGCATAGTCCAGCCGTAAGAGGGCGCGGTTGGGGTCCGAACCAAATATGGAGCGGATGATCCTGCCATCCCCATTCACCAGCATCCAGTGGGGTGTACCGGCGGCCTGGTAATCAAAGAATGTGGTCGCGAAGCCCGCGTCCTTGTATACCGGAAAGCGGACGTGAAGGGAACTCAGGGTTGCCAGAAGCTCTTCATCGCTGTATTCAGGCCCTTCTGTATTGCTATGGATGCCTACGACGCTGATTTTTTCGCCGTATTCAAAGGCCATCCTGTTGGCAAAAGGTATCGCCCTGCCGATACAGCCCGGGCAACCCAGGTAGAAAAACAGGATCAGTAAAGGCTTGCCGAGAAAATCTTCCTGGCGTGGGACATGCTGGTCGCCCAGTGGTTCCAGGTGCCATGGCTGGAGCGTATGGTTTATTGGTTCCATTTCGTTTGTTATTAATACTTGGTTCGCAGCTCCCCCTCATAAAGAAGACTTGGCATCGCAGTTGGTATAGTGCGATTGTATCTGCCGTATCATCTGGCTGGTAAAGCCCCATTCGTTGTCATACCACGCCATGATCTTTACCAGGTCCCCGTCCACGACCCTGGTCATCTCCATATCGATTGTCGCCGCAAATGGGCTGCCGATTATATCGGTGGAGACGATTGGCTCATCGGTCACTGCAAGCACACGCGCATAACGCTCTGTCGCCGATTCTTCCATCAGTATGCTGTTGATTTCTTCTGCATCTGTAGGCCGCTCCGCGATAAAAGTGATATCGGAAATAGAGCCTACCGGGACTGGGACCCTGATGGCAATGCCATCGAACTTCCCGGCATACTCAGGGAGCACTTTGGTTGTAGCGATTGCAGCGCCAGTAGCTGCGGGAGCCAGGTTAAACCCTGCCGCCCTGCCCATCCGGGGTTCCCTTTTCGAGGGGGCATCCACAAGTGCCTGCGAAGCGGTATAGCCATGGATGGTGTTCAGTATGGCTTTCTTTACTCCCAGCCGTCTGCCCAGAATCTCGATTATAGGGCTGATATTATTGGTGGTACAGCTGGCGCATGAGAAAACCGCAGCGCGGCCATCGCCGGTATTTACCCCGTGGACTACTGTCGGGGTGTCCTTGGTCGGTCCGGATATTACCACAGCCCTGGCGCCGGCGAGGATATGCTTCCCTGCATCCCCCTGGCTGGTGAAAACCCCCGTGCTTTCGATGACCACATCTACATCAAGCTCCTTCCAGGGTAGTGTAGTTATTTCACGCAGGCTGGTGTACCGGATGGCTTTGCCCCTTACATACAGCATATCTCCCTCATAGCGCACCTCCCTGCCGTACTTGCCATAGTTGCTGTCGTACTTGAGCAGGTAGGCGGCATTCTCTATGCCCATCAGGTCATTTACGGCCACAACCTCAAGGTCGGTGGTATCAAAAATCATCTTAAGCGCTGCACGGCCTATGCGGCCGAACCCGTTTATCGCTACTTTTTTTGTTTGTTGCATTGCATTTGCATTTAGGTTCTGCTTTTTAAAACTTAGTAGCAAGAAGGTGCCAAACCTTACACGAAGTAGCAAAAAAAGTTGTTAGGTCCTATTTTTTTGCTTTATCCGGCTCAAAATCAAGGCTGATAGAATTCATACAGAACCGCTTGCCGCTCGGAGCAGGGCCATCATCGAAAATGTGCCCCAGATGGGAATCGCAGCGCCCGCAAAGCACCTCGGTGCGGCGCATACCATAAGAGCGGTCATCCTGATAGCTCACGCTCCCTTGCCTTGCCGGCTCATAGAAGCTGGGCCAGCCGCAGCTGCTGGCAAATTTGGCATCAGACCTGAACAGCTTGTTCCCACACGCGGCGCAGTAATAAGTTCCTTTGGTATCGCTCTTGTAATATTTCCCGGTGAAGGCAGCCTCAGTATCCTTCTCGCGCGCTACGGCATAAAGGTCCGGGGGCAATATCTTTTTCCACTCACTATTGGGCACTTTTAGTTTTTTGGTATCTGTCCTTGAATAATAAGGATTGGGCCTTCCCGTTTTACCGGACTTGTGATTCTGGGCATGTAAGCCCACTGCCATAAGCGCCAGCAGGCAGCTGAATAATAAATTTTTCATGTTTTTTTCTTTAATGGTTATTTTCATTCGTTTTGGTTCTGATATTGGGTTGCAATGCCAGCTTACCTGATTGCTCCCCTCGCGAATTCCAGGAGCCCCTTGCCATCGACATAACCGGTGTGCTGCGCAAGCACTTTGCCTTTCTCATCCAGGATGAGCAGCGTGGGCAGCCCCTGTACGCCCCACTTTTTTGCCAGGGCGGGCCCTTCACCCTTTTCAATATCAATGCTGATGTTCAGAAAGTTCTTATTGTAATAGGCTGCCGCCTTCGGATCTTTAAAGGTGGTTTTCTGGAGCGCCTTGCAGGGCCCGCACCACACGGCATATACATCCACGAATATCTTTTTATGGTTTTTCCTGGCCTCCGCTACTGTTTCGGTGTAGGTTTTGGCAGTGAAATTTATTTCACCGTCCCCACCTTTCAGCGCCTGCGCACTTGCGCCCATAAGTGTGGCTGAACCGACCATAAGGAAGGCTGCGGTCAGAAATGTTGCTATCCTGAGTTTTTTCATTGGGTTATGTGTTTAAATTAATAATACGTATGATACAAGGGCAACGGGATATGCCCTACTCAAATGCGTCGATCCCTTCCTGAAGGAAAGCTGCATACCGCTGTACATTGGGTTCATAAGCGACAGGCCTGTTCAGCACCTTACCTTTGGTGTCCAGCACAACATAATAGGGCTGGGAGTTGGTCCTGAAATTGGTGGTTTGGAAATCGCTCCATTTATTACCGACGGTTGTAATCTTTTTACCAGTTGTCGCGGATACCCGCTGCTCCTCTTTGGGCAGCGGAGTCCTGTCGTCTACATAAAGGGATATCAGCACATAATCGCTATGGAGCTTCTCCCGTACCTGCGGTTCGCTCCAGACATTATCCTCCATTTTGCGGCAATTAACACAGCTCCAGCCTGTGAAATCCAGCAGGATGGGCTTGTCCTGAATTTTGGCGTACGCCAGCCCTTCTTCATAATCATGGAAGCAATTCAGTCCCTGCGGACAGGAACGGCTATGTCCCTGGGCCGTTTCAATTGTTGCATTAGCTGTTTTGCCTGCCGTTTCCTGGATCCATTCCTTGTAGAATGACGGCGGCAAAAAGCCGCTGGCCAGTTTTAGGGGCGCACCCCAAAGCCCCGGGATGAGATAGACGGCGAATCCAAAAATTACAACAGCCGATACCAACCCGCTGACCGGTGTGCGGTCACTGTAATCATAATCACCAAGCCTTAGCTTGCCCAAAAGATACAGGCCCAGCAGCGAGAATATAACGACCCACAGCGCGATAAAAAGCTCTCGGGGCAAAAGCCCAAGCTGGTACACGAGATCAAAATTGGAAAGAAATTTCAGGGCCAGGGCCAGTTCAAGGAACCCCAGGATCACTTTCACCTTTCCGAGCCAGCTGCCCGAACGTGGCAATTTCTTCAGCATGCCCGGGAATGCGGCAAAGAGCATAAATGGGATGGACAGCGCAAGGGCAAAACCGAACATACCGATGGCGGGGCCAAGGATGCTCCCATTTACAGCCGCCTCTACCAAAAGGCTCCCTACAATGGGGCCGGTACAGGAAAAGGATACCAGTGCCAAGGTAAGGGCCATAAAGAACAGCCCTATCCAACCGCCCTGTCCGGCAAGCCTGTCCGACCGGTTTAGCCAGCCTGAGGGAAGGCTGATCTCAAATGCTCCCAAAAAGGAGAGAGCGAAAACTGCAAATACCACAAAGAAGATAAGGTTCACAATACCGTTGCTTGCCAGTGCGTTGAGCGCATCGGGGCCGAGAGCTAGAGTGATAGCCAGGCCCAGGGTCACATACAGTACGATTATTGACACTGCATAAATTACAGCTTTCCGGATACCTCCATTTTTGGTGAAGTACGCGACTGTGAGCGGAATCATAGAGAATACGCAGGGCGTGAGAAGGGCCAGGAGCCCGCCAATGAATCCTCCTGCAAATATCCATCCTACATTCGACTCCTTTAGTTCGGCATTAGCCTGATTAATTGCTACTGCCCCGGATTCCATCCCGTAGCTGGCTGATATTTCCAGGGTTTCGGGAGGCAGGCACATCGTGCTGCTGCAGGACATATAGCTTATAGTAGCCCCAACTGTGAAACCTTTACTGGTCTCCGGAAGTATCTTCTGCCGGAAGACGGCTTCTTTCTCAAAATAATAAAGCAGAAGGTTCCCGTAAGACTCCTCGACTTTACTCAATGGTTTAGGCTCCGTTATGCTACCGACAAGGGAGTACTGGTTCGATTTTTTAAAATCAAAAACTGTCGGTAAGGGCCCGTCCGGTATGGCGTCAAACTGGCTATTGATGTGCCAGCCTTCCGCAATGTTTGCTTTAAGGGTCACTATCAGGGTATCCCCTATCCCTTTTTCTATAGCCATTTTCCACTGCACGGGATCCTGCTGTACCTGGCCAAAGCTTTCCGGTATGGATAGCCATAACAGCGCTAACGCGAAAAAAAAGGCTCTTTTAAATAGATGCATATCTTGTGTGTGTTATGTAATAATGGTCGTCATTAATGCTCCACGCCAAGCAGGAACCGTTCACAGTCCAGGGCTGCCATGCAGCCGCTGCCTGCCGCGGTAATGGCCTGCCTGTATACAGGGTCCTGCGCATCGCCACAGCAGAACACTCCCGGGATATTTGTTTTGGAAGAGCCCGGCACGGTCTGGATGTAGCCCGTTTGATCCATGGTAATCCATCCCTTAAAAAGTTCGGTGTTTGGATGGTGCCCAATGGCTACAAAAAAACCTGTAACTTCCAGTGTCCGCACCTCATGGCTGAGATTATTGAATACGCTCACCCCGGTCACACCCTGATCATTACCCAGGACCTCTTTGGTTTCAGTATGGAACAGTATTTCTATATTAGGCGTCGCCTCCAGCTTATGCGCCATCGCCCTGGAAGCCCTGAGCGCACCCTTTCGCACCAGCATGTATACTTTCCGGCATAATTTAGCCAGGTGTATTGCTTCCTCAGCGGCCGTATCGCCGGCACCAACGATCGCAACGTCCTGCCCCCTGAAGAAGAACCCGTCGCAGGTCGCGCAGGCAGAAACGCCCCTCCCATTATATCGTTGCTCTGACTCCAGGCCCAGCCATTTGGCCGAAGCGCCTGTGGATATGATCACCGAATCGCAGAGTATAGCAGTACCATCGTCGGTGGTCACCTTGTAAGGCCTGATGGACAGATCTACTTCGCCGATATAGCCGCCCCGGATATCAGTGCCAAAGCGTGCCGCCTGCCGCCGGAAATCCTCCATCATTGCCGGTCCCAGGACTCCATCGGGATAGCCTGGATAATTCTCGACCTCCGTGGTCTGGGTCAGCTGGCCGCCCTCGGTGAGGCCCGTGTAGAGCACCGGCTTAAGGTCAGCCCGTGCCGCATAGATCGCTGCCGTATAGCCCGCCGGCCCTGAGCCAATCATCATGCATTTGACGTGTTCCAAGTCCTGTGTCATAGGTAATAATATTTAGCGGGGTTCGTATGCATGTTCACATCATAAGGGCATTCGCCGCTCCAGTCACTATACAGCCCGACCGGAACATCCTCATGGTTCCTGTCCGGGATATCGGACGGAACGCTTTGGTGTAGTGTTTTCATAATTTTAGGTTTGGTTTATTACTATTTCAATAAAGGGCAGCATTTACAATGTCATGCCTTTAAGCCATTGAGGCTGTTCGCCCACACCCTTAACGATATGGCCAGGTTGGGTACGTCCTTGCTGATCAGCAGCACAGTTTGCGGAATCCCATGCCCGATCATCCATATACCGGGGACCGAGAGTATAAATGCAAGCGACCAGATAAAGAATACAATCCCCCCAATTCCGGCATAACGCCCCAGTGAGGCCTTGCGCAGCGAAGCGAGTAGCAGTATTCCCAGGGCAACCCCGGGAACGGCGAGAAGGATGGAGACTGTTGTCGGTGTGAAAACCATATAGATCCACTTGAAGAAAAAGTGCCCTGACAGCATTTCCCTGTCCATCTCCGGCCCTCCCGGAAGCAGCCTGAAAAGCCCTATGGTGATTAATGCGGCCGCTGATGCAATGACGCTTAGCTTGTAGGCCCATCTGGATATTTTCGTACCATTTTCCATGACGCTTATTTTAAGTTATAAATTGCGGCTCACCAGAAGATGTATTCACAAATGCTGGCTTCCGGCCTCTTTCTATAACTTTAGTAGGTTGCGGGGTGCAATCCTTACAAGAGTCCCTATCTTTTTTATGCTATTTTAATATGCATCGCGAAATAAGGTTACGGTATAGGGTACAGCATTGCAACACTGTCGGCCTGATGGCTATTGCCAGGGCAATTGCTGTCGCTCGTACCAGTAGTCTTCCGTTGCCCCGGCGTAACCATGGAGCTGTTCCATTTCGTCTTGCTCCAGACGAAAATGCTGCGCTTGCAGGTTGGCGCAGAGCTGGTCTTGAGTGCTGGCGCCGCTCAGGCAGATGGCGCCGGGGAAGCTGTCCATGCAAAACCGTAGGGCTACCGCATCTGTGCCTACGTCGTATTTCTGCGCCAATCGTTCAAGTTCCAGGTAAAGGGCACTGTGTTTACTGTACCGGGGGTTCGGCATCAGGCGCCCGTTAGCAAGCGATTCCTTCAGGATAAGTTGCCTTCCGCCGGATTCTAACGCTGTCTTTAACCGTAATATGGACTGTTCCATAATATTGTAGGTGCATTGGAAGCTTTGGAATAGGGGCTTACCCCCAATCGTAATATCCATGGCTTTTTCTATTATCCCGACCTGATGGATGCCCGTTGCAGTAAGCCCCATGGTTAGTTTATGCTCCTGCCCTATCTCATACAGGCGCAGCAGTACTTCCCGGTTGTCGAGCACGCCTGTATCGAGGGTGGCCGAATGTATCTGGTAGGTCTCCAGGTGGGGCAGCAGTATTTGGGATGAGGCCCACTGCGCATTCAGCCGCTCCAATGTGTGCTCTTTCACTTCATGGACCTTCGCCTTAGGATCAAATCCCGCGACGTAGCTCATACCCCATTTAGTTGCCACAGATATCGTTGCGTCATCCTTATCCCTCAGCCATTCTGACAAAATGGATTCAGCCATCCCGTATCCCGGTGATGTGTCAAAAAAACGTAAACCTTGGTCGTAGGCGTAGTCGAGCATCCTGAGGCCGCGTTGCCTGAAACGTTCAGGGGAAAAATCCTCATGTACCTTTTCAGCCCTGACGTTGATGTATTGGGGACGGCCTATGGCCGCCATGCCCAGGCCAATGTTCGTTCCTGTTTCCATTTATTTCCAATATGGTGTTTGCCCCTGGGCAAGCTTGAGGCGTGTCCAGACATTCATATTGATTACTACCGCAGCTATCTCAGCAATCTCCTTTTCTGAGAAATGCAGGCACATTGCATCATGGTATGCCTGGAAATTCCCGTGGGTCCCGATTGTAAGCACGTCGCAATACACTAAAGCGGTCTTTTCCATCTCAGTGAAAAGCCCGCTGTTTTGCCAGGCGGGCAGGCTCTCAATTTTGGCCTGAGGTATCCCTGCGTCACGGGCAGCCTGGCTGTGCAGCAGGCTGCAGTAGGCACATTCATTGCGCTGGGCTACCCTTAGCCGCAGCAGTTGGGCAAGCTCCTTGTCAACGCTAAGTTCTGAAGTGTAGCCAAAGGCATCGGCCATGCGTCCCGCCAGCTTGTGGAACGGTGTCAGGTTAGGGTCAAAACGGACGTTCCTGTATTTTATATCATTCATGGTTCTGTAAGTTAGATTACAGTAGAAAAAGCCTGCCAGATTATCCGTTGGGATGTGGTCGTGGCAGGCTGGTCTCACTAAAAACAAATCACTGCTATGGCAATTAAGAATCTCTTTTCTCTTTTACCAAAGCTTCGCCGTTCATGCAGTAGCGCAGGCCGGTGGGTGCGGGGCCGTCGGGGAATACATGTCCGAGATGCGCGTCGCACACGTTACATTGCGCTTCAATACGCACCATGCCGAATGAGCCGTCCCTGATATATTTTACACTGTTCTCCTTTACTGGCTGGGTGAAGCTTGGCCATCCGGTTCCTGATTCAAATTTTTCGGTAGAATCGAAAAGCAGTGTATCGCAGCAGACGCAGGAATAGAGCCCAGGGTCGTAGCTCCTGCACAATTCATGGCTGTGCGAGCGCTCTGTGCCATGTTGGCGCGTTACATAGAATTGCTCCGCTGTAAGTTGCTCCTTCCATTGCTCTTCCGTTTTCTCCACTCTCCTGTCAGGGGTGGGATTGCCATTTTTGGCAAAATCCAAAATGTCGTTCCAGTTTAGCATAGTCTTATTTTTTTTGTTGGTTACTTTTTCTATTGGCTGCTTTAGCGACCTCAAAAAGGTCAGGATTGATATGGCAGTACCCTCCGGGATTGTTCTCAAGGTAGTCCTGGTGATAATCCTCAGCCTTGAAATAATTTTTCAGGGTGGAAACTTCAACCGCTATGGGTTTGGTTTGCCGGGAAGCCTCCACAGCCACCCGTTCATTGATAAGGGGAAGCTGCTCTGTAGAGGTGTAATAGATCCCTGTACGATATTGGTCGCCCCTGTCGTTGCCCTGTTTGTTCACGCTGGTGGGATCAATGGTCAGGAAGTACAGGTCCAACAGTAACGTAAGGTCTACCTGATCCGGGTCATACGTGACCTTTACCGTCTCCGCAAAGCCGGTGTCCCTGTAGATCACATCACGATATGTGGGGTTCTCCGTCCTGCCATTGGCAAAGCCGGCCTCAGTGGACAGCACGCCATCCACCTGCTTGAAGAAATGTTCAGTCCCCCAAAAACATCCCCCGGCAAAATAAATGACCTTGGTGCTGTCACTGCTATTCACGGGCAGGCCCGCCTCTCGATTTTGAAGTGTTGCCGCCTGCTCGCCGGGATTATTCCTGCAGGCACCGAGTGAAAGCATGGCCACCACTGTGGCCACAAGGATTTTGACTGTATTCATGGTCTTACTGTATTTCATTTTCTTTTTGTGCTACCAGGCGCTTAAATACCGACTTGGTGAACCTGATATACTTCTGCTCTGTCTTATCATAACCTACCCACTGCTGCGTATTGCCATAGGAACAGGTCGGTGCCCCCTCCTGATGGCCCGAGACAAGGATGTACCTGTCGGGATCCTGTTGGTAGGCTTCGGCGCTTATTTTTTCCATAGTCTGTATTTTATTATTGTCGGGCTGAATGGCGCTGCAGCACCTCGCGCAACTCGCGGTACCTGGCCAGTTTAGGCGTAATGACTGCCTGGCAGTAGAAAGCATCGGGATTGTCCCGGTAATAGTTCTGGTGTTCCTCCTCAGCCTTGTAAAATGCCTCGAAAGGTTTGAGTTCTGTTACTATAGGGGACTCAAAGGCATCCGCCATGATGCTGATAACCCTTTCGGCTGTTTGCCGCTCCTGCTCATCCCCATAGAGTATAATGCTGCGGTATTGGCTGCCCTTATCGGCACCCTGCCTGTCCGGCGTCGTTGGGTCGTGGGTTGCCAGATGGATACTTAACAGATCCTCAAGGCTTACCTCCCCGGCATCATAGGTCAGACGGATTACTTCCGCATGCCCGGTCCTTCCTGTGCGCACCTCCCTGTAAGGCGGGTTTTTGATGAACCCGCCACTGAATCCACTTTCGATTTCGAGCACTCCCGGTGTCTCCTGGAAAATGGCCTCGGTGCACCAAAAGCATCCGCCGCCAAATGTTATTGTCTTTTTTTCCATTACGCTCCTTTGTTGGTTATCCAATACAGTGCCGCACATGCCCTGCGACAATTTTTTTAAAGCTGCCGGTGTCTTTAGTGGCTGGGATTCGCCACATCTGCCGCAATAAGCTTGTCGATTTTTTTATTGATCTCGGCCCTGCTTTGGACACCCGTGAAGTGCTCTACGACTGTATTGTCTTTCATCAGGAACACGCTCGGGATGCTACGTACGCCAAATTTCGCGGCTAATTCCGGATTGTCGTCTACATTGATCTTGGCGATGACAACCTTATCGCCATAATCATTGCCTGCCGATTCCAATACAGGTAGCAGCGCTTTGCAGGGCCCGCACCATTCTGCATAAAAGTCAAGTACTACCGGCGTAGTGCCGGCCATTAACGCATCAAATTCCGTGTTGTTGTTAATCGTTTTCATAATAAAGTCTTTTAATGTTTATTGATTTTGTATTAGGTCTTTATAGCTTGGTAGTGATAGGATTGAAATCCTTACAAAATATTTCAATTTATTTTCAGATTTCCTGATTCTTCAGGAAATGCTGCTTCAGGCGCTGTAATTTATCAAATATAAGCGGTGGGTATTTCCCATGGAACTCCTCGCAATCCTCACAAAGCTCCAGCTTCAGATTTGCAGATTCATCCAGGTCAGTATAGGGGAATATGCTGAAGGTAAGCTCATGCTTCATGATGTTGCGATAGAAGGCCTTATCATCTTCCTCAATATCTGCATTATCAATCTTATCTAATATGTGTTCCGCTATCCTCAGGATACTCAGTATTTCCCTGACACCATCCTTCTGAAGCAGCAGTTCGCTATTATGCAGGTCAATATTCATGTCCTCGATATCGTCGATAAAACAGCGGATAGCCTTTCGCCCATGGATAGCTTTTACTGAGGTCTTGTTCTTCCCCACCTTTCGCTCGTAGCTAAAGCTGTTCATATTATTCTCGAGCAGAGTGTAGAGCTCATGGAGGTGCTTCAGGCCGCGCTGCTGTATCTCTTTATGATTCTTTACGGTGTTGGCCTGCATACGTTCGCGCAAGGCAATGTAAAGCAGTACAAAACCAACTATCTGCGCGATCGGGTTGGCTATCCCCCCAAAAGCGGCGCCGATAGGGCCAAAACCCTTCAGATGCCCTACCGGCAGTACCGGCAATAGCAGCGGCATAACGATCATCAGAAGGATTCCGCCCAGTATTACAGATATCACCAGAATGTTATCAGAGCTGTTGTTTGTCTTCATGCGTTTCTTTGATTATCTATTTAGTAATGGCACAGGGTACCTTTAGATGGTAGCAGGGCATCGTAAACCGTAAAGAGTGCTGCGCAGAGCAGCAACAAGTGTGTGATGAGGAACTGAACAGCTGAATCAGGAATAAAAGGTATTGAGAGACCCTTGTCTAATTGTCCCGGGCTTGAAGCCATAAACGACAGGATGACGCAGAAAGTTATTGCCGCCCCCGCGCTTCCGATCAGCGAGAGTTTGGGATATACCGGACGCAGTGCTATCAATATGCCTGTTGCAATTTCTATGGTTCCGATCAGGGCCGAGAACATCCTAATGCTTAAATACCCGAGGCTCCAGCCGAGCACAGGGCTCTTTTCGGCAAGTGGCCGGATAGCCTCTGCTTCATGACCGGTGAACTTGAGTGCCCCGACACCTACCAGGATAAGTGCCAGCGCGTAGCGTATGGCCAATGGCCAAAATAACTGTAGGGCAGTATTCATATCTATTTAGTTAATCAGACCCGCGGCTAGCCCTCGTAGCTTATCTTATGTATATTCTTATCAATCTCCCAACGTCCGGTCCCTTCTTCCCCTATCAGGTCGAAAAGTTCAAGGATGCGCCTGGCAACGTATTCCTCCTCAATCTGTTCCGCAAGGAACCATTGGATAAACTGGAAGGTAACGAAGTCTTTTGCTTTCACCGTCTTATCAGCAATGGTATTGAACTGCTGGGTTACATACATTTCCTGCTCCAGGGCCTGCTCAAAGACACAGCGGAAGGAGTCGAACTCATTTGGGATATTGACAATTTCGGGTGACAGGGCACGCCCCCCGCGGTCGTTGACATAGTTGAAGAGCTTTAGCATGTGGGCGCGCTCTTCTTCAGCCTGCCGGGCGAAAAAGCCTGCACTGGCATCATAACCGTGCTCACCGCACCAGGAGGACATGGCCAGGTAAAGGGAAGACGAGTGGGCTTCCACTTTTATCTGGTTGTTCAACAGCCTTTCCACTTCAGGGCTTAAAGAGTTCTTTAGGTTTAATACATCTTTCATGTTGTATGGTTGATTAGGGTTAACGGGTTAGCTGAGGGGTCAGGAATGCACCCTTTTTACCCTTAGTTGCGGAAAGTCGCCAATCCTTACATGTTTTACAAGAAAAGTGCGGCGCTGAAGTATCCGGCTTTGCGGGAAGTGCTGAATACTCCGTGAAAATGCATCAGTTTTGGTATATTTGGAGCCATTAATCCTTACAAACACCGATGAAAGACTTTGATCAGCTTATCCAGGAGAATTTTGGGGCGCTTACTAAAACGGAGCTCGATATTGTACATTCCTATTTCAGGCCGGAAAAATTGGAGCGGAATGATTTTTTCACAACCTCGGACAGGATCTGCGACAAAATGTCGCTGATCACTTCGGGAATGATGCGAATGTACGCCTATAGCGAAGGCAAGGATATTACCCACTGGATCTGCACCGAAAGCCTGCTCTTTACCGATGTAATGGGCTTCTTTTTTGACCAACCCAACCGTTGGAATGTCCAGGCGCTCACCGATGTTGAACTCATGAGTATCACAAAAGCGGATTACAGGATGCTCTGTGCGGAGTTCCCGAAGTGGAACGAGATCGAGAAGCGTTTTATCTTCAGGTGCTTCGGAATGATGGAGGACCGTGTCTTTACCCACCTGTCTATGTCGGCGGAAGAACGGTATGAACTCTATTTTGAATATAATAAAGAGCTTTTTAACCAGGTGCCGCTACAGTATATAGCCTCTGTACTGGGAATGAGCCCAGAAACCTTTAGCAGGATACGCAAAAGGCATGGCGTGAATTCTTGATATTTGTCAAGAGCTGTTGAATTTAAGTTTCAGACATTTGTCTTCTCATGTCAAAATAAATTCAGATGACACGGCCAATGACCAACCTTATAAAACTGGAAGAGCTCGGACAGTTACTGCTTTCGGTACTGCTGTTCTTCCAATTGGATTATCCCTGGTGGACGTTCCCAGCCTTTATCCTCCTACCTGACCTCTCGATGCTGGGATACCTTGTCAATGCCAGGGCAGGCGCCTTGGTGTATAACTTTTTTCATCATAAGCTGCTGGCCGTTACGTTACTGATCGTTGGGTACTGGACGGGGATTTCAGCAATTATGCTTGCAGGGACTATTTTTCTGGGACACTCTGCCCTTGACCGTGCATTGGGCTATGGCCTGAAATACAATGACAATTTTCACAACACCCATTTAGGATGGATAGGGAAAAAAGATTCCCGCATCCAGGATCTTATTAGCTAAGAACACGGACATGCGACAGTCCGCATCCCCCCACCGATATGCTTTATCCCTACGTATAAAGCTCATTTGACGAATATATATTTCAGATTTCATATGGCAATTGATAACACTATTGATAACTATAAAGGCACCAAATCGATGAAGGCAGTCCGTCAGCACCGTTTTGGCGGACCTGAGGTGCTCCAGTATGAGGATACTCCCCTACCGGCCATCGGTCCCGGTGAGTTACTGGTCCGAGTTCATGCAGTTGCGATAAACCCACCGGACTGGTACCTGCGTGACGGTTATAAAATGCTGCCCCCGGAATGGCAGCCTAAGGTGCCGTTTCCAATAATACTTGGGACTGATATATCAGGTGTTGTTGCCGCAGTATCGGACGACGTGCAAGGCTTCTCCATCGGGGATGAAGTGTATTCAATGGTGCGTTTCCCAAGCTACGGAGATAGCCGCGCCTATGCACAATACGTAAGTGTTCCTGCCGATCAGGCTGCGCTCAAGCCAAAGGGCATTGACCATGTTCAGGCAGCCGCAGCACCGATGTCACTGCTAACAGCCTGGCAATTCATGATCGATCTGGGCCACGATGAGCCCAACCCGCTCCAGCCAAACCGGCATGAGCCTGTGCCCCTCGAAGGTAAGACCGTTTTAGTCAATGGTGCGGGTGGTGGCGTGGGCCATTTCGCCCTCCAGCTCGCGAAATGGAAGGGTGCCCGCGTTATCGCAGTAGCCTCCGGCAGACAGGAAGCCTTATTGCGTGAGCTCGGTGCGGATGAGTTTATCGATTACACCAAAACTGCTGCAGAAGATGCAGTTACCAATATTGACCTTGTTATCGATGCCGTCGGAGGCCCGACAACAGGACGGTTTCTCAGGACCCTGAAAAAAGGAGGCGCGTTGTTTCCCATCTTTCCCTTGGGCTACTCAGGCGCGGAAGAGGCTGAAAAGCTCGGTGTGACCATATCAGCAACCCAGGTACGCTCTAATGGAAAACAACTGGCTGAACTCGCCAGCTTATTAGAGGAGGGCACTATCCGCAGCGTGATCGACAGCAGCTTCCCCTTAGCCGAGGCTGGCAAGGCCCATGAGCGTGCTGCCGCTGGCCACATCCAGGGAAAGATAGTCCTTACGGTAGAGCATGATTAATAACCATTATAATAATTGTTGGCAATTATCGCAAAAAAGTTGATTACTATATGGAGATAGAAGAAATAAAGGACCGCATAGCCCTGAGGGAATTAGTTGATCGCGTTTCAGCATTGGCTGACCAAAAAGACTTTGACGCCCAGGTGCAGCTCTTTACACATGACGGGATTTCGGAAACCATCGCCGATGGAGCGGTAGTGCTCCGCTTGCAGGGGCGCAAAGCCATGGCGGAAGCCTTTGCTGACTATCTCAAAGAAGTCGACAGCCTTTTCCACCTGAACGGGCAGCAGCTGCTCTCCATTGAAGGCGACAAGGCGGCCGGCATATGTTATTGCGACATAACGCTGGTTTCCGGTGCGATAAAAACGGCCATCAAAGCAATATACAGTGATGATTACCTCCATGATGGCGGCGTCTGGCGCATCGCCAAAAGGACGGGGAATTTTATAATGCAGCAAAATACCGGGATCAGCCACTAATAAGTGTCCGTTCTCCCACATTTGGCAAGCGTATCCTGTTCAAAAAAATTGGGATGCCGTCTTGCCCTGCCGCAGGCATGGCTTGAAAGGATTTTTCCCTGGTACAATGATACTGAAAACGCGTGCCCGTTGCTATTGTTCCTTTGAAGTATTCCCGAGCTTTTGGTCAATCTGTTTTTGGAGTTGTTCCTTGAAGTCCTCATCAAGCTTCATCTTATGCTTTTCAGGCTGGAATATCTTTTTTACAAACTGGTTGATTACCATACTCTGCTTCATGAAGATGCTGCACATTTCGCACGTCTTCAGGTGAAATTCCAATTCCAGCCGTTCCTTGAGCGTGATTTCCCCTGTTTGCCTTTTCTCAATCAGGAATGTGGCTTTCTTACAATTATCGACCATATCCTTCTCCTCTTGATCACTTAATTTTTTCATACAAATCTTTTAATTTATTCATCAGATCCAATTCTTCTGAAGGCAGTCCCTCAGGCTCACTTTTACCCTGTGGCTGATCACCCAGAAGTTCGATGCGGTAATGGCGAGCCTGGAACATATTTCCTCACTGGGCTCCTCATCAATATGCTTCATCTTAAACACCGAGGACCAAAGCGGTGGAAGCTTTGCCATACAGGATTTCAGAATGCCATCAAATTCCTTGTCTTCCAGGTTGCTTGGCTCCTCGATACCAAAAGCCTCGGGATAGCGCCCCTGCTTCCAGTGCCCGCTGTCACTTTCAAAAAAATCGTCCTGTTCCACAGGTTCCGCAGCCAACGGCTCACTTTTAGCTCCCCTGGATTTCTTACGGTACACGTCATATATTTTATTTTTGAGAATCCCTGTCAGCCAGGTCTTCTCTGAGCTCTGCCTGCTAAACTTATCCCAACCCTCTAACCCCGCAAGGAAGGTTTCCTGTACAAGATCCTTGGCTAGTTCGGTATCATTTATACGCATATAGGCATAACTGTCCAGGTAATCTGCATACATGCCGACCCAAAGGTTCGGCCCTGCCTCTTTTATATCCGTCGTTTCAGTTGTCTTCGGCATAAGCTTTTTGTATTTGTTAGGTAGCCTCAATAAAGGCACGTAATTTTTCTTGCAGTTGATCTGGCACCATTTTATTTGGTTTTAGTCGTAGTGCTGATAAGAACCTTACAGTACTTTCTGCTTTTTTTATAAGCCAGAAATTTACGAAAAATAACGTCTCCAAACCCACGGTAAAGGGAATTATTGCGATTGAGGCCAGTCATTTTTCACCAGCAATACCGGCGCCCCCTTTCGTGTCCCGAAGTTCGATTCCCAATGAACCAAGTCCCTCGCGAATTTGGTCGGAAAGTACCCAGTCATGGTTTGCCCGGGCTGTCTCCCTTATCCCTGTCAGTAAGGCGATCACGCTTTCCAAAGTAGTCCCTCCTGCCGCGCTTTGCTGAGTTTCGGTCAGGCCCAGAATGTCAAAAATGAAGGTATGGAGCTTGGCTTTAAAATGCTCCAGGTCCGGCGCGCTGAGTGAGGCTGTGGCTTCCCTGATCAGGCCGATCATACGGACACCCTCGAAAAGATGGGAGACCAGCATTGGGGTATTGAAATCATCATTCATCGCCTGATAGCATTTTTCTTCCCATTCGCTGATATCCAACGTTGAGCATCCTCCCGCCGCCAGCTTTGGCAACTCCGCTAAGGCCTGCATGAGTCGCTCATGCCCCTTCTCGGCTGCCTGAATCGCTCTATCGGAGAAGTCCATAATACTGCGGTAATGGGTCTGCATCATTAGAAACCGCACTACCGATGCCGTATAAGCCCTCGCTAATAAGGGGCTTTCGCCGCTCAGTATTTCTTGCGGCAGTATGTGATTCCCGGTAGACTTGGACATCTTTTTCCCATTAAGGGTCAACATGTTGGCGTGGAGCCAATAATTTACCGGAGCTTGTCCTGTACAGGCTTCACCTTGCGCTATCTCGCAGTCGTGGTGCGGAAATTTGAGGTCCATCCCCCCTCCATGGATGTCAAAGCGTGCCCCCAGATATTTTGTGCTCATTGCCGCACATTCGGTGTGCCAGCCGGGAAAACCTTCTCCCCATGGTGAAGGCCAGCGCATGATATGGCCGGGCTCAGCCTTTTTCCAAAGGGCAAAGTCCTGAGCGTTACGTTTGTCCGCCTGCCCGTCCAGTTCCCGTGAATGAGCTGCCATATCCTTTAAAGTGCGGCGGCTCAGCGCACCATAGCCGAATTCGCGGTCGTGCCTGGCCACATCAAAATACACCGATCCATTGGATACATAGGCATATCCGCTTTCAATCATTTTCGTTATGTTAGCGATCTGCTCTATGATGTGACCCGTTGCCGTCGGCTCAATGCTTGGAGGCAGGAGGTTGAACATATGCAGTATCGTATGGAAATCCACGGTATAGCGTTGCACCACTTCCATAGGCTCAACCTGCTCCAGGCGGGCCTTTCTGGCAATTTTATCTTCCCCGTGATCCGCATCATCCACAATGTGGCCGACGTCAGTAATATTGCGTACATAGCGTACCCTGTATCCGATGTGGCGGAGATAACGGAATATGATATCGAAAGTAATAAAGGTCCTTACGTTGCCTAAATGAACATTGCTATAAACCGTAGGGCCGCAAACATACATTCCTACATATCCTTCCGTAATAGGAGTGAATACTTCTTTTTCATCGCTGAGCGAATTGTATATCCTGAGTGCGTGTTTGTTATCTCTCATTGTATTTATTATCTGTTAGCCGATATACCTCGCCGGTCTGATAGGAAATCCCTAATCTCAGTGCCTGAAGCCGTCTCACCAGACCATCCGCGTCAATAAGGTCAAAAGGGATTTCCCGTTTTGCTTTGGAGAGTCTTTTAGCTTCTCGGGAGAATCCTCCTGAGGTCAGTACCAACCCCTTATTCGTACTTAAATCCATAGTCTCGCGCGCAGCGACTATTAAGCCATCCGGGAGAGTCCCGCTATGCTGCTTTGCCAGGAAACTGATACGGTATGGCGCAAAGCTTCCCAGCTCAATTACCGCGTCGCCGCTCACTATACCGTCCTCGGATAGTGATGCCTGTACCTGGGTTAGTCCCAATGTGTAAAGGAACGTGCTGCAGAAATTTAGGAATGCTGCATGAGAGAGCCTGTTCAGGACTGCTATAGGATCGGTATTTATCAAAATTTTTTCTGTCATCTGCATTGTTAATGGCTATTAAGTTTCCAACAGCATCACTGCCCCCAGCCCACCGTCAGCACAGACACTGATAACAGCTTTCTTACCATTGCCCGCGCTATGAAGCTGCTTTAGGGTCTGGCTGATGATGCGAGCACCTGTAGCTCCGAACGGATGGCCAATGGCGATGCTGCTCCCTTTTACATTTAACTTGTGAATAGGGAATTTCCCCAATTGCGAACCTATGCCTAACTTACTAAGGTGGACAGGGCTCTCAAGGTTATGGATGGTGGAAAGTACCTGGGCCGCAAAGGCCTCATGGATCTCCCAAATATCAATATCGTCGTATTCAAGCCCATTGCGCTCCAACAACCTCGCTATAGCGAAGGTCGGTGACATCAGGATACCCTCCTCCTCAATATTGACTGCGGCCATCTCCCAATCCGCCAACCTGGCTTTGTAGGGTGTCGCCAACTCATCTATCCTGTTCTTACCGGCTACCCAAACCCCTGCCGCACCATCGGTGAAAAGGGTGGCATTGCCCGCCGTAATGGATCCTTTGCCTGATTTTCTGTCAAAGACCGGTTTTAGCGACGAGAGTTTCTCCAGCGTAGTGTCCTTGCGGGGCATAAGGTCCTGTGACACATTGAAGGCAGGAAATATCAGGTCATCGAAAAAACCTTCACCTTTGGCCTTAAAATAATTCCGATGGCTCTCCAGAGCGATTTGGTCTTGGGCCTGCCGGGAAATGCCGATACGCTGCGCCGTTATCTCGGCGTGCTCCCCCATGCTTTTCCCTGTGATACGGTTGACCCCGGGCGGAATGTACAGCCTGAAGCTGAAAATGCCCAGCGCCCAGCGAATCTTTGCCATCAGCCCTTTAATCTTGGGACGCTGTTTTAGCCATTTCGAGGTTTGGCCTGAAAGGCCTGCCTGTACGTTGGAAAAACTCTCGACCCCGCCTGAGAGTCCAATTTCATCATGGGTTATCATCGAGGCGAGCTGGATGGTGGACAACACGCTGCTCGCGCAGGCCATGGTAGTGGTGAAGGCAACGGTCTCATCTCTCAGTCCCGATTCCAGGACAATATCCCTTGCGATATTGCCATAGGTCAGGCTGGGCACAACTGTGCCCCATGCAAGATAATCCGGTTCCACAGCCTCTTTTAGAATCATTTGGTTGACCACTGCAATGGACAGCGCTGTTGCTGTTATATCCTTAAATTCTTTATTCTCCTTCACAAACGGAGTGCGCAAGCCTGCAGCCAGCCAGATCTCTTTTTCGATTTTTTTCATGGTACGTTTATTGCGGTGTTTTGCCTATTGTTGTTATTTTCGTCTTCACATATGCATATGGCTTACTGGTTCCAGTCCCAGGATGCATCGATGTCCTTCTCATAATTTTTGATCTTCCTATTTACGGCGTGGCCTTTGATTATCTCCATGAACAGGGCCTCCTGTTTGGGGCTCAGGTATTGTTCTGGCTGCCTTTGATAAGGAATGGCCATATTGATCCGGGCGCGTTGTGCCCTGCTTAACGGAAGGTATCGGAAAGGCGACCTTGAGAGGTAATATTGCGGCCTTTTATCGGTTTTATAGTTGTGGTGATTCCCGATCGTAAAAAATCCTTCATTAATGGCAAATTGGTCAATCTCCGCGAGGGAGGATTCAGCACTGAAGAAAACTTTTACTACTTCCACACCACCGATCCAGCCGGCCTCAGTGTATTTTACTGACGGGTGAAGGGCCATTGAGGTTTCTCCGGACCAAAAGCAAGGCGTCTCATATATGGTGGATTGCAAACCGCCATACTCTATCCTCAAGTCGTCCCCAAAGAGCATTGCGTATCCCGGAATTGGCTTCCCCAATGCAGCAAGTACAGCCACCAATTTGTCATACATCCCAAGCGGATGGTAATTGTTAGAGAGTTTGGGGATAATAGCATGGCCCCGGGCATCCAGATAGTGTGCTACAGGATTATTCCACGGACGCTCGTTGTAACGGGCGAGGATCTCACTGTCCCTTCCCGGAATGTTGTTATATATGGCCAATGGTACGAACTCATTTTCGATGAATTCCACCATAAGGGGATGGCTCAAAACCTCCCTCCCGAAATTCACGCAGGTACTGCAACCCGGTATTTCCTGGAAGAATAGCAATATTGGTTTGTCTTTAAGCCTGCTTTGGGCCAGGGCTGCATCATAGTCCCTGAGCCATGTAACCTTCCCGAGTTCGACGCCCTGCTTTTCACGATCTGTCCTTTTTTCCATTTTCCGGCTTTTATAACCTTAGTCGGTGAAAAGAATAATACCTTACATTATCTGGATAAAAATATGGCGCGGGAATTAGTGTAAGGCAAGAGACCTGTCATCGTGCAACCAGCAGTTCGGCACGATGATTCTGGAAAAGGCCGCTTTCAATAACCCCCGTAATGCTTTTAATATTTTTCTCCAATTCCCGGTCAATGGTCTTAAACCGCACATCAAGGATCAAATTGCCGCTTTCAGTTATAACAGGCCCGTCCTTGTTGATTGCTGGACGGAGCAGGATTTCATGTGCTCCAATCGCTTTAAGTCCGGCCTCCACGACAGGCAGTGCACTGGGAAAAACCTCTACAGGCACAGCAAAATTGGTACCTAAGCAATCAACCAGTTTGGTCTGGTCTGCGAGAATATAATTTACCGGGCTGGCCCTCATCAACAGCTTCTCCCTGAACATGGCACCTCCCCGCCCCTTGATCATATCAAGGTTTGGGTCGACCTCATCGGCACCATCAAAATACCAGTCAGGACGGTACTCGTAAAGGTTCGTCAGTGGCAGCCCCATCTTAATGCACACAAGCGATATTTCAATCGAACTTGGTATGGCTTTGATGAGCAGACCCTCATCTTTCACTCTTCGGGCAATAGCGAGCACAGCTAAGTAGGAAGTTGACCCCGAGCCGACTCCTATTATTTCCCCGTGCTTTACTTTGGTGGCGACGAGTTCTGCCAGCTTTTCTTTTTCATCCAGGTTGCTGATTGCCTGTCCATATGAATCGTCATTAATAATGGTGCTGTCCCACTGCATTCGTATGCTTTTAAGTTGTCATCATATCCAGTTCTTTTGCAGGCAATCCCTAAGACTCACCTTTACACGGTGGCTGATAACCCAAAAGTTTGATGCGGTTATCGCCAGGCGTGAGCAGATTTCTTCGCTGGGCTCGTCCTCAATATGCTTCATCGTAAATACCGACGCCCATAGTGGGGGCAGTTTTGCAATACAGGCGCTGACGATCCCCTCAAATTCCAAATGCTCGAGAGAAGATGGCTCCTCAATGCCGAATGCCTCCGGATAGTGACCCCGCTTCCAATGCCCGGTGTCGCTCTCGAAAAAAACGTCATACTCCTGGCTGTCAATCAGCAATGGCTCGTTCTGTGCAGCCCTCGCTTTCTTTCGGTAAATGTCATATATCTTGTTCTTGAGTATCCCGGTAAGCCAGGTCTTTTCGGAACTATGCCCACCAAACTTTTCCCAGCCCTCAAGTCCTGCCAGGAAAGTTTCCTGGACAAGATCCCTGGCAAGTTCCATGTCGTCAATTCGCGAATGAGCGTATCTGTAGAGGTAATCAGCATATAAGGCCACCCAGGAGTGCGGCCCATTGTCTTTTGGACTGGTGGCTTTTTTCACTTGGGGCATAATCGTAAGGATTTATGTATTGACTTGTTCAGTTCCGGCAGTTTCCTTTTTTAGCGCTACGGCATTTATACAATACCTTAGTCCTCCCGGCGAAGGGCCATCCGGGAATACATGCCCCAAATGCGCGTCACAAACATTACAGAGAGCCTCTACCCTGATCATGCCATGGCTTGTGTCTTTACCATAGGCAACATTCTCGACAGCTATGGGCTGGGTGAAAGAGGGCCACCCTGAACGGCTGTGGAATTTTTCCTGTGCGTCAAAGAGCGGTATATCGCAACAAGCGCAATGGTACCGTCCCGGGTCAAAAAGGCTGCACAATTCTGAGCTGTGCGCCCGCTCAGTACCCCGCTCCCTTGTCACAAAATATGATTCCGCACTCAGAATTGCTTTCCACTGCTCAGCAGTCTTCACCACCTTTCGGGGAGGATCGGGGTTTCCATGGTTTACAAACCTTATGATGTCGCTCCATTTTAGCATAAAATATTCCTATAAATTAGTCCTGGCCTTACAACAGGCCTTTCGATCTATATAGTAAATTTAAGATATATGAAAGCACTTCATTTATCAGTTTTACCCAATGTGTTGGCAATTTTTCCCACAAGCAAGGGTCTACCTTTCAATTGCTTTATTTTTGCCTTGTGATAAACTCACATCTTATCCCCATGATCCAATTTGGTGCAGGATAATATGTTCCCTGTCATAATGCCATCTATATCTGTATACCCGCCATTGTTAATATAGCGCTCTACTAATGAAACAACGTAAAATTTACGACCGTAATTTTAAGGAGAAGGCAGTCAGTTTGGGGCTCGCTACCAATCTATTTAAAGCTGCAAAGGAGCTGGGAGTCGCTACTACTAACATTTATAGATGGCGAAATGAACTTCAAAAATATGGCGAAGATAGTTTTTGCGGAGGTGGGCATTTTAGAAATCCAGAACAACAGAGATTTTCTGAACTAAAAAGAAAGCTTAAGAAAAAGCTTAAAGATTCTGAGCTCAAAATTGAGATTTATAAGAGCGCCACTAAGTACATTTCTGAAGGGAAACCAATGATATTTCATTTTATTGAAAACAATTTGGATAAATATCCTCTTTGGAAAATGTGCGAAGTTTTAGGTATTTTAACCGGTACATATCATCGATGGAAAAAAGAAATAAAATCCCCTAGGCAGCTACAAACCATTTTATTAGAGAACGAAATAAAGTCGATTTTTTTTGAATTTAAAGAACGGTACGGGAACGCTAAAATTGCAGCAGAATTACAAAGCAGGGGCTTTAAACTAAAAACTGCTACAGTTACATTATACATGAAAAAATTAGGGCTGAAAAGTAAGGTGGCCAGAAATAATAAAAGCAGATCCAATTCACTGTACAACCCCTGTATATTTCCGAATGTATTGAACCGTCAATTTATCGCTGAGAAGCCTTTCCAGATTTGGGTATCGGGCATTGGCAGTTTACAGGTCGAGGAAGGACTTATATTTCTTACAATTATTATAGATTTATTTGACTATAAAGTTGTAGGATATAGCATGAGTGATGGACTTAGAATCAGAGAAACTATAATACCAGCCTGGGAAATGGCTTTAAAGAATAGAAAGATAGAGAAGGAATTGCTATTTCATTCTGACAGAGGCCCCCAATATGCTAATAAGATGCTTACCCGGAAACTGGACTCTTACAAATGTATAAGGCGAAGTATGAGTCGGCCGGGAAATCATGCAGATAACGCTATACCAAGAAGCTTTTTCAACTCCCTCAAATCGAATTTAGCACACTTGGAAACGCTTCCAGCTAAAAGTCGAATGAAAGAAAATATAGTTAAGTATATTGAAAATTCGCTCAATACTAATACATTCAAAACTATGTCCGATGAAAAAATATGAACGCGCCTTCAAGGAGCATGCAGTTAAACTAAGCTATGAGAGAGGTAAAGGACAAATTGCTTGTATTGAAAGAGAGTTGGGGATAACGCCAAGTTGTTTATACAGATGGCGTCAGGACTATGAAAAATTTGGAAAGGGAAGTTTCTGTGGAGCCGGTTACTTAAAATTAACTCCTGAGCAAAGTATAATTTCTAACCTGGAAAGGAAAATTAATTATTCAGATGATGCACTGGAAATTTTAAAAAGTGGAAGTAGTTACGTTTCGCAGGGAAAAATTATGACCAAAGAATTCATTGAGAACAATAAACATAAATATTCAATTTTAAAGATGTGTGCTGTACTTGGAGTTTCAAGGACTACATATTATAGAAGAAAGAAACAGGAACTTTCAGATACTGAGGTCCGAATAATGTTACTAAAACAAGAAATTGTATCCATATTCAGTGAATTTAAGCAAACCTATGGCTGTATGAAAATTACGCAAGAACTTCATAAGCGGGGATTTAAAATACAAAGTTCACAAGTAATTCTTTATATGAAGATGCTCGGCCTACGATGCAAGGCTAAAAGAAAGTATGTTCCGACAACCGATTCAAATCATAACCATTATGTAGTCCCTAACCATTTAAACAGGCAGTTTACCGTGGATGAGCCCGCCAAGGCCTGGGTCTCAGACATTACTTATATACAGACTGTTAAAGATTTCGTGTATCTTACAGTTGTCATGGATTTATTTGATAGAAAAATTATAGGGTGGAGTCTCAGCAATGGAATGAGCACAAAAGAAACCACATTACCTGCATGGGAAATGGCGGTTAAAAATAGAAAAATTACTAAAGATTTAATCTTTCATTCCGATAAGGGTGTACAGTATGCGAATAAATTGTTCGCTAACACCTTGGACATTAATAAGTTCGTAAAGCGCAGCATGAGCCGGAAGCAGAATCATAATGACAATGCTGTTTGCGAAAGTTTTTTTAAATCTTTTAAAGCGGAATTAATTAGTGGAAGTAAGCTCCTAACAAGAAAGCAAATGAAAGCCGAAGTATTTGAGTATATTGAAAATTGGTATAATAAAAAAAGGAGGCATTCTTTCCTAAATTATATGACAATTGAAGAATTTGGTCAGATTAATAATTTATGGTAAGTTTTAAAGATTATAATTTTATCCACAAATATTATCGTCAAAAGAAATTTGACTTTTAGTAAAGCACGTGAAAGGAAATCGGAACTAACTTGATGAATAGCATTATCCTCACACTATTATTTTAACCTATTGCAAAGATAATATAACTTAAAAATGCCTTATTAAAGTAACAATATGGGGCATTTAAAATTTTATTCTTTATATATATAAACCATTTTTTCTGAAACCCTTTTAGGTTTAAAGTTTAGCAAAGATATTATGGTCTCAGTGCCCTTAAGGTCATTACAACTATTATGCAATGCATGATGTTTACAATTTTACTGAATATTAATTTCAGATATAGATTAACCACCCTTATAAAATAATGACGAATCCCCAATAGGACATCCAAACCGCAAAATTTAAAAATTGCCTTACATATTAGAACGAATAATAAGCTAATTTCTTTAAATCTTGCATAAAATGGTTTGGAATTTGTACATTCGGGGTCACTCTTAAAAAGTGTTAAATCTAAGGATTTAGCACTTTTTTGTTCTATAATATCACACAAATTTTACGTTATAATATTTTTACACGTTAATATACGGTTTGGATGTACTTGAGTAATTAATACAACAGGATTAAACCATTTGATTAATAAAAATTAGTACTTGTTTTAAGATGTGGATATAGAATAAAGAACTCTCAGCACTGCCGAGAGGTTCTTGTGGAGGTTCTTTTAGAATTAAATGGAGATGATGGGAGTCGAACGACATACCTTGAGACACTATTAATTTTGCTTATAAGTCCTTCTTAAAACTTTAGTGAGCTTTTGACGATTACGGTGTACGTTTGTATAAAACCCCTGGAAAATACTCTTCCAGGGGTCATACAAACCAATTAAACCAACTATTATCTATAATGTAATGCTATTTGTCCGATCTGCCCAATTATCTTAAAAGAGTCCTTAAACGATAATTTAGATATGTCAACATGCAGCCACCTGTTCAAAGGTTTTTCACACAGCATTGTTTGAGCCTGGCTATTCCCGTATATTTTCTTCATCCTCATAAATATCTCTATATCAAAAAGCCAACGTGTTATGAACTTTTTCTGGAATGTTAATGCTACAATTTCTTTGGTCATTATTTTGGCACCGCATTGTGTATCCCTAAATTCCATACCTAAGGTTTTGCGTATGTATAAGTTGATGCCTTTACTGATTATTTTTCTTGCCCCATCCTTTGCAATATTTGCGCCCATCCGGCTTATGCGTGATCCACTTACAACCTTGTAGTGAGAATTGGAAATTGTTTTTACCAATTCACCGAAATCACAACACCGGCGGGCGGCTTCAGTGCGTTGAGTGATCAGGATTGGGAGTCAACCCTGCAAGCCAACTTGCTTGCCCCTGTTCGGCTGGACAGGGGATTTTTGCCACAAATGATCGATCAAAAAGGCGGTGTCATTATTCACATCGCGTCAATCCAGGGTAAGCTGCCCCTGTATGATTCAACACTGCCTTATGCCGCTGCAAAAGCAGCATTGAGAAATTACAGCAAAAGCCTGTCGAATGAAGTTACACCAAAAGGTGTACGCGTACTGACGGTCTCTCCGGGGTGGATAAATACATCAGCATCGAAAGCCTGGCTGGGTGAGATCGCAAGAAACGCGAACAGTACTGTAGAAGAAGCACAGCAAAGCGTCATGGATGCATGGGTGGAATACCTTATGGCAGACCTGCCGAACCCGAAGAGGTAGCCGAATTAGTAGGTTTCCTGGTTTCACCAAGAGCAGGGTATTTGACCGGGACTGAATATGTGATCGATGGTGGCACAGTACCAACAATTTAATGATCTTAAAAAAATAGTAATATGAAATTACCAAAAATAATAATAGACCTGGTTAATGCCCAGAACAGCTTCGAGAGCGCTACCTATGCTAATTGTTTTTCTGAAACCGCCGTGGTACTCGATGAAGGCAAAACGCATAATGGCAGGAAAGAAATAGAACAATGGATAAGCGATGCCAATGAGCGTTACAAGGCTACCATGAAACCTGTCGGTTTTGAAGACAACGAAATGCAAAGCATTTTAAAAGCAGAGATCTCAGGAAATTTCGACGGAAGTCCTATCGTATTGAGCTACCATTTGGAAATAGCCGATGGATTAATACGATCACTGAGGATCACAGGATAACTTGGGAAATGGCTCTTTTAGCCATTTTCCCTTTTCATAATAACAGAATTTTTATCACCATTATAATAACAATTATATGTCGTGAAACCTTTCCAGCCTGTCCACAACAAAAACTAAAATTGAACTATCTCATTATTCCTGTTACTGTTTCATTACCCTTCACATTACCTTGTATTCTTTCTCATTTAAATAACTGTCAGTTATGAAGTAAAGGAGTCTAATAAAACCCATTTAAGCAATTGGGAGGCTGCCGATAGTTGGCAGAGCTCATAGGGACTGGACTGCTAGATAATGACTTAAGCACAGCATATAACGATATATAAACAGGGGATATTTACCGCCGACTGAGATCCGTCCTCGAAAAAAAAGTTCTGGACCGAACTAACCTTAACATGGATTTGTACTGATTTTCCCTGACGTTCAGTAATTTTAGTGAATAAGATATATAATTGTCAATTATAATACATATGAAAACTACAGAGAAGATCATAATATCGGCGATCATAGGTACTACGTTCATGACCCTTTACAGCTATTGGAGGTCAAAAAAAGAACAGCAGGAATATACAGAACCTGTCATGATAAATAAACTGATAGATAATTCTGAAAATTTGCCGCAGCTTAACAATCAAGATATACACCCTGCGGGCTGGGGGCTTCATTATCTTACAGGGGTTGCTTTCGTTTCCGGCTATTGGGTGATATGGAAGAAGGCTCTTAAGCGTCCTACCTTATACAGGATCTCATTGATAGGGTCTTTAAGCGGGATCACAGGGATAATTGTTTGGAAAGCCCTTTTTATGCAGCATGATAACGCGCCTAAAAACTACAGATATGGTTATTACAAGCAACTGTTTTTTGCGCATATCATATTCACTGCATTCGCACTAATTACATATAAGAGCTTAGAACGTATCGGAAATAAAACAGAAATGATCTAATGCAAAAAACACTGGCTGGCGCACACCAAAAAAAAAAAGACTTGCAAATGTTGTGGCCTGTCTGCATAACATACACCATAACCAGGGAACGACGCAGCTTTTTTTGTACTAACTGCCAGTAATTGTATACATGAAAAATATATCAATACATATCGGATGTTCAAGTTATGCCACTACATCATGGCAGCCGCTTTTCTTTCCTGAAGGCCTGCCCAGAAAACAGTGGTTTGAATACTATTGCAGGTATTTCGATACGTACGAGCTCAATGCTACATTTTACAGGTCCCCAACGCTTAAAAGTCTTGGATCCTGGTATGATCAAGCACCTGATGGCTTTGTTTTCAGCATTAAAGTTCCAAAAACAATTACCCATATTAAAAGAATGGAAGATTGTAAAGAAGAAATTGAAGAGTTTTACAATGTGGCACGCAAAGGTCTTAAAGATAAGTTAGGTTGCGTACTTTTTCAATTGCCTCCAAGCTTTACCTATGATCCTGAAAGGCTTAAAGCAGTAATTATGGCTGTCGACCATGAATTTACCAATGTCGTTGAGTTCAGGCATGAAAGCTGGTGGCGTCAGGATGTGATCGATATAATGAATGATAATAACATTACATTCTGTAGTGTGAACTACCCGAAACTTCCGACCGATATAATTAAAACAACCCAGACCTGCTATGTACGAATGCACGGCAACCCCAAGCTATTTTATTCTGAATATACCAAAGAACAGATTAAAAGCTTATCCAATGAAGTTAAAAGCCAAAGCTTCAAGCAGGCGTATATCTATTTCAATAATACAGCATCTACCGCCGGGATCATTAACGCAATTCAGGCAAAAAATATGAATGATGATCATGAAATATGGTAAGGCCTGGCTAAGATCTGCAGTCAAATTGTGATCTTTATACCGGGATTAGCAATAAAATAATAAGCACGCATTGCCGGGAGCAAATGCGTGCTTAGTTAATTACAGTACTTATTCAGAAGTCCTGCCTTTATCGTTTTTCTTTTCCCTTTTCGCCTCTTTCTTTTCCTTTGCAGTTTTAAGAGGTTCTTTCTTACTGCCTTTTTTTGAATCCTGGCCTTTTGACATGGTGTTCGTTTTTATTTGCTCCTTTTCTCAGGAGCGTGGTTTGATGGTTTAGCAGAAGGCATATCAGCCTCATTATCCGCAGCACTTAAATTGATCGAGCCGCATGCCGTATCGCTCAATACTTTATCGGCCTCTTTTTCCTCTGCCAGGGTTTGCATAAGGAGTTTCCCTGCCTCGTTCTCACCCAGTGTTTTTGCAAAAGCGCAAAGGGTGCCGTAGGTCGCTATCTCATAATGCTCGATCTTTTGCGAAGCAGCAATGATACCGGCATCTCTCACCGGACCCGGAAATGTCTCTTCAAGAATGTTGTCACCTTCCTTCAGCAGCCCTGCCATGGCTTCACATTTTTTGCCCTCGGCCTTTTCTCCCAATAGTCCAAAAATAGTCTCAAGGCGTACCACTTGGTTTTTAGTAACTTCCAGGTGTTCTTTGATCGCAGATGCCAATAGCGGCGATGTGGCATTCTTTACCATTTTTGGCAAAGCGGATACCAATGCGTTTTCTGCCCAATAAATGTCTTTTAACGAATCAATAAACAGGTCCTTAAGTTCACCAGCGGCGTCAGCAGCCGGGGCTACCATTCCGTTATCTGATCCATTCCCCCTTTGAGGAACAGTTGCATTTTTGTTATCTGTATTTTTCATATCCTTATTGTGTTAGTTGTTAGATGATCCTGCCTCCCTGGCCCAAATGCGGTGATTGCCCATCGCAGTAATAAAGTTTGCAGCAAATCCTGTATTTTGGGGATCTTCCTCCATTATTATACCTTCGTCATCGTTGTTGATCTTGCTTGCAAACGCGGTTCCCGAGAGCAACTCTATGCCGCCTGCCTCCGCGCCGATAACCTTGCAATGCCTGTAGGCATCGTTAAGGAAATCCATCACATCCGCATCCTGCGAAAGCTCGTTCAGCCCCTGCCCTCCTGGAATATACACAGCATCGAACAAGACCGAAGAACAGGTAAGGAAACTGAAATCGACAGCTATCTCACCTCCCTGGTCCGTTGTGACTTTGCCCTGGTAGGGAGCTATGACAAATCCTTTGGCACTTTCCCTGATCAAAGCCATTTTTACATCCAATACGGCTTTTTCATCCACGCCATCGGCACACAGGATAGCTACTTTTCGCGATGCGATAGTGGGGGTTACGGTCGGATTGTCGATCATGCTGAGCGCCTGTGAGAATTGTACTGAAGATGGTACCGTTTTAGATTCCTGGTCCCCGCCAAGATTTTCCGGCGATACGCCATGGTTCATTGGTTTTTCAGGAGTCGCTGGTACAGGAAGCCTTAATCCTTTAGCCACCTTTTCCGCCAGCACAGCGTCTATTTGGGAAAGTATGCCCAGCATTCGGACCCTTATCGCTATGGTCTCTACTTTACCGAGCTCGAAACGCAGCGCACTCACAATATGGTTTTTCTCGACTTCTGTCTGGCTGTTGAAGAATAGTTTTGCCTGCCCGAAATGGTCTGCGAAGCTGTCACTCCTTTGGCGTACCTTATGCGCATCAACGCGCTCATTAAAGCTTGAGAAACCACCTTCCGCAATTTTTGCCTGGTAGGGACATCCGCCGCCAAGGGAATTTGGCGAATAGCTCACACGTCCAACATTGATCTCTTGCCGCATATGCCCGTCGCGCTGGTTGTTATGCGTTGGCGATATGCTCCTGTTGATCGGTATTTCATGAAAATTAGGGCTGCCTAATCGTGAAAGCTGTGTATCGGTATAGGAAAATAGCCTGCCCTGCAATAGCGGATCGTTCGTAAAATCGATACCCGGCACCACATGGCCGGGGTGGAACGCCACCTGCTCTGTTTCTGCAAAAAAGTTATCGGGGTTCCTGTTCAGCACCATTTTGCCAATTATGGTAACAGGGACCAGCTCTTCCGGGATGATCTTGGTAGGGTCGAGCAGGTCGAATTCAAACTTGTGCTCATCGGCTTCAGCGACTATTTGCACGCCAAGTTCCCATTCAGGTAAATTACCTGCCTCGATCGCTTCCCAAAGGTCGCGCCTGTGGAAATCGGGGTCGTTACCTGATATCTTAACAGCCTCGTCCCAAACAACGGCATGAGTGCCCAGCTTCGGCTTCCAGTGGATCTTTACAAAATGTGATTCGTTCTGTTCGTTTATAAAACGGAACGTATGCACTCCAAAACCTTCCATCATTCGATAGCTTCTCGGTATGGCACGGTCGGACATCGCCCACATGATCATATGCGCCGATTCCGGCATCAGGGAAATGAAGTCCCAAAAAGTGTCGTGTGCAGAGGCTGCCTGCGGGATCTCGTTGTGCGGTTCAGGCTTTACGGCATGGATAAGGTCGGGGAATTTTGAAGCGTCCTGGATAAAAAATACAGGGACGTTATTCCCTACGAAATCATATATCCCTTCCTGCGTATAGAATTTAACCGAGAATCCCCTTACATCACGGGCGAGGTCAGTCGAACCCCTTGATCCGGCAACGGTAGAGAATCGCGTAAAGACAGGTGTCCTTTGTCCCATTTCCTGCAGGAATCCTGCTTTTGTAAACTGCGGTATCGGGTTGGTTACCTCGAAGTAGCCGTGCGCGCCGGACCCCCGTGCATGTACTATCCTTTCAGGGATGCGCTCATGGTCAAAATGGGTTATCTTCTCGCGTAAGATGAAATCTTCAAGGAGTGACGGCCCGCGCTCGCCTGCCTTTAGGGAATTGTTGTCATCATTAACCTTAATACCCTGGTTTGTTGTAAGGGGCTTATTGGTTCCGTCGGATCTGTTAGGAAGCAGGTCTTTCTGCTTTGCTTCCTGGCCATTGTAAGGTGTGTTATTTTGCTCCATAAGTTTAACGCTATGATTATTAATACTATAACTAAAGGTCAGCATTATAAAATCCAATGTTGCCAATGTTATCCCAAAAGAATTATAAATAAGCCAAAGTTCAGTTGGCAAGACGGTCGGGCACATGGTGGTCGCGGAATTCGCTGATGATAGCCTCACGTGCACGTAATACGGCTATGATCAATACGGCGTCTGCCACCCTGTTCTTATCTTCGTCAGCCCGAATACAATGTCACGGGCTTTAATGAAATAGTATTTGAGGTCTTTATAAACCGGTACTTCTATCCTGCTTATCATTCCCTCCTACCTTCACGATCTTATTGTAAATCCCCAACAGCAAAAATGGCGCTGCCCATTGCCCTACAAATAATGCGGCCTGGTCGCGGCCTGCGATCTTTAGCCCGGCTGAGATAACCATGCTGCCGAACGCAGCCCAAAGAAAAGTATCTGACGGGAGTTTTGCGGTCTGGTCCTCGATCGCTTTGGCTACTTTGCCTTCTGAATGGTCTTGCTGTAGTATTTACATAATTTAAGATTAAATGGTGCACGTGGTTGTGCACTCAATAAAGGTAAGCTGCAGGACAACTAACCATCACAGTATTATGTTAATTGGGCTAAACTTAACCCGATAAGACATTATACTATACCTTTAGGATGCCTGGCGGCTGAATTTGCGGAGTATGAAAAAATGCGATCTTAAAGCGGCAAAAAAAGTAGGGTTCTCTATGTAGGGTATATTAAATTCTGTAGCAGTATCCTTCACTATTGCACCGATCTTCCTGTAATGTACATGGCATACTTTCGGAAATAAATGATGTTCTATCTGCATGTTCAACCCGCCAAGAAAAAATGCGGCAGTACCGCTGTTGCCAGCAAAGTTGGCCGTTGTCCTCATCTGGTGTTCCGCCCATGCCTCCTCCATATTACCATTATTGTCGGGAACAGGATAATCGGTGCCCTCCACCACGTGTGCCAACTGGAACACCAGCCCCATAGTAAGCCCCTGCGCAAAATGCATTACAAGGAAACCAATGAGGTATTGCCACCATGTGACATCCAGGAGTAAAAACGGCAACGCAATGAACAGGAAGTAATATATGGACTTGTTAAAGAACAACTTGAAATATTCGATCTTAGGATGCTTTACCGCAACGTGCCCTACAGCTTTCTGGAAGAACTTTTTATAATCTTTCCTAAATGCCCAGGATAATGAGGCAAGGCTGTAAAGCGGGAACGCATACCAGTGCTGGAAGCGCTGCAGCCTGTTGGCAGGTTCTTCATCTGATATCCGTATAAGGCCGGGTGCGACATCAATATCTTCGTCATGCCCGGGTATATTGGTATAGGTGTGGTGTACTGCATTGTGTGTAATAGACCATACATAGGGGCTGGCACCTAACAAGTTGAATACCCAGCTCAGCACCCTATTCATGCCCTTGCTTGAAGAAAACGACCCATGGATGGCATCATGGCACACATTAAAGCCAACAAATGCACTGAACACGCCTAATATAGCTGCAAGGCACAATGTTGTCCATACATCAAATATACCGGAAACGATAAGGATGTAACTACCAAAAAATACCGAAAGGAAAAATAGCGTTTTCATCCACATTCCCCTATCGGCATTAGGCGATATGCCGGACTCTTTAAAATAAAGGTCGACCTTGGCGCGCAATGTGGCATAAAAGGGCGTTTTTGCAGCCCTGTTGAATTTTAGTCTGGATGTCATAATAGAATAGCCGCAACAGTTTTCGCTATTCAATCATGTGATTCAATTTCGTGCGAAAGGAATTCCATACTGTGTTGCTTTTGAATTCCTTTTTGTTGAAGTATAAATAAGGTTGCAATAAACATGCCAACGATCAATCTTAATATGGCGAAGCATTAGCTATCAGTACTTTAACTTTTTCAAGTGTTAATTGCGTAACGATCTCCCTATTATTTAAATGTATGGTGGCTATCTTATCAGCATCTTCAGAAACACTTACGATAAAATCTATATTTATACTGTGCATACGAGCGCTGTCCTTAATATCGATAAATTTGGCCATAATGAATGTTTTTAATTATTATACTATATTTGTTATGGGTGTACTGGCAGGAGATGGTTATTTATAAATCCCGTTACAAAAGTGTGCCTTCCTCTGCCTGTATGATCCATCTGTAAAACATTGCTCAATAATGATGGGATGTGCCTTACCTTCTTTAAGTAAACCATGCATATATCCGACAGCCTCCGTAGCGTTAATAGCAAACGCCTTCCCTACTAATGTGATCAAATTATTTAAATCCAAGATATTGTAATTAATACATTACTTAATTATAATGTTATATCCGTCAATGATACGCATTGGTTTAAAGTAAGGCAGTTAAATTACTCACAACCTTTCCTTTATTGGGAGTATATTGGCAATAGCCGCTACGGAAGCAATTAACTTCATGAACTTACCAATGCCGGTGACTGTAAAAAAGCCCCAATCATTAATTTGGAGCTTACATCGAATTTTATGGATCAGGAGTAAAATTATGACACCTAAATACTAAATCTTTATCACTTTAGTACACGCATCAGCTGTAGTTAGGAAATACATTCCTTTAGCAAGGCTGCCCATGTCCATTGTTGTATCGCCGTTAACAGTAACTTCCATTAGCTTTTGACCCGAAATAGTGTATAGTGATACGATCGTACCATCTGTAAGTCCGCTAATTATAACCTTTTCGGTAACAGGATTAGGATATACCAGTATCTCTGCGTTTAAAAACGATGGGGTTTTAAGTGCATCCGAAATATCGTACCGCATCAGCAGCATTGCATTTTCATCATTTCCGGCTGCCAGCAGCTTGCCGTCAGGCTGCTGCACCATGCAGTGCATGTACTGATGATCGTCAAGGGTTGTAGTAACTTCTCCCTGAAGGCCAACTGTAGTATCTAATATGCCATTAGGAGTAAGGAATGCGAGTCCGAAATCAAATGAAGTAGTATACCGTCTTAATCCGTTTATAATTTTTCCACCTGGCAGCTTTAGCATCCGCACGGCCACTTCATTTCCTCCGGACGTATTTGCCAATTTAAATATACCGTTGTCGCCAAAGGCATTGTCAAGTGTACCGTTTGGCAACAGTCGTAATGTAAAAGCACTTCGTACCAAACTATTTAATGAACCGCAGAGCAATATTTTGCCGTCATCAGCCGCCTTGATCTCACTTGTAAAGCATTGGGATGCACCATGGGAAACTGCAGCTACACCATTAGTTCCAAAAGATGTATCCGGCTGGCCGCCCGGCAAGAACCTTAAAACACTTGCAACGGCTCCGTTCGTACCCAATGCAGTCACTATCCTGCCTTGTTCATCAATATCCATTGTATTAAAGCTGCCTATCAGGGTTGTTATTACTTTGTATCCTGTACCATTAAAAGATGTGTCGGGAGTAAAGTCAGCATTAAACCTTGCGACCGCCGGTCTTGAAGCTCCCACTCCACCCGGAGGTACGCCTCCCGAAACCATAATTTTACCATCAGGGAGCAGTATCATTTTTTTAACATCTGAGCGCTCTGTGCCGAATGCGGTCAGCAGCATGCCCTGATCGCCAATAGAAGTATCCAGGGTGCCATTTTCGCTAAAACGCATAAACATGATCTTATATATGTTGGGAATTATTCCTCCTCCAGGAATGAACCGGATCCCCATTGCCAGGATCCTGCCATCGGGTAGTTGGGCTATGTCTGTAAAATATTCTGTGTTAGGCAGATCAAACTGTACTTTACCATTACTGCCAAAGGATGTATCAGGGGTCCCGTCAGGATTAAACCTTAAAATTATCGGATCCGGAAAATTACCGAACTTGCTGCCGGCGACCAGGATCTTACCATTATTTTGCACAACCATTGCATTAGGGGTAAAATATTCACCGGTAACTATGCCGTTATTCCCGAAGGTAGTGTCCAGAAATGTATCCTGGCCTTTCGACACAACCCCGGCCAGCAACATGATTAAAACTAAGGTAAAATTATACTTCATAAATTATAAATATTTGAGATAATAATCAAAAGCAGCAACAGGAAATATCCTGTCGCTGCCATGAAAAATTAAAATAAAAAACTACTCCTTTATTATTTTGGCAGAACCCTTAGCCGTATTAAGGAAATACATCCCTTTGGCCAGGCTGCTGATGTCTATTGCCGTATCTCCATTGGCTACCACTTCCATCAGTTTTTGCCCTGAAATGGTATGCAGCGATACCACTGTACCTTCCGGCAGGCCAACAACGGTTACTTTGTCGCTGGCAGGGTTTGGATACACTTTGATCATGTTACTATTGCGGTCGGCAATGCCAAGGGCGGAGCCTACGTAAATATCATCAAGATATATATTACCTCCGCCACCATTTACCTGCTTAAACCTGATGAGTAAGTTATCGTTAGTATAATTATCCAGCGATACAGTTTCGTCATGCCATTCGTCATCCGTCATAGGATAGTATGGCGCAAAATATATAGTTTCATATATTTGGCCGTAACCAAGCTCGCTCCCCTGTTT
>Ga0308157_10001604_pt1 | contig 44337 bp, 39 predicted proteins | sample PhyBR1_FD_201035 | JGI IMG/M metagenome (GOLD analysis project Ga0308157, IMG submission 201035) | Phyllosphere microbial communities from UC Gill Tract Community Farm, Albany, California, United States - DLSLB.R1 | ecosystem: Host-associated > Plants > Phyllosphere > Unclassified | place: USA... | reverse complement strand
TCCTGTGGGGCTATGTGGCCGGCGCCGTGCTGCGTGGCCTGATGGTGGGCGTGATCGTGCTGATCATCGCCATGTTCTTCACCCCGGTACGCATCCCGCACCCGCTGGTGACGCTGACCACGGTGCTGCTGGGCGCGACCATCTTCTCGCTGGCTGGCTTCATCAATGCCGTCTACGCCAAGAAGTTCGATGACGTGGCGATCGTGCCGACCTTCATCCTGACCCCGCTGACCTATCTGGGCGGCGTGTTCTATTCGGTGACCTTGTTACCGGGTTGGGCGCAGGCGATGACGCACGCCAACCCGATCTTCTACATGGTCAATGCGTTCCGTTACGGCCTGCTTGGCAGCAGCGACGTGCCGTTGTGGGTGTCGTATGCGCTGATGCTGGGCTTTGTTGCCGCGCTCACCGCATTGGCCCTGTGGCTGCTGCGCCGGGGCGTAGGCCTGCGTAGCTGAAAGAAGGCGCCGAAAGGCGCCTTCTTTTTGGGTTTTCCAGGAGCGGCATCCGCCGCGAAGCAAGGGATCACATAGCGAAAGCGCAACTCTCCCCCTGCTACGACAAAGGGAGGGAAAAGCTTCGCGGCTCACGCCGCTCCCACATCACCTGCAACATCTGCGGCAGCAACACCTATGATGGCTTCACTCCCCTCTGTTGATGGATATCCAAGCTGATGCGCATCCTGATTCTCGGTGCCGGTGGCACCGGTGGTTACTTTGGTGGGCGGCTCGCACAGTCCGGCATTGATGTCACCTTCCTGGTCCGGCCCAACCGCGCAGCCCAGCTCGATCGCGATGGCCTGGTGATCCACAGCCCGCTCGGCGATGCCGCATTCCCGGTCGCGCATGTCACTGCCGACGCCTTGCCGGAACTGGCGGAACAGCAACCCTTCGATCTGGTCATCCTCAGCTGCAAGGCCTATGACCTGGACAGCTCGATCGATGCCATCGCGCCTGCGGTTGGGGCCAACACCACCGTGTTGCCCATCCTCAATGGCCTGCGTCACTACGCTGCGCTGGATGCGCGCTTCGGGCGTGCAAACGTACTCGGCGGCCTGTGCTTCATCAGTGCAACCAAGGCCGAGGACGGCGCGGTGCTGCACCTGGACAAGCCGGCGAAGATCACCTTCGGCGAGCGCGATGGCGCGACCGACAGCGCGCGCGTTACCGCACTGGCAAGCGCCTGCGAACAGGCTGGCATCGACCACGTCGCCTCGGCCGATATCGCCCAGGAGCAGTGGGTCAAGTACTCCTTCCTGACCGCGCTGGCGGCCGGCACCTGCCTGATGCGCGCCGATGTCGGCACCATCGTTGCCAGCGACCACGGCACCGCCTTCATGCAGGCCTTGTATGCCGAATGCCTGGCGGTTGCCGCACAGGCCGGGCAGCCGATTCCAGCGAAAGCACAGGAAATCGCGCTCGGCGCGATCACCAAGCCCGGCTCACCAACCAAGGCCTCGATGCTGCGTGACCTGGAAGCCGGGCAGCGCGTGGAAGCCACGCACATCGTTGGCGATATGCTGGGCCATGCACTTGCCGCCGGCCAGGCCGCACCGCTGCTGCAGGCCGCGTATTGCCACCTGCAGGCCTACGAGGTGCAACGCGCTGCCTGAGACTTGCGCCTGCCGTCAGACCGGCGGCAGGCGGAAGAAGGCGCGGGTCGCGGCAGTGGCGTTGGCAGCGGTAAGCGCCACGTCTTCGCCACGGTCGCGGGCCAGTTCCTCGACGATGTGCGACAGGAACGCCGGCTCGTTGCGGCGGTCCTTGGGCAGCGGTCGCATCGTGCGCGGCAACAGGTAGGGTGCGTCGGTCTCGATCATCAGGCGCTCGGCCGGGATGTGCTTGACCAGCTCACGCAGGTGCGCGCCACGGCGTTCGTCGCATAACCAACCGGTGATGCCGATGTACCAATCGCGGTCCAGGTAATCGAACAATTCGCGCCGCTCGGCGGTGAAGCAGTGCACCACCGCCGGGCCAAGCTGGCCGTCGAAGTTCTTCATCATCGCGATGAAGTCGTCGTGCGCATCGCGCTGGTGCAGGAACAAGGGCTTGCCGTTCTCACTGGCGATCTGCAGCTGGCGCTCGAAGGCCTTGCGCTGCGACGGACGCGGTGAAAAATCGCGGTTGAAATCCAGGCCACATTCGCCCACCGCCACCACTTCCGGATGCGCGTGCAATGCGCGCATTTCCGCGTCGCATTCGTCGGTGTACTCGCTGGCGTGATGCGGATGCACGCCGGCGGTGGCGTACAGGAACCCCGGGTGACGCCGTGCCAGGTCCAGGGCCATCGGCGAGTGCTCGCGGCTGGCGCCGGTGATCACCATCTGCACCACACCGGCGCCGCGCGCGCGTTCCAGCACCGCGTCCAGGTCGCGATCAAAGGATTCGTGGGTGAGGTTGGCGCCGATGTCGATCAGTTGCATTGAGCTGTGTGTGGTGAGGCGGAAAGGTGAATTGTAGAGGTTTGCCCGCGGGTGAGCCCTGTGCTGCATGAACGGAGCCCGGGAGTCCCGTAGCCCGGGTAAGCACAGCGCACCCGGGGGCGCTTCGCGGATTCCTCGGATGCCATGCGCAGAGCCCCGGGTGCGCTGCGCTTACCCGGGCTACGGGTTGCCAGCGGCGCATCTGGCGCGCGGCTTCTACAATGCTGCAATGGCAACTGCATTCCCCATCACTCCACTGCTCCCCGACATCCTCCAGCAGCTGGCCGCGCACACGCGGCTGGTCCTGGAAGCACCGCCCGGCGCCGGCAAGACCACCCAGGTGCCGCTGGCGCTGCTGGATGCGCCGTGGCTGCAGGGTGGCAAGATCATCATGCTGGAACCGCGCCGGGTAGCCGCGCGCAGTGCCGCCACCTTCATGGCCAAGCAGCTGGGTGAGGCGGTTGGCGAAACCGTCGGCTACCGCATCCGCTTCGAGAACAAAATCTCCGCGCGTACCCGCATAGAAGTTGTCACCGAAGGCATCCTGACCCGCATGCTGCAGGACGACCCGTTGCTGGAGGGCGTGAGCGCCCTGTTGTTCGATGAATTCCACGAGCGCCATCTGTCCGCCGATCTCGGCCTGGCATTGGCGTTGGACGTGCAATCGCAACTGCGCGACGACCTGCGCATCGTCGTGATGTCAGCCACGCTCGATGGCGAGCGGCTGGCGCAGTTCCTGGATGCGCCGCGCCTGTCCAGCGAAGGCCGCAGCTACCCAGTGGAGATAAATCACTTCCCGGCGCGGCGCGACGAGGCCTTGGAAGCCCAGGCCCGGCGCGCGGTGGAGCAGGCGCTGGCCGAGCATCCTGGCGACGTGCTGGTGTTCCTGCCGGGGCAGCGGGAGATAGCCAGAGTGCATGCCGCTCTGCTCCCTCCCTTTGCCGCAGGCAAGGGGAGGTTTGGGGAGGGGTCGCTTCGCGCTTCAGACCAGGATCAACAGCAACCCCCTCCCAACCTCCCCCTTCGCTCCGCGAAAGGGGAGGAGCAGAACGTTGACGTCCTCCCCCTTCACGGCGAGCTGCCGATCGAACAACAAACCCGCGTGCTGCAGCCCGATCCCGACGGCCGTCGCCGCGTGGTGCTGGCCACCAATGTCGCCGAATCCTCGGTCACCCTGCCCGGCGTGCGCGTGGTGATCGATGCCGGGCTGGCGCGCGAACCGCGCTACGACCCCAACAGCGGCTTTTCGCGGCTGGATGCGGTGACCATCTCGCAGGCCTCGGCAGATCAGCGCGCCGGCCGTGCCGGCCGCGTTGCTTCCGGTTGGGCGTGGCGGCTGTGGCCGCAATCACAGCGGCTGGAGCCACAGCGACGTCCTGAGATGGCGCAGGTGGAACTGGCCGGTCTGGCGCTGGAACTGGCGGCCTGGGGCAGTGACGATCTGCGCTTCGTCGATCCACCGCCCAGCGGTGCACTGTCGGCCGCGCGCGAACTGCTGCAGCGCCTGGGCGCCCTGAGCGAAGACCACACCATCACCGCGCTGGGCAAGCGCATGCTGGCGATGGGCACGCATCCGCGCATGGCGGCCATGCTGCTGTGTGCAGGCAATCCGCACGAGCAGGCGTTGGCCGCCGATGTTGCCGCACTGCTGGAAGCGCGCGATCCACTGCGCCAAGGCGGTGATGCACTCGCTGCACGTTGGCGCGCACTGGCGGCATTCCGCAATGGTCGCGCACCTTTTGACGCCAATCGCGGCGGACTGGCGGCCATCGACGCAGCCGCCAGGCAATGGCGGCGGCGCCTGCGTTGCGATGCAACGCCGCCAGCCGATATCGAAGCACACGAACTCGGCGATCTGCTTGCCCACGCCTTTCCCGATCGCATCGCCACCCAGCATCCGAATGATCCACAGCGCTACCAATTGGCCAACGGTCGCAGCGCGCGCCAGTTCGACAACAGCGACCTGCGCGGCGAACCGTGGCTGGTGATCAGCGAACTGCGCCACGATCCACGCGACGCCCTGATCCTGCGCGCGGCACCGGTGGACGAACAACGCCTGCGTCGCGACTTCCCTGATCGTTTCAAGACCCAGGACGTGGTGCGCTGGAACAGTGCCAAGCGCGCCCTGGAAGCGCGCCGGGAAAGCAGCTTCGAGCGCATCGTGCTGGACAGCCGCCCGGCCGGGCAGGTGGACCCGGCACGCGCCGCACGTGCGCTTACCGACGCCGTGCGCGAACTGGGGCTGGATGCATTGCCGTGGACCGAGAACCTGCAGCAGCTGCGCTGGCGGGTGATGGGCCTGCGCAGATGGATGCCGGAACTGGAGCTGCCGGATCTAGCCGACGCGGCATTGCTGGAAACCCTGGATGACTGGCTGTTGCCAGCCTTCAACGGCAAAACGCGCCTGGAAGCTTTGTCCGAGGAAGCCCTGGGCGAGGCACTGAGGTCCGGCATCGACTGGAGCAAGCGGCAGCTGGTGGATAGGCATGCTCCAACGCGCGTCAGCGTTCCTTCGGGGATGGAGAGACGCATCGAATACGCGATGGATGATGACGGCATCAGCCCACGTCCACCGGTGCTGGCGGTGAAGCTGCAGGAACTGTTCGGGCTGGCAGACACGCCGCGCATCGCCGATGGCCGCGTACCGCTGTTGCTGCACCTGCTGTCGCCGGGTGGAAAGCCGCTGCAGGTGACCGGTGACCTGCGCAATTTCTGGCAGAACACCTATGCCGAGGTGAAGAAGGAAATGAAAGGACGGTATCCGCGGCATCCGTGGCCGGATGATCCGTGGAGCGCCACGGCAACGCATCGGGCGAAGCCACGGGGGACGTGATTGGAGTTTGGGTTTTTGGGTTTGGGCAAAAGCAGAAGCAAGGGCAGGAGCACCCCTCCCACAACCCTCCCCTTGCCTATGGCAAAGGGAGGGGGTGGTTGCTGGCAATCTGTCAGTGCGCAGCGCGACCGCTTCGGCCCCCTCCCTTGCGCATAGCGCAGGGGAGGATTGGGGAGGGGTAGCTCTTGAACTTCGCAGTGCTCGTTACTCCCGCTTCAGCCTTCCACAGCCACGCCAAACACTTCCCGGCTAACATCCCCTACACGGCCCTCTGGTAAGAATGGGGGTCTGGCCCTCATCCACATGGAGTCCCCACATGAGCAAGTTCAGCGATATCACCGGCCCGGCACTGGAGCGTGCACTGGAACTGGTCAACAACGCCGGTGGCAACATCAAGCACGGTGGTTCCAGCGCGGCCGAATGGCTCAAGACCGGTGCTGCCATTGGTGCGATGAAAACCGGCGGTCGGGCCGTCACCCGCGTCGCCAAACGCAATCCCACCGCCACCGTGGCGGTTGCGGCCGTTGGCCTTGGCCTGATCGGCTATGCGTTGTACCGCAAGAACAAGCGTGACAACGAAGCCATCGAGGCCAAGTCACGACAGATCGCGCAGCGCCGCCGCCACGCGGCCAGCGTCACCGACGAAACCAGCGATATCGGCAGCGACGCCTGAGTCCAGGCTGCGCGCGGGGCGCAGGAGCACAGTGCTCCTGCGTCTGTTCAGGCGTCTATTTTCCGCCATTGCCCGGGCTGCAGATCCTGCAGCGCATGTGCGCCCATCGATGCGCGTACCAGCCGCAAGGTCGGCAGTCCCACCGCTGCGGTCATTCGCCGGACCTGGCGGTTGCGGCCTTCGCGCAGCGTGATCGCCAACCAGGCATCGGGCACGGTCTTGCGGAAACGCACCGGCGGCACACGCTCCCAGAGCGCAGGCGCCGATTCCAGCAGCGTCACACCCGCAGGCAGCGTCGGCCCATCATTGAGCTGCACGCCATCACGCAGCGCCTGCAACCTGTCCTCCGTTGCCACTCCTTCCACCTGCACCCAGTACGTCTTGGGCTGCTTGTGGCGCGGATCGGTCAGCCGGTTCGCCAGCCCACCGTCATCGGTGAGCAGCAGCAGACCCTCGCTGTCGTAATCCAGCCGGCCGGCGGCATAGACATCGGCAGGCAGGCCGAAGCCGGCCAGCGTCGCGCGCGGGGGTTGGCTGCGATCGGTGAACTGGCACAGCACATTGAAGGGTTTGTTGAAGGCGATGAGCATGCTGCGGTTCGGGCAAGGGAGCGGGAGTCAGGCCATGCACGCACCGTGCACGCCCTGCATATTCTCCCACCCTGGTTCCCAGACCCCAATCCCTGCTGCGGCTTTACGCCTTCACGAAGCGAAGCGTCATGCGGTCGCTCTCACCGATCGCCTTGTACTTGGCAGCATCTGCCTTGTCATGGTTGTTGGACGGCGGCAGCGTCCACACGCCGTTGGGGTGGTCCTTGCTGTCACGCGGGTTGGCGTTGACCTCGCTGCTGGCATCGAGCTTGAAGCCGGCCGCTTCAGCCATGGCGATGACCTGCGCCTGGCCCACATACCCGCTCTTGTCATCGGCACCGACATCGGCCTTGGCGCGATGCTCCACCACGCCCAGCGTGCCGCCCGGCTTGAGCACATCGAAGAAGGCCTTGAACATGTTTTCGGCCTGGCCATTTGAACGCCAGTTATGGACATTGCGGAAGGTCAGCACCAGATCGGCCGAGCCGGGCGCGCCGAGCACTGGTGCGGCGGGGTCATAGGCGACTTCCACGGCACGATCGAACTGCGCCGGGGCATCGGCGAACTTTTTGGCCAGGCCATCGCGCGAACGCTGCTGGTAATCACGGCCACCACCGGCAGGCAACGCCGTCGGGTCGACCACCGCAGCGACGTATTTGCCGTTGTCCCGCAGATAGGGGGCGAGGATCTCGGCATACCAGCCACCACCGGGGGTGATCTCCACCACCGTCTGGTTCGGCTGCAGGCCGAAGAACGAAAGTGTCTGCGCAGGATGACGGTATTCATCACGGAGCACGTTGGCCGGCGTACGCCAGCTGCCGGCAATTGCCGACTGCAGTTCCGGCGCCACCTGGGCGCTGCTGGCGGCAGTCACGGGTTCGCTGGCCATCAGCGCGCCCGGCAGGGACGAAGCAACGGCCAACAGACAGGCACACAACAGCGGCGCGGGCGTTTTCATGTGGTTTTCCGGCGATTGAAAAGCCGAGCCTAGCACGCACCCGCCAGTGCATTGCAGCATGGAATGTTTACAACCCGTTAGCGCAAACGCGCACGACGGAACGCTGTTTTCACCGTTCCTGCCATGGAATTGGAACCCACTGCGTCTATGCTGCGGTGCTGGACAACACAGGAACAACGCATGCCCATTACACGCGAACTTGGTCGCTCCGGCCTGCAGGTCAGTCCCATTGCCTTCGGTGGCAACGTCTTCGGCTGGAGTGCCGACGAGAAAACATCCTTCAGCCTGCTCGATGCCTTCGTCGATGCCGGCTTCAACCTGGTGGACACCGCCGATGTCTACCCGGCCTGGGTACCGGGCAACCGTGGTGGCGAATCCGAGACCATCATCGGCCGTTGGCTGGCGCGAAGCGGCAGGCGCGACAAGGTGGTGCTGGCAACCAAAGTCGCCAAATGGGCGGAGCATCCGGGCTTGTCGGCCGACAACATCAACGATGCGGTCGAGGATTCGCTGCGCCGCCTGCAGACCGATGTGATCGATCTGTACCAGGCGCATGAAGACGATGAGTCGGTACCGCTTGAGGAAACGCTGGGCGCTTTCGCGCGGTTGGTGGAAGCCGGCAAGGTGCGCGCGATCGGCGCTTCCAACTACAGCGCAGCGCGCCTGCGTGAAGCCTTGAAGGTCTCAGCCGATTACCACCTGCCGCGCTATGAAACCCTGCAGCCGGAGTACAACCTCTACGACCGCAACGGCTATGAAACCGAGCTTGAAGCGTTGGCGCGCGAGCAGTCGATCGGCGTGATCAGTTATTACTCACTGGCCAGCGGTTTCCTCACCGGCAAGTACCGCAGCGCCGCCGATGTCGGCAAAAGCGCCGCACGCGGCGCGAAAGTCGCCGAGCAATACCTCAATCCCCGCGGCCTGCGCATCCTGCAGGCGCTTGACGACATCGCCGCCAGCCACAACGCCACGCCGGCACAGATCGCCCTGGCATGGTTGATCGCCCGGCCGGGAATTACCGCGCCCATCGTCAGCGCCACAAGCGTGCAGCAGCTGCAGGAAGTGTTGGCAGCGGCACAGCTTGGCCTGAGCCCGCCGGAGATCACGCAGTTGGATGCGGCCAGCGCAGAAACCTGAATCGGGCCAGTTGCTTACCCCCTGCTTGCGTCGTAGCATCGGCTGCACAGGGGGGTAAACCGCGAGCGGAGTCCTACCCATGCAGACCGCACCTACAGCCCAGCGCAGCATCGATCGCCACGCCGAACTGACTTACTGGCGCGGCGTGCATGCCATCGGTCATCTCGGCCAACACGAATTCGACCATTACCAGCGTCTGCTGGAAATGGGTTACGACGTATACCAGGCGTATCCACGCGCCAACGAAGAGCAGTTGTATCGCGTGCTGCAGGACAGCTACCACCGGCATAGCCCGGCGCTGGCGGTTTCCTGGGATGAGGCGCGCTGGCTGGTGCGCCATGCCTGGCATCATGCGGAGCAGCACTGAGCGAGATTACCGGCTTGGTTCTGTGGGAGCTGCGTGAGCCGCAAAACTACTGCAACGTCAGAAGCTGAAGAGCTTACCCCTCCCCTTGGCTTCGCCAAAGGGAGGGGGCGAAAGCGTAGTGTCGAGCCATGCTCGGCAGGGGCTTTACCGGTGGCGACAAACGGCGTGCACCGCCGCACCCGACATCATCGGATCACGCGCATGCCGGTGGTTTCGATGATGTCAGCTTCGCGGCCTACGTCGCTCCCACGATCGGTTGCACCATTTCCTCGGCCAGGTAGTCGAGGAAGGAGCTGATGCGCGCTGATACCGCGGTGTTGCGGTAGTACACGGCGTGGATCGGTTGGCGTGCATCCAGCGTCTGCTTTGGTAGCAACTGCACCAGCTCACCACGTGCACGCGCTGCTTCGGTGAGAAAGTCGGACAGGCAGACGATGCCCACGCCTTCCAACGCCAGCCGATGCAGGATCTCGCCGCTGGATACCGCCAATGCGGGTCGCACGTGCAGGCGCTCGCCACTCTCGCTCGCCAATGGCCAATGATTCAGCGAGTCCGGTTCGTTGAAGCCCAGCAAGGTGTGCGCCTGCAGCTGCGCCACGTCCTTGGGTGTACCGTGCTGCTGCAGGTAAGCCGGGCTGGCCAGCACACGCAGGCGGCTATGCCCCAATGGCCGGGCATGCAGGGTGGAGTCCGCCAGCGGACCAATCCGGATCGCCACGTCGGTGCGCCGTTCCAGCAGGTCGATGTAGCGCTCGCTGCTGTTGAGCTCCAGCGCCACCTGCGGGTAGCGCGCGCGGTAGCCCGCCACCAGCGGCGCGATCACGTGCAGCATGAACGGCATCGCCGCATCCACGCGCAGCCGTCCCGACGGCGTGCCACGGCGCGCGGCGATCTGTTCTTCGGCCTCGTCCACGGAGGCGACGATGGCACGGGCCTGCGCCAGGAAGGATTCGCCCTCGTCGGTGAGCTGCAGGCGGCGGGTGGTCCGGGTCAGCAAGGTGGTGCCCAGCTTCTCTTCCAGCCGACCCAAGGCACGGCTCACGCCCGAGGTGGTCTGACCCAGCTGCTCGGCCGCGGCGGTGATCGAGCCGGTATCGATCACCGCGATGAAGGCCTGCATTTCGTCGAGGGTGGTTTTCATCGGGGGCGACCAGGTAGTGACGGCCTATTATTGACCTGGAATCAATAGTAATTCATGGGAAACCGCATTTTTCGGCAAGAGTGACGCGTTCACACTGCGCAGCCCTTTCCGAGGATTCGCCCATGTCACGCGGTATTCCCCTTGCCCTGCTGGCGCTGACGCTGGGTGCGTTCGCCATCGGCACCACCGAGTTCGTCATCGTCGGGCTGATCCCGACCATTGCCGCCGACCTGCATGTCAGCCTGCCGTCGGCCGGCCTGCTGGTTTCGCTCTATGCGCTGGGCGTTGCCGTGGGCGCGCCGGTACTTACCGCCCTGACCGGGCGGGTACCGCGCAAGGCCTTGCTGGTCGCACTGATGCTGCTGTTCACCGTCGGCAACCTGATTGCGTGGATGGCACCCGGCTATGGCTCGCTGATCGTGGCGCGGGTGCTGACCGGCCTGGCACACGGCGTGTTCTTCTCGATCGGCTCGATCATCGCCACCTCGGTGGTGCCCAAGGACAAGGCCGCCAGTGCGATTGCGATCATGTTCACCGGGCTGACCGTGGCGCTGGTGACCGGGGTACCGCTGGGCACCTTCATCGGCCAGCACCTGGGCTGGCGCGCGACCTTCCTCGCCGTCGCTGCATTGGGCGTGATCGCCCTGCTCGGCAGCCTGCTGTTCGTGCCGCGTGATCTGCCGCGCAGTGCGCCGGCCACGTTCGGCCAGCAGTTCGCGGTACTCGCGCAGCCGCGCCTGTTGCTGGTCTATGCGATGACTGCGCTGGGCTACGGCGGCACCTTCCTGTCCTTCACCTTCCTCGCCTCGATCCTGCAGGACGTCAGCGGCTTCTCGGCCAATGCGGTGAGCGCGGTGCTGTTGGTCTACGGCGTGTCGGTGGCGATCGGCAATCTGTGGGGTGGGCGACTGGCTGATCGTCGCGGGCCGATTCCTGCATTGACCTTGATCTTCGGCCTGCTCGCGCTGGTGCTGCTGGTGCTCACCTTCACTGCCTACAACCGCTGGTTGGTGCTGCTGACGGTGCTGGCATTGGGCGCGGTAGCGTTCGGCAATGTGCCGGGCCTGCAGGTCTACGTGGTCAAGCAGGCACAGCGCTTCGTGCCGCACGCCACCGATGTTGCGTCCGGCTTGAACATCGCCGCCTTCAACATCGGCATTGCATTGGGTGCATCGCTCGGCGGCCTGGTCGTCGATCACATCGGCCTGATGCACACACCGTGGATTGGTGCGTTGGTGGTACTGGGTGCGCTGGCATTGACTGTACTCAGCGGCCGCCTGGATCGCCGCGACGGATTGGATGTACGCGCCGAAGGCATCGTCGTCAGCGCGCATTGACGGAACACGCTGTTACTCCCTTTTATCTTTTCGTTAGCGCTGCACGGCGTAGCCTGTAAGCGCGAATTTTCCGGAGATTTCAATGACTATTCCCGCTATTGGCCTTGGCACCTACCGCCTCAAGGACCAGGTACTCACCGGCTCCGTGCACAACGCATTGGAGCTTGGCTACCGTGCCTTCGACACCGCGCAGATCTACGAGAACGAAGCCGATCTCGGTGCGGCAATCGCCAGCGGCCAGGTACCGCGCGAGCAGCTGTTCCTGACCACCAAGATCTGGATCAGCAACTTCCACCACGATGACCTGCTTGCCAGCCTGCGCGAGAGCCTGCGCAAGCTGCGCACCGATCACGTCGACCTGACCCTGATCCACTGGCCCTCGCCCAAGGACGAAGTGCCGATGGCCGAGTTCCTCGGTGCATTGCGTGAAGCCAAGGCACTGGGCTTGACCAAGGCGATTGGTGTTTCCAACTTCACCATCGACCTGACCCGCCAGGCCATCGCCATCCTCGGCGCCGATGCCATTGCCACCAACCAGATCGAAGTACATCCCTACCTGCAGAACCGCGCCTTGATCGCCTACCTGCGTGAGCAGGGCATCCATGTCACCGCGTTCATGAGCCTGGCGTATGGCGCGGTGCTGAAGGACCCGGTGATCCAGGCCATTGCCGACAAACACCAGGCAAGCACCGCGCAGGTCGCGTTGGCTTGGGCGCTGCAGCAGGGCTATGCGGTGATTCCGTCGTCGACCAAGCGTGAAAACCTTGCCGGCAACCTGCAGGCGGCACAGCTGCATCTGGACGCTGAAGACATGGCACGGATCGCGGAGCTGGATCGTGGCGAGCGCGTGGCCAACCCGGGTATTGCGCCGGCTTGGGATTGAAATCGATCAGTCCGGCGTTGACAGCAACCAGCTACGTATCGCTGTGTTCACTTCCTCGGGTTTTTCCAACGGCGCCAGATGGCCGCAGTCCTCGATCACCACCAGCGTTGATCGCGGCATCAGTGCGCTCATCTGCTCGCTTACGGAAAGCGGCGTGATCACATCGTTGCGCCCGCAGATGATCAAGGCCGGGCCCTGCCAGGCGCGCAGGACCGCGCCGCCATCTGCACGTTGCAACTGGCTTTGGCGCAGGAAGACTTCCGCGCCGAGGCGTGCGGTCATGCTGCGCACGGTATCCACCAGCGCATGATCCTCCAGCCGCGATGCATCGATGTAGCTGCGCATCAGCTTGTCGCCGAAACCATGGAAGGTGCCGGGCAGGCGAACGCTGTTCTGCTGTGCCACCCGTTGTGCGGCGCGCTCGGGTGAGTCGGGTTTGAACGAGGTATCCAGCAGCGCCAGTTTCAACACCCGCTGCGGAGCGATACGCAGGATTTCCTGGGCGACGTAACCGCCGAGCGAGAAGCCGGCCAGGGCGAACTGTGCAGGTGCTTTGGCCAGCACGTCTTCGGCGACCGCGCGCATGGTGGTTTGCTGGGTGAGGTCGCCGACCTGGCAGTCGGCGATGTCGGCGAGCGCTTCGAGCTGGGCCTGCCAGAGCGTGGCGTCGTTGAGCAGGCCGGGCAGCAGTAGCAGCGGGATTCTGGCTGCTGGGTCTTGGTTCGTTTGCATGGCGCTATTGTCGCGCCTTGGGGTGGTTTGGGGGTGAGGCAACAGCGACAGCCAAAGCTAGAGCACCCCTCCCCAACCCTCCCCTTGCCTTCGGCAAAGGGAGGGAGCGGATCTGCCTCCTCCCTTGCGCGTAGCGCAGGGGAGGGTTGGGGAGGGGTGCCTTTGGCTCTTGGCCTTCAGCTCTTAACCTCACCCACCGGCAGCGTCACATTCATGATGGTCGAGTCATCCGGGTCGGCCTTCACCTTGAAACCCAGGCTCTGACACATCGCCAGCATGGTGCTGTTCTCACGCAGCACCTGCCCTTCCACAACGTTCAAACCCAGCCAGCCGGCGTACTCGATCATGATCTGCATCAGCTTCCAGCCGATGCCGTGGCCCTTCAGGTCCGAGCGGATCAGGATGCCGTACTCGCCACGGTTGTAGTCCGCATCGGCATGCAGGCGCACCGCACCGAGCATCTCGCCGGTCTTGGGATCGATCGCCACCAGCGCGATCGAGCGCGCGTAATCCAGCTGGGTCAGGCGTGCGATGAACTCGTGGCTGAAATGCTTCACCGACTGGAAGAAGCGCAGGCGCAGGTCGTCATCGGTGACCCGTGCGAAGAAGGCACGGAACAGGCCATCGTCCTCCGGCCGCACCGGGCGGATGAAGGCCTTGCCGCCGTCGGATAGATCGATCGTGCGTTCCCATTCGTTGGGATACGGGAAAATCGCGAAACGCGGGTGGCCGCGGCCCTTGTGCAGGCGCTTGACCGGGGTGATGGCCACGCGCGCATCCAGCGCAATCACACCGTTGCGGTCGGCCAGCAATGGATTGAGATCCAGCGTGCGGATCTCGGGGATGTCCGCAGCCAGCTGCGCCAGCTTGACCAGCACCATCGCCACCGCGCGCTCGTCCGCCGCCGGCACATCGCCATAAGCCTTGAGGATGCGCGAGACACGGGTGCGGCCGATCACTTCATGGGCAAGCCGCAGGTCCAGCGGCGGCAACGCCAGGGTCTTGTCATCGATCACTTCCACCGCCGTACCACCACGACCGAACACCACCACCGGACCAAATACCGGATCGTCGGCAATGCCGGCGATCAGCTCGCGCGCCTTGGGGCGAGTCAGGCTCGGCTGCACCAGCACGCCCTCGATGCGGGCCTGCGGGCGCTTTTCGCGAGCACGTTGCAAGATGGTGGTTGCCGCGGACTGCACCGCACGCAGGCTGCCCAGATTCAGGCGCACGCCATCGACTTCGGACTTGTGCGGGATGTCGGGCGAGAAAATCTTTACTGCCACGCTCATGCCCTGCTCCAGCAATGGCTGGGCCAGATCCATCGCTTCGTGCGGATCATGCGCGACCATCACTTCCAGTGAAGGAATGCCGTAAGCCAACAGCAGCTTGTGTGTCGCCACCGGATCCAGCCATTGCTGATCGTTGGCCAGCGCTGCTTCGACCAGCGCGCGCGCGGCAGGCACATCCACCACGAAATCCGCTGGCAGGCTGGGCGGCGTTTCCATCAGCGCGGTCTGTGCTTCTCGATATCGCACCAGATGCTGGAAGCCGCGCACGGCGTCGGCTTCGGTTGGATAGGTCGGTACGCGCGCGGTGTTGAGGGTGACCGTGGCACGGTCGTCATTGCCCAGCCATACCGCGAACACCGGCTTGTCGCGCAGCTGCCGCGAGCGTTGCCCCAGCGTGGTGGTCAGCGCCTGCGCGGCTTCGGCCGAGGAAGTGAACGCAGTCGGCACGTTGATCACCAACACCGCGTCGTTGGCGTCATCGGACAACAGCGCTTCAATCGCCGAGGCGTAGCGGCCGCCGTCGGCATCGACCACGATGTCGACCGGGTTGTCGCGCGACCAGCCCTGCGGCAAGGCCTGGTCCAGCAGCTCGACGGTGGCCGGTGACAGCTCGGCCAGACTGCCGCCGAGTGCCTGCAGCTGATCCACTGCCAGCCTGCCAACACCGCCGCCATTGCTGAGGATGGCCAGACGCCGCCCTGGGAAGGTTCCAAGACGGCCCAGGGTTTCGGCGGCAGTGAACAGTTCGTCAAGTGCATTCACCCGCAGCAGCCCGGCGCGGTTGAAGGCGGCACCGTAGACCGCATCGGAATCGGCCAGCGCCTGCGAGTGGGTGGTGGTTACTTCACCACTGCCGCGCGGCTTGCGTCCGGATTTGACCACCACCACAGGTTTTGCACGTGCGGCAGCGCGCGCGGCCGACATGAACTTGCGCGCGTCGCTGATCTGGTCGACGTAGAGCAGGATGGCGCGGGTACGGTAGTCGCTGGCGAAATAATCGAGCAGGTCGCCGAAGTCGACGTCCAGTGCGTCGCCCAGCGACACCACCGCCGAGAAACCGACCGAGCGCGCCACGCCCCATTCCACCAAGGCCGCGGCAATCGCGCTGGATTCGGAAATCAGCGCCAGATCGCCGGCCTGCGGCGTGTGTGCGGCGATGCTGGCGTTGAGCCGAGCATGTGGGGCGATGACGCCCAGGCAATGCGGGCCGAGCACGCGCATGCCCTTGGGCCGCGCGGCGGCCTCAACCTGTGCGGCCAAGGAGCCCGGGCCTTTGCCCAGGCCGGAGGTGAGGATGATGGCGGCGGCCACGCCCAGTTCGGCGGCTTGGGCAACCACCTGCGGCAATAGCGTTGCCGGCACGGTGATGACCACCAGATCCGGAATCCACGGCAGGTCCTTGAGCTTCTTGACCGTGCGCATGCCGTCGATTTCGGCATAACGCGGGCTGACCCAGCCGATCTGCCCGGCGAAGCCGCCGGCGCGCAGGTTACGGATCACCGCGCGGCCGGCGGAACGATCGCGCGGGCTGCCGCCAATCACTGCCACCGAGCGGGGACGGAATACGGTCTGCAGGTGATAGGTGCTCATTGCGACGCCTGTTGCGGGTACCGGGTCAAAGGTACACGGCTGCGATGGTGGGTGGGCTGCGTTGGATCAAAGTGGGGAGTTGGATTTGGGGAAGTGCCCCCCTTCCCGGCCCTCCCCCTGCGCTGCGCGTAAGGGAGGCAGGCTCTGCCCCCTCCCTTTGGCGTAGCCAAGGGAAGGGTTCGGGAGGGGTGGCTTCTGCGTTTACCGTTGGGTTTGCCGGTAACGCCTCTGCCGAGCATGGCTCGGCACTACAACAGGGTGCCGCCGAGGATCATTGCGGCGATGCTGAAATAGATCACCAGGCCGGTGACATCCACCAGCGTCGCCACGAACGGGGCCGAGGCGCTGGCCGGGTCGAAGCCCAGGCGCTTGAGCACGAACGGCAGCATCGAGCCGGATAGCGAACCGAAGGTGACGATGCCGATCAAGGCTGCGCCGATGGTCACCGCCAGCAGCTTCCAGTGCTCGCCGTAGTCGTGCAGGCCGGCCAGCTGCCAGACGGTGATGCGGATGATCGCCAGGGTGCCGAGGATCGCACCCAACACCACGCCGGTCGGCAGCTCGCGCAGGGCGACCTTCCACCAGTCGCGCAGGCGCAGTTCGCGCAGCGCCAGCGAGCGGATCAGCAACGACGTCGCCTGTGAGCCGGAGTTGCCGCCCGAGCTCATGATCAGCGGGATGAACAAGGTCAGCACCACCGCGCGCGCCAGCTCATCTTCGTAGTGCTGCATGGCGCTGGCGGTCAGCATTTCGCCGAGGAACAGCACGCTCAGCCAGCCGGCGCGCTTGCGCAGCATCTCCAGGAAGCCGATCTGCATGTACGGCTTGTCCAGGGCTTCCACGCCGCCAAACTTGTGCACGTCCTCGGTGGATTCATCGATCAGCGCGTCGAGGATGTCGTCGACCGTGACAATCCCGAGCATCTGCTGCCGCGCATCCACCACCGGGATCGCCAGCAGATCGTGGCGGCGGATCAGCTGCGCTACTTCTTCCTGGTCCAGCAAGGCGTCCACCGTCACCGGTGGATTGACCTGGGCCACCGACAGGATCGAATCCTCCGGTTCGCCGGTGATCAGCCGCCGCATCGTCACCACCTGCTGCAGCTGGCGGGTCTGCGGGTCCAGCACGTAGATGGCGTAGACCGTCTCGCGGCTGCGCTCCACCTCGCGGATGTGCTGCAGGGTCTGCGCCACCGTCCAGTCCGCCGGCACACCGACGAACTCAGTGGTCATCAAGGCACCGGCGGTGTTGGGCGGATAGCTCAGCAGCAACTGGATCGAGCGCCGTGCCTCCGGTGCCAGCAACGGGATCAGCCGCGCGCGCTCGGCATCATCCAGCTCATGGACGATATCGGTGGCACGGTCGTCGGCCATCAGCCCCAGCAGGGCTGCTGCGCGGGTCTCCGGCAATGCAGCCACCAGCTCCCCCGCATGCTGCAGCTCTGGCGCCTCCAGCAGCTTCACAGCGCGTGGCAGCGGCACCGCCGCAAGCAGTTCGGCGGCGCGTGGCAGGGCCAGGGTATTGAGGAATTCCACCGCATCAGCGGTGTTGTAATCGGCAAGCGGTGCGCTCAGCGTGGTTGCACCCACCACTGGCTGCAGAAGCTTCTTCTGGTTCATCGTGATTCGCCTGTTGCGGGTTGCCATGGCAACGCCAGCACGGGCGAACCGTCCTGCTCAGGCGGCTGCCAATACTGGCGTCGAACGAGGTCGACTTCTACTGTCGCTGGACATGGGTTGGGCTCCGGAAAGATGCTGCGCGGTCGTACCGGCAGCGGGGCGAGTCTGGTCCCGCCCCGCCTCCGGGTCAACCCATGCAGGTGAAAACGCTGGCACCGGTTGGGCCGCCGTTCGCTTTCGTTGACGGCGCAGTCCGCATAATGGCGCCGGTCACCATTGGTTCCACCCGGGAGTACGGCAACATGCATGGCAGCGGTCTCGAACTGGGCTTGGTACTGCTGCTGGCGGCGGTCATCGCCGTGCCGGTGTTCAAGCGTTTCGGGCTGGGTGCTGTGCTGGGCTATCTGGCCGCCGGCGTGGTGCTGGGCCCGCATGTACTGGGCTTCGTGCAGGATGCCGACCGCATCCTCAATGCCGCCGAGATCGGCGTGGTGATGCTGTTGTTCGTGATCGGGCTGGAGCTTTCGCCAGCGCGGCTGATGGTGATGCGGCGGCCGGTATTCGGCGCCGGCAGCGTGCAGGTGCTGCTCAGCGCCGCCGCGCTGGGCGGGCTGTTGTTGCTCAACCACTTCTCCTGGAAAAGCGCGCTGGTGGTTGGTACCGCACTGGCGCTTTCTTCCACTGCCGTCGGCCTGCAGCTGCTGTCCGAGCACAAGGCGCTCAATACCGACCATGGCCGTCTTGGCTTTGCCATCCTGCTGTTCCAGGACCTGGTCGCGATTCCCCTGCTGGCGGCCATTCCACTGCTGGGCGGGGTCAAGAACGAAACCCTGAGCTGGCAGGACGCGGCCATCGCGCTGGGTGCGCTCGCAGCGGTGATCGTGCTTGGGCGACCACTGCTGCGGCAGTTGTTCGCGGTGGTGGCGCGCACGCGCATGCCCGAGGTGTTCACCGCCACCGCACTGCTGGTGGTGCTGGGGACGGCCTGGTTGATGGCCGAGGCCGGGTTGAGCGCCAGCCTGGGCGCGTTCATCGCCGGCGTACTGCTGGCCGACTCCGAGTTCCGCCATGAGATCGAATCGCAGATAGAACCGTTCAAGGGCTTGCTGCTCGGCCTTTTCTTCATTGCCGTGGGCATGGGCATCGACCTGGCCCGCGTTGCCGCCGAACCGCAGGTGATCATTGCCGGCGTGGCGATCCTGCTGGTGGTGAAGTTCTCCATCCTGCTGGCATTGGGGGCGGCGGCACGGCTGCCACTGCGCAGTGCCCTGATGCTGGGCAGCGTGCTGTGGCTGGGGGGCGAGTTCGCGTTCGTGGTGTTCAACGAGGCCGAGCGCGCGCATCTGCTCGGCCGCATCAACCACGACAGGCTTGTGGCCATCGTCAGCCTGTCAATGGCGATCACGCCACTGCTGTTGCTGGCGCTGCAACGCGTGCTGCAGCTCAAGCCGCCGACGCAGGCACCCGACCATGCCCCCGATGCAGGCTTGCAGGACGCCGGCGCACAGCGGCCACAGGTATTGATCGCCGGCATGGGCCGTTTTGGCCAGGTGGTCGGTCGCCTGCTGACCGCACAGCGCATTCCCTTCGTTGCGCTGGAGGCTGATCCGGACACGGTCGAGGACCTGCGCCGCTTCGGCAACCAGCTGTACTACGGCGACCCCACCCGCCCGGATCTGCTGCGCGCCGCCGGCGCCGAGCATATCCGCGTGTTCGTGATGGCCATGGACGACCCGGAAACCAACCTGCGCGCGGTGCGCCTGGTGCGCCGCCTCTACCCCGCCGCCAAAGTGCTGGCACGGGCGCGCAACCGCCAGCATGCGTGGAAGCTGATGGACATGTCGGCAGAGCCATTCCGCGAAGTCTTCGGTTCCAGCCTGGAGGCCAGCGCACGGGTGTTGACCGCGCTGGGCATAGCCGACGATGTAGCCCGCGACCATGTGGCGCGCTTCCGCGAACACGATGAGCAACTGCTCAAGGCACAACACCTGGTCTATGACGACGAAGCGGCGGTGATGCAGACCTCGCGCGATGCGCGCGCGGACCTGATGCATCTGTTCGAGGCGGATGTGGAGGAGCGGCCGGAGTAAGTCTGGTCAGCAACCAGCGGCAGTGGGGACGGCAGGCTGCCGCCGCTTCATCAGCCGCGGTCGCGCAGGAACCGGGCCATCGACGACACCCCCGGTACTGCCGGTTCAAACTCCCCGGCCACGTCGATGAAGCCACGCATGATGGCGATGTCGCGCGGGCTGCGGTTCAAGGCATCGCGCAGGTCCGGGTCGGCACCGGCACGCAGCAGGCGCTGCACCAGCAGCGGCAAGCCGTGCAGGGCTGCGAGATGCAGCGGGCCGAAACCACGCGGATCGCGCACGTCCAGTGAGACTTCTTCGTCCAGCAACCGTTCCACAGCCGCAAGTACCACGTGCTCATCGCAGGCAGTCCCTGGTTCGGCGCGCGCGCCGAGCAACAACAACAACGGGGTGACGGTGCCGGCCGAGGCCTGGTCCGGCTCGGCGCCAGCCAGCAGCAGGGTATCCAGCAGCGCCAGCAGGCGGCTGCGGTCACGCGAGGTGAAGCCGTACAGCGCGGCGCAATGCAATGGCGCCAACTGCTGGTCATCACCGGCATGCACGTCGGCGCCGGCCGTCAGCAGGCGCGCGACGATGTCCGGCAGGCCCAGTGCCGCCGCCAGCATCAGCACGGTGACGCCACCGGGCAGGCGGTGCTCGAGCTTGGCGCCGGCTGCCAGCAGTGACGCCACGATCGCGGTCTGGCGCATGCTCACCGCCGCCGACAGCGGCGTGGCACCACTGGCTGCGGCATGTTGGGTATCGGCACCGTGTGAAAGCAGCAGGTCGACCACCGCGGCATGGCCACCACCGGCGGCACGCAGCAGGCCGGTGCAGCCCTGCGCGTCCACCGCATCCACGGCAAAACCAAGGTTGATCAGGCGGCGTACCGCATCGGCATCGCCCGCCATCGCAGCCGCAGGGACGTCGGCTTCGCGCAGCGGGCGCAGCGGCAAGGCCCAGCCACGCCAATCCAGCAGATCGGCCAAGTCACGGCGGCCACTGGACAAGGCCACGCCCAACGGCGTCTGGCCATCGGCGGCACGCGCATCCGGCGAGGCGCCCTGCAGTACCAACTGCTTCAGTGCGGCTTCGCGGGCAAGCGCCGTGGCCAGGTGCAGTGCGGTCATGCCGTGGCTGTCACGGGCTTCACGATCAGCACCGTTATGCAGCAGCCACAGCTGCAGCTTAAGCCAGCCCAGGCGCACGGCCAGTGACAGCGCAGGGTCACCTGCCGGTGATGCAGCGAACGGATCGGCGCCACGCTCGAGCAGCTCCAAGGCGAACTGTTCGGTACTGCGGGCGCCGTGGTCGTGCTGGGCACAGGCGGCGAGCAGGCGGGTCAAACCGCCGCGGCCAGCCGGTGACACGCCGTGGTGCAGCAGCACCTGCAGTGTCGGGATGGCGTCCACGCCGCGCGCCAGCAGCGCGAACATCGGCGTGTCGCCACAGGCGTCGAGGACATCCGCCGAAGCACCATGTGCCATCAGCCAATCCACCACGCGCGGCTGCAGCGCCAGCTCCGGGTCATGCAGCAGGCCACCGAGTTCCCCGGCCGAGCACAGCTGGGCCAATGGCGCCATGCCGTCGACATTGCCGAACACCAGCGCCTCGCGCAGCAAGCCCAGTGGCGCGCGGTCGTTGAGCACCGGCAGTGCCTGGCCACCCTCGCCTTCGGCGGCGGCAATGGCGGCATCGCTGACCGCTGCCGGCAGCGGATAGGCCGGATCCAGCAGCGAAACAATGCTCCAGCGGCCGGCGGCGGCGGCATGGTCGATCGCACGGCGGCCATCGTTGCCGACGCTGTCGGCAACGATGCCAAGGTCAAGCAGGCGCCGGATCAACGCCGCCGATACGTGTTCGGCGCGGCTGGCCAGCAGCACGGCATTGTTGCCTTCGCCATCGGTCGCGTTGACGTCGGGCTGGTGCCCGAGCAGGCGCTCCAGTACCCCGGCATGGCCCTGCGAGGCGGCGTCCAGCCACGGCGTGCGTCCGGCGGCATCGCGTGGTTCGACGTTGGCGCCGGCGTTGAGCAGGGTTTCGACGATATCGACATGGCCAGCCAGCGCTGCCTCGTGCAGCGCACTGCGGCGCAGGCGATCACGCGCATCCAGCCGCGCCTTGTGCTTGAGCAGCAGCTGCACGCCGGCGGGATCGTCGTCATCGGTGGCGGCAGCCTGCACCAGTACCGGCACGCCATCGGCTGGTTCGACTTTGGCACCACGTTCCAGCAGGAATTTGGCCAAGCGCCAGTTGCCAGCCTGGCAGGCCACGGCCAGCGGACTGTGGCCGTCGTTGTTAATGGCATCGATCTCGGCGGCGGCATCGCGCAGCAGCGCGGCCACGCCCGGATCGGAACTGCGCGCGGCATGGTGCAGCGGAGTATTGCCTTCGGCATCGGTGGCACGCGGGTCAGCACCGTTGGCCAGCAGGGTCATCACCGCTTCGGGGCGGCCATGCCAGCTGTCGCGGGTAGCTGCCAGCAGCGGGGTGACACTGCAATGAAGCTGGTTGACGTCAACGCCGCGGCTGATCAAGGCGCGCAGCAGACGCAGGTCCGGCAGCACCGCCGCCAATACCACCAGACTGCGCTGGTCACGTGAATCAGCAGGTGGCGCGGCACGTGCGTCGGCGCCGGCATCAAGCAGTTGCAGGGCGCGATCGACGCGACCTCCACGAGCCGCGGCAAACAGCTGCGGGACCAGCTCATGCTGGGCAATCGGCTCCAGCGGCAATGGCTCGGCCAGCGCTTCGGCAAACGGATCGAAACCGTCCTGCACCGCGCCCAGCGTGGCGCGTACCGGAGTGGCTGCCGGCGCGCTGCGCATCCACTGCAGAAGATGATGCAGGGCCGGCACCACCAGCACGCTGGCGCCGGCCAGTGGCCAACGCAGCGAAGCAGGCAACAGCCCTGGCCATGCCGGGGCCATCACCGCTGCGCACAGCAACAGCAGCACTGCCGCCGCACCCAGGCCATGCCAGGAATCCAATCCGCGCCCGGCCAGCGCATGCCACTGCGCGCCGAGCTCGCTGTCCTCGCGCTCCAGTGCGTGCCACAGCGGCCAAGTGCGCCATAGCGCAAGCACCGCCACGCTCACCGCCACGCTCAGTGCCAGGACCGCGGGCAGGCTGCCGCTGTCGTGCAAGGCGGCCAGCGGCCAGGACACCAGCGCTGCCAGCACCAGCGGACCGGCCAGCCACACGGCCAACAGCCCAGGCAGTTGGCGTTTGAACAGACCCGCCGTCGGCGCCAACGTGCGGGTACGCCGCAGCCACGACACCGCCAGCGCGATGGCCGGCTGCGCCAGCACACCGCACACGGCGGCAACCACACCACCAAAACCGGTAAGCAGGGTCAGCAGCAGGCCGATGCCCAGGGCAACGGCAATGGCGCGGGTACGCAGGGTTTCAGTCATCGCGACCGTCGATGCGCGGCACTTTGACCGGTGCCAGCGGCAATGGCGGCAATTGCAGGTGGAACCCGTGTTCGGCCAGATTGGCGCGCACGAGCGCGGCGTCAGCCTGGGCGAGGCGACGCTCGGGGGTCAGCGCGACCTCGAGCACGAAGGCATACGGAGCCAGCGTGGCGCCCAGCGAGGCCGGGATCGCATCGAAATCATCACGCTTGGCCAGGTAGACGAAGGTGTCCTGTTTGCGTTGGCTTTTATAGACGTAGGCTTGCATGCCAGCGGGCTTTGCCCTGCATAGAGAGTCAGGGATTGTGTCGGAAATTTGGCGCTGTTGAAAGGCGGTGGACCAACATGCCGGAGGACCCACCACGCCTTTGTACATTCATCTATATCAAGATTCTGTTGAGAGCACGCGACTGAATGCGGGATTGAAAGCCAGCTCCGCGCCGCCCCGACACGACAGCGTCGGGCACATCACCGACAAGCACTGCCAGCTGAAGGTGATACATCCACGCTGGCGACGGCGTGCTCATGCACCCAGCCGTTGCTGAGGGTTTGCTCAATTGCAATCCACAGCGCGGAAGGGCCAGGCAAGGTGTTCGCGCTGAGGACCGGCAAGTCGGCCGAGCTTGGCGACGGCAGCCGACCGTCACCGCCTTGGGAGCCCTCAGGGCACCTTGGCGTAAGTGCCCTTCAATGCGACGCCCGCCAGGATGGCACCGGCATAGCACTCATAGTTGGTGGCGCTGCGGAATTCGTTGCTCTTGTAGAAGCTGACGATATCGACCACGGCATTGGCGCCACGCGCCTTTGCGCCATCCTGCAATGCCAGCAGCGTCGACAATGCAACCCAGCGGCAGGCTTTCTCGTCGCTCTTGTTGGAAGCGTTGGTTTTCCGGTTGCTTACATCCTCGCCCAGACGCTCCAGCACCGTCACCGGCTGGCCTGCCAGATAGAAGCGCACGCTGCCATCGATGCCGACATCGCGTGCCTCCTGCGAGCTGAGCAGATCCGCCAGCGACTGTTCCACGCGGGTGTCGCGTGCAAAGGCACTGCTGGAAAACGCCAGCAACGTGGCCATGACGATGAGACTGAAACGACGCATATCTCTTTCCTTCGAGTGTGGTGGTAACTGGGTCAAGCCTGCCAGCGACGGAAAATCAACGAGGTGTTGATGCCGCCAAATGCGAAGTTGTTGCTCATTACATACTCGGTCTGCAGCAGGCGTCCTTCACCGGCGATGTAGTCAAGCTCGCCGCAGCGCGGATCGACCTCGCTGAGGTTCAAGGTTGGCGCAAACCAGCCTTCCCGCATCATCTCGATGGTCAACCACGCCTCGAATGCGCCGCACGCGCCGAGCATGTGGCCGACATAGCTCTTGAGCGAGCTGATCGGCATGGTGCTGCCAAACACCTGCGCGGTAGCTTGGGTTTCGGCGATGTCGCCGTGATCGGTGGCGGTACCGTGCGCGTTGACGTAACCGATCTGCGCCGCCTCCAGGCCGGCATCCTGCAATGCCAGCCGCATTGCCTGGGCCATGGTGCTGGCACTTGGCTGGGTGACATGCTGGCCATCACTGTTGGTTCCATAGCCCACCACCTCGGCCAGGATGTTGGCACCACGCGCCTGCGCGTGCTCCAGTTCCTCCAACACCAGGGTACAGGCACCTTCACCCAGCACCAGTCCATCGCGATGCGCGTCGAACGGACTGGGGGTAGTCTGCGGTGCATCGTTGCGCACGCTGGTGGCGAACAAGGTGTCGAACACCGCTGCGGCCGTCGCATCCAGCTGCTCGGAGCCACCACCCAGCATCACCGTCTGCTTGCCCGAGCGGATTGCCTCATAGGCCGAACCGACACCCTGGCTGCCCGAGGTGCAGGCGCTGGAGGTGGTGTAAACCCGCCCACACAGGCCGAAGAACACACCGATGTTGACCGGAGCGGTGTGGCTCATCATTTTCAGATAGGTCGTTGCGCTGATGCCTTCGGTGGTCAACTCGTGCAGCATGCGGCCGAACTCGCCGGTAGCATCATGGCAGCCCGAGGACGAGCCGTAGGCGACGCCGGCCATTCCGCTGCGCAGCACCGGATGACCAAGCAGGCCGGCCTGCTCCAGCGCCAGCTCGGTGGCACGCACCGCCATGACCGCCACACGCCCCATCGACCGGGTCGTCTTGCGGTTGAAATTGGCGGGCAGTTCAAATGGCTGCGCCGGTGCAGCCAGCTTGGTATTGAGCCCAGCATAGACATCCCACTGCGGCATCGGCTGCACCGCATTGCGGTAGGAGCCAAGATGCGCACGGATGCTCGACCAATCGTGGCCCAACGGGCTCAGTGCGGCCGCACCTGTAACAACGACACGACGATCCTGGTAAGCCATCAGACCATTCCTCCGTTGACCGAGATCACCTGCCGGGTGATGTATGCAGCCGGCTCGGACAACAGGAACGCAACCGTGGCCGCCACTTCTTCCGGCTTGCCGACGCGGCCTGCGGGAATCAACTTCAGGGCATGCTCGACCACTTCCTCGTTGAGCATCTCCGTTTCGATCAGGCCAGGTGCCACGCAGTTGACCGTGATGCCACGGCTGGCCAGCTCCAATGCCAAGGCCTTGGTCGCACCGATGATGCCGGCCTTGGATGCACTGTAATTGACCTGGCCGCGGTTGCCGGCCACGCCCGATACCGACGACAAGGTGACGATCCGGCCCGGCTTGCGCCGCCGCACCATCGGCATGATCAGCGGGTGCAGCACGTTGTAGAAACCATCCAGGTTGGTGTGGATGACCTGGTCCCAGTCGTCCTCGCTCAGTGCCGGGAAGGCACCATCGCGGGCAATACCGGCATTGCAGACCACCCCGTAATAGGCGCCGTTCTGCTGTACATCGGCCTCCAACGCCGCACGCGCTGCAGCGCGGTCAGCAACATCGAAGGAAAGCACGCGTGCCTGCCCGCCCGCCGCCTGGATCTGCGCCACCACCGCCTGCGCCTCCTCGACGCGACTGCGGCAATGCACGACCACGGCAAAGCCATCGCGCGCGATGCGCAGCGCGATCGCCCGCCCGATACCACGACTGGCCCCGGTGACCAGTACGCTCAGATTCTCTGTCATGCCTCTCCACTCTCCAGATACGCCATCGCATCGGCCGGCTCGAACACCGATACGTTGGCTGCAGCCCATTGCTCATCGCCCGCCTGCAAGGTGCAGGCAAACATCCCCAGCCCATTGTCCGCCAGCAGCTCGCAGCGCGCATCAATGCGCAGGCGGGTGCCACTGGGAAATACATCACGCGTACTGGTGTAACGCCGGCTGCCCAACAGGAAACCGATGTTCGGTGGCCGCCCGGCGCGCCGCGCGCGGCAGCCGGCCCAGGCAGCGATGGCCTGGGCCATGTACTCGATGCCCACCCACGCCGGTACGCCGCCGTCTTCGACAAATAGTCCTTCGTACGGCACCACCAGTTCTGCCTGTATGGCTTCGTCGTCCCAGCGCAGCACCCGGTCCAACAGGCACATGCCGTCACGATGCGGCACCACATCCTCGATGGCGTAGCACTCAGCCATGGTCGATCTTCTCCAGTGCGAGCACTGCATTGCTGCCACCGAATGCGAACGAACTGCTCAGCACCCGCCGCGGTGCAGCAGCCGCGCTGGCGCCCGCTGCCACCAACGCCAATGCTGGCAGCGTCGGGTCTGCCTCGCCATCCCACCAATGCGGCGGCAGCTTCCATCCCGGGTTCTCGGCCAAGGTGATCCAGCACAGCGCCGCTTCAATGACCCCCGACGCACCCAGGGTATGCCCGGTGAGTGGCTTGGTGGAACTGCAGGGAACACCAAGACCGAGCGCCTCGGCCACCGCCACACTTTCCATTGCATCATTATGCTGCGTGGCGGTGCCGTGCAGATTGATGTAATCCACCGACTCCGGCGTCCAGCCTGCACGCTGCAGGGCCTGCCTGATTGCCAGCGCCGCGCCCTGCCCGCTCGGGTCCGGCGCGGACATATGGTGGGCGTCGGAGGTTTCACCCCAACCCGACAGCTGCACGGGTCCCGGCTCGCGGGTCATCAGGAACACACCCGCGCCTTCGCCGATGTTGATGCCGCAGCGATTGCGCGAGAACGGATTGCAGCGCTGCGCCGACACCGACTCCAGCGCACTGAAGCCGGCGACAGTGAAGCGACACAGGGAATCCGCACCGCCAGCGATCACCGCATCGACGACGCCACTGCGCAGCAGGCGTGCCGCCGACATCAATGCTTTGGCACTGGATGAGCACGCCGTGGAAAGCACCCATGCCGGGCCATCGATGCCAAGGTAGCTGCGCACGAAGCGCGCTGCCGTACCCATCTCCTGCTGGGCGTAATCAAACCGTGCCGGCCATTCCCCGCTGGCGCCGTAGGCGGCCAGGGCAGCTTCGGACTCACCGATGCCCGAGGTGCTGGTGCCCATCACCACCGCCACGCGACCGCTGCCGTAACGGGCGATCGCCGCGCGCGCGCCGGACTCGATCTGCTGCAGCGCTGCCAGCAGCAGCGCGTTGTTGCGGCCCTGCAGGGCTGGTGGCAGCTCGCACAGCGACGGCAAGGGCGCGTCCACCGCGCCTACCACCAACGAGCGCCCCGGCATCACCGTGTCACTCATCGCGGCGCCAACAGGTTGCGGCTGGAACAAGGCACGTGCCACCTGCGTGCGGTCCGCACCCAGTGCACAGACCACGCCAAGATCATTCAAATAGACTGCGTTGTTCATGGTTGCTGCGCCTGCATGTCCAATGACTGGATCTGCAGGGAATAGCCCTCGGCACGGTTATCCAACATCAGCATGCCATCTGCGCCACGCTGCAGTTCCAGCCACGTCGTGGCGCCTTGGCGCAGCTGCCGGCGCATGCCGTCATCCACCACCGACCAGCCGGCCGGCAACGCCGAGGCAATCGCCGCGGTCGGCCACAGCGCGAACTGCAGGTCATCCAGCACGCGCTCGGCGCGGACCTGCGGCGGCAACCACGGCGCACGCTCCTGCTGCAGGTGTTCACCATCCCAGCGCAGCCGCACTCCGGTGCGGCCCATTGCCTGCACGGCCAACTGCAGCTGCCCGGCATCGGCCTCCAACAGCGCATCGAGCTCACGCTCATGACTGCCGAAACGGAACCGCAGCTGCTGCTGCAGGGCCAGCGGTGCCGGCAGGCTCGCAGGTGACAACCGCAGCGGCGGCAATTCGACCAGCGGCTTGGGCATGCGCCCGGCACAGGCAGCCAGCATCATGCAGAGGGCAAGACTGGTGATCAGGTGGCGCACAATTCCTCCAGCACGCGCATGCGTCGCCCGGACTCATCGGCCACGTAGGGATTCTTTGTATCCCAGGCATAGCCGGCAAGGATCGAGCAGATCATGCTGCGGATCTCCGGCTGCTGATCGGGGTGATAGATGATTTTCTGGAAGCCGCCCTGATACCACGCCTCGACGAAGCGGCGGAAGGTCTTGACGCCCGCACGCAGTGGCACCGAGAACTCGATCTCCCAGTCCACGCTTTCACCAGCGTAGCGGCGCGCAATGCATTCACTGGCCAACTGCGCGGACTTGAATGCAATGGTGACGCCCGAGGAAAACACCGGATCGAGGAATTCGCCGGCATTGCCCAGCAGCGCATAACCCGGACCATGCAGTGAGCTGACGTTTGCCGAGTAGCCGGTGATTCGGCGCACCGGCAGCACCGCCCACTCGGCATTGGCCAGCAGCCGGCTCAGGTTGGGGTCCTCACCGACAATGGCCTGCAGCTTCTGCAGATCCTCGCCCTCGTAACGCTCGAAGAACGACGGCTCAGCCACCACGCCCAGCGAGCAGCAGCCGTTGGAGAACGGAATCGTCCAATACCAGACGTCGATATGCTCGGGGTGGGTGGTGATCAGGATCTTGTTGCGGTCAAAGTCCGCGTCCACTGGGATGTGGTCACGCACGTGGCAGAAGATCGCGCCGCGTACCGGGAAATTGGACGGCGATTCCAGCTGCAGCAGGCGCGGCAACAGGCGCGCAAAACCCGAGGCATCGAGAATGAAGTCAGCTTCAATGCGGTACTCGCTGCCATCCGGGCGGCGCACGGTCACCGCCGGCTGCTCGCCCGGCTCCACCGCCAGCACCTCATCGCCAAACCGCAGGGTGGTGCCCATGCGTTCGGCGCCACGCGCCAGTACATTGTCGAAGTCAGCACGCTGCACCTGGTAGGTGGTACCCCAACCGGGCGAGAACTTGTCGCGGAAGTCGAAGGACGTACGCGCCTCTCCATGCACGAACGCAGCACCGTTCTTGTACTGGAAGCCGGCTTCCACGACATCCTGCAGCAAGCCCGCCGCCTCGATGTATTCCATGCTCTGCGGCAACAGGCTCTCGCCGATGGAGAAGCGCGGGAACTGCTGGCGCTCGATCATCAACACCTGCCGCCCCTGCTTGCGCAGCATCGCCGCGGCGACCGATCCGGCCGGGCCTGCGCCGATGATCAGTATTTCAGTACGTTCCACGTCGTGTGCCATCGGTGCGTCCTTGAGAGTTCAATTGCAGGTTGAGGATCAATCATCCGCCAATGCATGCGGCGGCGGCCGGAACAACGGCGAGATCAGCCAGACCAGGCCGATTCCGAACAACAGGGTCAGCCCGAAGGCACGCAACGCCGGCGTCGCCGAAAGACCGAGCAGACCGAACGAGAGCCAGGTACTGGCCGCGCCCACGCAAACCGCCAACCAGGCACTGGCATCGCCACGGTGCTCGACCAGGAAAATGCCGTAGTCAATGCCCATGCCGAGCAGCAGCATCAACGCCAGCATGTTGAACAACTGCAGCGGCTGCCCGAACAGACCCAGCAGGCCCAGGGTCAACACGCCCGCCAACAAGGTCGGCGCGAATACCCGCCACGCATTGCGCTTGTAGCGCAGCAGCAGCGCACCGAATACCAGGGCGATGCCGACCAGCAACATGCCGCCCATCAGCTTGCGGTAATGGCCAAGCAAGCGTGAAAAATCCGCAGTGCGATCGACCCAGCGCACGCCGTCCAGACCCTTGGCGGCATCGCCCAAGGTAGTCAGCGCATCGGCACGCGAGAGATCGTCCACCATCACCACGCTGGCCACCTGCTCACCCAACTGGCCAACCCACAGGTGACGGAACGGCTGTGATGCCGGCGAGGCCAGGAAGGCTTCGGCGGTCAACGGTGCCGGCGAGAACGCAGGCCGCGCCAAAGGCTCGCCAACCGCCTCCGAGACCATTGCCAGCACCTGCGGTTCGGCAGCACCGGTCAGCGCCGCGTCGGCCTGCTGACGTGCCGGCGACGGCAGCCAATCACTGATCGCGCGGTAGCCACCGATCTTTCCACTGTCGGCAAGTGCCCGCAGCTTTGCAGTCAGTGCTTCCTCGCGCTGTAGCAGCTGTGCCGCATCAGCGCCCTGCACCAGATAGAACTGGGCTGGGCTGGGCATGCCCAGCAACTGACTGAGGCGGATCTGTTCGGCCATCAGTTGCGGCGGCGAAGACTGCAGGCTGCGCAGGTCATCGTCGGTCTGTAGACGGGCGATACCGATAGCCGAGAACAGCACCACGGCCGTGGATACCAGCGCTACCTGACGGCCACCCTGCAGCCGCGGCCACCGCTCCAGGGTGTTGCCCAACCATCGCGAGAAGCGGGTTGGCGCAATCTGCCCGCCATCCAGATAGGGAAACCAGAAGATCACCGTGGCGAATGCCGCAGCCAGCCCCACCACCGAGAACAATGCCATCTGCCGCAGACCGGGAAATGGCGCCATGCCCAGCGCCACATAGGCCAGCGCGCTGGTCAGCAGCGCCAGACACAAGCCTGGCAGCAAGTGACGCAGCAACTTCCAGCGACGCTCGGCAGGCTCAGCCTGGCGCGAGGCGAACCAATGAATGCCGTAGTCCTCGGCCACGCCGACCAACGACGCACCAAAAACAAGGGTCAGCACATGCACCTTGCCAAACACCAGGACAGTGACCGCCAAGGCCACGCCGCAGCCGATCAGCAAGGAAGCCGCAACCAGCAGGATCGGCCGTAGCGAGCGGAACGCGAGCCACACCAACAACAACACCGCGGCCAGCGATCCCCAGCCAATGGTGTTGATCTCGTGATTGGCCTGCGCAGCAGCTGCTTCGGCATGCAGCGGGACGCCCGCATGCAGGATCTGCAGATCCTCCGCGAGCTTGCCCGCAGCCTCGCCTGCGCGATTCAGCAATGCATCAAGATGGCGCTCGCCATCAAGCTGGAAAGCTGAATCGCGGGTTTCAAACTGCAGCACCGCCCAATGCCGGCCTTCCGCTTCTAGCAGGCCGTCTTCGCCCAACTGCAGGCCGGAACCACGCGCCTGCTGCTGCCACCATTGCGGCCACAGCGAGAGTGGATCCTGCCGCCACTCCGTCAGCCGCGGCGCACCCATCGGCCCGTACAGGCTGGCCAATGCCTGCTCGCCCAGCAGCGCCGGATCGGCCTGCTGCAATTGCTCGCGTTGCTCGCTGGTGAGCAGACGGTTACGCCAAGGTGCATAGAAGTCGCGCGCCTGCTCGAACCAGCCTTCAATCGAACCGCTGGGCCGCAGCAAGTCGCCCTCGGCGTCGCCGGCCATGCTGCTGGCGAATGCCGCCTGGGCGCGCTTGGTCGCTTCACTGTCCGCGCTGCCCAGCAACACCACCACCTGCCGCGCACTGCCATCGGCGATGCGGCGGGTGACGTCGGACAGCAGGCGGTCGTGCGCATCCTGCGGCAGCAACGCCAGGATGTCGGTATCAATGCGCGATTGCGTGCTCCACAGCTGCCATTGCTGTACGCCAAGACCAATCAGCAACAGCAGCCAGGCCAAGCCCAGCCAATGCCACCATCGCCGCAGGCGCTCGGATGCTGCCACGTGCGGTTCAGTCAAAACGGCGTGCCTCATCGGCACTGAGCGCGGCCGGAGCCTCGGTCAATGCGCTGAACTGGATCAGGGTGCGGTCCTGGTTGGCCTCGATGATCTCCACCTGGCGCACGTAGCGGTCACCTTGCAAGGACAGCGACTGGAAGGCCTTGGCCAACATCGCCGACTTCGGCGTCAACTGCAGCCGCCAGCCTTGGCCTTCGCGCTGTGCATTGATGTTGAACTGGCTGGACAAGGCCTGCACGTCGCCACTCATCAGCGCGAACATGATCGCGTTGACCGAGCGCATTGCTGGCTGCTGACGTGCATCCAGTTCCACCCGGTTGGTCCCATCACGCTGACGGCTGAGGATGCGATCTGCAGTGACCACGACTTCCGACGGGAACGGACGCTGCGTGGTCCAGATCACGCCGTGCTGGCGCGCCACCACGAACTGCCCCTGCGAGCGCAGCGGATTCTTGAAGCCGCTGACCTGCTTGTCCTGGGTGAACTGGCCACGCAGTACATCCGGACGCGCCACCGACTGGGTGATCGCGTCCACCGCCGCATCGGCTGCATGGCTGATCGGCGCCAGCATCAGCAGCAATGCACACAAGGCAATACGCGGAAACATCGACAAACGCGTGATCATGGTGCCGGCACTCCCAGTCGCTCCCACAGTACCGGCGGACTCTGGTACAGCATTTCCTTGCTGGCTGCGTCCACTGCCACCTGGATGGTGTGGGCGCGGGTAAGCAGCTGCCCATCAGCCGCATCATGGATCTGATAATCGATTTTCAAGCGGTTCTCCCACTCGCTGATCTGCGCACGCACCCGCAGGGCCTGCTGGTACAGCAGCGGACGGATGTACTTGACCCGCGCATCCACCACCGGCCACAGATAGCCGGATTCCAGCATCTGCGGGTAGTCATAGTCGTAACGCTGCAACAATGCACAGCGCGCGATCTCGAAATACTTGAAGTAATTACCGTGCCAGACCACATGCATTGGATCGCAATCATGGAAGGCCGGTGACAGCTCGATCTCGGCTACAAGCTCAACGGTCGACATACAACTCCCAACGCTGCGCGCGGATCTCCTCCAGCAGTTTCCGCAACTCGCCATCCAGCGCGCGGTCTTCTTCGACCAGGGCGATGCGCTGCCCGAGGTCGCCGTACATATCTGCCAGACTGCCATGCAGCTGCGCGTTCATGCCAACCCTTTCGCGCAGGGCCAGGCCTTGGCGGGCTGCGATCAACATCGCCGCGACCACCTGTTCGGTCAGTTCGATCACGCGCAGGCAGTCGCGTGCGGCTATGGTGCCCATGCTGACCTTGTCCTGGTTGTGGCATTCGGTGGAACGCGAGAACACCGAGGCCGGCATGGTCTGCTTGAGCGCTTCAGCGGTCCAGGCCGAGACGCTGATCTGCAGCGCCTTCAGACCGTGGTTGATGGCCGCACGCGGGCCAGTGGCTGCCGACAGGTTCGCCGGCAGGCCATGGTTGTAGCGCGCGTCCACCAGCAGCGCGAGCTGCCGGTCGAGCAGGTCGGCGAGATTGGCGACGGTGTTCTTCAGCGTGTCCATCGCCAGCGCGATGTGGCCGCCGTAGAAGTGGCCGCCATGCAGGATGCGCTCGCCCTCGGCATCTATCAGCGGATTGTCGTTGGCACTGTTCAGTTCGGTTTCGATCAGCTGCCGCAGGAACGGCAGCGTATCTTCCAGCACGCCGATCACGTGCGGTGCACAACGCAACGAGTAGCGGTCCTGCAGGCGCTCGGCATTGCGCGGCGGCCGTTCGCTGTGCAGATCCCCGCGCAGGCGCGCGGCGATGCGCATCTGCCCCGGATGCGGCTTGGCGGCAAACAGGGTTTCATCGAAGTGGTGCGCATTGCCGTCACTGGCGAGCACGTTGAACGCAGTCAAACGCGTGGCCAGGCGCGAGAGGTAATCGGCGCGCTGCCAGGCCAGGCAGGCCAGGCCGGTCATCACCGCGGTACCGTTCATGATCGCCAGACCTTCCTTGGGTCGCAGCCGCAAAGGCGCCATGCCGATATCAGCCAGTGCTGCCGCTGCGGCCTGCACGCGCCCTTGGTAGAACACGTCGCGCTCGCCACACAACACCGCCGCCACATACGACAACGGAGTCAGGTCGCCACTGGCACCCACCGAGCCTTCGGCCGGAATCATCGGTAGCACGTCGTGCTGCAGCAAGCTGGTCAAACCCTCCAGCAGCGGCAGGCTGACACCGGACATGCCACGCACCAGCGAGGCAAGTCGCGCAGCCAACACGGCGCGCGTCTCGACCGGGTCCAGATAACGACCCAGGCCACAGCCGTGATAGGTGTACAGGTGGTGCGGCAATTCGGCGACCAGCGCAGGCGGAATATTGACCGTGCAGGAATCGCCGTAGCCGGTGGTCACGCCGTAGACGACACCATCCTCACGCAGCAGGCGATCAAGAAAATCCGCACCCTGCTGGATACGGCCACGAAAACCGGCCTCGTCACTGAGCAGCGCGGCGCGCTGGCGCAGCGCCACTGCGACCACGTCTTCGATGGTCAACGGTGCATCGCCGAAACGGCTCGCGGGGGCTTGCTTATTCTGCATGGGGGGCTTGGTCCCAGAAGGGGAAGAAGTTGAACCAGTCCATCGGGGACTGGATGAGTTGCCGTTCCAGCCAACAGGCGAATGCCTGTGCCTGGCCGGCCAGCGCTGCATCACGCGAGCCACGTGGCAAGACGATGCGATCACTGAAATGCTCGAATACCACACGGTAGCCTTCACCCTGGTGCAGGCAGGCCATGGTGTAGACCGGACAGCCCAGCGCCGCCGCCAGTGCATAGGCACCAATCGGGAAGGGCGCGCGATGGCCGAGGAAATCCGCCATCACCGTGCGCCCACCGTGCACCGGCACGCGATCACCGACGATGGCGACAAAGCCACCTTCGGCGACGCGGCGACTCAGTTCCAATGCGGTGTCCGGGCCCATCGAGGTCACCTGCATCAACTCCACCTGGGCGAGCGGATCCAGCCGCTGCAGCAGGCGGTTGAAGCGTTGTGCATGCACGGTATGCACCAGCACGGTGATGCGGAATCCCGGCACCTGCTCGGCCAATACCTGGCACAGCTCCAGGCAGCCGATATGCGCGGTGAGAAGCAGGCCGCCTTCGCGGCGGGCGATCCTGTCCAGCATAAGATCGCGCTGCAGCTGGATGCGCCCGGCCGGGTAGCGCCCACCCAGGCCAAGCATCTTGTCCAACAAGGTATCGGCGAAGCAGAAAAAATGGCGGAGGCTGTCGCGCCGACGCGGCGTCCGCCCCAACGCATCGGTATGCGCCTGCAGCCGCTGCAGGTACTGCAGCGATGCACGCCGGCCCACACCATTACCCAGCCAGTGGCATAACACCACTGGCCACACGCACAAACGGAACGGCCAACGTCCGAACCAACGATGCACCCAGCACAGGAACAGCACGCCTGCCACCGAAGTGGACTCGCCGATATCGGCCCAGTGCGGGGTATTGTTGGCGGCCACTACCGCGCCCCCTGCAGCCGCCGCCAAAGCAGGCGCGGGCTGCGCCACAGCATGCCGAAGAACAGCCGCGTATGCATGCGGCTGATGCGCAGGTTGTCGCGCCACACATCGAAGTGCGACACGCCATCGGAGGGATAGGTAACGCGGGTGGGCAGATGGGTCACCGGCAGCTGCCGCCAGAACAGGCGCACCAGGATCTCACTGTCGAAGTCCATGCGCCTGCCGATGGTTTCCTCGGCGGCAAGCCGCATTACCGGCGGCAACGGATAGACCCGGAAGCCGCACATCGAATCGCGCAGGTGCAGCGACAAGGTGTTGATCCACACCCACACATGGGTGAGGTAGCGCCCGTACAGACGCGCCTTGGGCACGCTCTCGTCGTAGATCGGCACGCCGCAGATCACCGCCTGTGGCTGCGCTTGCGACAAGGCCACGAAGCGCGGCAGGTCGCCGGTGTCGTGCTGGCCATCCGCATCGATCTGCACCACGTGGCTGTGGCCCCGCCGCGTCGCCTCGGCAAAGCCGGCCAACATCGCCCAGCCCTTGCCCTGGTTCTGTTCCAGCCGCAGCAGATCAACGTCGGCCTGCTCCGCCAGCACACGCAGCACCTGCGCGCAGGCCGGGTGCGAGCCGTCGTCCACCAGCAGGCACGGCAGGCCAGCGGCACGCACGCCGTCGACCACCGCGGCTATCGCCTGCTCATGGTCGTATACGGGAATCACCACCAGCGCCGCGTAGGCGCCCTTGGCCTGTAGTGCATCACGCATCGGCAAATACCACCTTGCCGCTGGCGTGCACGCCATGCTCGGAGCTGTAGCGGAAGCCAAGCACGCCGCGTGCGGCATCCCAGTCCAATTGCAACGACAGCAGTTGTCCCGGCCGCGCTACATGCTGGAATTTGACCGCATCCATGCGCTCGAAGCGCGGCGGCATGTCGAATGCCTGCCGGCCATAACGGATGGCCCAATCCAACTGGGCGACCCCGGGCAGAATCCGCGCCTGCGGAAAGTGCCCTTCGAACACCCGCAATGCCGGGTCCAACACCAACTCGGCAACAGCGTTGCTGGGCGAACGCTGGAGCCAACGCGGCGTCGGCATCAGCGGCTGGAACAGCGCGGCCAAGGCGGCTTGCGTGACCTTGCCCTGTGCATTGAGCGGCAAGGCACTGAGCAGGCGCCAGCGGCGCGGACGTGTCACCGCATCCTGACTGTGCGCCAATACCGCTGCCAGATGCTGCTGGAATGCACGGCGGGCGACATCGTCAGCACCAATCAGCGCAGCATCCGTCGGCACCACAACTGCAGCGAGTTGTTCACGCGCACCCGGCAGTACCAGTACCCGCACATCCTCGACCTGCGGGTCGGCGCGCAGCGCGCGCTCCAGCGCATCCAGCGAGACCCGCCGTTCTTCGATCTTGACGATGCGGTCGGCACGCCCGAGCAGGCGGAAACGGTCCTCGGCCAAGGCTTCGACGCGATCCTGGGTCTGCCACCAATCCATCGTCGGCAGATGCGCCGAGGCCACCATCAGGCAGCCGTCCTCGACCCGCCATTGCACGCCCGGCAGCGGCTGCCAGGTCGGCGCGGCATCGTGCCAGCGACGCCAGGCGACACCGCCGGTTTCGCTGCTGCCGTAAACCTCGGTGGGCGCCACGCCCAACAACTGCCGCACCTGTGGCGCAGCATCGGCTGGCAATGGGCCGCCGGAGGAAAACACGGCGCGCAGACGCCCGTGCAGCGCGGCCCAATCCAATTGCTCGGGCAAACGCTTCAGGTGCGCAGGCGTTGCCACCAGCACGCTGTCAGCAGCAGCCAGCACCTTGATCAGGTCTTCATGGAAGAAACGGCGCGGCTGGATTGCGCGGCCCGCCGCCAGTGGCCACAGCACCCGGAACAACAGCCCGTAGATATGCTGATGCGAGACCGTGCCGTGAACCTGGGCACCTTCCAGCTCGGCGCCAAAGGCAGCCTGCAAGGCATCCACTTCGCGCGCAAGCTGATCCAGTCGCTTGTTGATCGCGCTGGGCTCGCCGGTGCTGCCGGAGGTGAACACCACCAGCTCGCAGGCGCGCTCATCCAGGGGTTCCAATGCGACGTCGGCGGGCGCAGCCACCGCGGCCAATGGCGCATGCACTGGATCGACGTCACCGGCAAAGCCACTTACCCGCGACTGCAGTTCAGCCAAGCTGGCCGGCAGGTTATCTGCGGCCAGAAACACGCGCTTGCCAGCATGCCAGGCACCAAACAAGGCCGCTGCGAACGGCAGCGCCTCATCGAAGTACAACGCCCAATCGCGACCGGGCGCGGCGGCAAATGCCTCGCGCCACGCCATTACCTGCTGGCGGAATCCAGCGTGCGTGACCGCCACGCCATCGCGCAGGCCGACGCAACGCGCAGGCTGGGGCTGCAGCAGCAACCGGTCCAGAGCGATCCACTCAGACATGGGCGTGCGCGGCCTTCACCCGCTGCCGTACCAGCCACTCACCTGCAAACAACACAGCCATCATCACGTACGCCAACAATCCGTTGTACAGCGCCCAGGTCCGGTCCGACGCCCATAGCGCGGTTACCAGGGCCAGGCCCCCATTGAGAACAAAAAAACCACACCAGACCTGGGTCACCTTGCGGGTATACGCGACCGCAAAGGGTGGCAGGTCCGGCTCCTGCAGGCGCGCCAAACGCTCCACCACCGGCGGCCCGAACCGCAGGCTGGTGGCAAACACCAACAACATCACCACGTTGACCAGCAACGGGTAAAGCTTCAATGGCAATGCCTGATTGAGCAGCGTGGTCAACAAGGCCAGCACGCCGGCACCTGCAGCTGCCGCCATCCACAGCGGCTGGCGGCTGGTCAACGCCCGCAGCAAGGCCAGCGCAAACAACAGCAAGGCCATCCAGCGGGGCTCAAAGCGCCCCATCGCCAGATACACCAGCAACGGATAGGCGACCGTCAACAGACCAAAGGCGAGCGCGCGGAACCGCGTCATGCCAGGCCTCTGCCGGTCCGGTCAGGCGGCAGCTTGATCGGGCAGCAGGCCATGCACGACGTCAACCACGTCCTGCACGGTGCGCACCGTCTTGAATGCCTCTGGCTGCAGATTACGACCCAGCAACGGCTTGAGCTGCACGATCAGATCCACCGCATCGATGCTGTCGATGTCCAGGTCTTCGTACAGGCGGGCCTCGGGCTTGATCCGCTCCGGCGCAATCTCAAAACTGTCGTTGAGAATGCGAACGATATGGTCGAACAATTCACTCTTGGTCATGGCAATTCCTGGCCCGGTTACGACTGACGGGCAGCGACAAACTCGCTGAGCGCGCGCACGCTGGAAAAATGGCGGCGGGTCTCTTCCGAGTCAGCCGACAGGCTGACCCCATACTTTTTCTGCAGGGCCAGACCGAGCTCCAATGCATCGATGGAGTCCAGACCCAGTCCTTCGACGAACAGCGGCGCGGCGGAATCAATGTCCTCCGGCGCGATGTCTTCCAGTGACAGCGATGAAATGATCAATTCCTTGATCTCGTGCTCAAGTGCCTGCACGGTTCGGATCTCCAGCAAGATCGAAATAATGGGTAAGGTGGTCGGTGAGGCGACGCGCAGCCAAAGCATCCCCCTTTGACGCGGAGGTATCGGCCAGGAACGGGTGGACCTGAATATCCTCACCCACCTCGATCCGAACGTGAAAACGCCGCAGCGGCACACGATACCATTTCTGCCCCTTCCCAAGGGTTGCCGGGCTGCAGCGGATATGAACAGGCGTGACATCCAGCTGCCCCCTGATCGCGATGTTTGCCGCGCCGCGCTGCAGCCGTAACGGCTGGCCCGGTACGCTGCGGGTACCCTCGGGGAAGATCACCAAGCTGCCGCCCGCACGCACTGCCGCAATGCAATCCTCCACCAGGCCGGCGCCGTCGTCATTGGATACGTAACCCGCTGCACGCACCGGCCCGCGCATGAACGGATTGACGGCTACCGCGCGCTTGACCACGCAATCGGCGTTGGGCAGTAGCGACACCAGGAACACCACATCGATCAGGGTCGGATGGTTGGCCAGCACCAGCAAGCCCGGTCGTTGCAGGTACTCGCGGCCAACGATCTCGTAGGTCAGCACTCCCAGCCGATGCATCAGGCCGATATGCCCGGCAAAACTCAGCTGCACCAGGCGCCGGGCAATCCGACGCCGGCGGTGCTCATCACGGATCAGCAGCAGCGCTGGCATCACCAGACCACCCAGCAGCAAGCCACCAACGCCGAAGGCAGCAAAACTGAGCCCGGTGGCGAACACCCGCCAAGCGTGGTTGAGCCGAGAGCGCCCTGCCTCAGCCATGCCGTTCCCAGACCCAACTCTGGCCATCAACGGTATTCATCATGCTGACATCTTCGGATATCAGGAACTTATGTGCGGCCAAGCCCCGCGGCAACTCCAACTCCTGCGGCACCTCCCGTGCGGCCTGCAAGCTCAAGCTGAGACGGGTCCCAGGCTGATCCGCGGCGCGTAACCGCCAGCACCATGCAAAACCAGCATCGGGCTCGTCCGCGAACTCCGCATACAGGGCCGGCAAGGGGGCCTCGTAAACGATTACCCGCACTTCGGCCGCGCCATCGGCCAGCAGGCCATGGGCTTCCAAGCAGGCTGCTTCCACCGTCGCCGCCCCGGCCGCCAGCGCCAGATAATTGCTGCGGCTGCCGCGCATGATCGAGTACAGCGCCGCAACTGCGTTATGCACGGACAAACCAAACGCGGTCGGCGACATCGGCTCCTGCCCCACCAGCGACTGCAGCAGGGACAGCGATCGCGCCACATCGCCGTGGCGGGAAGCAAAGACCAGCGGAATATCGGATTCCCCTTCAGCCTGCTCGCACCAGCACGCTGCCTGGATCGCCATGCGCCCCAGCCGCTCGATACGCCGCCGCTGCATCGCCGGCACCTCCAGCAATGCCGGCGCAGCATCCCCCTGCGGCAGCCAGGGCTGCTCAGCCCAGGCCCGCCATTGTTCCGGCGTAGTCAGGTCCGGTGCCCACGCCGACCAGCCGGCCACTGAGAATTCGATCATTGCCACCACTGCAATCCAACTACATGAAGCGTGAAGCCCAGCTTGACTGAGCGGCGCATTCCCCCGAATACGCCGCGACACCTGCAAAAACGGCATCTGCTGGGAGCGTGAAGCGTGGCAAGCTATCATGAGACCCGGCCATTGGCAGCAGATTCACGGTATGGGCAACAGCAACCTCTTCATGCAGCACGCTACCGCTGCCCAGCCCGGCACCCCGCATTCCGTGTTCCGCGCCAGCTACCTACCCGCCCAACAGGCCGCCGCAGCGCTGGCAGACCCCCACACCTTGGCGGTATTTGGATTCAATGCAGCGCCGGCCCAGCACGACGCACCGCATTGGCTGCGGGTGCCCTTGACCATCCATGGCAGCGACCGGATCGAAGTCTGGCAGGGCGATAGCGCCGCTGAACGCGGCAGTAGTGGCGCCGTGCACTGGTCACGCAACGCGGAACTGCTGTTCACATCCATCGAAGTCGTCGAGGTCGACGGCGACATCGAGGCAGCAACCGCTACGGCCTATGCCGCGCTGAGCGAATTCCTGTCGCATGGCGACTACCCCTGGTTGCTGCGCACCTGGAATTACCTCGATGCCATCACCGAAGGCGATGACGACAACGAGCGTTACCGCCGTTTCTGCCTGGGGCGCGTGCGCGGCCTGCAGGTGGTGAGTGACACCTCGATGCCCGCAGCCACCTGCATCGGTTGCTTCGATGGCCGCCGCCGGGTACAGGTGTATTGCCTGTCCGCCCGCCAACCGGGCACGCCACTGGAAAACCCGCGCCAGGTCAGCGCCTATGCCTATCCGCGCCAATACGGTCCGCAATCGCCCAGCTTTGCACGCGCGATGCTGCCGCCACTTGCGACGGGCCTGCCACTGCTGCAATCAGGCACCGCCGCCATCGTCGGCCACCGCTCGCAACACCTTGGCTCGGTGGCAATGCAGCTGGACGAAACCCTGACCAACCTGCAGAGCCTGATTGATGCTGCACGACAGCAGCGGTCGACACTCACCCCTCATCTGGGCGCGCAATCGCTGCTCAAGGTCTATGTGCGCAACCCGCAGGACGCGGCTGAGGTAAGCCTGCAACTGCAGCAGCGCGGCCTGACCGAATCCAGCTTCATCGTGCTGCACGGCGAAGTCTGCCGGGCCGAACTGCTGGTGGAAATCGAAGGCCTGCACGGCTGAGAAACGCACCACCATGTTTGGCCCGGCGCAGCGGCCGGGCCAGATCAACCCGGATTCAGTGATATCCGGTTTCAGCCGTCACCTTGCCGCGGAACACCCGGTACGACCACACCGTATAGCCGAGGATCACCGGCAACAGCAGCACCAGCCCGACCATGCTGAAACCCAGCGAAGACGCCGGCGCAGCGGCCTGCCACAGGGTCAGGTGCGGCGGCAGCAGGTAAGGCCACATGCCCAGCACCAGGCCGACGAAACCGAGCACGAACAGCGCCAGGGTCAGCAGGAATGGCGGCAGGTCGCGGCGCGGGTGCATGGCGCTGCGCCATAGCGCCACCGCCACGACCAGGGTCAGCAACGGCACCGGCGACAGCCACCAGAAGTTGCCATCGCTGAACCAGCGCTCCATCACCCGCGACTGCAGGAACGGCAGCCAGGTACTGACCAGGCCCATGAACACGATCACCGCCACCATCAGCGGCCGCGTCAGCGAGCGTGCCAAGGCCTGCTCGCGACCCTCGGTCTTGAGGATCAGCCAGGTGCTGCCAAGCAGCGCGTAGCCGGTGACCACCGCCACACCGGTCAGCATCGAGAACGGACTGAACCAGCCGAAGGCACCGCCGCTGTATTGCCCGTCCTGCATCGGCAAGCCCTGCACCAGCGCGCCGAGGATCACGCCCTGCGCGAACGAAGCCAGCAGCGAGCCCAGCGCGAACGACACGCTCCACAGCGCACGCGAACGGTGCGCCTTGAAGCGGAACTCGAAGGCCACGCCACGGAACACCAGTCCCATCACCAGCAGCAGCACCGGCAGATACAGACCCGACAGCAGCACTGCATAGGCCTTCGGGAACGCCGCCATCAGGCCAGCGCCACCGAGCACCAGCCAGGTTTCATTGCCGTCCCAGATCGGCGCGGCGGTATTCATCATCACGTCGAGCTGCTGCTCGTCCTCGGCAAACGGCGCAAGAATGCCGATGCCGAGCACGAAGCCATCCAGCACGACGTACATCAGCACGCCAAATCCGATCACCGCGAACCATGCCACCGGCAGCCAGGTTGTCATCTCCATGTCAGCGCTCCTCCAGCGGTTCGTTGACGCCGGACAGCGGCCGCGCCGGGGTGTGCATGCCGTCATCGCGCGGCGGCAGGTCATGTGGCTTGGGTCCGCCGCGCATGATCTTGACCAGGTACCAGATGCCCCAGCCAAACACGAACAGGTAACCGATCACATAGATGGCAAGTGACAGCACCGTCATCCACACACTCTGCGTACCCACCGCATCGGCGGTGCGCAGCACCCCATAGACCACCCAGGGTTGCCGCCCCATTTCGGTCACGAACCAGCCAGCCACCAGCGCGATGAAACCGCTGGGCAGCATCCAGTTCCAGCCACGCAACAACCACGCCGACTGCAACAGGCGCCCACGCCACAACTGGAAGGCCGATACCCATGCCATCAGCAGCATCAACGTGCCGATCCCGACCATGATCCGGAACGCATAGAACACCGGCACCACCGGCGGCCGCTCACTGGCCGGCACCGAGGTCAGCGGCGCAAACGTACCGTCCGTGCTGTGGGTCAGGATCACGCTGCCGAGCCTGGGAATGGCGATCTCGTAATCGTTGCGCTCTTCCTTTTCATTCGGCACCGCGAACACCACCAGCGGCACGCCTTCGCCGGGCTTGTTTTCATGCCAGTGCGCTTCCATCGCCGCGATCTTCATCGGCTGGTGCTCCAGCGTGTTCAAGCCATGCATGTCACCAACGAAGATCTGCACCGGCACCGTCAGCGCGGCGAACGCCACGGCGGCAACCAGCATCTTGCGGCCCGCTTCCACATGCACGCCACGACGCAGATACCAGGCGCCGACACCACCGATGACGAAACAGGTGGTGATGAACGAGCCCAGCGCCATGTGTGCCAGGCGATACGGGAAGGACGGGTTGAACACGATCTGCCACCAGTCCTGCGGGTGCACGATGCCATCGACCAGCGTGTAGCCGGCCGGCGTGTGCAGCCAGCTGTTGGAAGAGAGGATCCAGAATGTGGAGAACAACGTGCCCAGCGCCACCATGCAGGTGGAGAAGAAGTGCAGCCGCGGCGAAACCTTCTCCCAACCGAACAGCATCACGCCGAGGAAACTGGCCTCGAGGAAGAACGCGGTCAACACCTCGTAAGTAAGCAAAGGTCCGATCACGGTGCCGGCCACTTCACTCAGCCGCGGCCAGTTGGTACCGAACTGGAAGGCCATGACGATGCCACTGACCACGCCCATGCCGAAGGACACGGCGAAGATCTTCTGCCAGAAGAAAAACAGCTCGCGCCAGACCGGATTGCGGGTACGCAACCAACGCCATTCAACGAAGGCCAACCAGCTGGCCGTACCGATGGTGAAGGCCGGGAACAGCACATGAAAACTCACCACGAATCCGAACTGGATCCGGGACAACAGCAGCGCTTCCACGGCCGCTTCTCCGCAACTTTTTAATTGGGGCGATTCTGGTCCGGTATTGGTTAAGAACGGATGTGACCGGTTGTCGCAGTGCGTCAAAAAGTCGCATGGCATCAGCCCCCTCCCTTTGGCCAAAGGCCAAGGGGAGGGTTGGGGAGGGGTAGGCTTTTGG
>Ga0308157_10001603_pt1 | contig 44372 bp, 48 predicted proteins | sample PhyBR1_FD_201035 | JGI IMG/M metagenome (GOLD analysis project Ga0308157, IMG submission 201035) | Phyllosphere microbial communities from UC Gill Tract Community Farm, Albany, California, United States - DLSLB.R1 | ecosystem: Host-associated > Plants > Phyllosphere > Unclassified | place: USA... | reverse complement strand
GAAGAAGCTTCGCGCAGCCGGCCAGATCCAGGCCCAGGTTGCGGTACATGGACCGGAAGGACTGGGCAAGCTGGGCGCGGGTGTCGGGGTCGTGGCGACGGTGGCCCTGACGATACCTAACTAGATATAGTCTGGAGTTGCGGTGTCCTGTTGCTTTTGTTTTCTGTATGAGATTTTCACAAATCGACAAAAATCCGTTGCATTTGAAGCGTTCTCTCGATCGTTGCTTTTGAAGCGCAACGCTTATGTTTGAGAAACGTAGCGAAGGATCGGTGGGTGCGTCGGCTGTTGCTTTTGGGCATCTCCGATTGCGAGGCTGGTGACTCTGCGCGATGGGCAGCTAGCAGGCTGAAGAAATACCTCCCGGCCAGCGTTTCCCAAAAATCTTCGACCTCGTAGAACGCGCTACAAGCGACTTTTCTGATGCTGGCAAGGGGTAAGACACCCTCGAATCGAACAAATTTCCGATCCGAAAACAGTATTTCTTCAGCCTGCTAGAGGTCGCACCGTTACGCAGCCGCAGTCATTTGTTAGCGTGCCGCAGCGACCGCAGCGAACTGCTGCTCCCGTTCTAGATTCCTCAGCGAGCTGTGCAGCCAGGCAAAGTTCTCCGAGGACTGACCCCTGAGACATCTGATAGCGCAAAATGTTCGCCGATCCGTTCTCTGGCGCGCCTTAGCCTGGCAAGGGACATACCAGCACTGACTGCTCGCCCTGGTAAATGACTGATGCAATCGTATTTAGTGCAGGAAGCAGCACTGGACTGCTTTTGCATGGCGGACCTGCGCTTTTCGCGCGCGACAAGAGCTTGACCGCTGCCCACCTGAAGGGCATTGCCAAGGCGCTCAAATCAAGCCGCCTGGAACTTGACGAGATGCGGCTCAATGGTCACAGGATCTGTCGATACCCATGATCCGGCGCGTTTGGTCGTTGGATGATCCATTGAAGGTGGAACTGTAGATTTTTTTGCGCTTCACACCGAACGGCGGACCAGAATTAGCCTGGCGAAATTTTGATTGGTGATTCCACGCTGTACGAGTAGGCTTGGCAACCTGGGTGGAATGCGAAAATCAACAATCCAAAATTATGACTATCGAGCAGATGCTTGGTGCAGGCGCCAATTTGACGCAGGAGGGAGCGGAGTATCTTGAGCGGTTGGTGAAGGAGCTGGACGTTCCTCCATCGCGCTATGAAGAGGCGGAGCGCCGCTACGAATCCGTGGGCGAGTGGTTGTGTCGTGATGAATCATCGCTTAAGGAATTGGAGCCTGATGTGTTTGTTCAGGGCTCTTTTCGACTTGGGACACCTATTCGGCCAGTAAACGACACTGAACACTATGACATCGACTTGGTTTGTTCGCTATCCGCGTCCAAGTCGAATCTGACACAGCAACAACTCAAAATGTTACTAGGTGTCGAAATGCGCCTGTACGCGAAAGAGCATGGAATGTCTGAGCCAGGGGAAGCCCGTCGATGCTGGACGTTGGACTATGCTGAGGGAGCGCAGTTTCATTTGGACGCTTTGCCCGCAGTGCCAGATGGGGAAGAAAAGCAAAGGCTGCTTAGAGAGGCCAGTCTCAGCAGCGATTGGTCGAGTACTGCGATTGCCATTACGGATATAGACCACCCTGAATACACAACGCTTCAGGCTCATTGGCCTCACTCCAATCCCCGAGGCTATATGGAGTGGTTTCGTAGTCGGATGTTGACTAACTTTAACCAAATCCGTGAGGCTCTCGCTCTGGAAGCAAATGCTAACGTAGAGGACATTCCATCGTACAAGGTGAAAACTCCACTGCAGCAGGCCGTGCAGGTTCTAAAGCGTCATCGTGACATTATGTTCTCAGACAATTCTGAGGATAAGCCCATATCGGTGATTATCACCACGCTATCTGGCCTTGCCTATGCAGGCGAGCGCAACGTCGCTGACGCTCTGAATGGAATTCTCCAGCGCATGGAATCGCATGTTCAGCAGGACCGATACGGAAAGCCACACATTCCCAATCCCACCGATCCACAGGAAAATTTTGCGGACAGGTGGATTAAATCTCCGGTGAAAAGGGAAAACTTCTACAAGTGGCTGGAGAAGGCGAGAGTGGACTTTCGCAGTATCGTCGGTGAGCATGACCAGCAGCGAATTTACGAATCCGTAAGTAAGTCATTTGGTGAGCGGGAGGCGCGCGCTGCCTTGGACGAGCAGGCGCCACGCTCGTCGTCACTCTCACGGGCGTTGCGAAGAGCTACATCATTGTTCTCCGCTTCCCACAAGAAAGATGTTCCCTGGCCTGCAAACGAGACAGGTTGGGTTTCCATAGACAAGGTCACCTGGAGTGCCAAAGGTTTCTCACGGCCACAACGCCTACTGAGCGATGGCCAGCGGTTGATGAAGAACGCTGCACTCACCTTTGAAGCCTCCACCAATGTGCCTCGGCCATACGACATTTTTTGGCAGATAGTCAATACGGGCAGGGAAGCCGAGGAGGCAGGTCAACTACGGGGCGGCTTCGATTCAGGCGGGACAGTGGTGCAGAGCTTAGCAAAGCATTCTGAGATAACTGGATATACGGGAACCCACTCGGTCCAGTGCTTCATCGTCAAACAAGGGCATCTGGTTGCGCGCAGCAGTATATTTATCGTCAAGGTCAAGTGAAAACGATGTCAGTAATCTATACCTCTATCGCTCTGTCCGATGCCGCAATGGCCGTTGAAATTGCCAAGGCCTTGGCGCAGGTTTTGGTGGTGGTCAACGGATTCACCGCAGTCATCGCGACGAGGGCGACCTCTAGCGATCCTTGGACTAAAGTTGGTCGCGGTGACTTTGCAGAGCAGTCTGCGCAAGCTGCCAAACTTCTCACCAGAACCAATCGAATTTTTTGGCTACAAATTCCAGGTTCTCCTGCGGATTTTGATCTGGCTGCCGCAAGTCTGTCACCAGGCTCCGCATCCACTATCGCAGCTTGGCTCAAAGGCGCTACGACACTTACAGCTCCCAAAGGTCGGGGGGAAAAGTTGAAGCCCGCCCAAGAAAGTGAGTTCGGGATTCAGTGTGCATGGCGTTGTCAGTTCTCAGGCTGCGGCAAGGACCTTATGAGGCAGAGCGCAACAGGTGTGGCATCCAAATCCAGCTATTTTGCACACATCATTGCGTCATCTCCTGGGGGGCCACGTGGGGATACCAACCTGTCACACCAGTATGCGGCTGACGTATCGAATTACATGCTGTTGTGCGACGAATGCCATCGGCGCATCGACCGCGAGGATCCCGATGTGTTTCGCATCGATGTTCTGCGAAAGATGCGTGAAGACAGTATTTTCGAGGTTCGCAGACTGCTCGACTCGCTCCAATACAAGGAAACGATACCTGTGTGCTTCGTAGGCAACATTACCGGACAAGCGCCACAGATAGATTGGCGTGATGTGGAGGAAGGATTGTGGACTCGTAAACTGCGAATGGCGCCTGGGCTCCATCCTTATCGTTTTCTGCAGAACTCCTGGCATCAGCACGACCCGCATTCACCTAGCTACTGGGTAACGCTCCTCGAGGGTTTGGGCGGCGAATTGTCGGAGCTAAAAAAACTCCTTAACCTCGATCCTGGTGCGAGAGATGGAAAACATTTTTCCATTCTCCCGCTTCACGGCACGTCGGTACTCGTGCTTGCGGGGCGCCTTTTCGGCGAAGCCGCTTCAACGACGGTGCTTCAGTTTCGTAGGCAACTTCCAAAACTGAAGTGGGGTGTCGACAACGGAGTTATGCAGCCGGCCAAGTTCAGAGTCAATCGCTTGCGCACACCAGTCGCCGGTGATGAGGAAGCATGCCTTATAGTGTCGGTCACGTTTGCCATCGACAAGAGTCGACTGAGCACTTCATTGTTCAACGACGACTTCTTACTGCCTGCACTTGAAATTACGACCGACGAGACCCTGAGTTCTGAAATCCTGGACCGTCCTGAGAATTTGGATGCACTGTCAACCGCTATGAGCGAGGCGGTGCGTGTTCTTCAAGATGAATGGGGAATGAAAAAGGTCCACCTTGTAATAGGCTCGCCGGCTTCGGGGCTGTTCAAGTTTGGACAGAAGATGCAGGCCCGCCATCACGCCGTGTATATCTGCTATGAGTCCCTGCCTGGAGGGGGGAGCACGCCTTTCCTGCCAACGATTGAAATTAGCAGCAATGAGGTTCGAGCAGTCGGTGCTCAAACCTCATTGCGTCTTGTCTGAATTCGCAAGCCGCACTGTATTATGGTTTCTCACAGGAACTGCACGAATGCGCCCACGGGCCGGCCCGGCAGACGAGCGAATCGTGTACAGCATGTGGCACATCAGTTCACAACACCGTGCTCCTTGAGTCGCCCCTCGTAGCAAAGCTCTCGCTGCAGGGGCTTGGCAGGAACGGTAGGCGGCTTCCCGCTCACGAAGAACTGCGGGCACTGCGCGAAGCTCGTAGGCTGCGGGACGCGGAAGGTGTCATTCTCAAAAAAGGGATGTGGAGTTCATGCCGAGGTGATACCAGCGGCGCCGACCAACAGGGCAATGGCCTGGCACATGCGGCTGGGCCACGAATCATTGAATTTCACAAGATTTTGGGTGCAAGTAGCAAGGCTCGAAGCGCCGCCTCTAATTCCGGAAAAAACGTTGCCCCCGGGGGCATGCGTTCGCAGAGGTCACACCGGGGGCTTGCCCAAGCATTATCTCACTCAAGCTGAATCCTGGACTTGGGAGCAGTCGGTACATCGAGAGATTCGTAAGCACGCGGCAATCCCATGTTGACCGTAGCCGGCCTGCCGGCTATTGATCAGGGGCTCGCAGCTTGCCAACGATGCGGCAGCAATTCTTAATCAGTGGCCGGCAGAACCTTCAGATTGCGCAGGGCAAGTTCTGATGCGATGTGGACCTGACGGCGCACGGCATCTATGCCAACTGGACGCGTGCCGCCCCACCTATCGGGACAGCTCATTCAGCCTTGCGCGCAACAACGAGGAAGAGCCTTTCGTCAAACCTTGCTTGCCATCTACTGGGAACAGGTTCGCACAGAACGGCCTGAATAGCCAGGGTCGATCGTCGACCGCCAACCAACGGGTCCATGCGGGCCGATTGACCGTCAGCCAAGCCACGCACTCGGCTTCTCTCTCATAGAGGGCAAGCCTGCTGGGAACGTCTGGCAGCTGAGGGTATCGAGTCGTGGTCCCCACGATTCGCGTTGCGACTGCTGCAGAAAGCAGCGTCCTGATCTCATCGAGCGGCCGAAGTGTTCGCCATGTGCTGCTCACCACTATCTCTATGTCCATCCCGTCAAGCGCGGATATGAGGTATGGCTCGCATACAAAGTGCTTTGACTCGCTACAAAACTCAGGGTGCAGCACCCCGTCGAAGTCAAGGAACAGTACCAGCATCTGGACCTCGGGAGTGCGGCCAGTCATGAAGCTGACTGTTTGAACCACGTGGGGCAATGCGGAACCTGGCAACACAGTTCGACTTGCCACGACGAGCATTGCCACATGGTCTGCTGGCGCGCAGAAGCCACCAGAGCTTGGCGTTGCATTCTCGAATGCATCACGCGGCTGTTGGCCAGAGAGATATTTGAAAACCGATCTGGAGTAGGAATCATGAAAAATTCTTGCCGAATGAGACTAGTTGGTCGTGGTCTTTCTAGTCGCTATCAGCGGAAATCGAGTGAATGCCAACTCGAAAGTCAGATCCACCGAAGGCCGCTGTCGGTCGCGCGCTCAAGCAGCTGCGCAATGCCCGTGGCGTGACCCAGGAGGATCTGATCCCGGCGATCAGCCGGCGGCACATCGGGCGTCTCGAGCAAGGCGTGCAACTGCCAAGCATTGGCATGGTGGAGCACCTTGCTGAAGGCCTTCAGGTTCATCCATTGACAGTCCTGGCCGTGGCATACGCCCGTCGCTTCGATACAGCTTCCATCGAGAAGGTGCTGAAGTCTGTGCGAGCCGACCTCTCTACGCTGTTGCCTGAGGACGTTTCCTAGGCTTCCTCGCTCGCGGTGGGTGGGTTTTTTTGACCATGATGGCTTCGATGCCTGACAGCATCGTCAACGATTCCTCGTCGTTGGGACGGTTGAGCAGCCTGTTCACGATCTCGCGGTCTGCGGCAACGCTGAGGACCATCATCACTTCGCGCAACTGTTCCAGACTGCCTTCAAAAAGCTCGCCATTGGCAGGAGACGAGGGATGGCCTTTGGCCATCAGGAGCAACGCCATGGCAATTGCCGCACTCGGTTTGCCATCGGGGCCTAGCGCGCCTTCGCCCCACAACATCGCCCGAAGCTGATCGGAAATGGAGACCAGTTGGTCGTCGTTGAGGCTCTTAGGTAGGATCGCATCCCAACCACCGGCGTCAAGGATATCTGCAAGGTCCATCTCACTGAAATGGCCAATCTGTTCTCTGTCTAATTGCAGCATGCTCGTCAAATATTTAGGGGACTAGTTGGTCCGATGCGGGACTGAGCATGCGAAGATAGCTGAACTTTCTCTGCGCAAAACCCGTTTGAAACCAGCTCTGTGCAAATGGAAAGTTCCCGGTTGCCTTGCAGTGACATGCGCGCAACCAACGTGTTGTCTTGAACCTTCTCAGCCACCCGCCCTTGACGAGTCGATTGGATCTTTCCCGCTTGGTTGAACTCGACAGCCAGCTTCGCGAAATGGCGAAACTGCAAGGTGCAGGCGCGCCCAGGAGCGGCTGGGTGAAGACTGTGCGCCTGGCGCTTGGCATGAACTCTGCGACCTTGGGTCGGCGTCTTGGTATCTCGCCGCAGGGGGTCAGGAGACTTGAGCAGTCGGAAGCTGAAGGATCGATTTCGCTCAACACACTGGCCAAGATCGCTGATGGATTGAACTGCGACGTGCGGTATGTTCTGGTCCCCAGGATCAGCTTGGTCGATCAGGTGATGGCGCGAGCCATGGAGCACTCGAAAGGCACGGTTCCGATGGAGGCTGACAGCACGTCGATGAACATTGATGGCCAATCGCTGGTTGTGCTCGCGTCGCTTCTTTCGTGCATCAACAAACGCGCGTTCTGGTAACCGGCGTGGTGGCTTGAAGTTGGAGTGACGCCAAAAAGCGGAAGAGTTGCACAGATCAGAGCTCACCTCCAGTCGGCAGAACGACTCGAAATATCGGGGGGCCCTGGATACCAACCTCGGCTCCACGAACACATTTTCAGGGACGCGGTTCAACCGAGACGTTGAAGAGGCTGTATGCCCCGGAAGACATAGTCAAGAACCCTGTGGGTTTGGACGGCACTCATTTTCTGTGGCGACCACCGTCATCTCAACGCGTAGGCTGGCCGTGGCCAAGGTCGCCTGCACCGTGGTACGCGCTGGTGCAATCGCCTTCCTATCGGCCAGCCAAGCTTCCCAAACCGCGTTCATGCCCGCGAAGTCGGCGGCGATGTCGCGAAGGTAGATGGTGGTGGTGAGGATGCGGCTGCGGTCGCTGCCAGCCTCGGCCAGCAGGGCGTCAACGCGGGCCAGCACCTCGGCCGTCTGTTCGGCGATGCCGGCGTCGGCGCTGGCGCTACCCTTGGTGGTCTGGCCGCACAGGTAGACGAGGCCGCCGTGGCGCACGATCTTGCTGATGCGGGCGTTGCTGTGGGTGCGCTGGATGGTGGTGAAGTCGGTCATGGCGTGGGTTTCTGGGGATGGATCGGTCAAGGTTTGGGTGTGGTGGCGCCCGGTGCCTCGGCCAGGGCAGCCAGCGAGCCCAGGGCGATGGGCTTCAGCGGCGCACGGATGCGATAGGTGCCCACCTCGGCGGGTGAGCGATCCAATGCCTGGGCCATCACCTGCGTGACAGTGATGCCGCACATGCGCCCCTGGCAGGCGCCCATGCCGCAGCGGCTGTAGAACTTGGTCTGGTTGGGGCCTTCGCAGCCCAAGCGCACCATGGTGCGCACCTGGCCGGCCGTCACCTCCTCGCAGCGGCAGACGATGGTCTCGTCCGCGCAGCCGGTCAGCCACTCCGGCGGGCGGTACAGAGCGTCGAGGAAGGGGCGGATACGCGTCTGCCCCGCCAGCCGCGCACGCCACGGCGCGGCCAGTTGGTCGGCTCGGGCCGCGTCGATGCGGCCCAGCGCCAGGGCCGCTCCGATAGCAGCGATGGCGCCGCTGCATTCGGCTGCCAGAGCGCCGGCGATCGCCGCACCGTCACCGGCCAGGCGCAGGCCTGCCAGGGAGGTCTGGCCCCAGGCGTCCACCTCTGGGTGCCACGCCAGTTGCACGTCGCTCCAGCTGTGCTTCACACGCAGCAGGCGACTGACCTGCGTGTTGGGCACCACGCCGTGGTGCAGCAGCACCACATCGGTAAGCAGTCGATGGGCCGAGTTTTTCGCAGTGAAGGACACGGCCTCAACCTTGTCGCTGCCTTCAAGTCGAACCTCGCTTGCGTTGGCGTACATAGGCACGCCCGCACGGCGCAAGCGCCACAGCATGCGCAGGCCCTTGGCCAGCAGCGCGGGCGCGCCTAGGGCGCTGGCCAGGTGGGGCAGGGCGCGGCGGCGGTTGGCCGCAGGCGAGGTGTCCACGATGGCCGCGACCTGCGCGCCGGCCTGCAGCAACTGGCAGGCCACCAGCAGCAGCAGCGGGCCACCGCCCACCAGCACCACGCGGCCGTCGGGCACTTGGGCCGAGGTTTTCATCGCGATCTGCGCAGCACCGGCGTTGAGTGCGCCCGGCAGCGTCCAGCCCGGCAGGGGCGAGGGGCGCTCCATCGCGCCGCTGGCTACCAGCAGCTGGGAGGCACGCACCGCGAAGGAGCGGCCTGTCTGCTGGACCATCACCGTGAGGTCCTGGGCTACGTCCCATACCAGCGCACCGTGGTGCACCTCGGCGCCGCAGGCGGCAAAGTGCTGCGCCAGGCCTGCACCGTGCTGGTAGTCGGGCCCGAGCAGGCGGGCCACGGTGGGTGGTGTCACCGCCACGTTGCGGTAGATTTGGCCGCCCGCGCGCGGCTGCTCGTCGAGCACCACGCAACGCAGGCCCAGCGCCTGGGCGGTGATGGCGGCGGACATGCCGGCCGGGCCCGCGCCGATGACGGCCAGGTCGTGGGTATGAACCGGGTGCGGGGCAGTGCTCATGGCTTGCCTCCCGCCGCACCTGCCGCCATGCTGTCCAAACGGCGCGCGCCCTGGGGCAGGCGCACCTGCATGCCTTCGCGCACCTCGACCATGCACGACTGCACGTTCTGCGCGCCGTCCACTTCCACCAGGCAGTCGAAGCACACGCCCATCAGGCACAGCGGCGCGCGCGGCGCGCCCGAGACCGGCGTGGCGCGAAATGGCACCACGCCCGCACCCAGCAGGGCCGTGGCCAGGGTCTGGCCGGCGCGGGCCGTCACGATGCGGCCCTCCACCTCGATGGACAGGGTGGCCGGCTGCTCGGCCGCCGGCAAGGCATCAATGGGCTTGAACATGGTCGAAACGCTCCGCTTTGAAACCCCGGATCTCCGCCGGTTCGGTGCCAGTGCGCATCCAATCCACAAGGGGTCCGGCATGGGCGGGGGCGAGTGTGATGCCGCTGTGGCAGGTGACGACGAAGGCGCCAGGGCACCGTGCCGATTCCTGGTAGATGGGGTAGCCATCAGGAGTCATCACGCGCAGCGCACCCCAGGTGCGCACGATGTTGGCGCTCGCCAGAATGGGAAAGCACCGCACTGCGCGCGCGGCGATGCGCGCCATCTCGGGCATGGTGGTGCCATCGTCCATGCCCGCCTCTTCTTTCGAATCGCCAATCTGCACCGTGCCTTCGCCCGTCTGGCGCACGAAGTGGCAGGGATGGTGTAGGAATGGCTGCATGCGTTCGGTCACCATTAACTGGCCGCGTACCGGGCGCACAGGCGCGTTCAGTCCCACCAGGGGCGCCAGTTCGCGGTTGGCCAGGCCGGCGGCCAGCACCACACGGCCGGCCGTCCAGCTGCGGTCGCCGGCATGAACCTGGAATTCGCCGCCGCGGTATTCGATGCGGTCGACCGTGGCACCTGCAACGCGCTGCCCGCCACGCAACTGGTAGGCATGCACCAGCGCACGCAGGGTGCGCAGCGGGCTCACGTGGCCGTCCAGCGGGCAGTAGATGGCGCCTACCACATCGGGGCCGATGCCGGGGGTGATCTGGCGCAGGCGGTCGGCGTCCAGGACCTCGTAAGGGTAGGTGATACCCAGCTCCCGGCCGAGTGCGTCGAGCTTGGCGCTTGATGCCTGCAGCGTCTTTTCGTCGAAGCTCATGCTCAGGCCACCGGGCTGCTGCAGTTCCACGTTCGTGCCGGTCAGCTCCTGCAGTTCGGTGGCCAGGGCCTGCCATGTGCGGGCCGACTGCATGGTCCACTGGGCATAGGGAGTGCGACCCAGGCCCTTGTTCTGGACCCAGACCAGTCCGAAATTGCCGCGCGAGGCACGCAGTGCGTCGTCTTCGCCGTCGAGCACGCAGACCCGATCGCCGGCGCGCGCCATGCCGTAGGCGATGGACATGCCCACCACGCCACCGCCCACCACCAGGGTGTCGATGTCGCGGGGGGTGTTGTTCAAGGGCCTTTTGCTCACTGCGGGCCTCCTGCCGGGGGATGGGGCATCCCTGGGGTGGGCGCAGTTGCCCCTGGCGCCCGCTCAGGGGCGTTGGGATGTGTCATGGGGTTGTTTCTTCTGAAGCAGGTGGGGATAGCAAATAGCGCCCGGCCTGAGAATCCCAGGCCGCTGGCCGCTCACTGTTGGCTGAGGGCGCTGGGTTCACTCGGCCTTGATATTGCGTTCGCGCACCACCTTGTCGAACTTCTCGGCTTCGCTGCGCACGAACTTCGCCACGTCGGCGGGTGCCATCTTCAGCTCGGGCTCAATGCCGATCTTGACCAGCTTGTCGCGGAAGTCCTGCGTGGCGATGATCTCGCGGATGGTGGCGTTCAGGCGGTTCACGATCTCGGGTGGCGTGCCGGCCGCTACCTGGATCGTTTCCCACGCCACCAGCTCGAAGCCGGGCACACCCGATTCAGCGATGGTGGGCACGTCCGGCACGGCCGAGACGCGCTTGGCGCTGGTCACTGCGATGGCGCGCAGCTTGCCTTCCTTGACCAGGGTGACGGACGAGGCCACGGTCGGCATCATCATCGTCACCTGGCCGCCCATCACGTCCACCAGCCCGGGGCCGGTGCCTTTGTAGGGCACATGGATCATGTTGGTGCCGGTCATGGACAGCAGCAGCTCGGATGCCAGGTGCCCCGCGCTGCCCGAGCCGTAGCTGGCGTAGGGCAGCTTGCCGGGCTGTGCCTTGGCCAGGGCCACCAGGTCTTTGACGGACTTCACTGGCACGTCGGTGGGCGTGACCATCCACAGCGGGATGATGCCCAGCAGCGCCACGGGTGTGAAGTCTTTGTAGATGTCGTAATTGAGCTTCTGCAGCGCCGGGTTGATGGCGAACGAGGACGACACCGATAGCAGCGTGTAGCCGTCGGCCGGCTGGCTGCGCACGAACTGCGTGGCGATGATGCTGTTGGCCCCGGCCTTGTTCTCCACGAACACCTGCTGGCCGAGCTTGGCGCTGAGCGCAGTGGCCAGCATGCGGGCCGTGGCGTCCGACGACCCTCCGGGCGGAAAACCCACCACCAGCCGGATGGGCTTGCTGGGCCAGGCCTGGGCGTGCGCAGGGGCGGAGCCTGCAGCACTACCGATGGCGCACAGCGCCAGACCGGCCAAGGCCAGCCCACGGCGCAGGCGCGATGGGGCGGTCACGGTGCTGCACATCGCTGTGTGCGTAGAAGGCATATGGGGAGTCGTGGGCATGGAGGGCATCCTTTGTAGAGGCGTTGCGGCGGTATGGAGCGAATCGTATGCCCCGGTACTGCAAACGACAATTCGATAGATCGCCTTACCTTATGCTCAAATGCTATGCATGAAGCCCACGCTGAATCTGCGCCAAGTCGAGTCGTTCTATTCCGTGATGCGCACTGGCACCGTGGTGGCCGCAGCGCGCCACATGAACGTGACGCAGCCGGTGGTGAGTCGCGCCATCAGCCTGCTCGAATCACGTATTGGCTATAAGCTGTTCGAACGGCGCGGGCGCAAGCTGGTGCCCACGCCAGAAGGCCAGGCCTTCTACCGGGAGGCCGAACCCATCTACGGCAGCCTGGACCGGCTGGCCCAGGTGGCGCAGGACATCCGATTCCAGCGCGCGGGGGAGCTGCGCATCGCCACGCTGCCTTCGCTGTCGCAATCGCTGCTGCCGCGCGCCACGGCGCGCTTTCTGTCAACGCGGCCCAATGTCTCGGTGTTCGTGCAGAGCCTGCCCTCGCGCCAGGTGGCCGACCTGGTAGCCACGCGTCAGTTCGACGTCGGCCTGATCGAGCTGCCCATGGCACGCCCGTCCATCTCCATCGAGCCGCTGGAGCCTGCTCGTTCGGTGGCCGTGATCCCGGCAGGCCACCGGCTCGCGGCAAAAAAGCAGATCTCGGTGAAGGACCTTGCGGGCGAGCGCATGGTGCTGCTGTCGCAGCACAGTTTCCTGCGCTACCAGATCGACGATGCGTTCTCCAAGGCCGACGTGGTGCCCCATGTGGTGATGGAAACTCCGCACTCGCTCATAGCCTGCGGCTTTGCCGCGGCAGGTGCAGGTATCACTCTGGTGTCGCACTGGGCCGCGGAGTCCTTTGCCGGGCCGAACGTGGTGGTGAGGCCCGTGCGCGAGGAGATGAGTTCGCGCTCGGCAGTGATTTTTCCCTTCCCAGGCGCGCGCATGCTACTGGCCGAGGCCTTCGCCAAGGACCTCAAGGAAGAGATCCGGCTGACCCGAAAGCGCTACTCAGTCTAGCAAGGCCTTAGTGTCGCTGGAAGCTTAAGCGTGCCGACTACGTACGCATTTGTGCGCACCGATGAATCTGATCAGCTAAACAGTTCTTTGACTACCAGCTCACCGACACACCCTGTGGCCAGTCGAATTGAGCCAGAGCTGTAGGTCGGGATGAAGTGCATGTGCCAGCATGGTCGACTCGCCGGCCACACCTTGATTTTCGGGTGGCTGCGGTCTGCAATGCAGTGGACAGGCGTTCAGGCATTAACGTTGTGCACTAGGCGTCCGTCGTTGGGTGTGTTGAGCAGATCGGTGTCCAGATCGAAGACGATCTTGCTGCGCTCGGAGGTGAGGTAGGCCGTGAGGTGCATCACCGGCACTCCGCCCTTGGCCGTGACGATGCGCACCATCTTGAGCAGCGGCGCGGCGATGTCCACCTTGAGCAGCGTGGCGACATGCGGGTCGGCGGCCACGGCCGTGATCTCTTCGGTCACGTGCTCGAAGTGGATGCCTTCGGCCAGCAGGATTTCGGAAATGCCCTGGCGCCGCAGCTTCTCGGCCGTGATCTGGCGCGCGTGGTGCGGGGGCGCCCACACGTCCGTCACGATCAGCGGCACGCTGTTGACGCTGCGCAGCCGGCTCACGAACAGGGCCTCCAGGTCGGCGGGCTGTTGCAGCTTGGCGGCCAGATTGGCGGGGGGCGTGCGGCTGCAGATCTCCAGCACTGGACAAAGCCATCGGGAAGTTCTACGACGGCGGGGACGCGGTCGACGAGATCAACGGCTACTGAGGCGATCAGCGTCGCCGTCAAGATGGCATGGCTGGCCGCTTACTCCACACCTCTGTCCCTAATCCGTTGAATCGACCCATGCGTCGTTACAAATGCTCGCCTTGCCATCTGGCATGGCAGCGATTTGGGCAGGTTTCTTTCTTCAACGAACGTCCAACCCGGGACGCCGGGCAGTTCATGGTGCGGTGGGGTGGTGGGGTGGTGGGCGCCATGCTTGCCCGTTGGAGAGATCGGCATGGGCGGCACCTGGGCACCTTGGGGGGCTACGGCTTGTGTCCGGCTGCTGGCATGGGCACGGGCCCATGCAGCCGACGCATCCACTCCTCCCGGTGGCGCTCCAACGCAGCCCCTAGAAGATCGCAAGCGGGCGCTTACCCCCGGATCATGTTCATGAGGCCGATGGTGGGCTCGATGGCCTTGAACACACCGGCCGCGCCCTGCACGGCATCCTTCGTCCGGCCCGCGTCGTTGAGAGCGCCTTCGTGCAGCGCTGTGGCCGTGGCAGTGTCCGTGCCGTCGAGCGAGTTGATCATGGCGGACGCCACCAGCTCGCCTTCCGCATCGAGTTCGGTGCGCCTTCCACCTGCAGGTGTTGCCAGCGAGGTGACGCTTTGGCGAACACCATCCAGCGTTTCCTTGAGCTGTTCACGGTCTGCATCGTCCGTGAGCATCCCTCCCACGGTGGACGCCACGGCCACCGCCGTGCCGGCATACGAGGCCACCTTGCCTGCCACTTCATAGGCCATGGGCAGGCCCGATATTCCCGCACCGACCGCGATCGATGCCACCGCCAGCCCCACACCGACCGTGATGCCAATCCCCTTGGCAACCGAGCTGGCGGTTTCCGCGCTGACGCCGCACCGTGTCAGCACCCCATGCGCCATGTTGGCCACGATGCTGTTGCCCATGGGCAGGGTGTCGTAGGGGGGCGGCCGGTGGTCGGCAATGGCTTCGGTGTTGCGCATGTTGCGGTAGGCACAGATGGCATCGCCGGTGGAGACCGCGAAGTTCACGCAGGCCAGCGCCAGCAATGGTGCGGCGCCGCCAAACGATATGGCCGTAAGGCCTATGGCCACGCCCACTGCCACCCCGGACAGGGCCACGCCCAGCGCCTTTTTCCAGAACGAGGTCTTGGCCACGTCCACGCCCTCCTGCCGGGCTGCGAGCAGCTTTTCACCGGCAGCCACCAGCTTGCCCTTGGCCACCTCGGCACGCGAGGGGGCCACGCCCCCGTGGCTGGCAGGCTCGGAGGCGGTTGCGCGCACCCGTTCGGCCTGGCCTGCAGACACATCGCTGCGCGGGGGCGCAGGCAAGGTCAGCGACACCGGTGCCTGGGAGGCAGCCTGTGCAGTCCGGGTGGTCTGCGGTGCAGGTTCACTGCTGGCGGTGCCGAACATATTGGCCGGACGGCCCATTCCAACGCCGATGGGGGAGCTCATGCTGCACCTCCGCTCAGGCTGGACAGGCGCTCTTGTGCGTGGGCGCGCACCAGGTGGTATTCCGGGTTCAGGTAACTCAGCTGGATGCAGGAGCGATAGGCCTCTTCGGCCTCTTGCGGATTGCCCATGGCTTCCATGCATTCGCCCAGCCGCAGGATGCAGCCCGCGTTCGTGGCATCCATCAGCAGCGCCTGCGCGTAATGCTGGGCGGCGGCTTCGTGCTGGCCCAGCAGTTGCTGGGCGAGCGCATAGGCAAACTGGAAACGCGGCTCCCACGGGTCGTGCGTGACAAGCAGCATCAGGTCTTCCACGGCCTCCTGTGCGCGGCCTTCCGCCAGGTGGCCGTAGGCTTCGGCGTAGACGGCTTCCAGGTCGTCGTCCGTGATTCCCTTGACCGAGGCCAGCGTGACGCCGTGGTTGACAAATGCATCGGCAATGCCGTCGGGGGTGCTGAGGTCGACGGTGGTGGCGTCGGGCGATGGGGACATGGTGGGCTCCTCACTGGAAAGTCCAGTGACCGCTGAGTAACCGGCCGCCGGCAAAAGTTCCTGCCCTGACGTTGCTTGGCGCATCCGGGCGGCCCTGTTTCCTCGGCGGCACCTGTAATGGTTCAATAATGGCAGGCGTTTGACAATGCTTTGCAATGCACTTGGAACTGAACCCGGAGACCCGTTACTAAACTGGCGACTTAACAGGTTGCCTAAGCTCGCACCGTGACGATTTCGAACTCTTTCCCCCTTCCTGCCGCCGCCGGTTCTGTCGGGCTGCCGTCGGTGGACGCGTTCCAGTCGGCTGCCCAGCAGGGCGACTGGGTTCATGTGAGCCAGGACGGCGCGCAGTGGCAGGTCCGGGCGACCGGAACCACGCCGTCGCAGCGGTCGGTGGCATGGGTCGAGCCGCAGTCGGACGCTACCTCCGCCTTCGTCGGTGCGCTGGGCCAGTCCTTCTCGCGCGGCATCCAGGCCTCCGTGGCGCGCGAGCTCGGCCTGCAGCCCGCTCCGGGGCGGCCGCTGTCGGCCCGTACCGTGTTGCAGGCCATCGACATGGCGCAGACCAGCCAGGCGGCGATGAACGGCGTCGATTTCTTCACCCGCCTCAACGTTTCGGCGACCGGCGCTTCGGTTGCATTTGCCGAAGCCTGCCGTTCGGCCGCGCTCGACCCGGCGGCCTTCGATGCCCAGCAACGCGCCGCCATTGACGCGCGCATCCAGCAGCGTTTCGATGCCGCTGCCGCCAACGGCCTGTCTCCCGTTTCCGAGCCGCTGGCCCGCCAATGGCTGGCCGAGGAAATCCGCCAGGGCTGACAAGGCCCTGCGGGGCCCGTTGTGTGGCACTTTTGGACTGTACAGCGCCGCAAGCGTCTGTAAGAATCTGCGCATTGCATAGTGCTTTGGTAACTGCAGGTTAAAGTTTTTGCAGCTGGCATCCGTGACGTTTCCCCTTCCTACCCTTGACGCATCGATGGCGGACGCCTGTGGCGTGGCCGATGCCGTTGCCTTGCCTTTTGAAGGCGAGGCCATGCTGGGCGAAGAGGACGTGGCAGAGCGCGACGCCCTGTTTCGCACCCTGGTGCAGGCCCACGGCGTGCGCCTGCACCGCTTCATCATCAAGAACATTGGCCATTCCACCGACGCGGAGGACCTGGCCCAGCAGGCTTTCATGGAGGCCGTGCGCTCCTACCAGAGCTTCAAGGGCCAGTCCGAACTGTCGACCTGGCTTTACGGCATCGCGATGAACCTGGTGCGCAACCACCTGTCGCGCGCGCCGCACCGCCGCTACGATTTCGGCTCCGACGACGAGCTGGCCGAAATCGCCACCGATTCGCCCACACCCGCACAAAAGCTCGAGCAGACCCAGCACATGCGCCATCTGCAGTCGGCCCTGGCCGAGTTGCCCCAGGCCATGCGCGAGATTTTGCTCATGGTGGGGGTGGACGAGTTGTCCTACGAGGACGCCGCGGCCTTGCTCACGGTGCCGGTGGGCACGGTGCGCAGCCGGCTGTCGCGGGCACGCACCGCGCTGCGCGACAAGCTGCAGGCGCGTGGCGTGGTGCTCGACTTCTGACCCACCGGGGCGTGGCACCGCCCCGCCGGGCCCTTACTACTTACTGGGTGCTCGGCCGCAGTGCCTCGACCGCGCTGGCGGCGGCTGCGGGCAGCGAGACCAAGCGCGGCTTGATCATGAACAGGCGCTCGCGCGTCTGGTAGTTGTTGGTCTTGTGCGAGAACAGCAGCCCGAGCAGCGGCACCTGGCCGACCACGGGCACGCGGTTGTTGTCGTTGGTCTGCTGCGTGCTCCGGTAGCCGCCGATCAGCAGGGTCTGGCCTTCGCCCACGATGGCCTGGGTGCTCACCACGCTGCGCCGCACCGTGGGGATGGCGTCGACCCGGGTTTCCTGGATCTGGCCGTCCTCGATGTCCACGTCGAGCTGGATCACCGGGCCTTCGGCGCGCTGCACGAAGTGCGGCGTCACCCGCAGCGTGGTGCCTGCCGTGATGGGGGTGACGGTGGCCACGCGCTCGCCGACGCTGCGGATGTAGAAGGTTTCGGACAGGTCGAGCAGGGCACCGATGTTGTCGATGGTCAGGATGGACGGACGCGACTGGATGGACGCGTCGCCCGTGCCTTCGAGCGCACGGATGCGGTTGACCAGGAAGTTGCCCGAGCTCACCACCAGGCTGCTCGGATCGATGGAGGCGCCGCGCTGCAGCGCGCCGAGCACCAAGTCGCTGCCGTCACCCGTGGGCGCCATGTTGCCGAAGCCGCCCACCGTGCCGCCCTTGCGGCCGGTCCAGGAGATGCCCAGCTCATCGAGCTTGGTGGAGTTGATGTCGATGATCATCGCCTCGATCTCGATCAGCGGCGTGGGCACATCCAGCTGATCGATCAAGGCCTTGTACAGCGGAATGCGCTCGGGCGTGTCCTGCACGATCAGGGCGTTCAGGCGCGAGTCGGCCTGGATCGAGGGCGACAGGCGCCGCTGGGCGGTGGCGCCGCTGGGCGTGTTGGCGGAAGAAGCGCCCCGGGCGCCCGAGGACGAAGGCGCGGGCGCCACGGTGCGGGCCCCGGTGGACGAGCTGGTGCCGTTGGGGGAGGCGGCCAATGCGGCGGCCTGGCCGGAGCTGGCGGCATCGAACGACAGGCCCGCCGTGTTGGCCGCCGAAGGCATGCCCTCGGCCAGCGGCGCGGCGATGGAGGAGATCAGCGCGTTGTTTACGCCGGACGAACCGCCCCCGCCGGTGATCAGGTTGCGCAGCACCTGGGCCAGGCCCGGCGTGGTGATCTGCCGGTCGCGGTAGAGGATAGTGCGGTCGTCCACCGAGGCGTGCTTGAGGCGGAACACCGCCACCTGCTGGCCCCCTGCGGTGAGCGGCAGCGTGGCCATGGTGCGCTCGACCAGGGCCACATAGGCTGGCGGGCCCGAGACCAGGGCCACGCCCTGCTCGGGCAGTTCGCCCCAGCCAAAGCGGGCGTCCAGCACGCCCAGGCTGGTCAGCGCCTGCCGCACCACGGCGATGCTGCTGCCCCCCGAGGTGATGCTGCGCGTGCTCATCTCGGTGGTGCGTGCGACGAACAGCGTGCCCGCATGGGTGAACCAGGTCAGGCCGTAGACGCTGGCCATGCGGTCCATGAACTCGGTGGGCGTCTGCGCGTTGAAGCGGCCGCTGACCTTGCCCTCGACCAGGGGCGAGAGCTCGAGCGACAGGCTGAAGCTGGCGGCAAAGTCGCGCAGCACGTTGGCGATGGGGGCGTTGTCGGCGTAGTAGCTGTAGGGTGCGTCGGTCCAGGGCACCGGGCCGGCGTGGGCGCAGGGCACGGTGGCCAGGGCCAGGGCGCAGGCCAGTGCGCTGGCCAGACGGGGGAAGAGCGGGCGGGTGGGGGTGGTGCGGTGCATGGGGCTGCGGCGTCAGACGTTGGCGATGGCCTTGCTCCAGAAGGCCAGGCAGTTCACGAAACTTCCCACGGCATCGTCGATGTCCTGCGTGGAATTGGCGGGGGCGGCCTGCTGCAGCCAGATGGCGCGGTCGCGCTCGTCCACTGCGCAGGCGGCGGCGTGTTCCTTCATCGTGCCGCAGGCCAGGCGGGCCACGCCCAGCAGCAGGTCGTCGCGCGCCGGCCCGGGCTCGGGCAGGCTGCGCAGGCGCGAGCGCACGGCGATGCCGCCCTGCGGCAGGGCCTGCAGGCGGATGCGGTACTGGCCGTCCACGGTGAGCGTGACGGGCGCGCTGGCGTTGCCGGGTGCGGCGTCGCCGGCGCCGAACTGGGCGGCATAGGCCTGGAGCAGGCGGGCGGACGCGGGGTCGGCCAAAGCGGAGGTCATCATGGCGGGGGGCCTTCCATCTGTTGCAGCAGCCGCAGCACCTCGGCCACGGGTTCGATGAGTTCGGAGGGGATGTACTGGCCGGCCTGCGCGTGTTCGGTGAGCGCGCGTGCCAGCGGAATGTTCTGCATCACCGGCACGCCGGCTTCGCGCGCCGCCTGCATCATGCGTTCGGCCAGGGCGCCTTCGCCCATGGCCAGCACCACGGGCAGCGGGGTCTCGTCGGCGTCGTAGCGCAGTGCCACGGCCAGGTGGGTCGGGTTGGTGACGACCACGGTCGCCTTGCGCGAATGTTCCACCGCGCCCTGCTGCATCATTTCCTGGTGCAGGTGCTTGCGCTGGTGCTTGATGTGGGGGTCGCCCTCCATCTCCTTGTATTCCTGCTTGACTTCGTCCTTGCTCATCATCAGCCCCTTGCGGTACTGGTAGCGTTGCCAGGCGAAGTCGGCCAGGGCGATGGCGCCGTAGGCCAGGCCGATGTTGATCAGCATGGTCTTCATCAGCTCGCCCACCACATGGCCCAGGCCGGCCATGCCGGCCTGCGGGATGCTGGTCATGATGGGCAGGGCGTCGGCGATCAGGATCCACAGCAGCGCCGAAAGAAAGCCGATCTTGAGCACCGACTTGAGGAACTCCATCAGGTTCTTCTTGGAGAAGACGTTCTTGAGGTTGTCCAGCACGTTGAGCTTCTTGGCTGAGGGCTTGAGCTTCTCGAACGCGAACAGGATGCCCACCTGCATGGTGTCGCCAAAGATGCCCACCGCCAGCACGATGCCGATGAAGGGCAGCACCACCACGGTCATTTCGCGCAGCACGGCGTCGATCAGGGCGTTGGCCGCGTCGTTGAAGCCCATGTGCATCAGGGTGGTTGGCAGCAGGATCATCTGCCCCAGCCCTTCGACGATGCGCCCCGCGCTGGCCAGCAGGTAGCCGAAGATGGCCAGGATCAGCAGCGTCTGCGTGAAGTCCTTGCTGTAGGCGACGTCGCCTTTCTGGCGCGAATCGCGCAGGCGCTTGCCGGTGGGCTGTTCGGTTTTTTCGCTCATGCGTCTCCTTCCTTGCGGCTAGCGGCTGCCGAACGGGCCCCAGAGCTCGCGCAGCAGGGGCAGGATGCGGCCGACGGCATCGACCTGGTCGGCCCCGTAGTCGAACAGCGAGGCGGCATACAGCATCAGCACCAGCATGGCCAGCGCGCTCTTGATGGGCATGGCCATGAAGAACACCTGGAGCTGCGGTGCAAAGCGGCTCACCAGGGCCAGGCCGATTTCTGCCAGGAACATGGCCACCAGCACGGGCGCGGCGAACAGCACGGCCAGGCGCACCAGGCGGTCGAGCTGGGACAGCATCACCGGCACCGACTCGGGCTGCAGCACCGGCATCCACTGCGTGATGCTCCACAGCGCGAAGCTGTCGTACAGCGTGCTCAACAGCAGCGAAAAACCGCCCGTGAGCAGGAAGAAGACGATGAAGGCCTGGTTGAACATCAGGCCCAGGGGCGACGAATCGTTGCCGGTGAGCGGGTTCAGGGTCGAGGCGATGCTGGCGCCGCGCTGGTTGTCCACGAGAAAGCCCACGGCCTCGAAGATCCAGAACGGGATGGCCGCCAGGTAGCCGATCACGAAGCCGATGAAGGCTTCCTTGACGATGGTGCCGATCACCTGCGCCGTGCCCCAGTCGGCCGCCGTGACCTGCGGCTGCAGCGCCGGCACCATCACCAGCCCCAGGGCGCCGGCAATGGCAAAGCGCGCCAGCCCGGGCACGAGCTGGGTGTTGAAAAGCGGAAGAACGAGGAACATGGCCAGGATTCGCGGTTGCGTCAAAGCCAGCGTCGCGACGAACGACTTGACTTGATCGTAAGTAACCGGCAGGTCCATGGGGTTCCAGCGCAGGCAGGTCGGGCCGCGTTATTTGCCGAGCAGGGGCATCACGTCGAAGATCTGCAACGTGAAGTTGAACAGCTCGCCCCCCATCCAGCGTGCCGTGAGCAAGATGGTGAGGGAGACGGAGATCAGCTTCACGCCGAACGACAGCGTCTGCTCCTGGATCTGCGTGAGCGCCTGGAACAGCGAGAACAGCGTGCCGACGATGGAGCCCACGACGATGGGCGGCAGCGACAGCCAGAGCACCAGGTACAGGGCCTGGGTGAAGTAGGAGACGACGTCGACGGTGTGCATGGCGGGCTCCGTGGTTCAGGCGTAGGTCAGGACCAGGCCCTGGATCAGGCGCGACCATCCGTCCACCATCACGAACAGGAAGAGCTTGAGCGGCAGCGAGATGGTGACCGGCGACACCATCATCATGCCCATGGCCAGCAGGATGTTGGAGACGATCAGGTCGATCACCACGAAGGGCAGGTAGAGCAGGAAACCTATCTGGAACGCCGCCGTCAGCTCCGACACCACGAAGGCCGGCATGAGCACGATGAAGTCGCGCTCGGTGAGGCCGGCCGACAGCTTGGGGCCCCACATGCGCTGGGCCGTGCGCACGAAGAAGTCGCGCTGCTCGGGCCGGCTGTTCTTGGTCATGAACTCGCGCAGCGGCTCGGCCCCTTCGCGCACGCCGCCGATCAACGCGGGCACGCTCTTGAGCGTGTCCGGCTGGGCCGTGAGCCGGTCGAACATGTTCACCCCCACGGGCGCCATCACGTAGACCGACAGGATGAGCGCCATGCCGTACAGCGCCAGGTTGGGCGGCATCTGCTGCACCCCGAGGGCATTGCGCAGCAGCGACATCACCACCACGATCTTGAGGAAGCAGGTGCAGACCACCACCAGGGTGGGCATCAGCGCCATCAGCGCCAGCAGGAGCGCCAGCGTGATCGGATCGAAACTGGTCATCGCGCCGTGCCGTTGCCGAAAAGGTTGCGGATGGACACGCCCAGCTGGCCGTCGATCTCAACCAGGTCGCCCTCGCCGACCAGGGCGCCGTTGGCGCGGATGCGCACGGCGCCGGCAAGCGGGTGGCCCAGGTCCAGGGTCTGCCCAGGCTGCAGGGCGCGCAGCTGCGCCACGGTCAGGGCCACGTCGCCCAGGTCGAATGACAGGCGCACGGGCAGGGCGTCGAGTGCGGCGGCGGCAGCGCCGTTGGCGGGCGCTTCGTCAGCGGAAGAAACAGCGGGCATGGTGTCGGTCCATGGATGCAGAACGGTGAAGGAAGGTGCGGCGGCAGCGCTGCCGTCGGCCTGCGAATAGGACACATGCAGGCCGGCCTGGCCCGCGGCATTCAGCCAGAGGCCGCCCTGGGCGCCCAGGAAGCAGCTGTCCACGAGCACCACGTCCCCCGGGGCCAGGCCCGACACCTCGTCCAGCGTGAGGCGGCAACAGCCGAATTCGGCGCGCAGCGCCAGCGGCGCCTGGTCCTGCACCGGGCCGGGCACGGGCGCGCGCCGCGCCACCAGCCCCGCCAGCAGCAACAGCCCCAAGCCGTCGGCGTGCAGGCTCGCGGCAATGGCCTCGGGGCCGGCATCGGTGTGCAGCAGCAGGTCGAAGGCATGGGGCGGCAAGGCCGTGGCCAGCGCATCGCCGGCGGTCCAGTCCAGCAGCTGCGGCGAGCCGCGGCCCAGGGCCTGCAGGCTGGCAAGCAGGTCGGCCAGGCTGGCTTCGAGCAATGCCTGCGCCACTTCGTCGGGTACGGCCGGCAGGGCGGCGCTGCCCAGGCTGGCGCTGAGCGTCTGCTCGATGGCCAGGGCCGGCAGGCGCAGCGTGAACTGGGCGCCCGCCCACTCGAAGCGCAGGGTGGTGCTGGGCGCGGGCACGGCGGCCGCACGGGTGGTCGGCACCAGGCGCGCCTGCCAGGCGGTGCTGCCCAGGCGAAGGGGCAGGTCGGCGGCACGCTGCGCGATGGTGGTGCGCGCCTGCGCCTCGTTGCGCGAAAGGCGCTGAGGCTGCAGGGGCGTGGCGGGTGCGGGCTGGGCGGACATCGGTGCGGTGCAAAGGAGGGCGTTGGGTGGGGCTGCGAAGGCGCTCAGGTGCCGGCGCGGGCCTCCACGGGGCAGGGGTCTTCGGGGTCGTCGGCCAGCACGCGCACGCAGACCGGCCGCGCCAGGCGGTCGGCCAGGCCGTCGGCGAGCCACTGCGCATTGCGCGCCAAGCGCTCGCGCGCGCCTTCGTACGAACAGGTGAAGCAGGTCACGAGCAGGCCTTCCTCCTCGAACACGTCGAGCACGACGCCGGGCAGGCTGTCGTCGGAGAGCTGGATCTGCACCGCGCGGCGGCCGCTGCTGCCATCGCTGACCAGCAGGCGCCTGGCCATGCTCGCCAGGGTGTCGTCGATGCCGCCGGGCAGGTCCGGTGCGGCGGCGGGCGCGGTGGCCGCCGGTGGTGCAGCCTGCTGCGCAGCCGGACCTCCGAACAGATCGAACGGTCGCTGCGCCGTGGGGGCCGGAGCGGCAGGCGGCGCCTGGCGGCCCGCGTCGACCAGGGCGCGCAGTGCATGGGCGTCGTCGTCCAGCTGCTGCTGGCCGCGGGTGTCGGCCGGGGGCTGCTCTCCCTTGCCGGCATGCACGTCGAAGGGCGTCGACGCGGGCATGCCCAGGTCGAGGTGGATGGGGCGGTCGGTCACCGGATCACTTTCTGTGTCATGCCGTGGTCTCCGGGTCGTGGGCGTCCCAGTCTTCGCGATCGCGCCTGACGCTGGCAGCTTCTTCCATCTCCAGGTCTTCCTTGCGTTCGACCTCGCGCAACTGCGCGTCGGCGTAGTTGCGGGCAAGGTCGACGAACTTGGACTTCTGGCGCGAGGCCTCCTTGTGCGCGGCGCGGGCAGTGTCGAGCTTGTGGGTCTGTGCCTCCTGCGCGCGCTTGGCCGCGTCCACGGCGTCCTGCTGCGCGGCCTCGCGCTGGCGCAGGCCCGCCACGGACAGTTGCACGTCCTCGATCTCGCGCAACCGCACGATGCGCGCGCACAGGTCGCGGTAGAGCGCGGTCTCGATCTCCAGGCCTTCCTGCATCAGGCGCGCAAGCAGTGCCTGGGCTGCCTCGCGGGCGGCCTGCGCATCGGCCAGCGCCTGGCGCTGGACGCGCACGGCACTTTCGGCCTGGCCTTCGCGGAAGGCCTTGATGGCGAGCAGGTCGCGAAAGATGCTCACCGGCGCACTCCCGATCCCACCAGGGCGGCGAGTTTTTCCAGTGTCTGCGGCAGGCTGGAATGTTCGTCGGTGCGCTGGCGCAGGAAGGCTCGGATGGCTTCCACCTTGTCGATGGCCTCGTCCGTGGTCGGGTCGCCGCCGCGCTTGTATTCGCCGATCTTCACCAGCAGCTCGACCTCTTCGTACTTGGCCATCAGCTCGCGCAGGCGGCCGGCCAGCTTCCTGTGATCGGGCGTGATGACGGCGTTCATCACGCGCGAGGCCGAGGCCAGCACGTCGATGGCCGGGTAGTGGTTGGCCGCGCCCAGCTTGCGCGAGAGCACGATGTGGCCGTCCAGGATGGAGCGGGTCTCGTCGGCGATGGGCTCGGTCATGTCGTCGCCCTCGACCAGCACGGTGTAGAGCGCGGTGATCGAGCCCTTGTCGTTCATGCCCACGCGTTCCATGAGCTTGGGCAGGGTGGCGAACACGCTGGGCGGGTAGCCGCGCCGCGTGGGCGGCTCGCCCGCGGCCAGGCCGATCTCGCGCTGTGCGCGGGCGAAACGCGTGACCGAGTCCATGAGGAACAGCACCTTCTTGCCCTGGTCGCGGAAGTACTCGGCGATGGCCGTCGCCACGTACGCGGCCTTGGCCCGTTCCATGGACGACTTGTCGCTGGTCGCGCAGACGATCACGCTCTTGCGCCGGCCTTCCTCGCCCAGTTCGTGCTCAAGGAATTCGCGCACCTCGCGGCCACGCTCGCCGATCAGCGCGACCACGGTCACGTCCACGTCCGCACCCTTGACCAGCATGCCCATGAGGGTGGACTTGCCGCCGCCGGCCGCCGCGAAGATGCCCATGCGCTGGCCTTCGCCGCAGGTCAGCACCGCGTCGAGGGCGCGCACACCGAGCTCCAGCGGTTCGTGGATGATGCGGCGCTTGAGCGGGTCGGGCGCCTCGGCGAACACCGGGTAGAACTTGCTCGCCTCCAGCGGGCCGCGCTCGGCCTCGTCGAGGGGGCGGCCCAGGCCGTCGAGCACGCGGCCCAGCAGGCCGAAGCCCACGGGCACCATGTGCGCGCGGCCGGTGGGGATCACCTCGGTGGCCGACGAGATGCCGTACATGTCGCCGATGGGGGTGAGCAAGGCCGCGTCGCGCGCAAAGCCCACCACCTCGGCCTTCATCTCGAAGTCTTCGCCGGGGTTGCGCAGCACGCAGACCTCGCCCACTTTCACCGTGGGCACCACGGCCTTGATGATGGTGCCGATCACCTGCGTGACGCGGCCCTTGATCTGCAGCACCGGCGTGTCGTCCAGCGCGAGCTGCATCATCTCGGCGATGTAGTCGAACTGGCGCACCGAGCGGGTGCTGCCCTGGGGTTGTCCCTTGGCGATGGCGGCGTTCATATGCGGCTGCCCAGCACTTTCTGGAAGGCGCCCTGCAGCGCGGCGATCTGGCCGTCGATGCTGGCCTCGACCAGACCGATCTCGCTATCCAGGATGCAGGACGCGCCTTGCAGGCGCGCGTCGGGCACGATGTCCAGGTAGCCGACGCCGGGGTAGGCCGACAGCAGCTCGGTGACGCGTGCGCGCACGCCGTCCACGCGCGAGGGCGGCAGTCGCAGCGTCATCTGCTTCTGGTTGCGCACCACGGCCAGCGCATTCTTCACGACCAGCAGCACGCGTTCCTCTTCGTTGTAGCCGTCGATGATCTTGCGCACCGCGCTCATCACCAGGGCCACCATGTCGGTCTCGACTTTGGCGAAGTAGTCCACGGTGCGGCTCACGGTCTCGATCATCTTCTCGGCCTGCTCCAGCTGGGCTTCCGCCATGCCTTCGGCAAAGCCGCGCTGGCGCTCTTCCTCGAATGCGCCCTCGGCACCGGCCACGATGGTGTCGGCCTGCGCCCGGGCTGCGGCGACCAGGCCCTGTGCGTCCGCCCAGGCCGCCACCTCGGCCGCCTTGACGACACGCGTGCCCGGTGCAATGCGCGCATGCAGCGTGCGAGCGGGGGTCAACGGGTTGCGGGGAACGAGGAAAGCCATTGCGGGTCCAGTCGGGCCAGGAGTTGGAGGCACAGGCCGCGCGCGTGCGCGGCGTCGAGCCCGCTGGCTGCGCGCAGCGGCGCTGCGTCGGCCTCGGGAGGGAGTTTCCAGTCGGCGCGGCGGCGCAACGGCGCCGGCGCATCGTGCCAGGCCTGTGCCAACAGGCCGGCGCCCAACTGGTCGGCCGCCTTGGCGTAGTGGGCCGCGCCATGCTTCTGCTGCAGCCAGGGGCCGGCGTCATCTAGGCCGGGGTGCAGTTCGGCCGCACCGGTGCGGGCCCAGTGCAATGCCTCGGCACCCAGGCCTTCGCGCGCGGCCAGCACCTGCTGGCGCAGGATGGTCCGGCGCAATGGCCGGCCCAGCAGCAGCACGCCCGCGTCACGCACCAGGCGTGCCAGCAGTTCGGGCGCTGCCAGTGCCAGCGGCAGGGCCGGGTGCGCGAGGTCGGCCACGGGGAGGGCATCGTCGCCCAGCCGCTCCAGCAGGCGCTGCGACCAGCGCTTGTGCAGGCTGCGCTGGGCCGCCGGGTGCGCGGCCAGCGGGCCGAGCGTGGCCGCTTCGGGAAACCACGCAGCGGCGCGCTCCGGGTGCAACGTCTGACTGGGCAGCAGGTTGAAGGCTTGCAGCCGCACGAACAGTGCGGCCGTGGCGGGTGAGGAAGGCGTGGGCAGGGCAGTCATCGGTGTGGTGACAGGTCAGCCGATCACACCGGGCGGGCCGTGGTGGCCACCGCGCCGGCCGGCTTGCTGCCGCGCGCGGGCAGCAGGTAGCGCCAGACCAGGTAGCCCAGCCCGGCGAGGGCCAGCACAGCCACCACGGCCAGGCTCCACAGCAGGGCGGACAGACCGCCGGCCGCGTTGCGCGGCACCTCGAAGCCCCAGACGCTGGCGGTCTGTGCGGCGGAGGCTGCGGCCGGGGTGGCGCGCGGCTGGGCACCGACGAAGATCACCGACACGCGTTCGGCCGTGAGGCCGGGGATGCTGTTGGTCACCAGGCGGCGGATCTGCGGCTGGATGATTTCCAGGCTGTAGCCGTCCTGGTGCTTGATGAATACCGCCGCGGTCGAGGGCACGCCGGCCTCGCCTGCGGTGCCGCGCTCGGGCAGCACCACATGCACGCGCGCGGCCAGCACGCCATCGATCTTGGACAGGGTGTTGGACAGCTCCTGCGACAGCGCATAGATATAGCGGGCACGTTCTTCCAGGGGCGAGGAGATCAGGCCTTCCTTCTTGAACACCTGGCCCATGCCGGCGAAGCGCTCGCGCGGCAAGCCGTTCTCGCGCAGGATCTCGAGCGAGCGGCCGACCTGGGCTGAGTCGACCTGCACACCCACCATGCCGTCCTTGCCGGGGGTCTTCTGCGCGGGGATGTCGGCCTTGAGCAGGGCCGCGAGCACATCGTTGGCCTCGTCCTCGGGCACGGCGCCCAAAAGATCCACGCGCGCGCCGCAGGCGGCCAGGAGCAGTGCGCACAGCGCCACCGCCAGACTCTGCCAGAGGCGCCGGGCAAACGGGAGAGAAGGCAGGGCGGGGGCGTTCATTGCAGGCGCAGCAGTTGGTCGAGGTTCTGGGTGGAGCGGCTCACGGCCTTGCCGACAAGATCGTATTGCACCGATACCTGCACCAGCTGCAGTTGCAGCTTGAGCAGGTCCTGCATCTGCATGCTCTTGTCGCTGCTCTCCAGCACCGTGGACACGGACTTCCAGGCCGACTGGAAGTCGCTGGAGACATTGTTCATGCCTGAAAGGATGCGTTCGCCCATGGAGCCCGGTGCGGTGGCGGCAACACCGCTGCCCGCTGCGGCCGGTGCCACTGCCGCCTGCACCGCTTCCGCCACCGGTGTGGGCTGGTGGCCCATGATGGCGGAAAAGCGCGCCGCCGCCAGGCTGTCGGGCGGCGCCAAGGTGGCCGGGGGCGCGCTGAGCGCCTGTGTGGCAGAGGTGACTGCGGCGAGGGAGCCGGTGATGGGGTCCATGGCGGATATCCTTGGCGTCAGGGCGAAAGAGGTGGGGGGCTGGCGGGAGCCTGGGGTTCGCCCAGCATGCGGCGTGCCAACCGCAGTCCGTCATTGTCGGCGCCTGACGGGGCATTGTGCAGCAACTCGCGCAGCAATCTCGTGCTTTCGCTGGTGCGGCCCTCCATCTGCAGCGCCAGCGCGCACAGCGCCGACGCGGTGTCGGCGTCTTCGCCCGGAGCGAGCTGCGGCAGGGCGCGCATGAGCTGCTGCGCGGCCTCGGCCGCGCGCCCGGCATTGAGCAGGGCCATGGCCGGCCCCACATGCGAAAAAGCGCGGTCAGGCCGCACGTGCGCCAACGCGCCGAAGATGCGTTCGGCGCGCGGCACGTCGGCCTGGCCCGCGGCGAGAAAGCCGATCTGGGTCAGCAGACGGATGTCGTCAGGCGCCAGCAGGGACGGCTCCTTGGGCCGGGGCATGCAGCAGGTCCATCAGCACCTGGGCGCGCTCGGCAGCCTTGGTGCCGGTGGCGGCGTTTTCCTTGCAGTACTGCAGCACCAGCTCGACGTTCTGCCTGGCTTCGTCGAATTCGCGCTTGAGCAGCAGGCATTCGACGATGGCGATGGTGTGATCGACGTTGCTGGTGTCGATGGTGGCAAGGAACGAGTAGACGTTCAGTGCCTCGTCGTAGCGCTCCAGCATGCGGTAGCACAGGGCCAGGCCCTGCAGGTAGGCCACATGGGTGGGCTTGTACAGCGTGAGCAGCGAGAAGTAGCGGTAGGCCGTCTCGTAGCGGCCCTGCACCACCAACTGGTGGGCAAGGGCGTAGATCGCCTCGGTGTCGCTGTTGGACAGGCGCGAGCTGGATGGCAGCGATTCGAGTGCGTCCTTGAGGTCGAGGATCGACTGGACGTTGCTGCTGTCGTGGATGGGGTTCGACATGGCGGCGGGTTCCCTCGTGCGTTGATCAGATGTTGCGGGCGATGCCGCGGTTGGTCTCGACGGCGGACTGCTGGATCGATTGCAGCTTGTCGCGCACGTCGCGGATCACGTCCATCATCTGCTGCATCATGTCGTTGGCATGCTGTACCGCAGTCTCCTGGACCTTGGCCTGGGTTTCCAGCTGCATCTTTGCCGCGTCGGCCTTGTCGGCCGCCAGGGTGTAGCTGGCGCCGATCATTCCACCCATGCCTGCGCTGATGCCGCTCATGGCCTGGCCGTAGTTCACCTGGGCCTGGCCCGTGGCAGTGAGCTTGGCCGCGTCGACCTTGATCCCCGTCAGCTGTACCGCCTTGGGGCTCATGCCATCTGCCTGGTTCTGCATCTGCGCACCTTTCACGGTGTTGTTGACCGAGACGGCCGACATGCCTGCCTGCATGAGACCGCCAGCAATCTGCATGGCGCCTTGCGCAATGGCCGCCGAGAAGCGTTCTGCGGCCGCTGTCTTCATTTGTTCGGCGGCGTTCTGCAGCGAGGTGACCTGGGCCTGCATTTCGGTGGTGCGCTGGGTGCGGGCCGTGTCGCGCATCTGCTGCGCCATCTTCTGGAACAGCGCCATGAAGGCGTAGATGTCGGCGCTCACCTGGTTGTCCCCCAGGCTGCCCAGTACCGTGGCCGCGCCGGCGACGGAGCCGCCATCGGGCTTCTTCAGGCCGTCGGCAGGGTTGGTGCGGTTGTCGCCCAGCAGCTTGGATGCGTCCAGCAGCACCCTGGGGTCAATCTGCTGGGTGGCACCTGCGCCTTTGGGGGCGCCGGTCTGGCCGGCGTCGCCGACGCCGCCATAGAAGTTGGCGGCGCCGCCGCGGTTGATTCCGTCAATGCTCATGGGATGCTCCTTGTGTGCAGGCAGCGCGTCAGATGGTCTGCGCGCGGCCGGACAGGTTGGCCGAGATCTGGGCCCGGCTTTCGCCTGCCGAGGCGATCATCTGGCTCACGATGTTCATGCCTTCCATCATCTGGTCCATCACCTTCTTGATCTCTTCGCGGTCTTCTTCCATCTGCTTTTGCATCTTGGCGAGAATGGCGTCGATGCCTTTCTTGTCGGCCTGGATCAGGGAGGCCTGCTTTTCGTCGTAGGCGACGGCGATGTCCACGCCACCCTTGGCGGCCTGGGTGACGCCGCCAGCGATGCCGGCCACGGCCTGGCCGATGCGGCTGGCCGTGAGAACAAGCTTCTGCATGTCGCTCATGGCCGAGGCACCGCCGGTGAGCGCGACGGATGCCGCCACGAGGGCGATGGTGGCGACCACCGCGAACGTGGCCGAGACGATGGCGGCCTGCTGCTCGTCGGCGCCGAAGGCCTTGGCCAGTTCGCCGAAGCCCTTGCCGATCAGCGAGGCGGGGTCCATCCAGCCGGCCACATCGTCAAAGCCCTTGCCGCCATTGGCCTTGTCGACCTCGCTGGCGATGCTCACGATCGACGTGGCCAGGCCCAGCACGGCCAGTGCGAGCAAGGGCGCTGCGGCACCACCCGTGGCGGCGGTCGCCACGGCGGCGGCGACCACGGCGAACACGGCGGCAACGGCGGTGAAGATCTTCTGGAACCATCCGAGGATGCCGCCGGCCTTCTGCTTGGATGCGGCGTCCTCGCACTTCTTGATCCAGTCGTTGATCTTGTCCATCGCCTGCTTGTTTTTCTCCTCCATCTTCTTCTTGTTGGTCGTGACGCCTTCCTTGGCGGTGGCCAGCTGGGCCTCCTGGGTCTTGCCCTGCAGCACCAGCAGTGCGGCGGCCATGTCCTCGGCCGAGAAGTTCATGGTGACGCCGTCGATCTGCGGCGCGCCGTTGGCGTTGGTGATGCTGTTGCCACCGCTGCCGGTCATGCCAGGCTGGGCCAGCTGCAACACGGCAGTGAGGTTGGTGAGCTCTTTCAGCGTCTGCGACGGGTCGAGCTTGGCTTGCTGCAGCCGGTCGGTCATGGCGGCGCTCAGGTCGCCTCCCTGGGAGGGGGTATAGGTCGGGGCGCCTTGGATTCTGGTGATGTCGGTCATGGAAACCCCCTTCAGTGCGTAGCGGTCTTGCCTGGGGCGCCGAGCAGATCCAGCATGGTCTGGGCGCGGGACTTGAGTTCGGCGCGCTCGGGCTCGTCGCTCTGCAGGAGCACGTAGTGCAGTGCTTCCTTGGCTTCGGTGGTGTAGCCCAGGGCGATCATGCATTCGGCCGTGTGGTAGGTGGGCAGGGGGTCACCCATGTCCATCAGCGAGGCCATCGAGTAGTACTTTATGGCTTCCTTGTAGCTCTTGAGCATCTGCAGGCTGGCCGCGAATGCATTCATGAACCGCTTTTCCATGTGGTTGTGGGTCACGAGGAAGCCGAATGTGCGCATGGCGTCCTGGTAGCGGGCCTGGCCGTACAGGCTGTGGCCCAGGGCGTACAGGACTTCGTAGTCGGTGTCGTCGTAGTTGTAGACGGAGCCGAGCGTCCCGCCATGGGCCAGCAGTTCTGCGATCTGCTCGGGCAGATTTTCGGGAATCGACGTGGGAAGCGTCTTGGTGGTCATGGTGTCCTCTCTCTCGATACGGGTGGTCGGGCGCTTCGGTTCCGCCATCAGCGCATGTTGCCGATAATGGAGTTGCGGCTGTCCTGCATCTTCTTGATGAAGTTGGTCATCGTCTCGAAGGCTTCGTTGCGCTTGTTGGAGAGGCTTTGCAGGCGCAGCATGTCCATTTGTTGCGAATTGCTCATGCTGTCGATCTGCGACTTCATCTGCTGGATGGCGCCGTCCAGCTCGCCCTTGGTCGTGCTGCCATGGATGCCGCCGGTGTACCAGGACGCCTTCGTGACCGAGCCGTTGGCATTCGTGACGTCTGCCTTGCTGTTCTTGTCGCCATTGCTGTTCCAGGCGTCGGTGCGGCCGCTGCCGGAGTTGGGGAACGGGCGGATGCCTGCAGCGTCCAGTGCCGAATTGAGCTGCTTCTCGGCTGCGTAGTCGTTGGCGTTGATGGCATTGGTGACCTTGTCGCCGGCCTTGGCGTCCGACGGCATCTTGGCCGCGATGGCGTTCATCAGGCCGAGCGCCTGGTTGAGCTTGGAGATCTGGTCGTTCTTGGCCTGGACCGAGGCGATCTGGTCCTTGAGCTGGGTTTCCAGCAGGTTGGCGCGGTTGCTTTGCACGGCCATCATGGCCGTTTCCAGGTCCATGCCCTGGATGTTGAGAGCGGTGACTCCGCCGACGCCGGCGCCGTTGATAGCAGACATGTTGTGCTCCTAAGGGAAAACGATGGGTTGTTAGATCATGGTGCGGGGGCGCTTGGCGGCACCGCCGGCGGGAGCGCCGCTGAAGGATTGGCGTGCCTGCTCTTCGCGCACTTCCTGTTCCACGGCGGCCATGTCGGCCTCGAAGGCCTTGCGAGCTTCGGCATCCGTGTCGAAGGTGGCCTGGCCCTGGGCTTGCAGTACCGAGCGCACTTTCTCGGGGTCGAGGCCCTGGCTGCGGTAGAACTCGTCGCCGGCGGCGAGCTGGCTTTGCACTTCGTCGACCAGCGCCTGGGCGCGGGCCACGATGTCGTTGTGATCGTCTTGTCCTGGCATGTGAGCACTCCTTGTTGGATTCTTGGGAGGGGAAGCTGGCGGTTGTCAGCCGCGACACCGGGTAAGTAACAGCCCTGCCGGGCCGGTTCCACGGCCATCGCAATATTTTTGGTGGCTTGCGGAGGGAACCATGTCGCCGGAGGTGTTACCCAGAGATACTTGCGTGCCGCCGGATCCAGCCATGTCGCGAATCGATGCTTTCAACCCCGCTACGCCCTCTTTTGATACCGCCCTGCACCAGGGCGGGGCTCAGGGGGGGCAGAGTGCCGTCGGCCACTTCGGCGGCCAGCAGGTGCAGGTGGACGATGCCAACTCGGTGCTGACCGACGCGGCCGAGGAAATCAGCCTGCACCACTCGGAAAAAGCCGAATCCAAGCACTCGTCCGAGCGCAGGAAGGAAGCCACGCGCGCCATGGAGCTGATGAGCCCCGAGGCCATCATGGCCTACATGGACGCCTCGCAGTCCCAGGGAGGGCCCGAGGAACTGGTGCAGCTTGCAAAGCGCATGCTGTCCGGCCAGGGCGACCCGGCGGCCCAGGCGAAAAAGGCCTTTGGCGAGCCGACGCAGCAGTTCATGGCGCTGCAATACGCGCTGCAGCAGGGCGAGCGGGAGGGCGCGGAGCCCGAGATCCTGGACGCCCTGCGTGAGGCGCTGGACGATCTGGAGATGGAGCACGGCCCGCGCATCCGGGCCGACATCAACACCATCGGCACGGCGGCCGAGGGCGCGCAGGGCCACGCGGAGGTCAGCCAGTTCCAGGCCACCTACCGCGACGTGGTGCTGGGCAACAACAGCCTGTCCGGCACCCTGCGGCTGGCGCTCGAGCGCTTTGGCGACGGCGATTTCGCCGGCGGCCTGGCGCGCCTGATCAAGGCACTGGGCAACGACCTGGCGGCGGCCCGGCCGTCGGGCGACCCCTCGCGCCTGCAAAGCCTGGTGCAGGACCTGTACCACCTGAGCGTGGCCGCCACCGTGCTGGACGACAGCCGGGCGCTGCTGGAGGGCCTGGCCGCCAAGCATGGCATTGCCCTTGGCTCACCCGCCGGCCTGATGCAGGACCTGGTGGGCGTGAGTGCCGAAAAGTGGGTTGCGGGCACGCGTTTCACGGCCCTGGCCGAAAAGTTTGGCGCGGGAGGGGTCGAGGCGCAGATCCAGTTCCTGACCGGCGTGAAGCTGCTGCTGCGCGACATGCCGCCCAAGGTGTTCATCGACGCGGACCAGCGTCAGACCGTATTCCAGGCGGTGCAGGATGCACTGGACGCCGCCATTGACCGGGAGGATTATTGATATGGCCGATCTGCGGCAGGCATTGGCCGAACTGGGCCACGACATCGGCATTCCCGAACTGGCACCCGGCCCCCAGGGGGAATTGCAGTTGCGTTTTCCCGACACCGGCGCCCTGCTGGGCGTCTCGCAGCACGAGGACACCGTGGTCGTGCACTACGCCGAGCCGGTGCGCTACGATATCGCCGCTCTGGTGCTGCGCGCCATGCGCCAGGCCGCCAAGGTGCCCGAAGCGTCGCAGGCCGTGCAGGTGGGCCTGCGCAGCACCACCTCGGGCGACTGGCTGGTGCTGGCGACGCGGTTTGCGGCCCACGAGGCGGGTGCGCGGCGCATCCGCCAGGCGGCGGACCTCCTGCGCCAGTGGCTGGCCACGCTCGAACCATGAATTTGCCCCCCGGCATGCCGGCGGCATGGAACTTCCGGCGCGCCACGGTTACCCACTGCACAGGCGCGGTGCGGTCCGGCGCGCTGCCCCCTTAGTTGCAAGGAAACACCATGTCCAACGTCTCTCTCGGCCACCTGGCCTTCGACCGGGGCATCGACAGCATCACCTACGCCCGCCAGGAAGGGCTGCAAGCCCTGCCCGAGCGCGAAGAGGCGCCGCCGCCCGACCTGGGTGCCCGGCCCCAGGTGGAAACCCTGCTGTCCCTGCTGACGCTCGACGACGCTCTGGAGTCGGCGATCCGCCCCCAGCTCGAGAACCGCGACCTGATGGTGCCGGGGCGCTTTCGCCAGGCACTGGACGATGCGCTGGCGCGCCTGACCGAGGCCGCCGAGCAGACGCAGCCGGCCGGTGGCGACAGCGCGGGCGAGGGCGCGCGCGTGCTCAATCGCGCCGTGCGCCTGCTCAAGGAAGAGTGCGGCCTGCGCGACCTGCTGCAGATGTACCGCAGCGCCCTGTACCAGGGTTGAGGGCGGATGGCTGACCTGAACACCGCCGCGGCGCCGGCCCTGGGTGCCGACATCGAGTTGATGGACCTGCTGGGCTATGTGTATCTGCAGAACAACCGGCCCGACAAGGCGGCCGTGCTGCTGGCTGCCCGCGACGTGCTCGCGCCCGACCACCCGCGCACCCTGCTGACCCTGGCGCTGGCCCACGTGCGTGCGGCCAAGCCGGCACGCGCACTCGACACGCTGGACCGGCTGGCCCTGCTGGGCGCCATGGACGGCGCCTTCCACCTGGTGCGTGCCCAGGCGCTGCAGGCCCTGGGCCGCACCGACGAGGCGGCCGGCGCCATGCGCGCCTTCATCGCCCTGCGCGGCGCCGAGGCCGCCCCGGCCGCAGGCGCGCCTTCCGCCGCCGCACGCCATTCCGCATAAGAACCATTCCATGTCGCAGACCGCCATCGCCAACCGCCTGCAGCGCATCGTCCAGGTTGCCACCAGCCGCAACGATCTGGTGCTCGCCTTCTTCCTGGTGGCCGTGATCTTCATGATGATCCTGCCGCTGCCCACCTGGTTGGTGGACACGCTGATCGGCATCAACATGACCGTCTCGGCCATCCTGCTGATGGTGGCCATGTACCTGCCCTCGCCGCTGGCGTTTTCGTCCTTTCCCTCGGTGCTGCTGGTCACCACGCTGTTCCGGCTGGGCATCTCGATCGCCACCACGCGCCTGATCCTGCTGCAGGGCGACGCCGGGCACATCATCTTCACCTTCGGCAACTTCGTCGTCGGCGGCAACCTGGTGGTCGGCCTGGTGGTGTTCCTGATCCTGACCATCGTGCAGTTCGTCGTCATCACCAAGGGTGCGGAGCGTGTTGCCGAAGTGGCGGCGCGCTTCTCGCTCGATGCCATGCCGGGCAAGCAGATGTCGATCGACGGCGACATGCGTGCCGGCACCATCGATATGGAGGAGGCCAAGCGCCGCCGCAACATCGTCGAGAAGGAAAGCCAGCTCTACGGCGCCATGGACGGCGCCATGAAGTTCGTCAAGGGCGACGCCATCGCCGGCCTGATCATCGTGGCCGTGAACCTGCTGGGAGGCATCGTCATCGGCGTGATGCAGCGCGGCATGTCGGCCGCCGAGGCGGCGAAGACCTATTCGGTGCTGACCATCGGCGACGGCCTGATCGCGCAGATCCCGGCGCTGTTCATCGCCATCTGCGCGGGCATGATCGTCACGCGCGTGCAGTCGGGCGATGGCCCGTCCAACGTCGGCAAGGACATCGGCCAGCAGATCCTGGCCCAGCCGCGCGCCCTGCTGATCGCCGCCGCCGTGGCCCTGGGCATGGGCCTGATTCCCGGCATGCCGCTGCCGGTTTTCCTGATCCTGGCGGGCGTGATCGGCACCGTGGGCATCGTCATCATGCGCAGCACGCGCCGCGTGGTCGACGAGAAGACCGGCGAGGTCACCGAAGTGCCGGCCATGCAGCCCGCGGGCGAAAAGCCCAAGAAGAAGACCACCGACGGCAGCGAGGAATTCGCGCCCACCGTGCCCCTGCTCATGGACGTGGCCGCGGGGCTGCAGCAGGCCTTCGACGCCGACGTGCTCAACGAAGAGCTGCTCAAGATCCGCCGCGCCCTGTATTTCGATCTGGGCGTGCCATTTCCCGGCATCCAGCTGCGCTTCAACGACGCCCTGCCGCCCGAGAGCTACAACATCCTGCTGTCCGAAGTGCCGGTGTCGCAGGGACGGCTGCGGCCGGGCTGGCTGCTGGTGCGCGAAAGCACGGCCAACCTGGATGCGCTGCAGTTCGCCTACGAAACCGACCGCAAGTTCCTGCCGCACATTCCCACGCTCTGGGTGTCGTCCGAGCTGCGCGACACGCTCGGCCGTGCCGGCATACCCTTCATGGACCCGAGCCAGGTGCTGACCTACCACCTGGCCTTCGTGCTCAAGAAGTACTCTGCCGATTTCATCGGGATCCAGGAGACGCGCTTCCTGCTCAGCGCCATGGAAGGGCGCTTCCCCGACCTGGTCAAGGAGTCGACACGGGTGCTGCCGATCCAGAAAATCGCCGAGATCCTGCAGCGCCTGGTGTCTGAGGACATCTCGGTGCGCAACCTGCGCGCCATCCTGGAGTCGCTGATCGAATGGGGCCAGAAGGAAAAGGACTCGGTGCTGCTGACCGAGTACGTGCGCTCCACGCTCAAGCGCCACATCAGCTACAAGTATTCGAGCGGACAGAACATCCTGCCGGCCTACCTGCTCGCGCCCAGCATCGAGGACACGGTGCGCGGCGCCATCCGCCAGACCTCGGCGGGCAGCTACCTGGCGCTCGATCCGACGGTGAGCAAGCGCCTGGTGGACAACATCAAGAAGACCGTGGGCGACCTGGGGGCGAGTGCGCAGCGGCCGGTGCTGCTCACGTCCATGGACATCCGCCGCTACCTGCGCAAGATGATCGAGCAGGACCTGTACGAATTGCCTGTGCTGAGCTACCAGGAGCTCACGCAGGAGATCAATATCCAGCCGCTTGCGCGGATCGACCTGTGAAGCAAGCCATCATTACCGTCTCCACCAGCATTCGCCCCCGCCGCAAGCGGGGCTGCGGCCGCTCAGACCTTGGTCAGGCCTTCGTCCAGCGTATCGGTGACGGCGAACAAGGTCAGGAAGCCGCTCATGTCGAACACCTCGCGCACCATGTCGCGCAGGCCGACCAGCACCAGCTTGCCCTTGCTGGCGCGCAGCTTCTTGCCCGCGAGCAGCACCACGCGCAGGCCGGCGGAGCTGATGTAGTCCAGCGCCGCGAGGTCAAACACCACGCGCTGCGTGCCCGCTTCGAGCTGCTCGGTGATGAGGCGTTCGAGCTCGGGCGAGCTGCTGCTGTCGAGGCGGCCGCGCGGGCGCAGAATCAAGATGTCGTCGCGGCGCTCCTGTTCGAGGTTCATGGGCGCATTCCTTTGGGTCGTGGCTGTGGAAACGAAGTCCTGGAACTCCGGCTCGGCCCATTGTATGGCCCGTGCCGTGGTTCGCGGCATGCGATGCGCGCAGGAGCCACGCAATGAGCGCACAACCCGACGATCGGGCCCAGGACGCCGAACTGCGCGTGCTGAGCGGCTGCCATGCCGGTGCCCGCGCGCCGCTGGCAGCCGCCCTGCGCATCGGCGCGGGCGAGGACTGCGACCTGATCGTGAGCGACATGGTCCTGCCGCCGGGCGCGCAGGGCTGGCTGCATGCCGCCGAAGGCCATTGGAAGGTGCTGGCCCAGCCCCGGCCGGCCGGAGCGGCCAACGACGCCGCCGGCCCCGGATCCGCGGGTGACGCCTGGGTGCCCCCCACCGCCTGGGGCGGTGTGGCGCGGCTGGGTGGCATCGCCATCACGGTGAGCGCTTCCCATGCCTCATGGCAGGCACTTCCATTGGGCGACGCCGTGGCTGCCGCGCCGCCTTCCACGCTTGGGGCACAGACCGCAACCGCACCGGCGCAGGAGCCGGCAGTGCAGGATGTGGCGAACGCCATGCTCGCACCCCGGGAAACGCCGGCGCCGGTGGTGGTGGACGCAGCACCTGCTGCCGCTGCGCGCCCGCCCCCGGTGGCGCGGGCGCGCAGCTGGCACCCTGCCTGGGTGGTGGGGGCGGCCCTGTGCGTGCTCCTGCTGGGCGTGTTCGTGTCCCTGCTCACCGGGCGCGGCCCGGCGCCTGCAGCCCCGGCAGCGGCGGTGGCTGCGGCGGTCTCCGCGCCTGCAGACGCGGCGCGCCAGCAGCAGATGCTGCGCGACATACAGCGCGCGATTGCGTCGGTGGACCCCGCCCTGCGGCTGCAGATCGACCCGCTGCCCAATGGCCGCGCGCGCGTGAGCGGATGGGTGCTTGGCGTCCAGCAGTTCGATCGCCTGGCCGAAGGCCTGGCCACGGTGCGGCCCACGCCGGTGCTGGCCGTGCGCACCGCTCCCGAGCTGCTGGATGACCTGATGGTGGTGGGCAGCGCCACGGGCGCACCGCTGCGCTTCGAACTGCTGGGCGCGGGCCGTGTCAAGGCCCTGGGGGCGGTACTGACGGCGACGGAGCGCGAGCGTGTGCTGTCGCAGCTGCGCGAACGCCTGCCGCCGGGCATCGAGCTGGTCGACGCGTTGCGCGTGGCCGAGCAGCAGGGCCCCGCGATCCTGGAATGGCTGCGCGTCGCTGGCTTCGGCACGGCCAACGCCAACTGGGACGCCCAGGCGCAGCAGTTCGCGCTTGCGCTGGACATCGAGCCCGGCCGGCGCCCTGCGCTGGAATCGCTGCTGGCACGCGACGGCACGCCGCTGTCGGGCATTGCCTTCACCTTGCGCGTGCGCGAGACCGCGCAGGCGGCCGCCCCTGCGGGCAGCGTGGCGCTGGTGCACGCCAGCGTGGCACCACTGCCGTTTCGCATCCGCGGCGTGGTCGGCGGCCCGGCGCCCTACGTAGTGCTCGGCGATGGCAGCAAACTGCAGCCCGGTGGCCAGCGTGCCGGCTGGCGCCTGGCAGGTATCGAGCCCGATCGCCTGGTTTTCGAGGGACCGCGCCGCCTGGTGGTGTCGCGATGAGCAGCAGCATGAAACTTCTGGTACCCGGCGTCGATCTATCCGTGCAGGCATCGCCCGGGCCCCTGAGCGAGCTTGAGCTTGCCCTGCAGGGCGAACATGCCGCGCAGGCGCGCGAAAAGGCACTTGCCGCCCTCGGTGCGATCGAGGACCGGCTGCGCAGCAAGGCTGCGGCCGGCTTGCCGCCAGCCGACTATGCCGTGCTGACCGCCTTGCAGGACGCTTGTCAGGCGGCACGCGAAACGCTCACAATACCGGTGCACCGCCCGTAGCAAGTCTTTTTCCTGCGTTTTCTTCTTTCCCACATTTTTCCCACCCCGCCCCATCCTTCAGGAGTCCGCCATGGCCGGTATCAATTTCAACAACCTCAACAACACCCTCGGCAAGGTCTCCCAGACCCGTGAAGCCGAGTTGCAGAGCACCATCACCAGCATGGACGACTCGGCAACCACCACCGACCTGCTCAAGCTGCAGCAGCAGATCCAGCAATGGACCATGTTCACGCAGATCCAGAGCACCGTGGTCAAGGAAGTTGCCGACACCATGAAGGGCGTGATCCAGAAAGCCGCCTGACACTGAGCAGTCCTGCATCCACAAAAAAGCCGCGCATTGCGCGGCTGGATGGAGATTCGCAACAGGTGTTGGTTGCGCTGCCCCTGAAACTGGCGCAGCCCACAAACCAGTGCCCCGGCGCATGGGCCGCCCCGCCGCGAAGGCGGCGTATCCAGCCTTTGCGCTGGGGGCGTCCCCCTCCCGGATTGCGAACAATATAAGAAAGGGGTGAAGGCGCGCAGCGCCTCAAGGGGCGCTTCTCAACTGCACGTTGAAGCGCAGCGATTCGGCCACGCTGACGTTGTAGTCGGGGGCAATGCGCAGGCTGTAGGAGAAGGTTGCGTGGCTTTGCGCCGGGTCGAGCTGCACCGGGGGCGAGCCGTCGAGCGGGTTCAACATGTCGACCGTGGGGCGCGAATAGTCGAGGGTGAGGCGGATGCCTCCTGCCGGGTCGGCTTCCATGCGGTAGCCCGAGACGCCCAGGCCCTCGGGCACGCCAGCGGTGCCGTCGGGCGCCTGTATACCCAGGTCCCCGCGCATCATGCTGGCCATCAGCGGGGCCATGGTCTGCTGGTTGGCGTACTGGCTCACTACCATTTTCATCTGGGCATCGCCGCCGGTCAGTGTGTCCAGCAGGGCGGCCGACTGGGCGGCATCTCCCTGGAGGACGGTCTGGCCGCCAATGGTCACCGTGGCGCGCGGCCAGTCCTTGCCGGCCTGCTCGCAGATGCCGTCCGGTGTGGCGGTGACCACGCCGTGGCCCGAGGGCGGGGTCAGGACATCCCGGTTGAAGGCCTGGGCCGCCGTACCCGTGAGCGAACCGGGCAGATCCTGGGGCCGGTTGTCGCGCGGGTCGATCGAGATGTGCACCTCGGCACCGCGCCGGTCGATGCCGAATTTGTCCGACTGGCCGCCGAGCTTGGCCGTCGCCTCGGCGATCTGCAGGCGCACGGCCATCACCTCGCGCAACGTGCCGGCGTCGCTTTTCTCGGTGGCTGCGTCCTGGATGCGGTTCAGCGCCTCTTCGATGAAGGGCAGGCCGAACTTGTGCACCGACTGGCCCACGGCCTTGGCCGAGGCGTCGATGGTGCCGGCGGCGATGGCGTTGTTCACCAGTTGGGCAAAGGGCGCCGCCACGTCGTTCTTGAGCGTGCCCTTGAAGATGTGCTCCTGGCGGCGCATCTCGCTCGACTCGCCCTGGAACTTGCTGCCCAGGAAGCTGGTCGCGTGGCCGATGTTGCGGTCCAGTGCCGAGAAGAAGCGGGCGATGGCCTGGCCCCCACCCTGGTGCGGCTCGGCGCGGAAGTAGGGCGGGCAGCCCCCCGACTCGAACTTGAAGAACAGGTCCTGCGTGCCGTCCTTGGCGGCCAGCTTGTCGAACAGGATGGTGCCGCCCTGGCCGGGCAGCATGTTGCGGTAGTCCTCGATGCCGCGCTGGCTGGGCTTGCCGCTGGGAATCAGGCCGGCAATCTTGTGCTTTTCGTTGTGGTCCACGCGCTCACCGAAGTGAGTGGACATGCGCGAATCCGCCGTCGGGGCCGCCGCCAGGAAGCCATAGATCTTGTTGCCAGGGTCCTTCATGACGAAGGAGCCCGAGGAGGACATGTCGGTGACCTTCTGGCCACCGATGGTGGAATGGTCCTGGCTCTGCTCGCGCTGCACGTCCTGCTGCGCGGCGGCGGCCATCATGTACCAGCTCAGCGCCCGCGTGGTGTGCACGCTGCTGTCCACCTGCACGGCCTGGCCATTGACCTGCACCGTGACGGGTGAACCGCCGGCGGGGCTGGCCTGCAGTGCCTCGGCCAGGCGCTCGCCGGTGGCGACCATGTCCTGTATCTGCTGCGAGGTCATGGGCGTGCCCTGGGCCTGGGCATGCGCCGTGAGCTTCTCCATCACGCCCGGATTGCTCAGGATGCCGCCCGGCAGGGGCTGGCGCATCTGCATGAGCTGCGGGTTGGCGTTTTCGAAGCGTTTGTCGGCAGCCGGCTCCAGCAGCTTCTCGTTGATCAGGCGCGGCACCTGCAGCAGCAGGCGCGTGGTGGCCACCACGGCCAGTGCACCCAATGCCACGGGCAGGGCGATGGGGGCCAGCACAATGCCGGCCAGCACCTTGCCTGCGGTCTTGAAAAAGCCCTTGGCCTTGTCGGCCAGGCTGGTGGACTGCTCGCGTGCCTGGCCATCGCCGACCTGGATCTGGCGGCCGGCGAGTGCGCCCGCGCCCGTGCGCGCCGGGCCCACGCCCTGCGGCACCTGGGCCTGGCCCTGGGGCGCCTGTACCTGGCCCTGGAGACCCAGGGCGGCGATCCCGCCCAGGTTGGGCGGGGGAAGTGCGTGACCGATAGGACTGCTCATGGCGTGCTCCCTGGGTGTGGATCAGGCGCGCAGGCCCATGTGGGGCGGCATCAGCGGCGTGGCGCCACCGCCGTCGGCGGGAGTGCCTTCGACGAAAGCCTTCCAGAATGCCGAGGTGTCGACGAAGCCACTCAGCAGGGAGGCGAGGGTCTCGCCGGTCAGGGCGGCGTCGATGGCGATGCGGCCGCACAGCGTCACCGCGCCGGTCTCCTGCTGCACACCCAGGGTGCAGCCGCCAGTGCCGACCCAGAAGTTGTTGGCTTCGAGCAGGGTGCGCGCGATGCGACCCAGGTGCTCGGGCGCGGGCGTGCCAAGAGTTGTGAAGAACAGCACGTCGCCGCTGACCGGGCTGCCTTGCAGCTGCAGGCCGATGGGGAAGCCGTCGATGAGCACTTCCTCGGTGCGCAGCAGCGCTTCGCTGTCCAGCCCCACGTGTTGGGCGAATTCTTTCAAGAGGTCTTCGTAGCTCAGGCTCATGGGCGCTCCAATTCGGTTGGCGGTTGACCGTCGTACAGGGCAAGCCATCCTGGGCGCCCTGCCTGTCCCAGGTAGGTAACACCAGCCAGGGCAAAGGTTCCACGGCCGTGCTGCGCGGCCATTGCCTATCCGTTGCGCTGCACTCCAGCCACTGCACATGAAACTGGCGCGGCCCAGGCCAGCGCCCCCGTGCAAGGGCCGCCCCGCCGCAACGGGGGCGTCCCCTCCCGACTCGCGCAGCGGGTCGAGAGAGGGGTGAAGGCGCGAAGCGACTCAGGGGGTGCTTGACTACCTCGCGGCTTGTTGGGGCACGTTGATCACTTCGGCCACGTTCAGCAGCAGCATGGGCGGATACAGGTCCAGCGCCTGTACCGTGCGCATGTTGACCAGCAGCGAGAAGCGCTGCAGGGTAGAGGCCGCGATGGCCTGGGGCGGTTTTTTCTCGACCAGGATCTGGCGCGCCATGGAGCCGGCATAGCGGCCGATGTTGGCGCCATTGGAGAACAGCCCGAACAGGCAGCCCGACTGGCGCACGATGCTCTCGGTTGCGCAGAAGGTCGGCAGCTTGTTCTGGAGCGCGGCGGTGGTGACGGCGTCGCGGTGCGTGAAGGCCAGGAAGGTGATGGGGCCGACATAGAGGAAGTCGACCTTGCGTTCGGCCAGGGTCTGGATCTGCGGGGCGATCTGCGTGGGGTCGGGTCCGCCTTGGGGCAGCAGGGGCAGGCTGGCCTCGACCACCTCGAAGTTCTGCGTGCGCGCCAGCTCCTTGAGCCGGTCGCGGATCAGGCCGGAGTTGGGCTCGGCCGGGTTGTGCAGGTATCCCAGGCGCGTGAAGGGGCGGTAGGCACGGATGGCGTTGAGCTGCACCGGCAGCGGCGCCACGTGGCTCACGCCCGTGACGTTGCGGCCATGGCCCTCCAGCGTGCGCAGCAGACCGGCGCCCACCGGGTCGGTCACTTCGGTGAAGACGATGGGCAGGTCGCGAATCGCATCGTCCTTGCCTGCCTGGTCATCCCGGCCCGCCAGGGCGAGGGTGGTGGGTGTGCCCCAGGCATAGATCAGGTCCGGGCGTGCCGCGCGCACCTTGGCGCGCAGCTCGGGAATGTCCTCACTGCGGCCCGAGAAGCGGATGCTCACGTACTGCACGGGCACGTCCTGGCGCTGCAGGTAGCCGGTGAAGCCCGCCTCGATGTTCTGGTCGTCGCGCGGTAGCACCATGGCGATGGTGAAGCGCTTGGTGGCGGCCGCCACGCCAGAGGCCGCCGCGTTGGCGGCGCTCTGGGCCATGGCAGCCGAGCTGCCCAGCAGGGCGCAGGCGGCCCCGGCGGCGATGAGGA